>Ga0137375_10004117_pt1 | contig 17336 bp, 15 predicted proteins | sample SagtaG_24_FD_104936 | JGI IMG/M metagenome (GOLD analysis project Ga0137375, IMG submission 104936) | Vadose zone soil microbial communities from Sagehorn Ranch, Mendocino, California, USA - Sage1_R_113_16 metaG | ecosystem: Environmental > Terrestrial > Soil > Vadose zone | place: USA...
CTGTCGGTGGCGTACTGCCTCGGGCTCGGTGTCCCGTTCGTCCTGGTGGCGTTCGGGTTCCGGTGGCTGACCGGTGCGCTCGCGGTGATCCGCCGGCACACCGCCTGGGTGATGCGGATCGGCGGCGGGCTGATGATCGCCGTCGGCTTCCTGCTGCTGACCGGCATCTGGGACAACTGGATGATCTGGCTGCGCTCCTACCTGGCGCAGCACGGCCTGGACGGGTTCTTCCTGTGACGGCCACCGGGGAGGTCGAGCAGACCGCGCTGTCCACCCAGCCGGTGGAGCGCGCACCCCGGTCCGGCGGCGGGCCGGTGGTGGCGGCGCGCAACGCCTGGCGCCGGCTGACCAGCATGCGTACCGCTCTGGTCCTGCTGTTCCTGCTCGCCTTGGCCGCGATACCGGGATCGCTGCTCCCGCAGCGCCGGCTCAACCCGGCCAAGGTGGTGCAGTACCGCGCCGAGCACCCGAAGCTGGCGCCGATCCTCAACCGGTTCGGGCTGTTCGACGTGTTCGCCTCGCCCTGGTTCGCGGCGATCTACCTGCTGCTGTTCATCTCGTTGATCGGATGCCTGGTGCCGCGGGTGCGGCTGCACCTGCGCGCGCTGCGCAGGGCGCCGCCGAGCGCGCCGAGGCACCTGGACCGGCTGCCGCACTCGGCGCGGTACGAGCTGGACGGAGCGCCGGACGCGGTGGCCACCCGGGCGCGCGAGGTGCTGCGCGGCTGGCGGGTTGTCCGGCGCGAGGAGTCCTCCGGCGCGGTCGCGGTGTCCGCGGAGAAGGGGTACCTGCGGGAGACCGGCAACATCGTCTTCCATGTGTCGCTGACCCTGCTGCTGGCCGGGGTGGCGATCGGCAAGCTGTGGGGCTACACCGGCGGCGTCGTGCTGGAGGAGGGCCGCGGGTTCTGCAACACCGTGCTGTCCTACGACCAGTTCTCCGCCGGGCCGCTGGCCGGCAGCGGCGGGCTCACGCCGTTCTGCGCGGACCTGGGAAAGTTCACGGCGACCTACGACCCGGACGGCACCGCGGCGAACTTCCGTGCCGACATCACCTACACCGGGCAGGACGGGGTCGAGCGGCCGTACGCGCTGCAGGTCAACTCCCCACTGCGGCTGCAGGGGGACCGGCTGTACCTGATCAGCCACGGCTTCTCGCCGAAGTTCACGGTGCGGACGCCGGCCGGGCAGACGTTCCGCGGGATCAGCGCGCCGTTCCTGCCGCAGGACGGCAACCTGACCAGCGAGGGGGCCGTCAAGCTGCCGGACGCGCTGCCGCGCCAGATCGGCATCGAGGGCTTGTTCGCGCCGACCGCGGTGGACGCCGGGGACGGGATCATCAGCTCCGGGTCGCCGCAGCCGCTCAACCCCGCGGTGGCGATCTTCGTCTACCGCGGTGAGCTCGGGCTGGACACCGGGCGGCCGCAGTCGGTTTATGCGATCGACCCGGCCCAGGTCGCCTCCGGGGCCTTGCAGCGGGTCGCGGCGGCCAACCTGAAGCCGGGCGGCTCGGTCAAGCTGGACGACGGCACGTCGATCACATTCGACGGCTACCTGCAGTGGGCCTCGTTCCAGGTGGCGCGCGACCCGGGGCAGCGGCTGGTGCTCGTGGCGTTCGCGTTCCTGCTGCTCGGGCTGCTGCTGTCGCTGTCGGTGCGGCGGCGCCGTTTCTGGGTCCGGCTCACCCCGTCGGCCGCCGACGACGGGCCGCGGCGTACCGTGGTCGAGTTCGGTGGGCTTGCCCGCAGCGAGGCGGGCGGCTTCGCGGATGAGTTCGCACGGCTGGTCCACCGGCTGCGCGAGTCGAGGAAGGACTAGCCCGTGGCGGTGAACGCCGGTCTCGCGCAGCTTTCGGACACCCTGTTCACCACGTCGATCGCGCTGTACAGCCTGGCGCTGGTGAGCTACTGCGGGGAGTACGCGTTCGGGCGCCGGGGCCGCGTCGCCGAGACCGCGGCGGTACCCGCCACGGCGAAGGTGCTCGTCGGCGCGGGCGGCCCCGAGGTCGCGCCGTCCGCGCCGCCTACGTCGTCTGCGCCGTCTGCGGTGTCAGGCGAAGCGGGGGATGGAGCGGCCGGATCGCCTGAGAAGTTCGGCCGGGACGCGGTGGTGAACCGGCCGGCGCAGCGGTTCGGGCGGCTGGCGGTGCTGCTCACCCTGCTCGGGGCGGCCGGGCACCTGACCTCGATCGTGCTGCGCGGGACGGCGGTGGACCGTATCCCGTGGGGCAACATGTACGAGTTCTCCTCCGCGGTCGGCTTCGTCGCGGTGGCGGCGTTCTGCGTGGTGCTCGCCCGGCAGCCGCGGATCCGGTACCTCGGCATGTTCGTGATGTTGCCGGTGATCCTGCTGATGTTCCTGGCCGGCACGGTGCTGTACGCGAAGGCGGCGCCGCTGGTGCCCGCACTCCGGTCGTACTGGCTGGCCATCCACGTCACCGCCGCGATCACCGCGACCGGGACCTTCCTGGTCAGCTTCGTCGCCTCAGTGCTGTACCTGATCCGGGAACGGTACGACCGCCTGGTCCCCGCCGGGGCCGGCACGATCCGGTTTCCGGTGAGCCTCGGCTCCCGGCTGCCCGAGTCCCGGCTGCTCGACCAGGTCGCGTACCGCACGGTCGCCTTCGGGTTCCCGGTGTGGACGTTCGGCATCGCGGCCGGCGCGATGTGGGCCGAGGCTGCCTGGGGGCGGTACTGGGGCTGGGACCCCAAGGAGACCTGGGCGTTCATCGCCTGGGTCATCTACGCCGCCTACCTGCACGCCCGCTCCACCGCCGGCTGGAGGGGCCGGAAGGCGGCGTGGATCAACCTGCTGGGCTACGGCGCGATGACGTTCAACTTCTTCGTGGTCAACATCGTGGTCGCCGGCCTGCATTCGTATGCCGGTTTGTCCTGAACGTGCCGACCCTCCGGCGGAGCGTTTACCCTGCGTGTCGTAGCTGTCGGGGGTCCGTCACTCGGACCGGCCGCGGTCTGTGGTACCCACGGGTGTGAGGAGTCAGCGGTGAGCCTTTGGCGCAACGCGTCCGGCGAGGATCGGGACGACGGGCGCGCTCCGTCCGGCGGCCGGCCAGGACGGGATCTCGTGGACGATCTGCTCGGCGATCCTGGCCCGTCGTCCGACGCGGCCCCGCCCGCGGTGCCATCGCCTGGCGTGCCGCCGCCGAACCTGGTGCCACCACCGCCCCCGCGCCCGCCGGTGACCCAGCCGGGCCTGTCGCAGTCCGGTCAGTCGCAGTCCGGTCAGTCGCAGTCCGGTCAGTCGCAGTCCGATCGGTCGCAGCCGGGCGCGGCCATTGCGGCCGCAGGTCCGTACGGGCCGGCGACCGGCGGGCGGGAGCCGGTGCCACCCCGCGCCCCGGACAGTTGGGACGACGTACTGGCGGGCCACGGCGCACCGCCGGCGCGGCCTCCCGGCCCGGACCAGGCGGCCAGCCCGCCGCCGTGGGCGCAGTCGCCGCGCCCGGGCGCGGCCGGCGCCAACGGTGCACCGGGCCAGTCTCCGGCCGACACGTCCCAGCCTCGCCCGTCCGGGGATCAGGCAGGGTCGTCCGGGGATCAGGCAGGGTCGTCCGCGGACCGCGAGGTCGGCGCGTCCGGCGGGCCGCGGGACGGCGTGTCGGGCGGGCCGCGGGACGGCGTGTCGGGCGGGCCGCGGGACGGCGTGTCGGGCGGGCCGCGGGACGGCGTGTCGGGCGGGCGGGACGGCGTGTCGGGCGGGCCACGGGACGGCGCGTCGGGCGAGCCGCGGGACAGTGCGTCGGGCGAGCCGCGGGCCCGGCACGCAGCACCCGGGACCGCCGATACGTCAGCCGATCGTGACCCCGCTGACCAGGGCTCCGCGGGTGGTGGTGTCATCGGTGCGGGCGCCGGCGCCACGGCGCCGCGCTCCGAACCGGGCGAGCGGGACAAGCCGGCCGGTGTGGAGTCCGTGGCCGGCGAGCGGCCCGAACCAGGCGACGCACCCGGGTCGTCGCGCCCCGCCTCGCCGTTCCCTCGGCAGCCGTGGCAGACGGCGGCCGATCGCGACGACTCCGACGACGTGCCCGAGACGGCGGGTACGGCGAGCGCCGCCGCCGAACCACCGTCGGCCACCAAGCCCGCGCCAGACCCGCCCGGTCCGGCGCCGTGGGATCAGTGGGGACCGGGCCCGGCGCTCCCGGCCGGCCCTGTCGGCGGTACGCCAACGAGCCCGCCCAGCGGCCCGCAGCCGGTGCCGCCATGGGCAACCGGGCCGCAGCCCCCGGTCGCGCCCGCGAGGCCGGCCAGCGGCCAGCGGCCCGCGCCGCCCTGGCACACCGGGGAGCAGCCGGCATTCACGGCGAGGGGCGGTCAGCCGGGCCAGCCACCGCTCGGTTGGCCGGCCGACCAAGATCCGCCACGCGCCGCACCGCAGGTTCCGACCGGCGGGCCGCCGGGCCCGCCCCAGCCGGGCCCGTCCCAGCCGGGCCCGTCCCAGCAGGGCCCGCCGCAGCAGGGCCCGCCGCAGCAGGGCCCGCCGCCCGGCTGGGTACCGCCCCCGCAGCTGGGGTACGGCCCCGGCGCGCCACAGTTCGGGCCCCAGCCGGGGCCGGGTGTCACGTACCCGCCAGGCCTCGAACGGCAGCCGCACCAGGCGCCGCAACCCCACCATCCGCAGCACGGTTGGGACCAGGCGCGCCCACAGGTCAGCGTCGCCGACCTGACCCCGCAGTCGCTGCTCAAGCAGCGCAGACGGCCGCCGCAGACCGGCTGGCGCAAGGCGGTGTACCTGGTCAGCGCCCACAGCGTGAACCCGGGCGAGTCCCCGGCGGACGTGCGCCGCCGCGAGCTGATCGAACGGGCCACGCTGCCGGTGCAGGGGTGCTACCGGATCGCGGTGATCAGCCTCAAGGGCGGGGTGGGCAAGACGACCGCGGGCGTGTGCCTCGGCGCCACCCTGGCCTCGCTGCGCGGCGACCGGGTGATCGCGGTGGACGCCAACCCGGACCGCGGCACACTGTCCGGCAAGATCCCGCTGGAGACGGCCGCCACCGTCCGGAACCTGCTCAACGACGCGGACCGGATCCAGCGGTACTCCGACGTGCGCCGGTACACCTCACAGTCGGCCGACCGCCTGGAGGTGCTGGCCAGCGAGACCGACCCGGCCGTGTCGATCGCGTTCAGCGAGAACGACTACCGCACGGTGGCCACGATCCTGGAGCGGTTCTACAACGTGGTGATCACCGACTGCGGCACCGGGCTGCTGCACTCGGCGATGAGCGGTGTGCTGGCGCTGGCTCACCAGATCATCGTGGTCAGCTCCGGCTCGGTGGACGGCGCCCGCAGCGCCAGCGCCACGATCGACTGGCTGGAGGCGCACGGGTACGGCGACCTGGTGCGGGGCAGCGTCGCGGTGATCAACTCGGTGCGCTCCAAGTCCGGCGGCGTGGACCTGGACAGGCTGCACGACCACTTCGCCGCCCGCTGCCGCGCGGTGACCCGCATCCCGTACGACCCGCACCTGGAGGAGGGCGCCGAGGTCGACCTGGCCGAGCTCAAGGGCGACACCCGGTACGCGCTGCTCGAGCTTGCGGCCGCGGTCGCCGACGGGTTCCCGCGTGTCGGCGTGCCGGTCTCCGCTCAGCACTAGGGCGTGTCGGGGGCGGCGCCGCCGGGGGCGCCCGGGGACGGCGGGACAGCCGACACCACCCGGAAGGCCGAGCCGCCGGGTCTGCCCAGGTCGAGGGCGCCCGGCGGCGGTACTACCGTGTCCCGCATGGCAAACCGAGTACGCGCCCCCCACCCATACGACGTGCTGCCCGAGGTGCCGTCGTTCACCGTGGACAGCGACGACATCGCCGAGGGCGAGATGCTGTCTAACGACCACGTCTACAACGACGCGGGCCTGTCCGGGGAGAACATCTCACCGCACCTGCGCTGGTCCGGGTTCCCGGCGGAGACGAGGAGCTTCGCGGTCACCTGCTACGACCCGGACGCGCCCACCGGCAGCGGCTTCTGGCACTGGGTGCTGTTCGACATCCCCGCCGGCGTGACCGAACTGCCCCGCGGCGCGGCCAGCGGCGACCAGAAGGGCCTGCCCGAGGGCGCCGTGCACGCGCGCAACGACGCCGGCAGCAAGGACTTCGCCGGCGCGTTCCCGCCCAAGGGCGACCCGCCGCACCGGTACGTGTTCGCGGTGCACGCCCTCGACACCGAGACGCTGGGCCCGGACGAGAACGCCTCGCCTGCGTCCGTCGGGTTCAACCTGACGTTCCACACGCTGGCCCGAGGCGTGATCACGGCACTATACGGCCACTGACCGGCTCTGCGTTGGGCCGGCTCAGCCGTCAGGCTTGCCCTCTACGGCCACTGACCGGCTCGGCCACTGACCGGCTCGGCGTCGCTCTGGCTCGGCGTCGGGCCGGTTCAGGCGTCAGGCTTGTCGCGCCGCATCCGGCGGCTCAGCTCGCGCAGGAAGTCCGGATCGTCATCCGGCGCGACGGAGCGGACCGGGCGCATCGGACGACGCGGCGGCGCGGCGCTGTGGTGGTGGCCCGGCGGGCGGGCCGGCGAGTCGCGCAGCTTGTAGAGCAACACGACGAGCGCCACGATCACGAGCAGAGCGAACAGGAATGGCACGCGAACACCCCCTTCCCGGCCAGCGTAACCGTCCCGCGCGGATACTGGTGGCATGAGGGCGGAAGCGAGCAAGAATGCGGTAGGCGAGTGAGGACCGTCACACGCCGCCGTGGGACCCGCCGGTGAGCTACCCGTACGCCGACCTGCGCGACTGGCTGGCGCGGCTGGAGCGGGACGGGGAGCTGGTCCGGGTGCGGGCGCCGGTCGATCCGCACCTGGAGGTCACCGAGATCGTGCAGCGGGTGCTCCGGCGGGGCGGCCCGGCGCTGCTGTTCGAGCGGCCCACCGCGGGCGAGATGCCGCTGCTGATCAACGCCTTCTCGTCGGATCGCCGGATGGCGGCGGCGCTCGGCGTAACGCGGCTGGACGAGATCGGCGACCGCATCGGGGCGCTGCTCAAGCCGGAGCTGCCGCAGGGCTGGAGCGGGTTCCGGGACGCACTCGGCAAGCTCGGCCAGCTCCGCGCCGTGCCGCCGAAGAAGGTGAAGACGGCGCCGTGCCAGGAGGTGGTGCTGCGCGGCGGGGACGTGGACCTGCACCGGCTCCCCGCGGTGCACTCCTGGCCGGACGACGGCGGCGCGTTCCTGAACTTCGGGCTGACCCACACCAGGCACCCGGAGACCGGCCAGCGCAACCTCGGCATGTACCGGCTGCAGCGCTTCGACCACAACACCGTCGGCATGCACTGGCAGATCCACAAGGACTCCACCGCCCACCACGCGGTGGCCGAGCGGCGCGGCGAGCGGCTGCCGGTGGCGATCGCGTTCAGCCCGGACCCGGTGATCACCTACGCGGCGCAGGCCCCGTTGCCGGCCGACATCGACGAGTACCTGTTCGCCGGGTTCATCCGCCGGGAACGGGTCGAGCTGGTGGACTGCCTGAGCGTGCCGCTGCAGGTGCCGGCAACCGCGCACATCGTGCTGGAGGGCTGGCTGGAGCCGGGCGAGCGCGCCCCGGAGGGCCCGTTCGGCGACCATACCGGGTTCTACACGCCGGTGGAGCCGTTCCCGGTGCTGCATGTGCAGACCATGACCATGCAGGCCGACCCGATCTTCCAGACGGTGGTGTGCGGGCCGCCGCCGCAGGAGGACGTGTGGCTGGGCAAGGCGACCGAGCGGATCTTCCTGCCGCTGATCCGGCTGATGATCCCGGACATCGTGGACTATGACCTGCCCGCGGCCGGGGTGTTCCACAACTGCTGCATCGTCTCGATCGACAAGCGGTTCCCGAAGCACGCGCAGAAGGTCATGCACGCGATCTGGGGCGCCGGCCTGCTGTCGCTGACCAAGCTGATCGTGGTGGTGGACGCCGACTGCGACGTACACGACTACGCCGAGGTCGCCTGGCGGGCCTTCGGCAACGTGGACTACGCGCACGACCTGCTGCTCACCCAGGGTCCGGTGGACCACCTCGACCACGCGTCGTACCAGCAGTTCTGGGGCGGCAAGGCTGGCATCGACGCGACCGCGAAGCTGCGTACCGAGGGGTACACGAGGGACGGCGGCTGGCCCCGGATCACCAGGATGTCGCCGGACGTGGTGGCCCGGGTGGACACCCGCTGGCGGGAGTACGGCCTGTGAGCCGCGCCGGGCGCCTTGTGAACGCGGAGGGCCGGCCGCCCAGCCCCCGCCCTCCTCGGGGGGACAACCCACTGACAACGCTACCGCTTTGGCCGGTTGTCAACCCCCCAAGTTCGGCGACTGTGGACAACGGCCAGCCCTGTGGACGGCCGGCATGAGCGCGGTAAGCCCGACGGCCGCCGGTACCGGGAGCCGGGTGCGGGCGTTCCTGCGGCTGGTGATGATCGAGCACTCGGTCTTCGCGCTGCCGTTCGCGTACATCGCCGCGCTGACCGCCATGCGCCCGCGGGTGGACTGGGCGACGTTCGGGCTGATCACCGTGGCGATGGTGGCCGCCCGCACGGTGGCGATGGCGGCCAACCGGATCATCGACCGGCACATCGACGCGCAGAACCCGCGTACCGCCCGGCGCGAGCTGGTCACCGGCGCGCTGTCGGTGCGCACCGCCTGGACCGGGCTGGCGGTCGCCCTGGCGGTCTTCCTCGGCGCCTGCGCGGCGCTGAACTGGCTGTGCCTCGCGCTGTCCCCGGTCGCCCTGTTCTTCCTGACGATCTACTCCTATGCCAAGCGGTTCACCGACTTCCCGCAGGTGTTCCTCGGCCTGGCGCAGGCGATCGCGCCGGTGGGTGCCTGGATCGCGGTCACCGGGCACTGGTCCTGGGCGGCGTTCGTGCTGGGCCTCGCGGTGGGCACCTGGATCGGCGGGTTCGACCTGATCTACTCCTGCCAGGACGTCGAGGTGGACCGCCGCATCGGGGTGCGCTCGGTGCCGGTGCGGTTCGGCGTGCCGGCGGCGCTACGGGCGTCCGCCGTCGTACACCTGGGCACCTTCGCGCTGTACGCCGCGTTCGGCGCGATGACCGGCTACCACTGGCTGTGGTACGTCGGGCTGGCGCTTGCCGCCGCGGTGCTGACGTACGAGCACCAGATCGTGCGGCCGAACGACCTGTCCCGGGTCAACCGCGCGTTCTTCACCGCGAACGGGCTCATCGGGCTGGCCCTGTTCGCGTTCGCGGTGGCCGATCTGCTGTTCCTGCAGGGCCTGCGATGACATCTTCCGGAGGGGGTCGGCGTGAGGGGTGGCGGCGCTGGTGACCCGGCGGCCGTGGATCGTCGGGGTGACCGGGGCGTCCGGCACGCCGTACGCGCGGGCCGTGCTCGGCGGGCTGCTCGACGCGGGGCTGCCCGTTGACCTGATGGTCTCCCGGGCCGCCCGGCTGACGATCCTGGACGAGACCGGGATCAGCTTCCGGGACGCGCACTGGAAGGACGACCTGGCGCGGTGGCTGGGCCGTGACCTGGCCGCCGCGGACATCGCGTACTGGCCGGCCGGGGACCTGGCCGCCGGCCCGGCCAGTGGCTCGTACCCGGCACGCGGCATGCTCGTCGTGCCGGCCAGCACCGCCGCGGTGGCCGGCATCGCGCTCGGCCTGTCCAAGGATCTGCTGCAGCGGGCCGCGGACGTGACCATGAAGGAACGGCGGCCGCTGGTGGTGGTACCGCGCGAGACGCCGCTGTCCCGCGGCACGCTGGCCCAACTGCTGGCCCTGCACGACGCCGGCGCGGTGATCCTGCCGGCCAGCCCCGGTTTCTACGCCGGTGCCACGGACGTGCGTCAGCTCGTCGATTTCATCGCGGCCAAGGTGCTCGACGTGATCGGCGTGCCGAACGATCTCATCCGGCGCTGGGATGGACGGCTCGGCGCGGCGCTGCGCGAACCGTCCGACGGCTAGGAATCGCCGTCCGCGCGGTTGTGCGCAACCTGGTTCTGGCCTTCGCCGGACAGTTCCTGGAGTAACGCCCGGACCTCGGACTCGAGAAACCGGCGATGTCCCCCAGGGGTGCGGATGCTGTGAATCCGCCCAGCGGCAGCCCACCGCGTGACCGTCTTCGGGTCGACGCGAAAGAGCGCGGCCACCTCCCCGGGGGTGAGCAAGCGCTCGCGTGGGTCCATCGTTCCCCCCAAAACTCCGTGAAGCTCCCGACTGAGCGTCCGGGCCACCGGGGCAGGGTGGTCGGCCGGTCCGCTGAGTAGACCACCAGCGGACTGGTGCTGTCCTGGGAATCGTTCAACTACAACCCAACCGGGCACCGAGGCCGGTGCGGTAGGTTCGGAATGCTGTGGACGACATCGACCGGCGACTCATCGATGCGCTGCGCGCCAACGCGCGTGCGACTTACGCCGAATTGGCCCGCATGGTCGGCCTGTCCGCACCCGCGGTGCACGAGCGGGTGGCCAAGCTGGAGGCGTCCGGCGTCATCACCGGGTACCACGCCGGCGTCACGCCCTCGGCGCTGGGTCTCGGGGTGAGCGCCCTGGTCGGCATCCAGCAGTCCGAGCGCGGCGACCGCGGCCGGATCGCCGACGCGCTGGAGGCCACGCCGGAGATCGAGGACTGCTGGTTCGTGGCCGGCGACGAGACGTTCGTGGTGAAGGTGCGGGTGCCCGACGTGGCCGCCCTGGAGCAGGTGATCGCCGCGCTGTCCCAGATCCGCGGCGTGGCCCGGACCCGTACCACGGTGGTGCTCTCCACCCGCTTCGAGGGGCGGGTGCGGACCGCCTGCGACCCGCCCCCGGCAACCCGCTGAGAAATCCTGCCGGCTCGATGTATCAACCGGTCCGCCCGCTGCTCTGCTCGATGACCGGGAACGCCGACACCGTGCAGGGGCGCGCGGAGGGGCAGTTGGCGCCCCGGTTGCTCGGGGGGAGTTAGAACGGGCACGACGCCGGGTTGGTGGTGTCGCGGTTGGGGCCGTCACGGGGACGAGCCGCGGCCACCATAGTCGTGTCCGGCCGGGGTCCCGGGTGGACTGCTTGGGGGTCGTCCACCCGGACCCTCGGCGCAGCGCCGGCGGTCAGCCGGCGCCGAAGCAGACGAATCCTGCCGCGGTGGCCAGCGCCGCCGGGTCGTCCGCGTCCGCGGCGGCCCGGGCCTGAGCCAGCGCGTCCGTCGGCGACAGCCCGCGGCGCAGCCCCGCGTGCAGTGCCAGCATCATCGGCCGCGTGGCCTCATCGGGCACCGGGATGACGGTGGCCACCACCGTGCGCGTGCCCAGCGCGAACAGCGCCGCGGTCAGGCCCAGCACCTCGTCGCCGGCGAGCACCTGGCCCACCCCGGACTGGCACGCGGGCAGCAGCACCAGGCGGGGGGCGCGGGCGAGCCGTTCCAGGTCGTAGACGGTCAGCGGGCCGTCGGCGAGATCGAGGGCGGAGAACAGCGGGTTGTCCCGGCGGACCCGGCCGTGCGCGGCAATGTGCGCGACGGCGGCGCCGTCCAGGCCGGCCAGCGCGGCCTCGACGGTCGCGTCCGGGCCGGTCAGCGGTGTCACGCCGTACAGGGCCGCCAGGTCGGCGATTTCAGCCTCGGCGCCGTCCAGTCCGGGTCCGGCCGCCAGCAGCACCCCGGCGGGCCGCGCACGGCCGGGCCCGTCGCCGTCCGGGCGCCCGCCCCCGGGCCGGTCGCCGTCCGCGGCCCGGGCCGCCCGCAGCCACATCGCGGCGGACGGCGCCACGGTGAGCTGCCGTTTGGCGCAGATAGGCAGCGCCGACCAGGGCAGTGCCTGCAGCTCGGCGGGCGGTACCAGCACCATCGGCCGGTCGGCCACCACGTCGGAGATGGCGCCGAACAGCGCCGCGTCCAGCCGGCCGGCGGCCTGCTCGGCGGCGACCCGGGCCGAGGCCAGCGCGTCCGGGGTGCCGTGCCCGAGCGCGAGCCGGCGCAGCGCGAACAGCAGCATCTCCCTGCTGCGGCGCACCTGCCGCAGGTCGCCGAGCCGGTGTAGTCGCGCGGTGCCGTCCCGGACAGTGACCGCGTGCAGCCCCTCGTGCAGCCGGACGATCTCCACCAGCACCCGCTCACCCAGCTCGGCGGCCAGCGCGGGCACGGCCGGCGGATCTACCTGCGACGGGTACTGCGACCCGGCGGTCTGCTGCGCGAGCCGCCGTACCCGGTCCTCCAGCGCCGCCTTGCGCGCCTGCAGCCGGCCGGCCCGGCCGCGCGCCGCGGTCGCTCCGGCGCCCGCACCTGCGCCCGCGCCGCCGCCCGCGCCGCCCGCGCCGCCGCCCGCCTCGCCGAGCAGGGTGGTCTCCAGGTCGCCGGTGACCCGGCGGAGGTCGGCCAGCGCCCAGGCCAGCGCGTCGTCGGTCGGCGGCCGGATCGGATGCCACAGCGCCCGTGCCCGCCACCGCTCGGTGTACTCCAACACCCGCCGGGCCGAGCCGCTGGCCAGCGCCAACTCCACCGCCAGAGCGGCGACGGTGCGCCCGTGGCTGGCCAGGTGTACCCGCAGCTCGGTGGCGCCGAGCATGCTGCGGTGCTGGTCCAACACCCGCATCGCGGCCAGCAGGGCCCGCTGCGCGCCGGCCTGGTCGTCGTCGCCAAGCCGGCGCAGCGCCTCGGCGTACCAGGCCCGGATCCGCAGCTCCAGCGGCCCGGTCTGGCGGGCCTGCGCGGCGGCCTCCAACTCGCGGCGGGCGGTGGCCTGGTCGCCGGTCTCATGCGCAACCCTGGCCGCGATCAGCCGGGCGTCCAGCTCCTGCGGCCGCCACCCGATCGCGGCCAGCTCGGCGGCCGCCCGCAGCGCGCGCCGCCGCAGGCTCGGGGTCAGCCGGCCGGCGTCCTCCTCGGCGCGCAGCCCGACGTGCCGGGCCAGCGCCGCCCAGCCCGGCCGCTTCTGCCGTACGAACAGCCGCCTGGCCCGCTCCGCCGCCTCCGCCGCCGCGTCGTGGTCGTCGTCGGCCAACGCCGCCTGCGCCTGCAGCAGCAGCGCCTCGGCCAGCACCATGGAGTTGCCCGCCGCGCTCAACTCGGCCACCGCCCGGCCGGCCACCTCCCGCGCCTCCCGCCGCACGCCCGCCGACAGCAGCAGTTCGCCGCGGTGCACCAGGCTGTCCGGCTCCGGCGACCCGACCCGCTGGTAGGTCGCCTCCGCCTCCTCGTACCGCTGCAGCGCGGTCGGGATGTCGCCACGCCGGGCCGCGATCATGCCGAGGTTCCACCGCGAGTCCGCGGCGGCCAGGTCCTGGCCCAGCCCGGTGTACAGCTCCGCGGCCCGGGACACGTCCGCCTCCGCCTCGGCCAGCCGCCCGGCCTGCAGGTACAGCACACCGCGGTTGTTCAACACCCGGGCCTCGTGCAGCGTGTCGTCGGCCCGGCGCAGCACCGGCAGCGCCCGCCGGTAGCAGTCCAGCGCCTCGGTGGTGCGCCCGCAGTGCTGGTACAGCAGGCCGCGCTGCATCAGCACATGCGCGGCCGGCACCCCGCGCAGCCCGTCCGCGGCGCGCTCCGCCTGGGCCAGCGCTTGCCGGGTCTGCCCCCGTTCCAGCAGCACGAACGCGAGGCTCATCCGCGCCTCACCCGCCGCGAACGCCGCCCCGCCGGACTCCGCCCGGCTCACCGCCTGGCGCAGCGCGTCGACGGCCTCATCCAGCCGGGACAGCTCCCGGTAGGCCCGCCCCTGCGCCCGCAGCGCCTGCGACTCCGCCGCCCGGTCGCCGCCCGCCCGCGCGGCCCGTACCGCATCCTGGGCCACCCGCAGCGCCCGCCGCGGCGCCACCCCGACCAGCCGGTTGGCCTCCCCGGCGAGCGCTACCGGATCGGTGCCGGTCACGGCGCGGCCGCCGCGAAAACTGCCCGAAGATGTATCAGGCCAGGGCAACGGCTGCTCTCTCCACCAGTCCTGCGCGGAACGAGGGGGAGCACAGTATGTCTACGCCGGTCATCGAGAGCACGGTCCGGGTCGTGGTGCGCGGGGGAGACCCCGTCTCCGAGGCTGGGGTCGCGAGCCAGCTTCGCTACCACCACGATCTCGAGATCCTTCCGTCCGGTGCGGCAACGGCTCCCGACGTGGTCGTCCTCATCGCCGACCTCGTAGACGAGGATACGGCCCGGACGATCCGGACGATCGTCCGCGAGGAGAGCGCCCGGGTGGTCCTGGTCGCGGCCGTGGTCGACGGCAGCGCGGTCCTGGTCGCCGTCGAGGCGGGGGTGGCAGCGATCGTGCGCCGTTCGGAGGCAACCCAGGATCGGCTGGTTACCGCAATTCGCGCCGCATCCACGGGAGATGGCCACCTGCCCCCCGACCTGCTGGGTAGGCTGCTGCAGCAGGTCGGAGGCACCCAGAGCCGGCCGCCGACACCGCAGGGGCTGCGCTTCGGAGGGCTGACCCAGCGGGAGCTCACCGTGCTGCGGCTCATCGCCGAGGGTTACAGCACGCGGGAGATCGCGCGGCGGCTGTCCTACTCCGAGCGGACGATCAAGAACTCGATCCACGACCTGGTGTCGCGGTTCCAGTTGCGCAACCGTGCGCACGCGGTGGCGTTCGCCGTCCGGCAGGGGTTGATCTAGGCGCCGCCGAAGGCACAACCGCACCGCCCTCCGCCGGAGGGGCCCGACCGACATCGGTCCGGCCCTGGGGAGGCATCGCAGAAGACGAGCCGGTCCGCCGTGTCAGGGCCGTTGTGGCGATGGTGACCACCACCTGGGTGACCACCATGCGGCCGCGGCGCCGGCGCTGAAGAGGGGAGCACGAGCATGGCACCGAAGACGCATCCGAACGACGATCCGACCAAGACCGACACCAGCACGCAAACGCAGGACGCGACCACGGTGACGGCGACCGACGTGGCAACGACCACCGATCCGGACCAGACGGCCGATCCCGCGGACTGATCCTCCGTACGACGAAGGCCCGGCCGGATCACCCGGTCGGGCCTTCCGCTGTGGCTGGGTCTAGCCGCCAGGGCCGCCGTACCGCGGGGCGGCGTTTCCGCGCTACCTGGGCCTCGGTGGTACAGGCCGCCGTACGGCGTTGCGGCCTTCCGCGTTGCCTGGGCCTCGGCGCCGCAGGCCGCCGTACCGCGCGGCGGCGATGCCTCAGATGTGGATCCAGCTCGTCACGTACGCCGCGCCGTGCACGGTGGTCAGGTAGAACCGCACCCGCCCGGCCGGCACGTGCTCCGCGATCAGTACCCCGTCGTCGGTGTCCAGGTCACGCCGCCCGGCGGCCGTCTCCAGCACGGCAGCGGCCAGCTCCACCCCCGTGACGTGGGCAACCAGGTGCCGCCCGCCGTCCCGCTCGGTCACCTGCAGCTCGACCGACAGCGGTCCGGCGGCGAAGGACAGCATGCGGATGTCGGCCAGGCCCGCGGCGCGGACCGCGATGGCGCCGGCCGGCTCGTCGGCGGAGTCGAGCACCAGCTCGGCGAGCTCAGCGTCCAGCCGCCGCAGGGTCAACGCCGCCCGCGCCGCCTCGACCACCAGGTCGGGCACCGGGTCGACTTCCTCGCAGACGGCGCGCAGCCGCTCCAGGAGAGCCTCGTCGTCGTGTATGGCGTTCATGAAGGTTCCTCCGAGGCCTGCCGCGGAGCGGGCATGGCATCCGTTTGGTCGAGCATCCCGCGCAGTCGCGACAGGCAGCGGGCCCGGGTGGGGCCGATGCTGCCGATCGGGATCTCGAGCAGGTCGGCGATGGCTTCGTACGGGGGTGGCGGGCTGGTCATCAGCACCCGCAGCAACCGCCGGCAGCGGTCCGGCATCCGCTCGAACGCCGCCCACAGCTCGGCGTCGCGCTCCTTGCGGATCAGTGCCGCGTCCACCGGCTCGCCCGGGTCGGGCGTGTCGAAGGCGACCACCTCCGGCGAGTGCGGCCGCTCCCGGCCGGTGCGGCGCAGGATCCGCAGGCACTCGCGCCGCATGGTGGTGACAAGCCAGCCGACCAGCCGCTCCGGGTCTTCGATCCGGTCCAGGTGCTCCAGCAGCCGCAGCCACGTCGTCTGCACGGCGTCGGCGGCGTCCGCGGTGTCCAGCCGGTGCGCGCGACCGACCGACCAGAGCAGCCGGGTGTAGCGGTTGACCAGCTCGTCCCACGCGCGCTGGTCACCGTCGGACGCCTGCTTGAGCAGCACGCCGGTGGCGAATGACAGATCGCTCATGCGCCCCTCGCGGGTCTGGGACAGGTTCCCCCAGTGTGCCCGATGGGCGTCCGCGGCGTAGAGCGTCATACTCCTAACGGTACGGAGCCGAGCTGCCACCTGCAGTCCGCAGCGGGGCAGACCTGGTGCCCGTTGAGGCAAGGGTGCAGCGTGCCGGGCCGCCCGCGGCCGCCGGCGGTCCGCCACTCTAAGCTCGGTGTATGGACGCAGGCCGCAAGCGGGAGATCGAGCGCAAGATCGGGGCCGGTGAGCGGCTCGGCTACGACGACGGTGTGGCGTTGTACGAGTCGGACGACCTGGCCTGGCTGGGCGGGCTGGCGCACTCGGTGCGGACGGACCGCAACGGCGACCGGGTGGTGTTCAACGTCAACCGGCACCTGAACCTCACCAACGTCTGTGCGGCGTCGTGTGCGTACTGCTCGTTCCAGCGCAAGCCCGGCGAGAAGGACGCGTACACGATGCGGGTGGAGGAGGCCGTCCGGCTGGCCAAGGAGATGGAGCCGGAGGGCATCACCGAACTGCACATCGTCAACGGCCTGCACCCGACGCTGCCGTGGAAGTACTACCCGCGGGTGCTGCGCGCGCTGAAGGACGCGCTGCCGGCGGTGTCGTTGAAGTGCTTCACCGCGACCGAGATCCACTGGTTCGAGAAGATCTCCGGGCTGAGCGCGGAGGCGGTCCTGGACGAGTTGATCGACGCAGGGCTGGAGTCGTTGACCGGCGGCGGGGCCGAGATCTTCGACTGGGAGATCCGCTCGCAGATCGTGGACCATGACACGCACTGGGAGGACTGGTCGCGGATCCACCGGATCGCGCACCGCAAGGGGCTGCGGACGCCGTGCACGATGCTGTACGGGCACATCGAGGAGCCCCGGCACCGGGTGGATCACGTGCTGCGGCTGCGGGAGTTGCAGGACGAGACCGGCGGGTTCGTGGTGTTCATCCCGCTGCGGTACCAGCACGACGCGGCCGGCGACCCGCGCAACCGGCTGCAGGAGCGGACCTCGATGGCCACTCCCGCCGAGGCGCTGAAGACCTTCGCGGTGTCCCGCCTGCTGTTCGACAACATCGATCACGTGAAGTGCTTCTGGGTGATGCACGGGCTGTCCACCGCGCAGTTGGCGTTGTCGTTCGGTGCGGACGACCTGGACGGGTCGGTGGTGGAGTACAAGATCACGCACGACGCGGACGGGTACGGCACGCCGAACACGATGCACCGTGAGGA
>Ga0137375_10004122_pt1 | contig 17328 bp, 16 predicted proteins | sample SagtaG_24_FD_104936 | JGI IMG/M metagenome (GOLD analysis project Ga0137375, IMG submission 104936) | Vadose zone soil microbial communities from Sagehorn Ranch, Mendocino, California, USA - Sage1_R_113_16 metaG | ecosystem: Environmental > Terrestrial > Soil > Vadose zone | place: USA...
AAAATTCGCGGAGCGAATTTTGGGTCTGGGCGAAGCCCAGCAAAAACAGTCTAGTGCCGCGATGCGCGGCGCAGCCGCGCGTGCGAAGCACCCATCATCTCGATGGAATCGCGGCACTAGGGCACAACGCCGGGCACGGCGTTCATGCGTAGGGTTGTTGGCAAGATCGGCCGAGCACCGTATCGACTTCGTTCACGTCGGACGAAACGATTTTTGCTACGTACGACTGCGTACCTTCCCGGATGGTCATCAACATGACCTCGGCCTTTGGGCCGCGAAACATTGCGCGTACGTCGCTGTCGGGGAAGAAAACACGTCGAAACGTGTTCGAAAACAGGCGGGGGTCCAATGGTTCGCTGGATGCGAAACGGTCCACAAAAGGACTCGAATGGTGAAATGCAATGATTGCGGAGGTGCCATCCTTCGGATTCACCGCCGATGGTGGCAACGAATTCTGCTCGTACGATGGACGGGATCATGCGAAAAATGTCGCCGACACGTCGTCCTCTGGACCAACCCGCGTAGTGCGTGAACGATTGATGTTACGGTAGGCCCCAATTGGCCTGGAGACGCACGTATTCGTTATCGGGAAGCTGCACGAGCACGGGGCGCTTCGAGAGGTCGAGCCAGCGAATGAGGTCTTCGATTGCTTCGGGAGGCATCGCTGTGCAGCCGGCGGTTCCCTTGCCGCGCCCCCGCCAAATGTGCAGAAAGATACACGAGCCGGCGCCGGGAACCGTCCTTCCAGCATTTTGCTCGACGATGATACCCAACCGGAAGAGACCATCCTTGCGCAACATCTTGTCGCGCACCGACCAGTCCGGCTTCGCCACCGACGCCGGCTCGATCACCTGATTGTAGTATCGCGATCGCTTGTCCTCGATGCACGAGGTGCTGTCGCGAATAGGAAGATACGGATAGGAGTTGGCGCCCTCGACGATGTGCTCACTGTACCCGAATGCGGATCCCAGCCCGAATACGCCAGCAGGTGATTTTTCATCGCCCTCCTTCTTCTGCGGTCCCGGTTCGGGCGACTGCAATCCGCGTCCCCACGCCATTCCATTTCGGCCGACGTTGATGGGCGTTGGTGTCCCAACCGGCCGCCAGTCGCCGTCGACCGCACGCTCGAAACGTTGCAGGGTCGCGCCGACCGCCCTCCACGAGGGCGCACGAACGACGATCAGCTGATGGGTGATGCTCGGAATCGGCGAATGCTCGCGCGCGGGTGGTGCGAGCGATTCGGTTGCGCGCACGTGGGCAGCGAGGGCAAGAATGACCAGACTTGCACCGAGCTTCGGCACCCGATCGCCTTTAGCATAGGGATAACTCGTTCAACAAGAGCCATGCGCTCGGCCTCGCGCTGCGTCGGGGCGAGGGGGCTGTGCGATTGATCAGGCTTCGATAAGATGCTACCGCCAGCAGCGTGCGCGGCGCATCGATGCAGCGAACCGGCGTTTTCACGCAGTCGGCGGTGGCGGGGCTCGCGGCGATCGCAGAAGCGATGTTCCCGGAAAACGAATTGGGGGCTCCCGACTGGAAGGCCACCGATATGGTGCCTCGCACGTTGCGCTACATCGATGAGCTTCCGCCCGCGCAAGGTAGGCTCGTCCGCTTCCTCTTTGTGTTCGTCGAGCTCGCCGCTCCCTTGCTGCTCTTGCGCCCGCGCCGTTTTTCTCGCGTTTCGCCCGAGCAGCGCACGCGCGCCATTCGCCGCTGGCGTGCATCGCGTTTCTTGCCCTTACGTCTGCTCGGCGATGCCATCAAAGCCACGATGACCATGATGTACATGTCGCATCCAAGTGTCAGCTCGTACATAGGCGAGCACAAGGCGTGCGCGCACCCGCACGATCCGCTGTCCATCCGCCACGTCCCCGACGCGCTCGACGAGCTAGCGCAGACATGATCTACGAGCTCGACGAGGTGCGCCGCGGTTTCGACATCGACTGCGACGCCGTCGTCGTCGGTTCCGGTGCAGGAGGCGCGATGGCGGCTGCCAACCTCGCCCGGGCGGGACTTCGCACGGTCGTATTGGAAGCGGGACCGCGCATTCGAGCAGAGGACATGACGCGCGATGCGCCCCTGTTTCTCGCGCGTTATTTTTGGGACGGCGGTCTACGCATGATCGGGGGCACGACGCAGATTCCGTCGCTCCAGGGGCGTTGCCTCGGTGGCGGTACCGTCGTCAATTCCGCAATCATGCTCGAGCTTCCTGCCTGGGTTCGATCGATCTGGCGCGAGCAAACGGGCGTGCAGCTGTTCGAAGGCCCCGACCTCGATCGAGCGTACCAGCGCGTGTTCGAGCGGCTCGGCGTCGGGCCTACGCCCATGGCGGTGATGGGGCGGCGCAACCTGACGGTCAAACGTGCGCTGGAAGCCGTCGGCATTGCGGGAGCGCCGCTCCCTCGGGCGGTCGTCGATTGTAAAGGTTGCGGAGACTGTTTGACCGGATGCGTGGATGGCAGCAAGCAATCGGTCGACAGATCGCTTCTTCCGGCAGCAGAAAAGGACGGCGCGCAAGTTTATACGTGCGCATTCGCGGAGCGCATTCGGATGGGCCCCGGGGGACGAGCCGAGGGCATCGAAGGGACCGTCACCGACCCGCACGGTCTGCGGCCGCTCGCACGTTTCGCCGTCCGCGCGCGCTATGTCGTCCTTTCCGCTGGCACGATGCAAACGCCTGTCTTACTTTTGAACAGCGGCATCACGGCTGGCGGCAACGTGGGGAGCACGCTCTTTGCGCATATCGGAGGGGGCCTGGTCGGAATCATGGACGAGGTCATCGATCCGTGGATTGGCGCGACGCAAGGGTGGGGGGCCATCAGCCAGGAGATCCGCGGGCTCAAGTACGAGGGGCTGTGGGCTCCGCCGAGTGTCCTCATGGTTCGCTGGGGCGACGTCGGTCACAAGTTTCTGGAGCGCCTACACGAGGTCAAGCATGCGGCGGTGATTGCGGTCGTCTACCGCGGGAACGTGAGCGGCCGCGTCCGGGCGAAGCGCAATGGAAAGCCGAGCATGAAGATATGGATTCCGGACTCCGAGGGCAGGATCGTCCTGCGCGGCCTCAAGACCGCTGCCGACGCACTCCTCAAGGTGGGAGCGCGCTATGTGCATACCGGCATTCCGGGCGTGATCGACGAAATGCGCAACACCCAAGACACCGAGAGTCTGCTCAGCCCGAAGCTCGGCGCCAGGCACTTGCAGATGACGATGAATCATATCTTCGGTTCCTGTCCGATGAGCGCACGGCCCGGTCGAGGCGTGGTCGACGAGCAAGGCCGCGTGCGCGGCACCGAGGGCCTCTACATTTGCGATGGCAGCATCTTCCCGAGCCCGAGCGCCGTGAACCCGCAAGCCACGATCATGGCGCTGTCCGATATCATCTCGCGAAATATCGCCGAGCTCCGCAGCTGACGATCTCGAGCTCGCCCGACTCGATGCTCGCAGCGTGTCTCTACGGCAGCCGCAGCGCACCTCGAGCGAGCGCTGGCCGGCGCGCAAGCTACCCACCCGTCGAGAAAGCGCGGATGGCAGCTGCTGCGAAGTCGTGCGAGCGCGCGGCGCAAGAGCTCGAGACGGCGCGCGTCGTGGCAGCGGACACCGATCTGGCGCCTGATATCGATAAAGCAAAAGCGGAATTACCGCGCTGCGGCTGAACCGTGCGCTCGCGTCCTCGCGACGCCATTGACGATAGCCCATATCAATTTCCAAGACCGACAGAGTCGCCGATCCGTTCGTCGCGAACACAAAGTTCCACGCGCACGCCAACTTCACTTTGGGTCCACGAAAATGGCGGTTCGAGGTTGCGCATGGGGGAGGTCCGTTGATATCCTCATCAGACCTTCGATCGAAGGCCGCAGCCCGCTGTGGTTCCCGGGTGGATCCCATCGATGCGCGGCGCGCGGCAGCTTGTGGCGACTCGCCGTCGTGTGAGTGCCTCTTTGTGCATCACTCCGATGCGTCCACGACTGAATCGACCAGGGGAGGCAGGAAGCCATGATCAATGAGCGGCGAAAGCAGGCATTTCGTTTCCTGAGTTTGGCGTCGGTGCTTGCGCTCGGCGCTTGCAGTAGTCCGGGGACGCGCTCGGCTGATCCGACCGGCGAAAGTACAGCGGACGAACTTCAAGGCACCCTTCAGCTGTACATCATCAATTACGAGGACGGATCGGCCGTCGAGCAGTATTTCTTGGAGACAGCTGCCGGTCAGACGTTCGAGCTCGAGTTTGCGCAGCGGCCCGCCGTGGCGACGGGAGAAATCGTCGCCGTGCAGGGGGTCGAGGTCGGCGAGCGCCGGATTCAGGTGCAGTCGTACCGCGTGCTCAGCGACGATGACGTCGTGTCGGTTGGACAGTCGCTGGTCGGCAATACCGTGCGCACGCGCAGCAAGCTCGCGGTGCTCATGGTCCATTGGTCCGCGCCCGACGCCCAGACGGCTGCAACGATGCGCGACAAGGTCTTCACGTCAACGACGTCGACCAAGGCTTTCTACAACGAAAATTCGTATGGTCTGTTCAGCCTCGAAGGGGACGTTTTCGGGTGGTTCCAAATCCCGACGCCCAGCGGGTGCGACACGTCGGCCATCGCGACCAACGCGCGCAATGCTGCGGCGGCAGCGGGAGTCACCCTCTCGAACTACAACCAGTTCCTCTATTATTTTCCGCGCACGACCAGCTGTGCTTGGAGCGGGCTGGCGATGTTGGGCAGGCCCACCTCACCTGCGCGAGATACTTGGTACAACGGTTCGAGTGGTTGCGTGGTTTTGGCGCAGGAGCTGCTGCACAACTTCGGCGCGCGCCATTCTCATTCGTACACCTGCAGCGGCGGACCGATCGCGGCTCCGGGATCGTGCACCTTCAGCGAATATGGAGATCCCTACGATCCGATGGGAAGCGGGTGCTTTCAGGTCAACGTCTACCAGAAGGCGGCGCAAGGCTGGTTCGCCCAGTGCAACAACGTGACGGTCACGTCGAATGGCACGTTCGACATCGCCCCTACCGAGCTGGCTTCGAATGGGGTGCAGTCGCTTCGGATTCCGATGAGCAGCGGGCTCTGCCCGAACGGATGGACCACTTGCTACTACATGGTGGAAAACCGCCAGCCGGTGGGACTCTTCGACAGCCGAAGTCCAACGGCGCAGGTCTTTCAGGGGGTCATGGTCCATGTCGCTTCGACCGTGAGCTTCTCGGGGCAGGCGACGCCCACCGGTCCCTATCTGCTCGACATGAGCCCCGGCAGCTCGTCGGGCTTCCGCGATTCGGCGCTCGTCGTCGGCGGCACGTTCCAAGACCCGAACGGAACACGCATCAGCTTGGTCTCCAAGGATTCGACGAGCGCTCGGGTCAAAGTCGAATTCCCCGGCGGGGGATCGGGAGCACCTATCTGCATCGACGGCACGCAGTTCGGTGGCACGCCGCCACCTCCTCCGCCGACCTGCGCTGCAGGCGAAGCCGCGTTCAATGGGCATTGTTATGTGCGTACGACCGTGGCAGAGTCGTTCGATGCCGCGCTCACCCGCTGCCGAAGCCGGGGTACGGGGTGGAGTCTTGCCCAGGTCTCCTCCGCTGAAGAAAACAACTTCGTATCCGGTATCATCGGAACGAGCGAATCGTGGTTGGGCGGGACCGACCGCACGACCGAGGGCACCTTCTTGTGGCTGAGCGGAAGCACCTTTTGGTCGGGCGGTGCAACCGGAGCCGCGGTCGGCGGCAGTTACACCAATTTCGTGATCGGCGAGCCCAACGATGGCGGCGGTAACTCCGACTGCCTCCGCATGGTCGCGGGCGGAGGTTGGCGCGATATCACGTGCACCAATCCGTTCGTCGCCGTCTGCGAGTCGAACACGAACTGAGGGGTGCTCCTTGCGGACGAAGGCCGCCGCGTTTCTCGTCGTGGCGGCCTTCTTCTCCGGTTGCAACCAAGGCAAGAGCAAGTCGTCGTCGGCTCCGAGCGCAGATGCGGCTGCTTCGGCCGACGCCGAGGGCACTTCCGTCGCGGCCTTGTCCGACGACCGCATCCCGCTGGCTCGTCCGGAAATGCTCTCGCCCCCCACCGACGCGACGTTCACCCCGTCGGGATTGGCCTACAAGATGGTGCAGCCCGGGACGACGCCAGAGCATCCCGGTCCCGATGATGACGTCGTCGTGACCTTCACCGGGTGGACGTCCGACGGCAAAGGTTTCGACAGCTCCGCCGTTCAGGGAAAGCCCGCGAGGCTTCGCATCGGCAAGATCATCCCGGGCTTGACCGAAGGTCTACAGCTCATGCGGGTGGGCGAGAAGGCGCGGCTTTGGCTGCCGGCGCACCTCGCCTATGGAGACAAACCAGGCGACGAGGGAAAGCCCGCGGGCAGTCTCATTCTCGAGGTCGAGCTCTTGGAGATCAACCCGGCGCCCGCGGCACCCGCCGATGTAGCTGGTCCGCCGGCAGACGCGACGAAAACGGCATCGGGGCTTTTCTCGCGCTTGCTCGAGAAGGGAAAAGGGACTCGACATCCGAAAGAGAGCGACAAGGTTCGGGTGCACTTCACGGGGTGGACCACCGATGGGAGATTTTACGCGAGCTCCGCCCGGCGGGGGAAAGCGGCCTCGGTTCGAGTGAAAGACGTTCTGAAAGGATTGACCGAGGGGCTGCAGCTCATGGTCGAAGGGGAGAAAAGGCGGTTCTGGATCCCCCCCGACCTTGCCTTCGGACCGATGTCGCGCGGAGGCGTACCAGCGGGAATGGTCGTCTTCGACGTAGAGCTCATCGACATCGAGTAGGCGCCGGCCCACCTGCTCGGGCGGCGGTGACGCGTCCTTCGCCTGTAGCTGTGCCACCTGCTGAACGAACCCGGTCCCTTCGAGTACGGGATTCTCCTACATCGGAGCGCGTACCTTCGTATGCCGGTCGTGGACCGAAACGGATACTATGAGGCAAGATGGGTCAAACTGCGGAGATCCACGTTGCGGATCTCGAGCTGCTCGAGGAGCGGTTCGAACTCGCGGCGCCAGCAGCGCGGCGGGGCGGTCGTGCCGTCGCACTTTTGGCGATTCAAGTCGAAGCTATCGGAGCCGCAGCGGGCAATGGACTGATTCGCGAAATCGAGGTGGTGGTTCTCCAGCGACTTTGCGGCAGCTTGCGCCGGGCCGATACCGTCACCGCCCTGGCGCCGCTGAGGTACCTGGTGCTGCTCGAGCGCATCGAAGACGGCCCGTTTGCGGTGCGGGCAGCCGAACGGGTGGTGAACGCGATTCGAAAGCCGGTTCCCTTGGCCGGCCGCCAGGTGACGCTGATGACCAGCGTCGGCATCAGCGTGTTTCCCGATGACGGTGAGCGCGTCGACGAGCTGATCCAATGCGCCGAAATGGCCGAGCAGGCCGCACATGCCAGCGGCGGCGACGTGTTCGGTTTTTATTCCGGGCCGATGAGCGAGCGCACCGGGCGGCGCATCGCCGTCGAGCGGGCATTGCTTCAGGCCGTCGAACGCGAGGAGCTCGAGCTCGATTTCCAGCCGCAGATCGACACCCGCGACGGCACGCTCGTCGGCGTGGAGGCGCTCTTGCGCTGGCGCGACAAGATGCTCGGCAACGTTTCTCCCGTGGAATTCGTGCCCATTCTCGAAGCGACGGCGCAGATTGATCGCGTAGGAGAATGGGTGCTGCGTCGCGCCTGCGCCGAGGCAGCTGGTTGGCTCCGTTCCGGCGGTGCGATGAGAATCGGCGTCAACGTATCGGCGCATCAGCTGCGTGAGGCACATTTCGCCGACATCGTGCGGCGCGCCCTCGAGGAAACCGGTCTCGATCCGCGCTTGCTCGAACTCGAGCTGACCGAAGGGGTGCTCGTCGAAAACCCCGCCTCGACGCGCGAGCTGCTCGAGTCGTTGCGCAAAGATGGAGTGCGCATTGCCGTCGATGACTTTGGTACCGGATACGCTTCGCTGGCCTACGTGCGACAGTTTCCGATGGATACGCTGAAAATCGACCGGCAGTTCGTGCGTGGCCTGCCGGTCGATGCCGAGAACGCCGCGATCACGAGCGCGATCGTCGCGCTCGGGCACAGCCTGCGGCTCGAGATCGTCGCTGAAGGCGTCGAAACGGAAGCCGAGGAGGAATTTCTGCACAGCCTCAGCTGCTACGTCGTGCAAGGCTACCGTTTTGCGTATCCGATGAACGCAACGGACTTCGCTGCCTGGCGACGCACCCGCCCCTGGACGTGAGCGCAAGAGCCTCTACGAGGTTTGACGCTACGGGTAAAATCAACTGAGATCGAAACGTGGTCTCGTGAGACCTGCTCGAGCACCTTGCCATTGAGCGTCCTCATGCGCGGACGCCCCGCCTTGGAGCATGGTGCGATGACCCGACGACCACGCAAAGCAGCGAAGGAGCCGACGCGCCGGCAGTTCCTGTCGACGCTCGTGATCGGAGCCGCCTACACCGCTTGCGGGGATCCGGCGCACGAAATCGCCGCCATTCCGGGCAGCGGTGTTCCCAATCCACGCTCGGACGCCAGTGCGGCCGACGGCCGAATGGGGACTGGTGTGCCCGGCGATGCAGCCGGTTCGCCCACCGACGCCGCTTCGGCGCCGGACGCGACGGGATCGCCGGAACCGCGACCCGACGCGCGCTCGGCCGACGCAGGGTCGACCCGCAAGAGCGCCTCGGACCAAGTCATGTTGGGCGCGACCGGCATCATGGTCTCACGCTTGGCGATGGGCAGCGGGACCCATGGCTCCGGCGGAACCTCCGCTCAAACCGAGCTCGGCGTAGCCACTTTCGCCCGTCTTTTGGTCGAGGGTTACCACGAGCAAGGAATCACGTTCTGGGAGACGGCCGATCAATATGGATCCCATCCTCACCTGAAAGAAGCGATGCGCCAGGTCGGACGACAGAATGTCGTCGTCATCACCAAGTCCCACGCTCAAACGGCCAGCCAGATGCAGACGGACGTCGAGCGCTTTCTGATGGAGCTCGGAACCGACCACATCGACGCGATTCTCTTGCATGCCATTACCAGCGCCACTTGGACGCAAGAGTGCGCGGGTGCCATGGAGTATCTGGCCAGGGCGAAAGAGCGCGGGCTCATCCGCGCACATGGCACCTCTTGTCATTCGCTCGAGGCCCTGCGCCTGGCGGCCCGCACGCCGTGGGTCGAGGTGGATTTCGCGCGCATCAATCCCGCGCGGATCCAGATGGACGCCGATCCTGCCACGGTCATCAGCGTGTTGCGCGACATGAGAGCGGCCGGCAAAGGCGTAGTCGGAATGAAGATCCTGGGCGTGGGGCAGCTGGCGAATCAAATGGACACGGCGGTGCGTCACGCCGTGCAGCTCGACGCCATCGACAGCTTCACCATCGGTTTCACGAGCCGCACTCAGCTCGACCAACTGGTGACCAAGATCACCCAGGTCCAGGCGTAAGAGCGCGTCCGTCTAGCGGCGCCGCGCACCTTTATGGGCGGATCGTGCCGTGGCTCCGGCGCTCGCGAGTGTGCCCGTTTTCACGACGACTTTGGGAGCCTCTTTCACGATGGCTACGATGGTATCCAGCGGCAGCTCATCGACCGAGGAAAAATGGATGCAACTCTTTCCCATCTTCAGCCTGCTCAGTGCCTTTTCATACTTCTTTCGAAGCTCGGGTTGCGTATAGACATCGATCAAGTAGAGGCTCAAGTAGCCCTTGTGGGACGCGATCGCGGCGAACGGTCGTCCTTCGTAGGCAAATCCGAGCATGCCCCACACGAGTCCCTCTGTCGCCTTGGGAAGCGTCTTCTTCACGAGCTTTCGCAGCGCTTCAACGTGAGGCCGGCGTTCGGGGGCGATAGCTGCAATGTACGCGTCCGTATTGTTGGCCTGGATTGGCATGCGCATCCGCCTCGCGTTTCTGTCCCTTGCAGGTGCACGTAAGTAGATCAACGGGCGAAAGCAAATCAAGCGTCTCTTGTTCCCGAACGCCATTCCGGAACAGGGCGTGGCTGCACGTTTGCCGAGGCGCAGCCGTTCGCGTAGATTCCCGTCGGGCTGCCCGAGGGGCAGCAGAACCGACCACCGAGGATCGATGATCTCAGCAAGCGAAGCACTGCAACGACTCAGAGAGGGAAACGGCAGGTTCACCTCGAACGTCCGCGGCTCTGGACCTTTCCTCAACGAAACCCGACGTGCCGAACTGACGAATGGTCAAGAACCCTTTGCCATCGTGCTCGGATGCTCGGATTCGAGGGTTCCTGCCGAGATCGTCTTCGATCAGGGCCTGGGAGACCTTTTCGTCATTCGCGTTGCCGGCAATATCGTGGCTCCCTCTCAAATTGGTAGCGTTGAATTTGCCGCGGCGCGCTTCGGGACGCGCCTCGTGGTGGTGCTCGGACATTCCCGGTGCGGCGCCATTTTGGCGACGCTGGAAGAGCTTCAGAGACCGACGGAAAATCAGTCGCGCAATTTACGAGCCATCGTCGACCGGGTCCGACCTTCGGTCGAGGGACTGCTCGGCGCCGGCACGCGCGATCACGATGATCTGGTCCAGCAGGCTGTTCAGGCGAACATCCGCGCCTCGGCCTACCATTTGCGGCACGGCTCCGAGGTGCTCGAGCAACTGATTCGCGATGACGGTCTTCTCGTGATCGGTGCCGAATACTCTCTCGAGACGGGCGTGGTGGAGTTCTTCGATGGTTTCGCGTCGTCGTAGGATGCCCTGATGCAGAACGTGAGCGAGCTGCTGGGGGTCGTCGACGTCGCGCCGCACCCGCTCGATCGCTTCGCGACGATTCTCCCAGCCGACGAGTACGACCAACTGCTCCAAGCTGCACAAGAGGCGAGAGGGCTCCTCGACGGCAGGGTCGTATGGAACGTCAATTCGACGGCGCTCGGTGGCGGCGTGGTCGAGATGTTGCGGTCGCTTCTGCCGTTCGCCCGGGGTGCCGGGGTCGACGCGCGGTGGCTCGTCATTCAGGCCGAACCGGAGTTCTTTCGGCTGACCAAACGCATTCACAATCAGCTGCACGGATCGCCTGGTGACGGCGGTGATCTCGGTCCTGCCGAACGCACCTTTTACGAGACGGTGCTCAGCGCTCATGCCGAGGCGCTCGGCGCGATCGTGAATGCGCGCGATGTGGTCGTCTTGCACGATCCTCAAACCGCGGGACTCGTTCCCGCGCTCCGCGGGATCGGCGCCAAAGTCATTTGGCGCTGCCACGTCGGGGCGGACGTGCCGAACCCGCTCGTCCGGCGCGCGTTGGATTTTCTGCGCCCCTATGTGGAGCTTGCCGACGCGTACGTGTTCACGCGCCCCAATTACGTCTGGGAGGGCCTTCGCGCCGAGAGCGCCGTCATCATTCCTCCGTCGATCGACGTATTTTCGCCGAAGAACCAGGTGCTCTCGTCCGAGCATATTTCGGGAATTCTGGCGGCAATCGGTCTCGTCGAGGGCCCCGCCGGCGAAACGACGTTCTTTCGATTGGATGGCTCGGTTGGGCGGGTGACAAGGCGTGCCGATCTTTTGGGCGGTAAAGCCGTTCCGGCGAGCGGACGTGTCGTCACCCAGGTTTCGAGATGGGACCGGCTGAAGGACCCGCTCGGAGTCATCACCGGCTTCGTCGACCACGTCGGCGACCATCGCGACGTGCACCTGATTGTCGCGGGCCCGGCGGTCAAAGCGGTGTCGGACGACCCGGAAGGGCTCGAGGTTCTCAACGAGGCGCGCGCATTGTGGCTACGGCTCCCGCCCGACATTCGAGACAGGGTTCACCTCGTGTGCTTTCCGATGGACGACATCGACGAGAATGCCGCTATGGTCAATGCGCTTCAACGACATGCCTCCATCGTGGTGCAAAAGAGCCTGGCCGAAGGCTTTGGACTCACCGTCGCCGAGGCGATGTGGAAGGCGCGCGCGATCGTCGCAAGCCGCGTGGGGGGCATTCAAGACCAGCTGATCGACGGCAAGAGCGGTATCTTGGTCGAGGCGACGGACCTAAAGGCCTACGGTCACGCGATCAGCGCGCTGCTCGACGACCCTGGGCGCGCCAAGTTGCTTGGAAACGCCGCGGAGCAGCGCTGCCGCGAGGAATACTTGGCGCCCCGCCACCTCGTGCGTTACGTGACGCTCCTGCACAGCCTGCTCGTGTAGCGGCTCCAATGGCGTGTGATCCCGGACAGGTGCTTGGCTGCATGGGGGCCGGTGGCAGCATGTCCGCCATCCGGATACGTTCCACCAACGGCTTCGACCAAGAGACGCAAGCCTGCACAGCGCCGGCGACCTGCAAGCCCGTTGGGAACAGTTACGAATGCATCGTGCCTCCCGATGGAGGCCAAGCCGATGCGGGGTTCGACGGGGCCAGATGACGCTCCTTCGAGGCGGATGCTGCGCGCATGGATGACAAGATGAGCACAGCTTCTGGCAGCGCGACCGATCCCGCGCTGGAGACCGATGCGCACGGTCGGACGCTGTTGCAATCGCGCATCGGCCTGTACGGAAAAGTAATGTTTCTCCTCAGCTTGGCGTTTTGGCCCGGCTTTTTTGGGTTGTGGTTCGGTGAGCCGAGCGCGTGGACGTCGAGCATGTTTCCGCGGCGGACGCTCCTGGCATCAGCGTCGTTCAACAGCGTGGTTTACCTATTCATTTGGTGGTTCGGCCGGGGGCGGCCGCGCTCCGCGCGCGCTCTTTACATCTTCGATGGGACAGCGATGCTCGTGCTCGGTGCGTGCTTTGCGATGCATGGGTTTTCTCATGCGAGTCCGCATTTTTCAGTCCTCGAAAGCGTGCTCGCCATCATGCTGGTGCTCCTCTCGCCACAGCTCCACTGGAAGTATTCAGCTGGGCAACCGTCCGCGATGAATACCCGCCCACTTTGTCGAGGCTCAGGACACCAATTGGGGTGCACGTAAAATCGCGACGCGGCGCTACGGCGGCAGTGAGACGCAGTCCCGCATCGACATTCGGCATCCTCGTCCTTTTTTGCCTCGTTCTCCTCGGCGCCGGCTGTTCCGACAACCCAAGCTCGGTCAATGCAGGCACCAGTGCCACCGGCGGCGCGGGTGCAACCGGGGGCGGTTCGACGTCCGGCGCGAGCACCGGCTCCTCGGGCGGCGCGGGATCGTCTTCGACCGGGAGCAGCGGAGGTGGTGGAGGCAACGCGGGCGGTTCCACCGGCTCCGGCACCGGTGGGACGACGGCGGACGACGCCGGGAACGGTGATGTCGACGGATCGCTGTCGACCGACGGTGGCTTCGGGGTGCCTCCGGGAATGAAGCAGATCTTCGACGGGATGTCGTTGACCGGTTGGGACGGTAATCCCGCTATTTGGTCGGTCAACGTCGTCGACGCCGCCATCCATGGCAAGACGAGCAACGGGGGCCAACTCATCAACACGAAGGACAGCTACGTAGATTTTCGCCTGTTGGTCACCGCTCGAATGCTGATCGTGACGACGAACCATATGGGCATTTGCTTTTGGGGCACCCCGGCGACCCCGGGTCGTTGGGGCTACAATGGATGCCTGGATCTCATGCCGCCGTGGGGCGGCCTCTGGGATTACCAGACGAACCGTTCGATCCTTGCACCGCCCGGCGACCAATCCATTCAAAACCAGTGGATGCGCATCGAGCTTCTGGCGCTCTCGTCGGGTCAGGTTCTCGCGGCGATCAACGGCGTGAAGACGACCGATAAGACGATCGAAGGGCGCGCCAGAATGAGCCCCATCGGTTTGCAGGCGCACGCCGGAGCTTCCGACGAGGAGTACAAGGACATTTGGATCGAGATCAACCCGCCGGTGCACACGCTTCTCACCGTCAAGCCATGAGGGCGTGGGCGGTCCCGCTCATCGTTTTCGGGCTCACGCAGTGCGGGAATTCCGCCTCCGGGCTCGAGAACGGCGCAGACGCGCCGCAGGATGACGCGAGCGGTCCGCGCGGCATCGACGCGAATGACGGGCCGCCACGCTGGATCGGATCCGATAGCGACGCCGCTTCGGATGGCGCGTACGCCGACGACCGCGCCACGCCGGGAGAAGTCGACGCTTACGCCAGCGTCGATGCCGGTCCCCCGGCGGTCCGCGTCATCGCCAGAGTCGACCGTTCAGACGTTTCCGGCCCCCGTTTCGATTGGTCCGGGAGCACCGTCGTCGCGCGATTCACCGGCAGCTCGATTGGCGTGCGTTTGGCCGGCAAGGCCAACTATTTCGATATTCGCATCGACGGAATGCTGAAGCCGACGCTGGCGACATCTGCCACCAAGCAGGACTATCCGCTCGCATCGAATCTCCGCGCCGGCCCTCACGAGCTCAGCGTCTTCCGTCGGACCGAGGCAAGGGAGGGAGCTACGACGTTTCTTGGCCTGATTCTCGATCCTGCTGGAGCACTCTTGCCCCCGCCTCCCGCGTCCGGTCGACGTCTCGAGATCATTGGTGATTCGACGACGTGTGGCTATGGCGACGACGGAAAGGACCCTTGCCCCTTTACGCCTGCTACTGAAAACTACGATGTGGCGTATGGGGCGGTTGCGGCACGCAGCGTCGGCGCGGAGCTCATCACCATTGCCTGGTCGGCCAAGGGCATGTACCGCAATTTTGCCGGGGATACGAACGAAACGATGCCCGTTCTCTATGGGAGAACGCTGGGGACTCAAGCATCCTCCACCTGGGACTTTGCTTCGTGGGTGCCCGATGCCGTCGTCATCAATCTCGGATCGAATGATTTCCAACAAGGTGATCCGGGTCAGCCTTTCGTGACCACGTACGTCGCGTTCGTACGTCGCGTTCGCGGCTATTATCCTCACGCTCTCATCGTATGCGCCGTGGGACCCAAGCTGTCGGGCCGGCAGCTCGACGGCGCACGCGCCTACGTGACGGGCATCGTGAGTGCCATGAACGCGGAGGGTGACATGCGCGTCGCGTTCGTCGAGCTGCCGCAGGCCGAGCCGCAAGACGGCTATGGCTGCGGCGGACACGCAAGCATCGCGACGCACCAGCGCATGGGGGACACGCTCGCGGCTGCGCTCAAGTCCAAGCTCGGCTGGTAGAGGACACCGACGGCGAGGTGGGAAATCACTTCGTCTTCTTTGCCCATTACCCGATCGACAACGACGGGTCCCCCACCGATGATCGTTCGCGCACCGCACCCGTTGCGTCTTCTAGACATTCGCTCGAGAGTCGACGACGCTATTCGCTATATCGACGCGGCGTTGGGCGGTTAGCGCCTTGGACTTCTCGAGTCCGCAGTCTCGGCGCGCAGCTTGCGGGAGCGAAAAAACATAGCCCGGAAGACGGATGGCACGAGGTTTGCTTAGCGTCCGGCCCGATGCGTCGATCGACGTTTCTTTGGTTGGCCGTTGCGATCCTGGCGGGGGTCGTCGGACGCCTTTCCGTGCGGCCCTCCCTCGCGTCCGAAAAGCCGCTCCAACTCGGCGAGCTGGTCAAGGCGACTTCGCTCGAGATCAAAGACGAATGGAACGGGCTTGGCCCGCCGCACTGCGCTTTCGCGCGCTTACGTCGGCAAGGCGAAAGCTTCGTCTACGCCGTGAAAGCGGGCGGCTCTTGTGATGCCGTCGGCGAGGGCCAACCCGACCCTGCGACGCCCAGCAAGGAGAAGCCTTGCATATGCGCCGTCGATGCCCGTTGCGATTGCGAGATCCGGCAGATGCCGGTCGCCTTTCACGATGGAATCGTTCGAGCTGCCGTCGTCGAAGCGTTCCTCCGCTCGGTTTCGCAACATGGCTCCGACCCCGATCAAACCGAACATCGGGGCTTCTGGACGGACGATTATCCCGCCGGCCATGTGGCGGTCTGGCTGCCGCGGTCCTCGAAAGCCGTCCACTTGTCGTTTTTGGATCAAACGAGGCGATGGCGGGTCGATGGTCGTTACTTGGCGCGCGAGAACGGCTGTGCGCCGCAATGGTCGGGGGCTTTCACACCTCCGCACTGTCGAATCGACGAAACCTATTGGGCGCTCCTAAAGGCGATAGGAAGCGACCGGTGGCCGCACTGAACTCGGCGAGCCGTCGCATGCAACTCCGGAGCGCCAACTGCGGGTTGGCGGTGCGCTCATTCCTCTCGGTGGTCGCCCTGGCCGGCTGCAACGCCGTGCTCGGCAACGACTCGGGTGTGCTCGGCCCACCGGAAACCAGGAGCGCCACATCGGTCGGCGCGACCACTTCCGCGTCCGCAACGAGTGGAAGCTCCGGCGACACCGGCGCCGGCGGCAGGGGAGGAAATGTTGGATCCGGCGGCATGCCGAGCGGGGGAGCGGCCGGCGGCGGCTTGAGCGCCGACGACGGTGGAAGGGTCCACGAATCAGGAGCGGACGCGACGATCGATCGCGACGCCGTCGCGGATGCAGCCTGCGCGACCGGAACGCTTTGTGGGTCGAGCTGCGTCGATACCTCGTCCCACCCGAATCACTGCGGTCAATGCGGCCACGCGTGCCGAGCGACGTACGGTTGCACGAAGGGCCAATGCGACAGCGACGTGGTAGACGTCGCTTCGGGCGCCTTGATGTCGTGTGCGCTCCTACGCGGCGGGCAAGCCTGGTGCTGGGGTGAAAATCAACGCGGCCAGCTCGGTGACGGAACGATCGCCGGCACCGATACCTGCGAGCGAAACGTGAGGTGCCGCCCCAAGCCGGCGCCCGTCGTCGGCGCCGACAAGATGCCTCTCAAGGACGTCGTTCAAATCTCCGCTTCGTTCTGGCACGCCTGCGCGCTCAAGAAAGGTGGGGCGGTCTTCTGTTGGGGGAGCAACGAACAAGGGCAGCTCGGTCACTCGGGCGGCGACACGAGTTGCATGGACGAAAATGGCGTTGCCGCCGCGTGCAACCCGACGCCGACCCAGGTTGGTTTGCCTGGAGGAATCTCGGCAGCGGGTGTCTCGGTCGGCCTCCGCTATAGCTGCACCGTGACGACCGCCGGCGACGTGTACTGCTGGGGTCAGAACAACTACGGGCAGAGCGGTCTACCGCTGACGACGGCCTCCACGCCCATCCCGTCGCGGATCATGGGACTGCCGGGCCGTGCGACGCAGATTGCCGTCGCCGACCAGGGTGATTCGTCTTGCGCATTGCTTGGGGACGGCACGATCTGGTGCTGGGGCAATAGCTTTCACGGCGGCACGGGCCATGATCCGAAAGGCGATTCATCGTGCGGCACGATCACCTGCAATGCGGCGCCGGTGCGCATCAACGACGGGCACGGCGCTGCCTTCGGCGGCGTCGAGAGCATCGCCACGGGTCGCTACGCAGGATGCGCGCTCAGACTCGGGTTTCGCCCTTTCGTGGGCAATGTACGGAGCCGGGACCGCGTGATCGAATGATAGGGTGAGCAGAAAGTAGACGGGCACGTCCGCTCGGTGAGAGGTTGAGTTTGCGTGACAACAA
>Ga0137375_10004141_pt1 | contig 17256 bp, 17 predicted proteins | sample SagtaG_24_FD_104936 | JGI IMG/M metagenome (GOLD analysis project Ga0137375, IMG submission 104936) | Vadose zone soil microbial communities from Sagehorn Ranch, Mendocino, California, USA - Sage1_R_113_16 metaG | ecosystem: Environmental > Terrestrial > Soil > Vadose zone | place: USA...
GCATCCGAGCCGAAAGCTACCGTCACCTGCTCGCGCGCAAACCGGAGTTTGCCATCGAGAAGGCCGTGAAGGGCATGCTGCCGAAAAACGTTCTGGGCCGGCAGCTTTTGACCAAGCTCAAGGTCTACGCGACACCCGACCATCCCCATGCGGCCCAACAACCCAAACCGCTCGCCACGAAAATCTGATCAGGGACAACGCAGGCGGGCCGAAGGCCGCGCCGAGCAAGAGAACCGATGACCACCGCACCGACGCAAGAAGCGACATACGCTACCGGAAAAAGGAAGACCGCCGTGGCGCGAGTCTGGGTCAAGCCGGGGTCCGGCCAAATCCAGGTCAACGGCGTTCCCGGGGACAATTACTTCGAGCGCGAGACCTCGCGGATGATCATGCGTCAGTCGCTCGAGCTCATCGAGGTCCTCGACCAATACGACATCGTCGCGACCGTCGCCGGGGGCGGCCACAGCGCGCAGGCCGATGCCATGCGCCACGGCATCGCCCGGGCGCTCTGCACCATCGACCCCGAGCGGCGCCCCAGCCTCAAGAAGGCCGGCTTTCTCACCCGTGACGCTCGCAAAAAAGAGCGGAAAAAATACGGCCAGCCCGGCGCTCGCAAGCGCTTCCAGTATTCCAAGCGCTAAGCTTGGCCGCATGGCCAGGGATGCTTCGCTTCGCGTAGGGATCGTCGGCGCCGCGGGCTATACCGGCGCCGAGCTCGTGCGCCTCGTTCACGGCCATCCGAATCTCGCGCTCAGCTACGTTGCGGCTCGGGAGCGCGCTGGCCAGAAGCTCGACCAAGCCGTGCCATCGACGGCGGGAATCGAAGGCCTCGGCGAGCTTGTCCTGGAAACCTTCGATGTCGCGCGCGCGAGCGAGCTCTCGCGCTGCTGCGACGTCATGTTTCTCGGCCTTCCGCACGAGGCGAGTGCCAGCGCCGCGGAGGCGCTCCTCGCTGCCGGTCTCGTGGTCGTCGACCTCTCGGCGGCTTTTCGGCTGAAGGACCCGCTAGCCTACGAGCCCTGGTACGGGCACCGCCACGCCGGCGCGCTGGCGAATCAGGCCGTCTACGGTCTACCCGAGCTGCACCGCGAAGAGCTTCCCGGAGCCAAGCTGATCGCGACTCCAGGCTGCCACGTTACCAGCGCGCTCTTGCCGTTGGTTCCTTTGCTACGAGGTGCCTCGGACGCACTGATCGAGCACGACGGTATCGTGATCGACACCAAAACGGGCGTTTCAGGGGCCGGCCGGACCCCATCGGCGTTTAACCATTTCTCGGAGGCGGCCGAAGGGGCCCGGCCTTACAAGGTGGCGGGCGCGCACCGCCATACGCCCGAAATCGAGCAGGAGCTCTCACGAGTCGCCGGCGCATCTCTGCGCGTTCTCTTGACCCCGCACCTGGTGCCGATGACGCGCGGCCTGCTGGCGACGTGCTACGCGCGAGCGCGAGCGGGCACGACCGTCGCGGCCTGCCGCGAAGCCGCCCTCTCCTTCTACCGCGGGGGTCTGGTCACGATCCTCGACGAAGGCCGCCTCCCCGACACGCTGTTCGTACGCGGTTCGGCGCGCGCTCACGTCGCCTACGCGATCGACGAGCGTACCGGATTCGTGCTTGCGATGTGTGCAATCGACAACCTCGCCCGCGGCGCTTCGGCCGAGGCGATCCAAGCGTTGAATGTGTCGATGGGCTGGCCGGACGGCCTGGGATTGCCGCAAGTCGGAATCTTCCCCTGATCGACTCACGGCGGCACGCGCGCTGCGTCTTACGCTGAGCGCGGCTGGCTGCCTTGCACCCGGCCGCGACATGGTGAATAAAGGAAAATTCGATGTCCGCGTCTTTTAAGCTCGAATCCGACTTCGTCCCCCGCGGCGACCAGCCTCGCGCCATCGAGGAAATGTGCCGTGGCATCGATCGTCACGAGCGCTACCAGGTGCTGCTCGGTATCACCGGCTCTGGTAAGACGTTCAGCATCGCCAACGTCATTCAGCACGCCCAAAAATCGACGCTCATCCTGGCGCCCAACAAGACCCTCGCCGCGCAACTCTACGGCGAGATGAAGGACCTGTTTCCCAACAACGCCGTCCAGTACTTCGTCAGTTATTACGACTACTATCAGCCCGAAGCCTACATCCCCACCACCGACACGTTCATCGACAAAGACGCCATCATCAACGATCAGATCGACAGGATGCGCCACGCCGCGACGCAGGCGCTCCTCTCGCGGCGGGACGTCATCATCGTCGCCTCGGTGAGCTGCATCTACGGCATCGGTTCGGCGGAGAGTTACCACGGTCTGCTCATCGAGCTCGTGAAGGGCGAGGAGTTCCCGCGCGACGAGCTCCTGCGCCGGCTGGTCGACGTGCAGTACGAGCGCAACGATGTCGACTTTCACCGGGGCGCGTTCCGCGTCAGGGGCGACGTCGTCGAAGTGTTTCCCTCTTATGAAAGCGAAACGGCGATCCGCATCGAGTTCTTCGGCGACGAGATCGAGTCGCTGAAAGAGGTCGATCCCCTTCGGGGCAAAGTCAAAGGCGAGCTCGACCGCTACGCGATCTTTCCTGGGTCGCACTACGTGACGCCGCAGCAACAGATGCGCAAGGCCATCGAATCCATCCGCGAAGAGCTGCGCGATCGACTCGACTTCTACGACAAGGCCGGCCGATTTCTCGAGAAGCAGCGCCTCGAGCAGCGCACGATGTACGACCTCGAGATGATGGAGCAGATGGGGTTTTGTCAGGGCATCGAGAATTATTCGCGCCACCTTTCCGGGCGAGTCGCGGGCGAGCCCCCTCCCACGCTCCTCGACTATTTCCCGAAGGACTTTCTGCTCGTCATCGACGAGTCGCACCAGACCGTCCCCCAGCTCGGCGCGATGTATCGCGGGGACCGCGCGCGCAAAGAAACGCTGGTCGAATACGGCTTCCGTCTTCCCAGCGCCCTCGACAATCGGCCCCTCAAGTTCGAAGAGTTCGAAACCTACATGCGCGAGGTATTTTTCGTCTCCGCCACCCCGGGAGACTTCGAGCTCGAGAGGACGAAGGGGGTCGTCGTCGAACAGGTGATCCGGCCGACGGGTCTCATGGATCCGGAAGTTTTCGTACGGCCCATCGCCGGGCAGGTGGACGACCTGCTTTCGGAGATTCGCAAGCGCGTCGAGCGAGAAGAACGCGTGCTCGTGACCACCCTCACCAAGCGCATGGCCGAAGATCTCACCGACTACTATCGGGAACTCGGCGTGCGCGTCCGCTACCTGCACTCCGATGTCGAGACCCTCGATCGCATCGATATCCTGCGCGATCTTCGCCGCGGCGAGTTCGACGTGCTGGTCGGCATCAACCTCTTGCGGGAAGGACTCGACCTTCCGGAAGTGTCGCTCGTCGCGATCCTCGACGCCGACAAAGAAGGCTTCTTGCGCAGCCCGCGCTCGCTCATTCAGACGTGCGGTCGCGCAGCCCGCAACGTCAACGGCCAGGTCATGATGTACGCCGACAAGGTCACCGCGGCGATGAAGCTCGCCATCGACGAGACGAATCGGCGTCGCACCCTCCAGGCGAAGTTCAACCAAGAGAACGGGATCACGCCCTCCACGATCAAGCGCGCCATCCTCGACATCAATCCGGCCAGCGGAACGACCGACTATTATCCCGTGCAGAAGCTGACGCGCGAAGAGGTTCGCGCCGCCAATAGCGAGGATCGCATCGAGGCGCTCAAGCTCGAGATGTTCGCCGCCGCCGAAAACCTGGAGTTCGAAAAGGCGGCCCGCATTCGCGACGACCTCAAAGCGCTCGAACGGATGACCGGCACCGACGGCGGGAGCCCGCCCGCCCGAACGGGCATGCGCACCGGGGCCGTGAAGGCCGCCGGGCGGGGGGGCGCGGGGTCACGCGGCCGCGGCCGCTACAAGCGGCGCTGACGCCCCTCAGATGCCCTCGACGGCGCTCGTCGTGGCGGAGCTCGCGGGGCTCGCTTCGCCAGGGGCTGGGCTCGTTTCGTTGGCCGGAGGAGGCGCCTCGAGGACCGGCGGACGCTGGGACTCGGCCTTGCGGACCATCGCCTTCTCTGCGACCCTCCGACCGCGCGGCAACTCGTGCTCGGGTTCGGCCAGCGCGGTGGCCACGCTTGGAGGCCGCCAGCTGATCGATGGCTCGATCACGGGCGCGGCGATCTCGCTTTCCGGATCGAGATGGGGCGCGAAAAGCGAGGTCGGTCGAATGGCGAGTGCTTGGCTCCGATAGCAGAGCACCGCTCCCGCCGTGAGGGCCACTCCGGTTGCGGCGACCACGGCCACCTTTCCGCGGTGGGTGACACGCGATCGCAGTCGGGGTGTGTCGGAAAGGCGAAAGGCATCGGTCGAGTAGCCGGGCGGATCGCTCTTTCGGCGGCGCGGCACGGCCCAACAGGGCAGGAGCCCGGCCTTGTCGAGAAGCGCGAGATAGGCATCGGCCATCTCAGTCGCCGATTGAAATCGCTCGTCCGGTTCGGGGCGAAGGGCCTTTTCGAACCATGCATCCAGTGCCGCAGGGAGGTTGGCGCCGACCGTGCTCGGGGCCGGGAACTTGCCGCCGTGGATGGTGACGCAGATCGATGCGTAGCTGTCTCCTTCGAAGGGCAGCTTTCCGGTGAGGCAGTGATACACGAGCACCGCGGTCGACCACAGATCGGAGCGATGATCGACCTCCTTGGGACGAAACAGCTGCTCGGGACTCATGAACGACGGCGTGCCCACGGTGACGTCCGACGAGGTGATGCTCGCCGGTCGGGCCTCGTCTCGCGCGATGCCGAAATCGAGCACCTTCACGAAGAGCTCGCCGTCGCTTTCGGAGACATAGATATTTTCGGGCTTGATGTCGCGGTGCACGATTCCGAGTGCGTGCGCTTTGGCGAGAGCCCGGCAGATCTGAATGAGGACGCCGCTGGTGTCCTCGAGGCTGAGCTTCGGCAGGCTCTCCAGACGCGCGGCCAGATCCTGACCTTCGAGCAGCTCCATCACGATGAAAGGGATCCCGTCGGTCGTGGTCGCGTAGTCGAGCGTCTGCACGACGTGCGGACTCTTGATGCGTGCCGCGAGCTTGGCTTCGCGCTCGAAGCGCGCCACGACGGCGGGGTCGGACGCGCTTTGCTCGGACATGAATTTGACCGCGACGTGCGTGTCGAGCCCAGCGTGGTACGCGAGCCACACCTTGCCCATCCCGCCCACTTCGAGCAGCTGAACGAGCCGGATGTTGCGAGAGATGCGCTTGCCTGGTTCGAGACGCCCCGTCGCCGGCAGGTGCACAGAACGTAGGTCGAAGGGCGCTAAATCTTGAAGTGGGTGTACGGCGTTCATGGTGGGTCGATCGTCTCAGCGGTGATATTGAGCAAGTCGTGTGCCGCGGAACGGCGCTGCCGGACCGTTCAGACTGTTCATAGATTGCCCACCGGTGCGATCCTTTGGTAAAAAGCCGCGGATGAAGCATCAGATCGCTCACGACCTCGAGGACGACGTCGCCAAGCAAGTGGCCGTTCGCGCCTTCGAAAGCTACCAACAGCGGTTTTCCAATTATCATCCCAAGATGGCGTGGGTCAGCGATCGCGATGCCCGGATCGAGTTCAGCGTGAAAGGAATGAAGCTGCATGGCTCGATCGGCATCTTGCCGCGCGCCATCGAGCTCGACCTGGACGTGCCTTTCGTTTTCCGAATTTTCAAGGGTAAGGCGATCGAGGTCATCGAGCGCGAAGTACGCAATTGGATCGCCAAGGCCAAGCGGGGTGAGCTGGCCGGCGCAGCTGGTACGTGATCGGTTCAGGGGCCGGCGACCTACGACCTTGTCTCCCACAGGTCGCAAAATCGCCAGCCCGAGGCGCCCAGCTCGGTCGAGCGCCACGCCGGTAGGGAGACATGTCGGCAAGCGCATTCCAGTGGTGGCTGCCGCTCGCGTGCATCCTTGACCCGAGGCGCTCAGTCCCCTAGATTTCCAGGGTTCCTGGCCCCTGGTTTCCCCAGGGCTGCGGGATGCGGTCCGGGCTGGCCGGACGCCCCTGGAGACTCGTGTATCTATGTTGATGGCCTATGCTAGCGTCGCGGCGTTTTTCCTGGTGGCCGCCGGGTTCATGATCGGATCGCTGCTCGTGGGCAAGCTGATCCGCCCGAATCATCCGTACGCCGAGAAGCTCGAGACTTACGAATGTGGTGAGGCTCCGGTCGGTCAGGCCTGGTTCAACTTCAATCCACGTTTTTACATCGTGGCGCTCATCTACATCGTGTTCGACGTCGAGATCGCGTTCATCTATCCGATTGCCGCCGTCTTTCGTCGCTGGGTCGATCAGGGCCGAGGTCTCTTTGCACTTTTGGAAGTACTCGTTTTCGTTCTGATTTTGCTACTCGGGCTGGTTTACGTGTGGGCCAAGGGGGACCTCGAGTGGATTCGCTCCATCAAAGGCGATCCGCGAGGCATACCCAACGTCGTCAGCCGGACGGCGCCGGCGCTGCCGCCCCCGTTCGCCGTGCCCGCGGTCGCCGTCACCGCACGACCCATCACGCAGGAGGGCTGAGAACCATGGCAACGAACCCGACGACTGGCCTCGATGACAGATACACCGACGATGCCGGAAGCGTCATCAACACGCGGGTCGATCAAATGGTCAACTGGCTCCTCAACTGGGGACGGTCGAACAGCGTTTGGTACCTGCTTTTCGGTCTCGCCTGCTGTGCCATCGAGCTGATGCAGACGGGCGGCCCGCGCGCCGACCTCGAGCGCTTCGGTTCGGCGCCCCGTCCGAGCCCGCGGTCCAGCGACCTCATCATCGTAGCCGGGACGCTGACCTACAAGATGGCGCTCAGAGTGAAGCGTCTTTTCGACCAAATGTCCGAACCGCGTTACGTCATCTCGATGGGCAGCTGCTCCAATTGCGGGGGGCTCTTCCAGTACGCCTACTCGGTTTGCAAGGGCGTCGACCAGATCATTCCCGTCGACATCTACGTTCCCGGCTGTCCGCCGCGGCCCGAGGCTCTGCTCGAGGGGCTACTCAAGATTCAGGAGAAAATCAAAGGCGAGAAGTACCTGCAGCAACGCTACGGCGTTGCGGTTTGAGAGACCATGCAACCGAAAGAGATGTTCGACGTGCTCGCGGCTCACTTCGGGCCCGAGGTCATTTTTGACTTTCACGCCGATCCGAAAAAAGACAAGGACCCCTGGTTTCAAGTCAAGCCTTACGAAATCGAAGCAGTCGCTGAATTTTTGAAGACCGACGCCCGGTTTGCGATCGATACGCTCGAGTGCCTGACCGGGGTCGACTACCCCGACAAGAACCACATCGCGGTCGTCTACCATCTCTACAGCTACGCACTTCGTCATCGGCTGGTGATGAAGGCTTTCTTGCCGCGCGAGGATCCGGCCATCCCCACCGTCGTCAACGTCTGGTCGGTAGCCAACTGGCACGAGCGTGAGTGCTACGATTTGCTCGGCGTTCTCTTCGAGGGGCACCCCGACCTGCGGCGTTTGCTATTGCCCGACGATTGGGAAGGCTATCCGCTGCGCAAGGATTACGCCGAAAAGGACGAGTACCACGGAATCCCGACGACCCGTCCGAACCCGCTCGAGCTTTTCCAGCTCGGCAAGGCGCCCGCCAAGGCCTGAAGGAGCACCGATGACCGACGTGGTCTTCACCAACGAGATGGATGAGGAGATGCTCCTCAACATGGGGCCGCACCACCCGTCGACGCACGGTGTGCTCCGCTTCATCGTCCAATCGGACGGCGAGATCATTCGCAAAGCCGTACCCGACGTCGGCTACTTGCATCGGTCGATCGAAAAGATCGGCGAGCGCTGCACGTACCCCGGGTACATGCCTTACACCGATCGGGTCGACTACCTGGCTGCCATGTTCGCCAACGAAGTGTGGGCGATGGCCTGCGAGAAGCTGATGGATATCCAGGTGCCGCCGCGCGCCCAGTACCTCCGGATCATCTCCTGCGAGCTCAATCGTATCGCGAGCCACTTCGCCATCTCGCTCGGCACGACGGCGATGGACGTCGGTGCGGTCACACCGTTCCCTTATGCACTCCGGGAGCGGGAATACATCAACGACTTCATCGAGGAGCTCTGCGGCGCACGCCTCACCTACAATTACCACCGCATCGGCGGCGTCTCGTTCGACATGCCCAAAGGGTGGGACGACAAGGTGTTGAAGTGGGTCGACCACTTCGAACGCATCCTCGACGAGTGGGATCGTCTCATCACCCACAACAGCATCTTCGTCAAACGCCTCGCCAACGTGGCGATCATCAGCGCGGAAGAAGCCGTCGATTGGGGGCTCGTCGGTCCGAACCTCCGCGCTTCGGGCGTGAAGTGGGACCTTCGCAAGGACGACGCCTACTCCGCGTACGCCAACATCGACTTCGACGTCCCGGTGGGCTCGGGTCATTACGGCACCACCGGCGACTGCTGGGATCGCTTTTGGCTCCGCGTCGCGGAGTGCCGCGAGAGCTGCAAGATCCTCCGCCAGGCCTTCGAGCAAATCAAAAAATGGCCCGAAGACGAGATCGTCGGCGATCTACCGAAAAAGATGCGTCCCGAAGGGGAAGCCTACGCGCGCGTCGAAAGCGCGCGCGGCGACATGGGATGCTACGTGATCGGAGCCGGCAAAGAAGAACCGTACCGCTGCCGCTTCCGCACCGGCAGCTTCAACGCGATGAGCATCATCGAATACAAGAGTCCCGGCCTCTTCTTGGCCGACCTCGTAGCCCTCATCGCCTCGCTCGACGTGGTCGCCCCCGAGATCGATCGGTAATCAGCGCGTCGACTACATCGCCGATACTTGCGCGAGGTTCACGCCGAGCACCTTTCGAGCGATCGTTTCCAGCGCTTCGCGTGCACCGGTGAAGTGGAAGGTTTGGTGCACGTGGGTCAGCGTCGCTCCCGGCGCCAGGGCCGCCGCGGGCGAGCTCGATTCAATCTCGTAAAAGCCGCCCAAGGAGGGTTTGCCGGGCTCGGTGGGGCCGTCGTTGTAGCTGTTGACCACGTCGCCGCCGTAAGGTTCCTTCTGGGTCTCCCACATGCTGTTCACGTAGCGCGTCGCGCCCTTCGGCTTCGTGTAAAGAACGATGGTCAAGAGCTTCGACTCGTCGCTGTAGCTGCCCAGCGCGGGTTTGGCCCGCGACGGCCCGAGCCCGATCTTGCTGCGGTATTGCCCGTCGCATTTGAAGACGAGAAATCCGTCATTCTCGCGCACGGTGAGGCGATCGGCCGGGACCTTGCCGAAGTAGCGATCGTTGACGATCTCGCCGGCGCCGCCTTTTGTGGCGGTTTCGAACGGCGCGATGACCTTGGTGCCCGGCACCGGCGCGAACATGCCGAGAATCCAGACACTGACGAGACCTTTGGGCTCGGTCCACGCTCGCGGACCGGCGTTGGTGATGACGTTCGAGGTCGCAAACGCTACCCACTTGAGGGCGGCGGGCACCGGGAGCCCGAGCTGCTCACTGGCCTCATCGGCGGCAATCAGCGAGACCTTGCGCTCGACGTCGATCTTGAACTCCGTTCCCGCGTAGTTCGAAACGGCGATCTTCCTGGCGAACGTGACGCTCGCGGGGGTTTCGTTCTTCGTTTCCCACTCGCCTTCCTGCATGTCGTGCGGGGTTTGCCAGCTCGCGAACACGAACGGCTTGCCCGCCGGGAAGTACAGACCATATTGCCCCCCCTCGGGGCCGAGCCAAAAGCGATCTTCGCCCCCGTAGTTATCGAACGGCGTTCCGGTCTTGCCTTCCTCGATGAACTTGCGGTTGATGAAGCCGAGGCTTCGCCCGTTCGGCTCGACGGCGCTGGTCATCACCCGCCCCTGATACTTGCCGGAAACGGCCACCCGTCCGCCGTTCGGCGACTCGAACAGTTTCAGCGTTCCGAACTTGGAGAGGAACGCGACATCGTCGGCGAAAGTGACGAACGGGGCCGTAGGTTTGGGGCTCTCGACCGGAGTTCCGCTGTCGAGCGCACTCAAAGCGACCTTGTCGTCCGACGGCTTTTTGTCCGAACGGCACCCCGCGATCGTGGCTCCCGAAATCGCCAATGCCCAGACGATGCGGTTGCCTCGAGGGCGGCGCATACAATGGCTTCCTCGCATGTCATGTCCTTTCGGCCTTCTTTATGAGCTGGTCGGCGCGTCTCGATGATACCGTGATACCCTGCGTGGCTCTAGATTGAAGCGTTCGGGGGCCCGTCATGGCATACGATCGAGCAGATTGGCATTACGGTCCCAGCGATGTTCCGCCAGAAAATGGCGGCACTAGGCCTAGCTGAAGCTCAAAGAGCCGTGCCCAAGGCCTGACTCACGAGATCTTCGATCGAGCTCTCGTCTTCGAGACCCGTACGTATGGCGACGACGCGACCTTCTGCATTGATGACGACGAGCGTCGGAAGATTGCTGACGCCGTACCGCCGGGCAACCTCTTCTCCCTGGTCGTACACGATGGGGTAGGAGAGTCCCTTCTTTTTGGCAAAGACCGGCGCAAGCCCCGGTTGATCGCTGGTGTTCACACCCACGACGACCAAGCCTCGATCTTGGTGCTTGCGCGAGATGCGGTCCAGAATCGGCGCGACGACCTGACATGGTTCGCACCAAGTCGCCCAAAAATCCAAGATGACGGCGTGCCCTTTCAGCTCGCTCAAGTGAATGCGGTCGCCGGAAGATCCGCTGGTCACCACATCGAGCGCAAAATCGGGAGCCGGCCGGCCGACCAGCGTACTTTCCGGGAAAATGCGGGGCAGGATGGCAAAGCCGAAGAGCACGCTGAGAGCGACGAGCGCGACGATGGTCGGATAAAGAACCTTCCCCGAATAGAATTCGCGCTCGGCCATGGAGAAGCGTAGGGTAGCGCCAGTTACAGCGAGCGCACGCCGGAACGTGAAAGAGTGGTACGCATTTCCCGCGCTGCCTGCGCCGCGGGGCTGGTCAGGCGGGGAATGCGGATACGGAAGCGCGCGCCGCCGAGTGGGCCTTCTTCCACGTCGATCGTGCCGCCATGCTCCACGACGATCTTCTTGACGATGGCCAGTCCGAGCCCCGTTCCTTCGGCCTTGGTCGTCACGTACGGATCGAAAACCGAATCGCGCATGGTTTCGGGTACCCCAGGCCCATCGTCATCGATGAGGAGGCTGAATGCTTCGGTCTCCGGCATCACACTCACCTCGACGTGACCCTGCTCGCGGTGCGCCAGCACCGCTTCGATGGCGTTGCGAAGGATGTTCGAGAGCACCTGATGGAGCATTTGACGATCGAGGTTCGCCGGTAACGGCACGTCGGGGATCTTCCAGGTGACGCCGACCCGATTCGCGGCCTCCGGTCCCGCTGCCCCCCTTTTCTCGAGCTCCTCCTGCACCAGCAACGCGTAACTCGCCTGCTCGCGCATGAAGTCGCCGAGATCGGAGACCGCGAGCTCGGCCCGCGGCAGGCGTGCGAACGAGCTGAACTCCCCGACCAGGCGGCGCAATGTGCCCACTTCTTCTTCGACGATCTCGAGCGTCGTGTCGAGCAGCTTGCGGAAATGGGGGTCGTTGCCGTCGTACTTTCGATGACATTCCTCGACCGCCAACAAGATGGGGGTCAGCGGGTTCTTGATCTCGTGTGCGAGCCGCCGGGCCATCTCCTGCCAAGTACCCATCCGCTGCAAGAATTCGATGCGCGCTCGGTTCACCTCCACTTCGGACAGCATCCGGTTGAACCCGCGCGAAAGGTCGGTCAGCTCGTCGTTGCCCTCTTCGGGAACACGAACATCGAGGTTGCCTCCTGCGACGGCCTGCGTGGCGAGCGCGAGTTTTCCGATCCGTCGCGTGACGCTGCGGGCGAGCAAGGTTCCGAGCGCAACGGCCACGACGATGGTGACCGCGAGGATGGCGGCAAAGGCGTAGAGATCGCCGCGCTTGAGCTTCACGCGTGCGCGCTCGATGTGATGATAGGCGCTCACGAATTCGCTGGTACGTTCGAGCTCGTCGAGGCGCGCGCGAGGCGTGGCGAACACCGCCAGAAGCTCGGGAGCGTCTTCGCCGTCCCCGAGAGGTCTTTTGACGTCGAGCTTCACCTCGGTGGCGTTGTCGACCGGTCTGCCCCGGTCTCTGGCAGCGAACGGCGAGCCGTCGGGAAACGAGATGGTGAGCGAAACGAGGTTGGGATACTTCGGGAAGAGAGCGGCGAGCTCTTGCTGGGCGGCCGGCGCTTGCCGAAGCAGCGCCGCGCTTCTCAGCGACTCGCGCGCGGCGATGGCATCGGCCTGGTGGCGCATTCCCTCCTTCAGCGACCGAGCGAGATCTTGGTAAACGCCGAGAGACTGATCGAGGTGCTCTCCGAGCTCGGGTGTGAACGCCTGCGCGAACGCTCGGTCCACGAGCTGGTTGGCAAAGTAGATGGAGACGATGAGCGGGATGACCGCGGTCAACACGATGGCGAAAGCCAGGCGGCGCTCCGTTCGGCCGACGATCGCCATTGCTTGGTTTTACCGCCATCGCCGCCACAGTGACAATATGAGCCCGAGCGAGTCCCACCGTCTGCCGAGCGAGTTCAGCGCGGCCGCCGCCCAAATCGCAGCATCGGCAGCAATGGGGCTGGCGAGGGAACCCTTGACGGGCGTGACGATGATGTCGCGGATGGCCAATGCGCGGACCCAGGCAGACCAGGAGCGCTCCATTTGAAGAGCGCGAAAAATGGTAAGCTCGGAAAAACAGCCGAAAGCGACCGGGCCGAACGCATCTTCGGCAGCTGCCAGAGCAAATCGGTAGTCACGCCGGAAATCGCCCGACAAGAAAGAAAGGCGCTTGCGCAGGTCGTCGGGTCCTACGATGCGGCTGATTCCACCTTTATCGCGTTGAAGAGCGATGCTGGTGAAGAGCTCCCCCTGGTCGAAGAGTGCGATGAGCACGAGGTGGCCAGGTGGATAGATCGCCTCGAACGTGTTCTCGAAGAGGGGCCACGGCGGAAGCGACAGGCGATCGATACGATTGGGCCAGAGCTCCAGGATTCCGGCGGTGATGAGCTCGCGCACGATCTCGAGGAGCAGGCGCGCCTGCGAAGAAAGGTCGTCATCGCGACGACTGCGGGCGCCGAAGCGTTCGGCGATTTTCTCGAGACCGCCCGTGGGAGCCGCGAGTACCCATCGTGCTCCGTGCTTGGCGGCGAGGTGGGGGAGGGGTGCCGGCCAAGCTTCCGCGTCTTTGTCGAGCCTACCGCGCGACGTGTGGAGCATCTTGCGTACGCGGCCGTCGGAATGGATGATGAGCAGACCGCCGCGGGGCGAGGCCGATCCGTTTTCGGGCGAGCTCTTCCACAGGGTGAGCAGGCGAGACCAGTCTTCGCTGGTCCAACCTTCCAAACGGACATCTTTCGTCAACATCGGCGCCCGGACTATAAGTGGCACGGGAGTGCTAGCAAGACCAAATGTCCACGCCTGACCCGCTGACGGCCGAACGCTTGTTCGAGCGCTTTTTTTGGCCTCTCTACCCGGAGGACGTTCGCCGGGATCTGGCCCAGGCCAGGGCCACCGACGCGAATCCAGCGGGGAACCTGCGCATCTTGCAGTCGTTCGACCAGGTTGCAGAGACATTCGTCAAGCTCGCGCCGCAGATCTTCGAGGGCCGTGATCTCGGGCTCGACGCGTCCGACGCGTCGGTGCATCGGTTGTCGGCCGCACTCGGTCGCACGGAGCGCGACCGTTGGTCGAAGGAGCGCGGCCCCGACGGCGCGCCGCTTTTGTCGCACGTGGTCATCCACGGCTCGATCTACGTCGGGCGATGCGCCGTTCGCAACCACGATGGAAGTTGGCAGGTGCGAAGGCCGCTCTGGGAATCGCTGGTGAGGCTGACGTCAGCGGCGGGCGAGGGGGACCTCGCGATTTTCCAGTGGTGGCTCAAGTCCCTGTCGGACAGCGAAATCGACCGCCACACCCTGTCCGACCGCTATCGGACGCACGTCGAAGAGCCGCACTTCTCAGGCGCGTCGCTGCTGCCCATCGTGGCCGAGACGCGCCCCATCCCCCGACTCGCGCAAGTGCGTTACGACACTCTCTACAAGCACCTTCGCGCACACGTTCCCGAGCTCAAGGATCTCGGCCCTCACTTTCCGAGCGCCGAGCGTCTGGCGGAGTTCGGTTTCCGGCACCTCGACTTTGCCTGGTTGGGGGGCACGCGCATGCTCCTCATGCACGGACCCGCCCGCCATGGAGTGCATCTCCTCTGGCTCGACCGGACGGGCTTCGCCAAGGCGGCGTACTACCCGGCGGACGTCGACGCGCCGTACGATCTCGTCATCGAGGGGGACACGCTCGGCGTGGCCTTGTCGGTGGGTGGCCAACGGGCCGAGCAGAGAATGCGCTGGTGGGGTCCTTGACGATCCGGCAGCCGCCTAGTTGTAGACGTGAGATGCTAGCTCGAGCTCGCGTGCGATCGCGAAATCGCGCACGATACTCTCCAGCTCCTCGCGAATCCAACGCTCCAGCGTTTCCGGATTGATTTCGACCTCTGCACGTAGTGCGCGATCGCGGAGCCTTCGCTCGAGCGCCCGCTCGATAACTTCACTGTCCATAGTACTTAGAACCTTAACCACCCGATCACCGATGCGCAGGGGGGGCGTTGGTGGGGGGCTCGGGGTCGCTGGCGGCAGCGGGGGCGGATGTCGGTTGGCCGAAGCGCGCACCGATCGCGACCGTCGAGCCACTGATATGTACTCGTAATCCCCGCGGTTCCTGAGCTTCGAATGCAAGCTTCCAGCCGCAGCGGCCGCAGATCTCACTGGTGATGGCGAGTCCCAGCCCGCTCCCAGACGGCTCGCGCTGACGGGCCTCATCGGAACGGAAGGTCCTCTCCCCAAGCCTCGGCAGCTCCGCCGGAAGTACCCCCGGACCATCGTCGACGACGACCAATGAGAAGCTTGTCGGGTCCGACTCGAGAACGATCGCCACGTGTCCTTCCGGGTCACCGTAGGCGATGGCGTTCTCCACCAGATTCGTGACCGCCTGCTCGGCTGCGGTGGGATGACAGCGCGTGTACACCGGAACGTCGGGCCGGGCCGCGTCCAGCGAGATACCTCGGTTCTTGGCGAAGTACCGGGTTCGGGCAATGACCCGCTCGATGGTTTCACACAGGTCGACGGTCGCGCCTTCCCCGGGGTTCCAGCCTTCTCGCAGCTGGCAGGCGAGACGCAAGTTCGTGGTCAGAGCGTCGAGATAGATGACGTCCTTGAGAGAGCTTTTGAGCAAAGACGAGAGCTCGCTATCGTGGGTTTGCTTCGCCGCTTGCTCGAGCGCCATCTGCAACGAAGAAATCGGAGTTTTGAGGTCGTGGGCAATGTCGCCGAGGTAGCGCTCGAGGGCCCGCTGCCGCTCCTCGAGGCGGTCGGCGTCTGCGCGAATGCGTGCGTGGGCACGGTCGAGGATCGACGACAGCTCACCGAGCTCGTCGGGAGCCGTATCCGCTGCGGAGCTGTAGCCTTCGTGCGCCCCTACCGCGCTCGCCGCGGCGCGAAGCTTGGCGATGCGACGCGTGAGCGGCTGCACGACCAAGATGACGCCGAGGGCAGCTGCCGCGCCGATGACGATCAAAGCGCCCGCCAGCACCAAGTAGTAGAACCGACGGTGACGAGCGGGGCGCGGCGGCCAGGTGACTTGCACGAGACTGCACGGTCCGTTCGGCGCGGCGCGCACCAACATGGCGGCCACGTGCTCGCTGCCAAAGCGGGGGAACTTGACCGGATTCACCTCGCCGTCGCTCAGCCGCCGATAGAGCGATTCGTCGAGCGGCGGGGCATCGGGATTCCTCGACCGCCGCGTCGTTTCGTCGTAGGCGTCGAGACGGGCTCCCCGTGGCGCTTGCAGCGACCAGCGCTCGGGGGCCTGCTCACAGCGGGCGATTTCGGCGCTGTCGAGCGTGCGGCGGATGTAGGGGGCGAAGCCGCCTTGGGCGGCCTCCCGCGCGGTTCGCCGGGTCATGCTCCAGGAAACCAGGAGCCCGAGAATCCCGCAGAGAACCGAGACGATGACGATGCGGGTTCGCAGCCCGCGCCAAATCTTCACTTGTCCTCTTGGTCGGGCTCGAAGCGGTAGCCGATGCCCCACACCGTGACGACGGAGGCGGCGCCCGGCTCGCCGAGCTTCTTGCGAATGCGCGCGATGTGACTGTCGACGGTTCGTGCGTCGCGCTGCTCGAACGGCGTAAGGGCGTGTTCGGCGAGCTGGCTGCGGGAGATGGCACGCCCGGGCCGCTCGACCAAATGCGCGAGTACGTCGAACTCGTTGCGCGTGAGTCCAGCATCGCTGCCGGCCACGGTCACCAGCCGGCTGTCGAGATCGACGGCGACGTTGGCCCAGCGAAGCACGCGCTTGGGACCTTCGGAGTTGATGCGGAGCCGCGCCCGCAGTCGCGCCACCAGCTCTTCCATCCAGAATGGCTTGGCGATGAAATCGGCGGCGCCGAGGTCGAAGCAGCGCAGCCGATCGGCCAGATCGTTGCGCGCGGTGAGCACCAGGATCGGAACCGAACTGCGGCCCTGCAGCTGCTCGAGAACGGCGAATCCGGTCTGGCCGGGGAGCATCAAGTCGAGCACGATGGCGCCGTAGCCCCCCTCCAGCGCCTTTTTGGCGCCGTCGACTCCGTTGGTCGCCAGCTCGACGTCGAAGCCGGCTGCCCGCAGGCCACGCACGATGCCACCGGCCACACCGGCGTCGTCCTCGACCACCAAAAGGCGCTCCGCCACGATTCAACTCTACTCAACAACTGTTGAGAAAGCATTGAGTCCTGCCGTGGTGAGGAGCGGCGACGAATGCGCTCCACACTTCTTCAATGGCGGCGCGGCAGACTACCCAAGACGTGGAGGTCACGATGAACTCTTTTTCGAAGCGGCTCGGATGGACTCTATTGTTGGGAGCCGTCGCGCTCGCCGGGTGTGGCAGCAATGCCGAAACCGAGGCGGCCGTCGCTGCGCAAGGTGGGTTCAGCCAAGAGCCGCCCGAAGTCGCACACGTCGGATTCATGCGCGAGGCGCTGAACAAGGTGGCACTCCGTCCCGAGCAACGACCTAGGGTCGAGCAGCTGGCCAGCGAAGCGTCGGCTCGCCACCAATCGATCAAGCAGGCCCGTCAAACTCTGCGCAATGCGCTCGCCGATCAGGTGCAGGCGGGCAAGGTCGATCGCGCGGTGCTCAAGCCGCAAATCGACGCGCTGCTCGCCGCGATCGAACAGTCGCGGGCCGCCGACCGCGCCGCGCTCCTGCGCCTGCACGACATTCTCGACAAGCCCCAGCGC
>Ga0137375_10004145_pt1 | contig 17249 bp, 19 predicted proteins | sample SagtaG_24_FD_104936 | JGI IMG/M metagenome (GOLD analysis project Ga0137375, IMG submission 104936) | Vadose zone soil microbial communities from Sagehorn Ranch, Mendocino, California, USA - Sage1_R_113_16 metaG | ecosystem: Environmental > Terrestrial > Soil > Vadose zone | place: USA...
ACAATCGGGGTGGCAAAGGGACGGGTCAAGACCGGGCGCGGCAAAGAAACCTCCCACGGCGACGCCAAAAGTGATGAGTCGCATCGCGTCGTCCCGGTCGAGTTCATCCACCCCGGCACGGCCGTAGCGCTTCGCGCGCTCTGGGAGTCCCAGGGGCGACCCAGCGACGGGCCCGTGATCCGCGACACCGCCGTGCAGCCGGTCGACCCTGACACGTACTCACAGCGCTTCCGCGCCATCACCAAGTTGGCGGGGGTCCCGGACCTGGGCAGCATCCACAACGTGTGCCACAGCATCGCGACGGCTCTGCACGACGATGGCGTCGAGCCTCGTAAGGCCGCAAGCCTGCTGGGGCACACCGTGCCGACTCACCTGGCGTTCTACGTGCCGACGGACGACGTGGGAGCGGCCGAGGCAGCCAAGAGCGCCGGGACGCTGTTCGCCACCAAACGAACCTTCAATCAACCCGGTTGTGACCAAGCGTTGTGACCAAGAGGCTTTGGGCCCCCAACTCCGACCGCTCCGACGGGGGTTGGGGGCCTTGTTCGTTGTTGGCTGGGACGGCTTTGGGACGGCTTGTTTTCCCAAGCCGTCCCGCTCGAAAACGTGGTCTGACCTGGGAAAACAGCACAGTGGGACGGCTGGGACGGCTACCCCCTCCCGGGGGTCCAACAGCCGATTGATGCACTTGAACTGTGCTCCCCGGGTAGGAGTCGAACCTACGTCGCTAGTCCTGATTCAAAGTCAGGCGGGCCCTGCCGGCAGACCAACCGGGGATTGCGTTCCCCGAGGGCCCGCCTGGCGGGGCTGATACCCCGCCCGGCGGACCAACCGGGGTTGACGATCCGACAAAGGCTAACTGCCCGGACCCGCGACGTACGAACCCAGCCCACCAGCCAATCAACCGCCGCTAAGGTCGACTGCGTGGACCTTCCCGTGATGCCTCCCGTCCAGCCGATGCTCGCGAAGTCGGTGAAGGGCGTGCCGAAGAGCGGCGGGCTGAGCTTCGAGCCGAAGTGGGACGGGTTCCGCTGCCTGGTGTTCAAGGACGGCGACGAGGTCGAACTGGCCAGCCGCAATACCAAGCCGCTGACCCGCTACTTCCCCGAGGTCGTGGCCGCGATGCGCGAGCAGCTGCCCGAGAGGTGCGTCCTCGACGGCGAGATCTTCGTGGCGCAGACCTTGGACGGGAAGGAGCGGCTGGAGTTCGAGACGCTCCAGGAGCGGATCCACCCGGCGGCGAGCCGGGTCGACATGTTGGCGGAGAAGACTCCCGCGTCGTACGTCGCCTTCGACCTGCTGGCGATCGGCGACACGTCGTACGCCGGGCTGCCGTTCGCGCAGCGACGGGCCGCCCTCGAGGAGGCGCTGACCGGCCTCGACGGGCCCTGCTACCTGACCCGGACGACGACCGACCCGGCCGAGGCCGAGGAGTGGTTCCACCAGTTCGAGGGCGCGGGGCTGGACGGGGTGGTGGCCAAGCCGCTCGATGCGCCGTACCAACCGAATGCCCGCACGATGTTCAAGATCAAGCACGAGCGCACCGCGGACGTGGTGGTCGCCGGCTACCGGCTGCACAAGAACTCCACCGAGGAGGCGCCGCTGCTCGGCAGCCTGCTGCTGGGCCTGTACGCCGACGGCAAGCTGCAGCACATCGGCGTGAGCGCCAGCTTCACCGAGGCCCGCCGGGCCGAGCTGCTCGAGGAGCTCCGCCCGCTCGAGACCGACATCGAGAACCACCCATGGGGCGAGTGGCAGGAATGGGCAATTGCCAACCCGGACCGCGTCCCCGGCACCCAGAGCCGGTGGAGCCAGGGCAAGGATCTGAGCTTCACGCCGCTGCGCCCCGAGCGGGTCCTGGAGGTCGGCTACGACCACATGGAGGGGCGGCGGTTCCGGCACACGGCGCAGTTCAAGCGCTGGCGCCCCGATCGCGACCCGGAGTCGTGCGGATATGAGCAGTTGGAGGAGCCGGTGAGCTACGACCTGGATAGAATTCTCAGTGGTGGCCAAGGATCGGCCCACCATTCGGCCCCACGGTCGGCCGAGTCGTCTGGAGGCGATGGGTCATGACGGATTTCGCGACGTACCACGTGGTCCTGCTGGTCGAGCAGGCCCTGTCGAAGACGGACGCGCTACAGGTCCGTTCGCTGCACGAGTCGCTGGAGCAACCGGTGACCTACCACGTGCTGTTCCCGATGGAGGACGCCGCCGCGCGGGTCGAGGCCGCGATGGGCACCCTCGCCGCCGGCGAGATGGTCGCGTCCCCCGCTATGGTGATGAACGAGGTCGACCTCGACGAGGTTCGCCGGGACTGCGCCGAGCGCTCCAAGGACGACCTCGAGACCACGCTCAAGGTGCTCACGGCCTGCGGCGCTACGGTCGAGGGCAAGGTGATCAGCGAGCCACCTGTCGAGGCGCTCGCCAAGGCGGTCGCCGAGTACGACGCCCAAGAGGCGATCATCCTCACCCGACCGCACGTGGTGGCCGAGTTCTTCCACGTCGACTGGACCTCGCGGGCCCGCCGCAAGCTCGGCGTACCCGTGCTGCACCTGCTCGAACACGAGAACTTCGACGAGCAGGCGGGCGGCGGCGAGGGCGTCACCGGCCTCTGACCCGCAGCCCGATCTCCGGCGGATTCCGGGCACGACCCGGCTGATCCAGAAGGTGAGCGACATCGCCGGGGCTGTCGACCCCTGACTTTGCCCTGGACTCTGGCCAGCGCGCTCTCACGCGGCAGACAATGCCGAGCGGGAGGGACACGTTCATGATCGAGGAAATCCCGGGTGGTGCCGGCCTGCGCGCTCGCACGCTGCACGCACTGAGTCGGATGTCCGTCTGGACGACGCTGTCTCTGGGGCCGATGCAGGGGCCGATGGCGCGGCTGATGTTCATGGCCGACGCGGTGTTCCGGTCGGTGCCGCGGCTGCGCGGGACCAGCCACGAGAAGGTCCGCGCCGGGCCGTGGTCGGCCGAGCTGGTCACCGCAGGTACGCCGTCGGACGACGGCGCGATCCTCTACCTGCACGGCGGCGCGTTCCTGTTCTGCGGCGTCAACAGCCACCGCCGGGTCGTCGAGCGGCTCGCCGTGAGCACCGGGCTGCCTGTGCTCTCGGTCGACTACCGCCAGCTCCCCCAGGGCCTGTACGACGACACCCTGGCCGACTGCACCGAGGCCTTCGAGTGGCTGCTCGACCGGGGGTTCGACCCGCGCCGCGTCGTACTCGCGGGCGACTCGGCCGGCGGCCACCTCGCCTTCGCGCTGGCCCAGCGGCTGTACGCCGCCGGCACCGGCCGGGTCGCGGGGATAGCGGCGTTCTCGCCGTGGCTGGACTTCCACGGCGCGGTCGACCCGGACGCGTCCCTTTCGCCCGTCTACGGCGACCTGAGCGGGCTGCCACCGGTGCTGATGACCTGCGCGGCCGACGAGGTGTTCCGGGGGGACGCCGAGCTGATGGCGGCCCGGCTGCAGGTGGCCGGCCAGCCGTACCTGCTGACCATCTGGCACGGCATGGTGCACGCGTTCCCGGTGCTCGCGCACACGCTTCCGGAGAGCCGGCTGGCGCTGGACCTGACCGCCGAGTTCGTCCGCGACTGCCTGGCCGAGCCGGCGCACGGAGCGTTCGAGGTGGCTTAGCCGAGCCGGTAGGCGACCAGGCCGTCGGGCGCCGCGACCAGGCGCACGTCACCGACCGGCACGCCCAGGCCGAGCACCGCCGCCGCGCTCGGCATCGCGCCCCGACACCGGCCCAGCAGGGCAGAACCGGTGAAGGCGGCGTACCGCCCGGGCTGGGGGCAGAAGCCGGCCGGCGCGGCAGCACGCCGCTCGCCCGACTCCAGGTCGACCACGCCCTTGCTCACCGGGAACCGGACCGTGGTCGCGTCGACGAGCTCGGGGATCCGCCAGCCGCGCGTGAAGGCCGCGTCGGCGCCGAGCGAGACCTGCCAGGTGGTCTTGCCGTCGTGGGGATCGAACCCCTCGACGGTGATCTTGAGGTCGTCGTACCGCGGCTTGGCCTTGCCGCCGGCCGGCAGCAGGTGGCCCTCCCAACGGCAGCGGAAGGGTACGCCGGCCGGCACCAGCAGCTGCCCGTGACAGGCGTACGTCGTGCCGCCGACCGACCACTTGATCAGCCCCGTGTCGGCCGCGAACCCGGTGGTGGCGACCGCGCCCAGATCGATCGGGTCGCCCGCCGCGACGTGCTGGCCGAGCGAGCCGACGTAGAGATCGTCGTACTCGTCGAAGATCCAGCCGGCGTCGGTCGTGTCCGGCTCCGGGAAGTACGCCACGATCGGCATGCTCCACAGCAGCTCGCCGTCGTCGAAGACCCCGACCCGCTCCGGGTCGCGGGCGCCCAGGTCGATCAGGCCGTGCGGTCCGACCGGCCGGCTGGCCGTCGGCGGCAGTCCCGCCCCGGGCGTCGTGAACCGGCCGGTCGCCAGGTCGAGCCGGTAGCCGCGGGCGGCGCTGTCGAGCCGCGGCCGGGCGTTGCCGCACAGGGCGGCTTCGTCGTAGCAGAGCGTGGGGGAGGTCTCGAAGTCCTCGATCGGCGAGGAGCGGAGCTCCCTGCCGGTGCGCGGGTCGACCAGCACCAGCCGCGCGCTCGGCCCGCCGCGCGGCGTGGGCCGAAAGAACGCCAGCATGGTGCGGTCCTCGCCGCTCACCGGGAGTACGCCGAGTGGTTCCAGCGGCGAGACCCCGCTGGTGGTCGCGCGGTCCCGCCAGCGTTCGTGGCCGGTGCGCGGGTCGACCCCGACGACGTACAGGTCGCCACGATCGGCGGCGAGCAGCACCGCCGTACCCTCGGCGATCACCGGCTGGGTCAGCGGGCGCAACGGGAGGCGCCAGGCCTCCTCGACCGCGGTGAGCTCGGTTTCGGCGGACGCCGTCGGGGTGCCCGAGGTGGTGGGCTCCGCGGTCGGCGCGCTACACGCGCCCACCAGCGTCAGAAGGGCCAGCGACAGCACACGCCCTAACCCCCGCATGCCGTTCATTCCCCCGCACCTGGTCTCGTCGGTCGTTCCCGGTCAGGACAATTCGACCACGATGTCGAGATGGCCCGCGTGCCGGGCGTACTCCTGCAGGACGTGGAAGCAGATCCACCGCAGGTCCGGCGGGTCGTCCTCGAAGCGGCCGCCGGTCGGCGCCAGGGTGTCGAGCGCCGTCGAGGCGAGCACGTCGCGGGTCCGGATCCCGATCTCGCGCAACCGCACCACCAGGACCTCAGCGTCGACATCATCGGCCACCCGCCAGCGGGCGTCGTCGGACCGATTGGGGACGGCCTCCGACCAGTCCCCCCACGGCGCGTCGACCTCTTCACCCAGGAAGCCCCACACGAACCACCGGCGCTCCATATGCAGCACGTGCGACAGCAGCTCGATCGGAGTCCATCCGGAGGGCACCAGGGTGGTCCGCTGCGCCTCCGGCGACAGCGAGAGTACGCCGGCGATCAGCTGCTCCCGGTAGAAGTCGAGGTACGCCGAGAACAGCGGCCCCTCGCCCTTGACGTCGTGGCGTGGCTCGGTCGCGGTCATGGTTGGACTCTGTTCCCTTCGTCGTCCCAGTGCTCGGCCACCTTCTTCGACGGCTGCACCCGGGGCGGCTCCCCCGGCATCTTGGGGTGGTCAGGCGGGTAGGGCATCTCGCCCAGCCCCGACGCGTCGTACAGGTCGATCAGCGGCTGGATCGAGTAGTGCTGCTCATCGATGCCGGCCCACGGGTCGCCGTCGGCCATCCGGTCGGGCACCGTGAAGAGGTTGAACTCCCTCGGGTCGGTGACCGTAGCCAGCTCCGCCCACGTCATCGGCGTGGAGACCGGCGCGCCCGGCACCGGCCGCAGCGAGTACGCCGACGCGATCGTGCGGTCGCGACAGTTCTGGTTGAAGTCGACGAAGATCCGCTCTCCCCGCTCCTCCTTCCACCACTTGGTGGTGACCTGGTCGTCGCGCTTCTCCAGCTCGCGGCCGAAGCCGATCGCCGCGTGCCGCACGTCGGCGAACCCCCACTCCGGCGCGATCCGCACATACACGTGTACGCCGGCCTTGCCGCTGGTCTTGGGGTAACCGGTGAGCCCCAGCTCCTCCAGCAGCTCGCCGGCCACGCCCGCCACCCGGACCGCGTCGGTGAACGTCGTGCCGGGCTGCGGGTCGAGGTCGATCCGCAGCTCGTCGGGCCGGTCGACGTCGGACCGGCGTACCGGCCAGGGGTGGAAGGTGACGGTGCCCATCTGCGCGCACCACACCGGCACCGCGATCTCGGTCGGGCAGATCTCGTCGGCCGTGCGCCCGGACGGGAAGGTCACCGTCGCGGTCTCGAGATAGTCGGGAGCGCCCTTGGGCACCCGCTTCTGGTAGAACGCGTCGGTCTTCTCCCCCGGGCGCCCGGTGGCCAGCTTGATCCCCGGGAGTACGCCGGCCGGCCAGCGCTCCAGGGCCGTCGGCCGGTCGCGCAGCGCGCGCATCAGCCCGTCGCCCACGGATGCGAAGTACTCCGCGACCATCAGCTTGGTGACCTCGGGGGTGCGCTCGGTCGCGGGATAGATGACCCGGTCAGGACTGGAGACGCGGACGGCGCGTCCGCCCGCGTCGACCTCGGCCGCTGGGGTTGGCATACCGACACCGTAGCGGCGGTCCCCGACAGTCTGTCACCCAGAATTCGCCGCCCGGTCCGGCGGCGACGCTGGCGATCGACCCAGGCGATCTGGTCCGGTGTCCAGACGGCCTTCCCCAGGCCGTCCTCGGAATCTCACAGAAAGGGTCCCCCACGTGACCCGCCGCACCAGAGCACTCACCAGTGCACTCGCCAATCCACTGGCCCTCGCCGTGGCCACCGCCTCGGTACTGCTCATGTCCTCGACCGCCCACGCCGTCTCGACCGACGTCGTCATCAGCGAGGTGTACGGCGGTGGCGGCAACACCGGCGCCACCTACACCAACGACTTCGTCGAGCTCCGCAACGCAGGGCCCACCGCCGTTGACGTGACCGGCTGGAGCATCCAGTACGCCGCCGCCACCGGCACCACGTGGAGCAACAAGACGACCCTCACCGGCTCGATCGCGCCCGGGTCGTCGTACCTCATCAAGCTGGCCAGCGGCGGCTCCACCGGCGCCGCCCTGCCCACCGCCGACGTCACCGGCACCACCAACCTGAGCGCCACCGCGGGCAAGGTCGCGCTGGTCACCAACGACACCGCGCTCACCTGCGGCTCCAACTGCGACCGGGCCACCGGCGTCAAGGACTTCGTCGAATACGGCTCGGCCAACGACTACGAGGGCACGCCTGCCCCGGCCGGGAGCAACACCAAGAGGTCGCGCGGATAGCGGGTGTGTCGGTGCCCGAGGACGGGCACGAGCCTCGCTAGAGGAAGGGGTGTCTTCCGCCAGCCTTTCTTCCCCGAGGTGCTCGTGCCTGCGCTGCCATCTTCTCTCCTCGAACCGTTGTGGAGCCAGTTCTCGGCTCTGCTCCCCGAACGCCGGGTGTGTCACCCATGGGGATGTCACCGGCCTCGCATCCCGGATCGGGTCGTGTTCGACAAGCTGATCCAGGTCCTGGTCTTCGGGGTCGCCTACTCGAGGATTGCGGATTCGACGTGCTCGGCGACCACGCTGCGTGATCGCCGAGACGAGTGGATCGAAGCCGGCATCTTCGACCGCCTCGAGGAGCTGTGTCTGGATGCCTATGACCGGATCGTCGGGCTCGAACTCGGCGATGTGACTGTTGATGGCTGTATCACGAAGGCGCCATGTGGCGGCGAAACGGCCGGGAAGTCCCCGGTCGACCGCGGCAAGCAGGGCACCAAACGCTCTCTGCTGGTCGATGCGGCCGGGATCCCGCTCGGGTGTGTGGTCGCTCCGGCGAACCGGCATGACTCGCCGTTGCTGCGCCCGACGCTGGAGAAGCTGGGTCGGTTCGAGCACCGCTTCGGAGTCGGACTGCCCGGGCAGATCACCGTGCATCTTGACGCCGGCTACGACTCCAAGAACACGCGTGCTCTTCTCGACGAGCTCGGGTGCGACGCCGTGATCAGCACCAAGGGCACCCCGCTGCAGGCCGGCGCCAGGTGGGTCATCGAACGGACCAATTCGTGGCACAACCGGGGCTTCAAGAAGCTCGCGACCTGTACCGAACGACGAACCCGTGTGATCGAGGCATTCATCGCCCTGGCCAACGCCATCATTACCCTGCGACGCCTACTACGAACCGCATGGACCACCCACCGCTGGGACAACCGACCAGCCCGCCGCCCATGACCTGTCCGCGCGACCACCACGGGGTCGGCGCAGCCAGGGAGGTCACCCATTGCCCGGCGCCCGGTGTACGACGAGCATCGAGGCACCGCCCTCGCCTCCCCGGCTCTGTCGCCGCTGGCGGCTACAACGGCCATGGACCGCTCGTCCAACGGCATATGCTGCGGCTATGGCGCGGAGCATGCAGGAGGCAACATTTCTGATCCTGACCGCGCTGGCGGCGGGCAGCCAACATGGCTACGGAATCATCGGCGAGGTCGAACAGATCTCCCGGGGCAGGGTGCGCCTGCGGGCCGGGACACTGTATTCGGCGCTGGATCGGCTGCGGGTCGACGGGCTCATCCGGGTATCACGGGAAGAAGTGGTCGACGGTCGACTGCGGCGCTACTACCGGCTGACAGCGAAGGGCAACAGACAGCTGGCGGCAGAGGCCGAGCGGCTGGAGGCGAACGCAACCGCCGCGTTCACGCGGCTGGGGCTGGCTGCGGGGACAGCCGAGTGAACGCTGCGCAGGTCGAGCTGGAGCGACGGTACCGGCGCTGGCTGTCGTGGTATCCGGGTTGGTTCCGCCGCGACCACGCGGACGAGATCCTGGCCGTGTTGCTGGACAGCGCCCAACCCGGTCAACGCCGGCCCGCCAAGGCCGATTGTCTCGATCTGTTGCGCGGCGGCCTGGGGATGCGTCTGCGCCCTCGCATACCCCGCTCGGACGGGCTGGCGCGGGCGGTGTGCTGGGCGATGTATGCCGGGGCCGCAGTCGAACTGGCGGTCCTGGTCACGCTACTGGCGACCCTGGACGAGGTCCGGGCGACGATCCTCGCCCACGACCCCGACTACACAGGCGCCCAATGGCATGCTGAGGTGTCGGAGGAGTTCAAGCCGCTGATGATCGCGGCCAGCGCATCGGTTCTGTTGTGGCTGTGGCTGGCCTGGGCGTGCGGCCGCGGCCATCGCTGGGCCACTGTGCTGTTCGTGGTCTTCTTCGTCGAGAACACGCGCAGCCTCCTCAACGGTTTGGCGCACGGCTCGGCCACGTACGCCTCGAAGGACCTCGCGGCCGGCACCGTTCTGTGGCTGCTCGAAGCGGTCATTGTCGGGCTACTCGCCTGGGTTTGGACACAGCGGATCCGCGCCAGGCGGCGGAGTTGGCGCGACGAAGCATCAGCGGCTGATCGAGCGCTATAGCACGTTGAGCGATATATGCTTCCGAACTAGCGACGAGCGTAGTTGATCGTTGGATCCACGTGGGTGCCGAGGGGAGCTGTCGATGCCACCTGAGAACGACGGAGTGCCCAAGCGCTGTTGCAGCCCGGCGGTATCGGTTGATGGGCTGGGCAAGCGGTTCGGCGACCGGACCGCTTTCGAGGACGTCTCGTTCGAGGTCGCCCCCGGCGAGGTGTTCGGCTTTCTCGGGCCTAACGGCGCGGGCAAGACGACCATGGTGCGCACCCTCGGCACGCTTCTTGCCCCCACGGCAGGGTCGGCGACCGTGGCGGGCCTGGCACTCGAACCCGATAACGGGGTACGGATTCGCCGCCGGATCGCGATCATGCCGGAGTCCCCCGGCCTGTACACGCGGCTGAGCGTTGCCGAGAACCTGGCGTACTTCGCCGGCCTCTACGAGATGTCCGATCCCGCCGGGCGCATCGGGAAGGCCCTGGCCGCGGTCAGCCTGACCGACCGCGCCAACGACCTGTGCGGCGCACTGTCGAAGGGGCTACGGCAGCGCGTCAGCTTGGCCCGCGCACTGCTCACCGAGCCGCAGGTACTCTTCCTCGACGAACCCACCGCCGGCCTGGACCCCGTCGCCGCCCACGACGTCCACGGGCTGCTCGACCGGCTGCGCGACCGGGGCGTGACCGTCTTCCTCACGACCCACCGGCTCGAGGAGGCCGAGCGGCTCTGCGACCGGGTCGCGATCCTCAACACCACTCTGCGCGTCATCGGACGGCCCGACGAGCTGCGCGACCGGCTGTTCGCCAAAACGCTGCTGGTCACAACCCGACACAGGCTGGATCAGCCGGATTTGGTTTTCACCGGCCTGCCCGGCGTTCAGACCTGGCGGAACGAGGGACCAAACCACTACCTACTCACCGTCACCGATCTCACCCTCGCCGCCCCGGCAGTGACCCGGGCCCTAGTAGCCGCAGAAGCCGACGTGCTGTCGATCAGCGAAGCGCCGCACACCCTCGAAGACATCTACCTTCATCTCATCGACCCGACCACGACCGGGACGGACGGCGAGGAGGCCCGGTGAGCGAGATCAGCTTGCAGCGCGTTCGCGCCGTCGTCGGCAAGGAACTGCGCGAGTATCGACGCAACCGCTCCCTACTCGCCGGGATGACGATCATCCCGCTGGTATTTGTGATCACCCCACTGATCCAGGCGTTCACCGCCACCCCCGACGATCTCCGGGACGGAAACTGGCTGGTGTACATGCTCGGCATCCCCGCCGTTGTCCCCACCGTGATCGCCGCCTACGCCGTCGTCGGCGAGCGCCAGCAAGGCACTCTCGAGCCCGTCCTCACCACGCCGGTTAGCCGCGACGAGCTCCTGCTCGGCAAGGCCCTCGCCGCTCTCGCGCCATCGATGGTCGTCGCCTACGCCGTCTTCGCCCTCGTTGTCGCGGTCATCGACCTGTTCGCCAACCCGAGTTCCGCGACGGCGCTCCTGCGGGGACCGACGATCCTCGCCCAGGTCGTCTTCACGCCCCTCGTGGCGGCCTGGTCGATCTGGATCGGCATCGCCATCTCGGCCCGGGCCAGTGACATTCGCGTCGCACAGCAGGTCGGCATACTCGTCAGCCTGCCTTCCTTCGCCGTTGCCCTCCTCGTCGCCCTCAACGTCATCCCCGCCAACCTCACAACCGCCGGCCTACTCGCCGCGGCCCTCGTCGGGCTCAACGTGCTCGGCTGGAAAGTCAGCGCCAGCCTCTTCGACCCGGAGCGGCTCATCACCACCTAACCGGACGCCCACCCCTTCCACTACCGAGGCTCGTGCCTGTCCTCGGCCCACCGACACGCCCTCTATCCGCGCGACCTCCAAGTCGCCCCAGCGCGGGACCAGCGACACCGACGACAACGGTGCGGACTTCGTCGCCAGCACCCCGACCCCGACGTCGGGCGGCGGTACGCCGCCGCGCACCGGCTGCCCCGGCGTCCGCATCCATGACGTGCAGCGCGCCTCGCACACCGGCGCCACCGGCTCAGTGGCCGGCCTGCCGGGCGTGATCACCGCGAAGACGTCCACCGGCTTCTTCATGCAGGACACCGACGACTGCGTCGACGGCGACGTCGCCACCAGCGAGGGCATCTTCGTCAACGGCCGCACCTCCAACGCCGTGGGCACCTCGGTCACCGTCAGCGGCACCGTCGCCGAGGTGCGCCCGGGCGGGGTCAGCGACAACCTGTCGACGACCCAGGTCAACTCGCCGTCGGTGAAGAAGGTCGCGGCCAGACAGTCGCTGCCCTCGGCCAGCCAGGTCGGCAGCGGCGGCCGGGTCCCGCCGGCCAGCGTCATCGAGGACGACGCCACCGGCAACGTCGAGACGTCCGGGAGCTTCGACCCGGCCACCGACGGCATCGACTTCTGGGAGTCGATGGAGGGCATGCGGGCCACCCTGGTGGCTCCCCAGGTGGTCGGCCCGACCAACCAGTACGGCGAGACGCCCGTCGTACCCAACGGCTCCGGCCTGCGTACTCCGCGGGGCGGCATCGTCGTCTCGGCGACCGACTTCAACCCCGAGCGGGTCATCCTCGGCACCGAGCTCGGCACCGGCGTCAACGCCGACACGGGCGACACCTTCACCGGCGACGTGACCGGCGTACTGGACTACGACTTCGCCAACTTCATGCTCCAGCCCACCAGCCAGCCGACGGTCCAGAGCGGCGGGCTGGCCGCCGAGTCGACCACCGCCCAGGCACCGGCCAGCTCGCGACGGCGACGTTCAACGTCGAGAACCTCGACCCGACCGACCCGCAGTCGAAGTTCGACGGGCTGGCCCGGCAGGTCGTCAGCAACCTGCGCTCGCCCGACCTGATCTCGCTCGAGGAGGTCCAGGACGACAACGGCGCGACCGACAACGGGGTCGTCGCCGCCGACCAGACCCTGAGCAAGCTGGTCGCCGCCATCGCGGCCGCGGGCGGACCGTCGTACACGTGGCGCGAGATCGACCCGCAGAACGACCAGGACGGCGGCGAGCCGGGCGGCAACATCCGGTGCGTCTTCCTGTTCCGCACCGACCGCGGGCTGGCCTTCGTCGACCGGGGTACGCCGACCGCCACCACCGCCGCCGCGGTGACCGGCACCGGCACCAACACCCACCTGACCGTGTCGCCGTCGCGGATCTCGCCGACGTCGAGCTCGTGGAGCGCCACCCGCAAGCCGCTGGTGGGCGAGTTCACCTGGAACGGCCAGACGCTGTTCGCGGTCGCCAACCACTTCAGCAGCAAGGGCGGCGACGACCCGCTGTTCGGCAAGGTGCAGCCGCCGGTCGCCTCGTCGGAGCCGAAGCGGCACCAGCAGGCGCAGCTGGTCCGCGACTTCCTCTCGCAGGTGCTGGCCGCGGACGGCAACGCCAAGGTGGTCGTGATGGGTGACCTCAACGACTACGAGTTCAGCCAGACCGCCGACATCCTGGTCGGCTCGGGCGCGACGGCGTTCACGGACCTGCCGCGCACGCTGCCGGCCGCCGAGCGCTACACCTACGTCTACGAGGGCAACAGCCAGGTGCTCGACCACATCCTGCTGTCGCCAGCGCTGACCGGCTACCAGTACGACGTCGTACACGCCAACGCGGAGTTCCGGCTGCAGCAGTCCGACCACGACCCGTCGGTGGCTCGGCTGACCTTCTGAGCTCAGCGCCCGCCTGGGTGGTGCCGGGCCGGCCCGGGCGGCGTACGCGATCCGTGAGGTCCGTACGCCGCCTTGGCCACCGGCTAGAGTCCGCAGTCATGGGAGATGGGACTCGGCGGATCGCGATGTGGTCCGGTCCGCGCAACCTGTCGACCGCCCTGATGCGCAGCTTCAGCAACCGGGCGGACTGCTCGGTGGTCGACGAGCCGCTCTACGCGGCGTACCTCCACGAGACGGGGCTCGACCACCCCGGGCGCACAGCCGTTCTGGCGTCGCAGCCGACCGACTGGCGGGTCGTCGTACGCGACCTGACCTCGGGGCCGGTGGCCACCCCCGTGCAGTACCAGAAGCACATGACCCACCACCTGCTTCCGGGCATCGACCGAGCGGCACTCGACGGCCTGCGGCACGCGTTCCTGGTGCGCGACCCCGAGCGGGTGCTGGTCTCCTACGCCAAGGTCCGCGACGAGCCCACCCTCGACGACCTCGGCCTGCCCCAGCAGGTCGAGCTCTTCGAGCGGTACGGCGGCCCGGTCGTCGACGCCGCCGACGTCCTGGCCGACCCGCGGGGCACCCTCACGGCGCTGTGCGAAGCGCTCGACCTGCCCTTCGACGAGGCGATGCTGTCCTGGCCCGCGGGCCCGCGCGACACCGACGGCGTGTGGGCGCCGCACTGGTACGCCGGTGTCGAGGCCTCCACCGGTTTCGCCACCCGCTCCCCCGGCAGCGCCGACCCGCTCCCCGACCGTCTCCAGCCGCTGCTCGAACGTTGCCGTTCCTACACCGAGGCGCTCGCGCCGTACGTCCTGCGTCCAGTCCCACCGTCTAACCAGCCCGCTCCCGAGGAGGCCTGAGTGCTCCAGCAGTACGACGCACGCAATCGCGACCTGGTCGTCAACATCAACGGCGCGCTGGTGCACCGCGACCAAGCGAGCGTGAGCCCGTTCGACTCGGTGGTGCAGGGCGGCGACGCCGTCTGGGAGGGGCTGCGGCTGCACGGCGGCCGGATCTTCAAGCTGGGCGAGCATCTTGCGCGGTTGCGCCGGTCGGCCCAGGCGCTGGCCTTCACCGAGATCCCGGACGCTGCCGCGATCACCGAGGAGATCCGCCGCACCCTGGCCGCGAACGCCATGACCGACGACGTCCACATCCGGCTGACGCTCACCCGCGGGGTGAAGATCACCAGCGGCATGGACCCCAGGCTGAACCAGTCCGGGCCCACGCTCATCGTGCTGGCGGAGTTCAAGTCTCCGGTCTACGCCGAGGCGGGCATCAGCCTGGTCACCTCGTCCGTACGCCGCCACCGCCCCGACTCCCTCGATCCGAAGATCCACCACAACAACCTGCTCACCTCGATCCTGGCCAAGATCGAGGCCAACGTTGCCGGCGCCGACGACGCACTCATGCTCGACGACTCCGGCTTCGTCGCCGAGACCAACGCCACGCACGTCTTCCTCGTCAAGGACGGCGTCGTCCGGACCTCCACGACGCGGGCCTGCCCCGAGGGCATCACCCGCGAGACGATCCTGTCCGTGTGCCGAGACCTCGGACTACCCACCGAGGTGGGCGACCTCTCGCTGACCCAGTTCTACTCAGCGGACGAGGTCTTCGTGACCGGAACCATGGGCGGGCTGACCCCGGTACTCACGCTCGACGGCCGCACGATCGGCACCGGTGAGCCCGGTCCGGTCACGGCCCGGCTCTCCGCGGCGTACGCCGACCTGACCGCAACCTCCGGCACGCCCGTGGTGGACCCGGCTTCGAGCCCGCTGCCGGCGTAGCCCCTCAACCGGCGGCCACAACGGGCGTTCGCAGGTCGTAAGACGCAAACGCTCCGGTTGTGGGGGCGGCTGGCTACCGTGGTGGGCATGAGTTACCAGGTCACCAAGTCCGACGCCGAGTGGCGCGAAGAGCTCTCACCCGAGGAGTACGCCGTCCTGCGCAAGGCCGGCACCGAGCGTGCCTTCACGGGCGAGTACACCGACACCGAGACCAAGGGCGTCTACAGCTGCAAGGCGTGCCACGCGAAGCTGTTCGAGTCGGACACGAAGTTCCACTCGGGCTGCGGCTGGCCGTCGTTCTACCAGCCGATCACCGACACCGTGCAGTACATCGAGGACAACTCGCACGGCATGAAGCGGGTCGAGGTCCGGTGCGCCAACTGCGGCTCGCATCTCGGCCACGTCTTCCCCGACGGCTACGGCACGCCCACCGGCGACCGCTTCTGCATCAACTCGATCGCGCTGACGCTGGAGCCGGCCGACCAGCCTGAGTGACTCGTCGGCCGCGCTCGAGGCGGTACCGGGTCATGGTGGTCAGCCGAGGCGCGTAAGCGTGCAGCGACAGTGCGCGTACGCCGGAGGTGTTGACCACGTCGTGGATGTGGCCGGCGCCGAACGAGCGGCCCTGCCCCTTGCGCAAGGTCCGCGCGTGTACGGCGCCGTCCCACGAGCACTCGGTCAGCGTGCCCTCCAGCACCAGGAACGCGCCCGCGGCGGTGCCGTGGTCGTGCCAGCCGGTCCGGCTGTCGGCGGGCCAGGAGATCAGCCACAGGTCGGCGTTGCCGTCGGGGTGGAGGTTGACCAACTGGCGCTCGGTGTTTGCGGCGTCTGTGCCAACTGCATCGTGGTCGTGCAGGTCGAGCCGATCGGCGAGGGTCGGATCGGCGGCGTACTCGCGGAGCAGGTCGAGCGCCGTGGCCCGCTCGCTCCGGCTGGCGCCGAGGCTCTCTCGGATGACGCTGTCCCGGATCACGCTGTCCTGGATCACGCTGGTTCGGATGACTGCGCTCATCGGGGCTCCTCTGGTCGACGGAGCCTTAAGTCTAGTAAGTCAGTAGTCTTTGCTCAATACCGGTTCGGTGGATGTCTAACGACTCTGCGTCAGCGTCGCCGCCAGCCCGTCGGCCAGCCCAGGTCGTCGACGAACGCCTTCAGGATGGCCCCAGGCCGGCGACCCGCTGCGGTCCTCAGGGGGCGGCGCCTTGGATCGACTCGACCACGACGGTGGTCAGCGGCGGACCGCCCGGTCGGCCGCCTGGCTGGTCGGCGTGATTGGTTCGGCTGAGCGCCGGCCGCCCCGGGGTGCCAGCGCCTGGGCCAGGCCTGGCGCGACCCTCGTCCACCACACCCAGCCCAGTCACCCAGCCCAATCACCCAGCCCAGCCGGCTCAGGGCAGCCGGTTCACGAACTCCGCCGGCTCGACCCGGGCGCCGGTGTAGAACGGCACCTCTTCGCGCACGTGCCGCCGAGTCTCGGAGCCACGCAGGTGCCGCATCAGGTCCACGATCCGGTAGAGATCGTCGGCCTCGAAGGCCAGCATCCACTCGTAGTCACCCAGCGCGAACGACGCGACCGTGTTGGCGCGCACGTCGGGGTAGTCGCGGGCCATCTTGCCGTGCTCGGCGAGCAGGCGGCGGCGCTCACCCTCGTCGAGGAGGTACCACTCATAAGACCGCACGAACGGGTAGACGCACACGTGCCGGCGCGGCTCCTCGTCGGCGAGGAAGGCCGGGATGTGGCTGCGGTTGAACTCGGCCGGCCGGTGCAGCGCCATCTGGCTCCAGACCGGAGCGAAGCGGGCGCCGAACGCCGTACGACGGAAGCGGTGGTAGGCGCTCTGCAGCTGTTCGGAGTCCTCGGCGTGCCACCAGATCATCAGGTCGGCGTCGGCACGCAGCCCGGAGACGTCGTACAGGCCGCGGACGGTGACGTCCTCGCCCGCGAGCTCGGCCAGCAGCTTCTCGAGCTCGGCGGCCTCGGACTCGCGGTCGGCGTCGCCGAGCGGCGTCTCGAGCCGGAAGACCGACCACATCGTGTAGCGGATCGACTCGTTGAGCTCGCGCAGCCGGGCTGCGTTGGTGGGGTTCTCAGCCATGGGGTTCATTGTGCTCCCCGGTGTGCGGAGGCGATCACCGCGGGGATGCCGACGCCGTCGTAGGCCGCGCCGCAGACCGTGAGCCCCGGCTGGCCCGCCACTGTCGCGCGGATCGCGGCGACCCGGTCCAGGTGCCCCACCGTGTACTGGGGCAGCGCACCGCCCCAGCGGGTCACCCTGGTGGCCACTGGCCCGCTCCGCACCCCGGTCGCGGCCGCCAGTTCGGCCGCGGCCAGCGAGGCCAGCTCGTCGTCGGCGTGCTGCAGCAGCG
>Ga0137375_10004147_pt1 | contig 17248 bp, 16 predicted proteins | sample SagtaG_24_FD_104936 | JGI IMG/M metagenome (GOLD analysis project Ga0137375, IMG submission 104936) | Vadose zone soil microbial communities from Sagehorn Ranch, Mendocino, California, USA - Sage1_R_113_16 metaG | ecosystem: Environmental > Terrestrial > Soil > Vadose zone | place: USA...
CTGGCGCTGCTGCGCGACTTGCGCGCGCGCTACGGCCTGACGATCGTGATCGTCACGCACGACCCGCGCGTGGCCGAGCAGGCCGACCGGGTGATCGCGATTCGGGATGGGCAGACGTCGACAGAGACCATCCGCACCATCGAAGACGAAAGACGAAAGACGAAAGACGAAGGCGTGGCGGATCAATCGAATCCTTCGTCCTTTGTCCTTGGTCCTTCGTCCTCCCAGGAGCTGGTAGTGCTCGACAGCGCCGGGCGCTTGCAGCTGCCCGGCGAGCAGCGTGCGCTGGCGGGGATCGGGCGCCGCGCGCGGGTCGAGCTGGTGGATGGCGGCATCCTGATCCGCCCGATCGACGACCCTCCGACTGGCTCAGGGCAGGCCGCCGAGGCGCCGGCTGCCGATGCGGTTGCCGCCGACCCGACCTACCAGAGCCTGTATAGCGCCGAACCGCCGCCGACCGCGTCGAACGGCACCGGCACTGGGAAGGCGGCTAGGTTCATGTGGCGGAAGCGCCGCGTGAAGCCGGATACAGAGTGAGCAATGGAAAAATCATTGTCATGTTGAGCGAAGTGAAACAGCTCATTGACACGCTCATCGACATCACAGCCATCGAGCGCACCTTCAGCATGAATGAGCGCAAGGTCAAGGCGCTGCGCGGCGTGGATATGCGGGTCGGGCGCGGATCGTTTGTGGTGCTGATGGGGCCGAGCGGCAGCGGCAAGACCACGCTGCTCAACCTCGTCGGCGGGCTGGATCAGCCGACCGCCGGCAGCGTCAGCGTGGCCGGCCGCCGGCTCGACCAGCTGGGCGGCCAGGAATTGGCCGAGCTGCGCCGGACGATCGGCTTTATCTTCCAGAGCTTCGCGCTGCTGCCGACCGCCTCGGCCTATGAGAATGTCGAGCTGGGGCTGCGGCTTTCGGGCGAGGCCCCGCGTGGCGAGTGGGATGCGCGCATCCGCCGCTGCCTCGGCGCGGTCGGGCTGACGCAGTGGATCGACCACCGACCGTATGAGATGAGCGGCGGCCAGCAGCAGCGTGTGGCGATCGCGCGCGCGCTGGTAATTCGCCCCAAGATCATCCTGGCCGATGAGCCGACCGGCGACCTGGATAGCAAGACCGGCGCGCAGGTGCTGGGCCTGCTGCGCGATCTCGTCGATCACGAGGGCGTGACGCTGCTGATGGCCACCCACGACCCGGCGGCGGCCGCGTTTGCCACCGACCTGTACCAGATGCGCGATGGGCAGGTTGTTTCGCGCGAGGTGCGGCGGGCGGCGGTATGATGTCGATATGATGTCCATATGCGCGAAACCCGTTGTAATACTAGAAGCAGCTTGCTATTCAAAGGTGAGAGTGATTACATAACAATTTTGTCATCAAGGTTGTTATCTACCGGATACGGGGAAGCTGCTTCAGGAGCATGTATTTCGACAAGAGGGTAGTTTCAGACATACGTTAAGAGGGCGTTCAATACCTCTCAAGGCGCATTTTTCATTGACACTGGTACTATACTAATATCTAGAGAGGCGGAAGGAGATGGCCCGGTCGGGCGGCTCCTTTCAGCCTGTTTGTTTTGCTTCCGTATTACTTCATGGACTGATACCCCCCGAAGGCTGAGCGACATTTCAGCATTCACAACCGCATACAAAACTTGGGGTCGTATGTCTGGATAGGACACCCCGGAGGTAAAGCCGCTGATTGCTGGCAGGAAAGCGTCGTCACATCCCAGAAGGGAGCATACAATGAAGATGTTGCTCAGGCGTGTGCTTTCGCTCGCCGCTCTCCTCATCTTTGCGGGGGGGCTGGCCTACACCGCGCGCCCCGCGCTGGCAAGCCACATCAGTTGTGGTGCCGTGCTGACCGAGAATACCAAACTCGACAGCGATCTCACTAATTGTCCTGGCGACGGGCTGATTATCGGCGCCGATCACATTACGATCACCCTTAACAACCACTCGATCACTGGGATGGGCGCGGCCGGGAGTGTTGGGATCAGAAACATGGGCCACGCTGGGGTCACGATCCAAGATGGCGACTTCAGCGGGCTCGATATCGAAGGATTTGAGGTCGGCATCTTGCTTCAAGGTGCCCACGACAATCGCGTGAGTGGGATCTTTGTCGAGGGCGGCGCGTTTGGCATCCAACTCACCAACGCCAACAATAATGACATCGAGAACAATAACGCGCGCGCCTTCTCCACCAACCTCTGCAACGTCGTGGCGCACGCGGGAATTGCCCTGTTCGACTCCGATGAGAACGAGATTCGCGCGAACGAAACCCACCCGAATACCGACTTTGGCATTGCACTCGTCAACTCGCATCACAACCGGGTCGAAAAGAATGGCGCTTCGCCGATCGGTTCCGACGGCGACAACTGTAGCGGCATCGCCCTGTTCGACTCCGATGAGAACAAGGTCGAAAGGAACATCACCGCCGAAAACCGCGAGAACGGGATCTTGGTCGAGGTGGGAAGCAGCGGAAATCTGGTGGCGCGCAACGTCGCCTTTCGGAATTTTATTGACGGCATCCACGTTAATGACCCCGCAACCACGATCAAACACAACACCGCCAACAATAACGGTAATCTGGGGATATTTGCCGTACCTGGTGTGGTTGATGGTGGTGGGAACACCGCGCACGATAACGGCAACCCGCTGCAGTGCCTCAACATCGTCTGCAGGTAGAGGGAATTCGTCGTGCTATCGGGCAAGGGTTAGGTAGTTAGGACAAAAGAGGGGCGCTTATGAAGCGACAGATGCGACACGTTGCGCTCCCCATCCTCGTCCTGCTGCTGTTCTGTGCAAGCAGCGCCCAGCCTGCGCTGGCTCAGGGGAGCACCGACCTCTCCGTGACCATCGTTGCGGATCGGGACAAAGTCAAACCAGGACAACAAGTCACGTATACCGTCGTGGCGACCAACCTGGGGCCGGATGCTGCGCCCCTCGTCGATGTCATCCATAGCTTGCCAGACCAGTTACAGGTCGTCTCCCTGACCTGCGACCGGGGCATCAGTCCCGACGGCCCGTTCTGCGAATACGAGAGCCTCGCTGTCGGTGCGCGTGTGATTTCCACGCTGGTGGCAACCCCGATAGCCGACCCAGGGAAACACGCGAAACAGGTCACGACCACTGCACATGTAGGCTTAGAAACCACCGAAACCGTCGATCCCAATGCAAGCAACAACGATGCTTCGATAACCGTGAAGCTCAACGGCGGGCAGTCTCACTCCTAGCAGCTTGTCGGAGAGAAGGCCACCGCGCAGGAGCATTTCATCGACCTGTGCCGGTTGCTCGGCCAGCCGACCCCGAACGAGGCCGACCCCAAGGGCCAATTCTACCGCTTCGAGAAGCCACTGACCAAGACCGGCGGCAGCGCCAGATTCGCCGGTGTCTGGCTGGCGGCGGCCTGCTCCTCGGCGCGCCAGGTCTGCTCCTCGGCCAGCGCCTGGGCCTGCGCCAGCTCACGCCGGCGCACATCTTCCTGCTCCTGCGCGGCCTGCGCGATCGCCGCGCGGCTCCACACCGCCAGCTCGGGCAGCGATTGGTCGAAGCCCATCTCATCTGCGTCGGGACTTTGTAGCCAGCGCTCGGCCTCCAGCAGCGCGACTTCATCTAGCAGCCCGCCGTTGGCGTGGCCCAAGCGAACCCACTCGGCGGCCTTGTCGGATAGCCGCCTTCTGATCTGCTCGCCCTCGCGCCGCTCGGCCAGCCAGCCTTGCAGCGCCGGCCAGCCGCGCGTATGGACGAAGGACGAAGGACGAACAACGAAGGAATGGCAACTCCAGTCGTGGACCGTTCGTCTTTGGTCTTTGGTCGTTCGTCGGTCGTGGCGTCCCCGCTCAGCGTTAACAGTCGGCTTTCGGCCAGCCGTTGCAGCGCCTGCTGGAACAGCGCCGCCTGATCGTGCGCAACGGTGAAGGTTTCTTCGAACTGATCGACCACCAGCAGCAGCCGCTGGGTCTCGGCCGTGGCGGCCAGCAGCGCGGCGGCTGCCAGCGGCGCGTCGAACATTTGCCGCTAGCATTGCCAAGCGCTTCGGCTGTCCGGCCATTCGTTGCCGACGATTCGGCCGAACTTGTTGCGTGTGGCTCAGCCTTGAAAAGCAGCATGGAGAGCAGATCATCGGCGGCTGGGGACACGCTTGGCGGCGCTGGTGGTGGCGGTGGCGCCGCAGCTGTTGACCAGTACGTCGACGAACTGGCCGAAGGTATCGGCCAGGTAGGCCGGCGAGAGGATCAGCAGCGTGCGCCGGCTCTGCTGGATCGCGCGCTCGAACTCGACCAGCCGCGGCACGCCCAGCGCGAAGGCATCCTCGGCATGAACGCTGGCGCCGGCCTCGTCCAGCGCGTCGAGCAGAAAGCCATCGACCCAGGCGCGATCGGCCTCGGCGTAGGAGATGAACACGTCATGGGCACTGACACGTGTACAACCAACGCCACCTAGACCAGATCGCCGCCGACTACGCGGCCCAATCAGGGCGCAACGTGGATCGTGCGACTGGCGGAGTGAAAGGAACAATCAAGTTGGACAGGGCGCACATCTGCTTGCACCCGGCGCGCTCCGCCGCTGAATCGCAGCTTGAAAAGGGACCTGAAGCTGCGATCCGTTGAGGATCTGTTCATCCTGATTGAGTATACGGTTCGATTCTGAGTACGGGTCGGTGTTCGCCTACCGCGCCCAGGCGCTGCGGAAGCTGCGCGACGCATAGGCGCGTGACATATACAGCGGTGTATTATGAGCCAGCTATCTCATGGAGTGCTGTCAGCAACCTGGCGACTTCCTCACTCGTGTTGTAGTGGGCTAGTCCGATTCGTAGCGTGCCGCCACTCTGTTCTACCCCCAGCCGCTCAGAAAGATTGAGTGCGTAATAGTTGCCGTCCCAGGTAAAGATACCACGCTCTCCCAAGAACTCCGCTAATTCTCGTGGGGAGTGGCCTTCGATGCGAATCGATACCGTTGGCGTGCGCATTCCAAATCGTTCCGGCTCGCGGATACCATAGAAGGTCAAGCCTGGCACTTCAAGCAGTCCAGTTATTAACTGCTCAGCCAGCCCGCGTTCGTATTCACGGATGGTGCTCATTGCGGCGATGAGCGACGACCGACGACCGACGACCGACGACGGCTGGTTGGTATCGGCTGGTGGTCGGTTGTCGGCCGTCCGTCGTCCAAGCTCCGCCAGGTAATCGATCGCCGCCGCCACCCCCGCCAGCCCCTCGTGGTTCTTGGTGCCCGTTTCCCAGCGATCGGGTGTTCCGTCGCTCGCTGGCCGAACCTTATATGGGTGCAGTCTCAGGAGGTGCTCACGCTTGGCGTAGAGGGTGCCCATGTGTGGCGCGAAAAATTTGTAGGGTGAGCAGGCCAGGAAGTCACAATCAATCGCTCGGACATCAATTGAACCATGCGGCGCATAATGAACCGCGTCGATATACGAGAGTGCCCCGACGCTATGCGCTAGCCGTGTAACCTCGGCGACATCGTTGATAGTACCAACTGCATTCGAGGCATATCCGACAGCGACAATCTTGGTTCGCTCATTTATTTGACTCCGCAGGTCATTCATGTCGAGGGTGCAGTCTTCTACATCGATATCGACATACCGAATGACCACCCCACGCTCTTCAAGCGCCACCCAAGGAGATACATTAGCATCATGGTCAAGCCGTGTGACGACAATCTCGTCGCCTGGTTGGAGTTCTCGTCCAATTGCTCGACTCATGGCAAACGTTAAGGTTGTCATGTTTGGCCCGAACACCACTTCATCTGGGTCGCACCCCAGCAGGTCGGCCATAGCGGCGTGGGCCTCGCCGATCGTCGCATCGCTGCGCGCGCTGGTGGCGAATGCGCCGTGGGTATTGGCGTTGGCATGGATCAGGTAAGCGCCGATCGCGTCGATCACCCGCTGCGGCACCTGTGTGCCGCCGGGGCCGTCGAAGAAAACTGCCGGGTGGCCGCCGACCGTCTGCGCCAGCGCAGGAAATTGGCCGCGAATCCAGGCGAGATCAAGCGAGGGCATTAGGACATCCTTTCGTCCGGTTGCTGAACATGGAGTTGGAAATCTTGCCTCAGCCGATCAGCTTGCTTGGATCGGCCGGCGGCGGCACGGGGATGCCGTCGAGCCCGGCGGCTTTGGCGGCCTCGAGTCGGCGGCGCAGATCCCAGAGCTTCAGCAGCTCGGCCTCGATATGGCCAGGCGCGGGTGCTCTTCGGGCGTCACGCTCGAGTCCTCGTAGATCTGCTCGCGCTCTTGTTCCAGCTTGACGATTTCGGCGATCACTTCTTCGATAGTCATATCTGCTCCTTCCTCCTGTGCTGATGGCTAGTATCTTCGCACAGCATTGCGATGTCTGCAAGTGCGCCAGGTAGGACATCAGAATACAAAAAAGCAGCCCGCTCGTTGGCTAGCGGGCTGCATAGAACCGAAGGTGGCGCCAGGTGGCGTTAGGGCTTATTATACTCACCCGCGCGGCGGCGCTGCTTGTGATATTTGTTGACTGCGCGGCCCCATTCTTTGGCCTGTTGGCGCCGGCTGTCTTTAGTTGTCTGGGGCTTGCCGGATTGTTTGCGGAGCGGCTGGAAGCCAGGCTCCTCCTGCTCGTCGCTCTGCTCAGAGTCGTCGTTCTGCCACTTGTCGCTCATTGGTGGTGCTGATCCTTTCAACGGTTGCATGCATATGGGTCGCCGATATGCGCGTACTCACGGGCGCGGTATTGCCGGCCCGGCCGGCGGCGCGCGCCGATAGCGTTGCCATTCGATCCATATCCATATCTCCTTCCATTGAACGATCGCTTCACAAGGTAGGCTGAGTATAGCAGAAAATGGGATTTGGTCAATCGGCCTTGCGGCGTATGGCTATGCCATCTATGCGCCAAGCATGAGCCGTATGAACGAACGCCAGTGCGGCGTCAGCTGGTGGCCGGCGCGGCGCAGCAGCGGCTGGCGGGCGGCACGCAGCTGTCGTAGCACCTGCCGGCCGGCTACGATCGCGCGGCGCAGCTGCCGATCGCGTGGGCCAAGCAGCCGTGCCGCGACCACGAAGAATGGTAGGCCGGGCATGATCGGTAGGATGCAGCCGGTGACGCCGAGTAGCACACACAGCAGCGCAAGCGAGCGGCGGGCCGTGCGCGGCGGTGCGGGCAGGCGCAATGTACTGTTTTTTCGTCGAACGTTCATATCAGGTCAACCCAATCTCCAGGCCAGCTATTCGATACGTCTATCGTACCCGATTGCTCAGCGAGCGAGAAGCGTGAGAGGATGAGCGTTACCTGATAGACCAGTGATGAGGGTGAATAGGCGCCGGGGATCTTTTTTGGCAACATCAGCGCACCCGACCGAAGCACACGCGTTAGAGATGGCCTGCCAGCGCCTGGGCCAGCAGCCCCAGCAGCGCGCCAACGCCGATCAGAATGGTTGAGTTCGGCGCGCGGTCACGCAGCAGCAGCGCTGTTGCGCCGGCCGCCAGCAGCGTCGCCGGCAGATCGAGCACCACGCCGGCCAGCGGCAGGGCGAGCACCGGCTCAGCGAGATTGACCGCCGCCGTTAGGAACAGCATCCACGTCGTCGCCGCGATCGTGCCGACCACCGCCGCATTCACGCCGTCGAGAAAGGCCGCGATGGTTCTCGACGCTCGCAGGCGCGGTATCAGCGGCCCCATCAGCCCCACGATCACGAACGAAGGCAAAAAGATCGCCAGCGCGCAGACGGCGGCCCCGATTGTGCCGCGTGCGATATCGCCGGCCGGCCCGGCGCGAATGACATACCCGACAAACGCGGCGGTGGTGAAGACTGGCCCAGGCGTCATCTGCCCAACCGCGATCGCGTCAACCAGCTGGCGCGGTGTCAGCCAGCCAAATTGCGAGACCAGATCATTCTGCAAGTAGCTGATCAGCAAATAGCCGCTGCCGATCAGCGTCGCGCCCACCTTGAGGAAGAACAGCGCCAGCTGCCATAGCGATGGCTCGCTCGCAGCCTGGGCCAGCGGCCCGATGATGTGCTCAGCGCCGGGAAAAATCGTTCCTGTTATAGCTGATGATTGGTAATGGACGATCGACGATACGCGCATCGTCGATCGTCCGTTGTCTGTCGTCAGGGAGGAGCGTTTTTCGTCGAGCAGCACCAGCAATGCTGCGCCAGCCGCAGGAATGGCCCGCGTAATCATCAGGCCGGCCAGCCCGCCGATCACAATCACCCAGACAGGATCGATCGGCGCAAATAGGGTGGCAAGCAGCGCGATCACGCCAAGCGCGCGGAGGGCGATCGCTTTCCAGGCTGTGCGGCCGAGCCGGTAGGTTGCTTGAATGACGATCGCGACGATCACCGGCTGGATGCCATAGAACAGCGCGCCCACCGCCGGCAGCTTGCCGTAGATCACGTAGGCGATGCTGATCGCCAGTACGATCAGGAATGCCGGCATGATGAAGCAGGCCCCGGCGATGATCAGGCCGGGCAACCCTTGCTGCACATAGCCAATATGGATCGCCATCTCGGTCGAGTTCGGCCCGGGCACCAGCTGCGTGGCCGCCAGCATGTCCATGAAGTGCGCGCGCGTCAGCCAGCGCCGCCGCCGCACCACATCATCTTCCATGATTGCAATGTGCGCTGCCGGCCCGCCGAACGCGGTGAAACCCAGCCGTAAGAAATAGCGCGCCAGCTCAGCCAGTGAGGCCTGCGTGGTTGGTTCGTCCACAGTAATGTACCCAAAACTAGTACTTCGTCCGACCAATCCTGGTGGGACGAAAGACGAAAGACGAAAGACGAAAGTCTGCAATTACGGCGTTCGTCCTTCGTCCTTCGTCGGAAAGTGGATGCCTTAGTCACCAGCGCCGCCGGCCCAGGCGCGCCCACACGCGCTCGGCCATCACGCGCAGCCGCGTCTCCGCTTCGCCGCCCAGCGGCCGCCCGCTGTAGCGCGCCTGCCCGACCAGATCGACGACTTCGTGTAAGGCGTTCGCGTCGGATCCAGTCTTTGGCTCCAGCAGCGCGCCATATTCGTTCAGAGTCGCCCCAGCCGGCCATGGCACGCCGGCTCGCACACCTTGGCGTTCCAACTGGCGCTGCACGTCGATCGCTAAGACGTGCGCGCGACGCGTGCGGCCCAACCAAACCCCCACGCCAGTCAACAGCGCGACGATTGCGAGCACAGCTGCCCAGATCAGTGGGCCGTTCATACTGCCCGGTTCCTCGACGGTTTCCGGCTCGGGCGCCGGCGCCGCGCTCACTATCGAGCGTGCGGGCAGCGGGCGAATCGGAGTTGGCTCAAACGGCAGCCACTGGCCGTTGATGTATAGCTCGGGCCATGCATGTGCGTCGGACTCATGCACGGTGTATGTGCCGCTGGCTGGGTCGTACTCGCCGGTGGCATAGCCGATCGCCACGCGCCCCGGGATGCCCAGATTGCGCGCTAGTATCGCCATGGACGAGGCGTAGTAGGTGCAATAGCCCTGGCGCATGTCGAACAAAAACTGCTCGACCGCGTCGCCGCCGCCCGGCAGCGGCCGCACCTCATACGAGTACGGCAGGCCGCGCAGATAGGACTCGATCGCCAGCGCCTTGGCATACTGTGTGGGCTCGTTGCCGGCCAGCACATGTGCCAGGTCGCTTACGCGCGGCGAGTAGTACCTCGGCAGTGCGAGATAGTCGCTCATATCCGGTGGTGACGTATCAGGGCGCGGCGGCGGCGCCAGCTCCTGCGGACGCGACAGTACGCGGTAGCGCTGTGATTCGCTGCTCTCGGTCACGGCTGCCAGCGCTCCATCCGGCAGGCGTTCCGATTGGACTGGGATGCTGACGTTGAGTATGTCGGGCAGGCCGATCAGGATGGCGCGGTTGCGTCGTAGATCTTCAATATCCTGGAGCACCCCGCCGGGAACTGCGCCGGCTACTGGAGCGGCCGAGTCGAACGAACCAATGCGTGCGTTGGTGACCCAGCCACGCCCATTGTAGATATTGAACACGCGCGCGCGCCAATAGCGCGGCCAGGGCGCCGGCGCAAATGGGGCGTCGAGCCGGACGCGCAGCGCCACCGCTGTCGGGGGCGGCTGCTCAAGCGATTGGCCGAGCTCGAGCGCGGGTAGTGTTGAGAGCCCAACATCCACTTTGGGCGGCTGCGGCCTGGGGCGCGGAATATTCTTCTCCAGCTCGGCAATCCCCGATGGCAGTTCGACATCGCGCCAGAGCAGATCGGCCAGCGGGTTGCTGAGCGAGGTCGGCAGCAGCAGCGCCAGGCCGATCAATCCGGCGGCGACGATCGCGCCCCAGGCTAGCACATCATTCTCTAGCTCGTCGGAGTAATCGGTTCCGGTGCGATTCCAGCGCAGCTCGCGCCGGCCGAAACCGGCTACGATTGCCAGTACAAGCAGCAGCGCCAGCCCCATCAGCAGCATCGAGCCGCTCCCGCCGTTTAATATCGCGGTGAACATCAGCGCTGCCAGCATCGGCGTGCCCCAGCCGAATATGCTGTGGCGCCTGGACAGCCCCCAGCCAAGCAACAGCGCCGCAGCCCAGGTTGCCACGGCGCCGCCGGCCGCCACCAGCAGCTGCGCACCGCGCTGGCCGTCGCTCGGGGCAATCCGCAGGCTGTGCCAGAAGCGCGGCAGCGACGCGGCGAGGAACTCCCAGACACGCCCCGGCGGCATGTCGCTTAGCCCGGCGTGGCGTCGCAGCGCCGCCAGCGCCCAAGCTAGCCAGGCCGCGCTATCCTGTGTGATCAGGCCGAGCGGCGGCAGCGCCTGGCCGGCCGCGATTGCGAGCCATGCGCCAAAGCCGAGGATCACGATCAGCCAGCATGCCAGGCGTAGTGCGTAGAGTGTCGTGCGTAAGGCATGGTGCGTGGTAGCTGTTGCGGGGCGCGCGGCCATCTGGCCACCGATCGCCAGTTGCCCCGCCCGCATACCAAGCCATAGCCCAAGCAAGCCGGCCCAGAAAAACAGCGCGGTCGGCAGAACCATCCGGCTATCGGTCGCGGCAAGCGCTGGGCATAGCGCGAAGGCCAGCGCGAGTGTCGCCTGCCGCCAGCCAACCTGCGGCCGCGATCGTCGAATAGTGCTCCAAAACAGCGTGCTCATAGGTGCATAGTATAGCTGGAACTCTTGAAAGGCGCCAGCGTGATGCGATATTCAGCCGCGCGCGTATCCCTGACATAACGTAGTAGCGGTAACAACAACAATTACTCAAGATAGCGCCTTCGCGCATGGTGTGGCGCCAGCGTAGGCCTACGAGCAGCGAATATCTGCTGCATGTGTACCCACAGGAGCGACGATGACCGAACAATCGCAGCTGCCATTGGTCGGCCCGCCCAAGCGGCGTGGCTGGCGCGAAATCGTCTGGTTCCGGCCGCTGACACCCTCTACGCATGCCGCGCTTGTCGTGACACGGCGCGGTCGGCTGGTGAGCGTTCTGCCGGCCGGCGGCCCACGCGTGCTTTCGGATTACCTGTCCTGGCCATATGATTTTCGCGAGGTCGATACGCGTGAGCGCTTGCTGATGCTCGATCAGCGCCTGGAGTCATTTGATAGCAGCTATGAGTTCTCGGTCTCGCTGCGATTGATCTATCAGGTCGTGCAGCCGGATCGGGTGGCGCTGGAGCTGGAGGATGTATCGAGCGAGCTGGCCTATGCGGTCACGCAGAGCTTGCGGCTCAGCGGGCGGTCGTTTGGTGTCGAGCAGGATAAGGCGTTCGAGGAACACCTGCAGGAGACGTTTATCAATAGCGATGCGCTGAATCAGCGCGCCCGATTGCTCGGGCTTGTGTTGCGCCGCGCCGATATTACCGTCACGCTGGATGAGCCCACACGGGCGCGGGCCGAGGTGCTGCGTTTTGCTATGCGCGAGCGGCCGTTGCATTTTCAGGTCGCGATCGAGAGCCTGGAGCCGGATCGTAGCTTCGATGTCCTTGTCGGCGGCTCCTACCGTCTGACCGAGCGGCGTGCCCAGGATGGCCCGAGCGACACGATCGAGAGTGCGATCCAGCTGGCGATCACACGCACGCTGCGGCGGGTTGGCATCACCTTTGAGCCGAGCGATTATCCAAACGCGGCGAAGGCGATGGGCGAAGTGCTCCGCAAAGACGCGCTGCTCCAGTCTGAGCTGTCGATGGTTCAGGCGCAGCTGCTGCGGCCGACGGTTCAAATCCAGCCTGATCGCAGCATGGTTCACGTTCCGCGTCCAAACTCGTTGGAAGTGCCAGCTGAGCGCCCCGACCCTATGCTGCGACGCGCTCGGCAGGGCTTGCCACGCAGAAGCCGCCCGCCAGCGCTGGTGGATATGCAAGCGCGCGCTCCGCAGCCGGCGCCTCCGCCCGCTGTGCGGCGGGCCTTGCCGCCGCCGGAGCCGCCACCGGCCGATATTGCCGCAAGTCAGATCTTGCCGGTGGGTGATCTGCCCGCACCGGGCGATCCGGTCGAGGGCCTATATACGCACTGGACACCGCCGGAATCGATGCCGGGTATGCGCGCGCTGCCTACGCTGGGCCATACCGATGATTCGCAAGAAGCCGACGCGCCATGGGCAGATCTGATCAGCGGCGCTGAAGATCAGCCCCATGATCGTCCCTGGTCGGCCACGCGGCCGGCGACCACGAGCGCGCCGGCCGAGCCGCTGCTGTGGGAGCATTCGGCCCCGAATGGTGCAGATCAGCCAGCGCCGGAGGAACAAGCGCCGGTGTGGTCGGCCATTCCCGCAACATCGAGCGCGCCGGCCGAGCCGCTGCTGTGGGAGCATTCGGCCCCGGATGGTGCAGATCAGCCGGCATTTGGCGCTGCTCGCCCGGCCGAAGATACTTGGAGTGGCCTGGATTCCATTGCCGGATCGGAGATAGCCTCTGATGTGCCAGGATTCTTGAATAGCGATCTGGCCCACGATCTCGGCTTCTCACTGGATTGGAGCGAACCGGAGATTGCTGCGCCGGTGGCCGAACCGCCCGCCGGTGCTCCCGCTCCGACGGCCAACCCGATGCGTGATGAGCTTGGCTTCACGCTCGACTGGAGCGAACCCCAGCCAGATCCATATGCCAGCGCCTGGGTGCTGAGCGCGGACACCACGACGGATGACAGTATCATCACGGCGCATTGGGATGACCCGATCATCGCTGTTCCCGAGCCAGCGCTCTTTAGCGATCCGCCGACTATCGCATCCCCTTCGGCCGATACCGAAACCGTAAATCTCGATTCCGTGTCGGTGTTCGATCTCGATCCCGCGCAGCCGGATCTGGAACAAGCGCGCCCGGCAGGCGTACCGACTGTGGCGGAACAGGGCGCCGAGCAGGATGAAGCGCAGGCGGTTATCGAGCAGGAATCGCCGCCTTGGTATACACCCACAGTGCCGCTCGACGATTATCTGCCGTTTGATTCAGCCGCTGATGATACCGGCTACGCGCCGATCGAAACGTTCGGGACGGCATGGGCGGAACCGCTGGCAGCGCCCAGCCCGCCGGCCTACGACCAGGCCGCCGATGCCTTTTCTCAGCTGCCGAACAAAGCGCTCGATGAGGAGCTAACCGCAACACTCGAACCGGCAAGCGATCTGGCGCCCAGTGATGCGAATGAACTCATAGCAGCGCGCGCAGAGCCGGCGACCGAGATTTCAGCCGAACAGATTGCGCGCATTATTGGAATGATCCAGAGCTATGGGCCGGCCTGGTTCAAGATGTGGAGCTTAGAGCTAAAAGAACGTCCAGAGCGGCTGCCGATAGTTCTTGGCGAAGTGACGGCCGATCCGGTCTTGCTGGCGCAAGCTGATGAACCGCGCGTCCAATCGGCGCTGCTGCTCGCGCTGGCGGCATACACCGCGCCGGCTGCGTTTCCGGCGCGGCTGCCGGCCTCAGCACCGCTGCCAAGCCCGGCGATAGCCGGCCAAAGCAATGATGGCGAGGATGAAGTGCCGGATTGGCTAAGCTTGCGCGTGAAATGGAATGGGCATGGAGGTGGCGCATGATTGCGCTCTCAACTGGATTGGCCATCTTCAGCGAACCGATGTTACTCGTGACGCTGATCGCGCTGGTATTTGGCGCATTGGAAGGCGAGCACATCTGGACGCGCTCGCGGCGCCGGCGCGGGCTTACGCCCGGCGCGGTAGCTTATCTGCTCGATGGGCTGGTGATCGTTGGTATAGCGCTGGCGCTTGCAGGTGCCGCTACGCTGTTCGTTGAAGGCCTGACATCAATTGTGGCCACAATCGGCCAGCGGATCGACGGCGAACGGGTTGGGCTGCTGATCGTCGGCATGGCGCTGACGCTTGGCCTGGCGCTGGTGCTAACCCGATTTGCGAGTGGGCGGCGTGCGGCCCAGGATTCGGCCATCGCCCGCGCTGCGATTACGCCGCCAATCGATCCTGGAGCGACCGCGGCCGAGGCATTCCTGCCCGGTGCGTCGGAGCAGCAGTATGCCTACGCAGCACTGCCGCATGAGCCCCTCGAAGATCAGCCGGTGCCGTCGCTCGCCATGATGCACGAGCGCCGGGTGCCGGCTGCCGCCGATGTGCCCACGTCATTCCTCGGCCTTGTGCGGCCGCGTTCGAACACGCCAGTGCGTGCGCGTCTTGCGCTTGCTTCAACGCTGCTTGTGCTGGCGCTGGTGGTAGTGTTCGTGAGCGGTTCTATACTATTCCGCCATGGGTTGATAAACATACTTTCGGGAATGGAAGCATCGTATGGTGGTGTGGTTGCGGCTGGCAGTGTGCCGACCAGCCTGCCCGATGCTGGCGCGGAAAACGCTGCTGCTGACGTAGGAGCTGCCGCCGGGTTGGCTGCAAGCGCGCCAACTGCGGTTGCCCAACCCGCGGCAGTAGCCCCGGCCGCGCCGCTGTCGGCGAGCGACGCGCAAGGTGTGCAGAAACGTGTTAAAAGCAATGGACTCAATCTGCGCGCGCTGCCGGGAACCGACCAGCAAGTGGTGGCCGTGCTGAAGCAAGGCGATGTGTTGATTGTGTTCACCGATGCGCGCCTGATCCGGGATACGATCTGGGTTAAGGTGCGCGCCGGCAGCTATGAGGGCTGGGTTGATCAAAGTCTGCTGGAGTAGGGGTATCATAAAAATCAAGCATCCCAATGACAAGATGACAAGATGACAAGATGAGGAGCAGCATCTTGTCATCTTGTCATCTTGTCAATCGCGCTTTCGTGCTATACTGCCATCTCGTTGCGGCTAGAGTGCGCTGCGCGGACGGAATGGCACATGCAACCAGGGAATCCATTTACCGAGCGTGGGCGAATCACCGACCCGAGCCGCTTCGCGGGGCGCTGGAGCGAGCTGTCGCTGCTGTTCGAGCGGCTGGAGGCCGGCCGGCCGGTGCTGGTCGCCGGCTCGCCCGGTATCGGCAAATCGTCGCTGCTCACCCATGTGACCCAGGCGGCGGCGGTCAATTTGGAAATGCCCGACTTGCGCGCATACTATCTCGATCTGCGCGGGGCCGAGAGCGCCGCCGAGATCTATCGCACGGTGGCCACGGCGCTGGGGCAGCCAGGCGATACCCTAGCTGTGCTGGAGCTGGCGCTGCTGGAGGCAGGTACGCCGGTGCTGTTGTGCCTGGACAACGCTCAGGGGCCGCTTGCCGAAGGATGGGGCGCGGCGCTGCTGGAGGCGCTGGCGCGCGTGGCGCGTGGCGCCGACCTGTTCCTGGTGGTGGCGACCGAGGGCCCGCCGCCGCCGCTGAGCGAGCCGTTCGCGATCATCCGCCTGGGGGCGCTGGCGCAGACAGAAGTGCGGCTGCTGGTGGAGACCTATCTGGATGACGATCAGATCGCATTCACGCCGGCCGAGCTGCGCCAGCTGATCGAGCTGAGCGCCGCGCACCCGGCCTATGTGCAGCGCGCCGCGTACCATCTGTATCGAAGCAAGCTCGACCCCAGCCTTGATTGGCGTGCAGCCTACCTGGCCGAAGCGCGCGAGCGGCCGATCCCGGGCGCGCCACTGCCGCCGGCGATCTTCGAGGGCCGCCGGCAAGATCACGTCGCGCAGTCGAGCTATGGCGAGGTGTCCGGCGAGAAGTCGCCAAGCGGCCCAATTCAGCTGCCCCTACCCGATGCGGCGCCGATCCAGATCTTGCTGGCTGCGCTGATTCTGGCGCTGTTGGCCTACCTGCCCAGCGGCAGCTTGCTGCTGGCGCTTGCGGCGGCGATTGTCGGCGCCGTGGCGGCGGCGCTGTGGCCGCGCCTGCGGCGCCGGTAGTCCGTGGATACCCCCACTTTTCGCCTCGTGAGCTCGCATTTGTGGCACAGAACTTGCAGTGTAGTGTAGACTTAACCTAATGGCAGATTAAGATACATTTCAGCATAGCATATGAAGCCATTCCTCGATCAGTCTGCGCGTTTGTGCTCAACCGCAGCCTGCTTCCCCAAATCGCTGAAATGAGATAGCTGTATCGATCGCCTGATCATAAAGGAGAATGACGCTATGCCCACTGGTCAGCCTGCTGCGGATGCCTCCGATACACTTGACACTCGTCAGCTCCTCAAAGTTCTTATGGCGGTAAAAAAAGGCGATTTCTCGATGCGCATGCCAGTGGAGCATACTGGTGTGGCTGGGAAGATCGCCGACACGCTCAACGATATTATCGATCTGAATCAGCATATGACCGACGAATTCGCGCGGATTAGCACTGTCGTGGGCAAAGAGGGCCGCATCGCACAGCGCGCGTCGCTTGGCGCGCCTGGCGGCTCTTGGAGTGCCTGCGTCGACTCGGTCAATATGTTGATCACCGATTTGGCACATCCTACCACCGAGATGACAAGGGTGATCGGCGCGGTCGCGCGCGGTGATCTCTCGCAGACGATCGCGCTTGAGATTGATGGCCGGCCACTGCAAGGCGAGTTTCTGCGCACCGGTGCGATCGTGAACACCATGGTCGATCAGCTGAACGGTTTCGCGAGTGAGGTGACGCGGGTGGCGCGTGAGGTCGGCACCGACGGCAAGCTGGGCGGCCAGGCCGAGGTCAAGGGCGTGGCCGGCACCTGGAAGGATCTGACCGACAACGTCAACTCGATGGCCAATAACCTGACCGGCCAGGTGCGCAACATCGCCGAGGTCTCCACCGCGATCGCCACCGGCGACCTGTCGAAGAAGATTACCGCCGATGCGCGCGGCGAGATTTTGGAGCTGAAGAATACGATCAATACGATGGTCGATCAGTTGAACGGCTTCGCCTCCGAGGTCATTCGTGTGGCGCGTGAGGTCGGCACCGACGGCAAGCTGGGCGGCCAGGCCGAGGTCAAGGGCGTGGCCGGCACCTGGAAGGACCTGACCGACAATGTCAACTCGATGGCC
>Ga0137375_10004170_pt1 | contig 17200 bp, 17 predicted proteins | sample SagtaG_24_FD_104936 | JGI IMG/M metagenome (GOLD analysis project Ga0137375, IMG submission 104936) | Vadose zone soil microbial communities from Sagehorn Ranch, Mendocino, California, USA - Sage1_R_113_16 metaG | ecosystem: Environmental > Terrestrial > Soil > Vadose zone | place: USA...
GGGCTCGTGCAGCTCGGACACCAGCGCCTGCAGCGGGTGCGACTGCACCGGCAGCCGGAACCCGGCCTGCTCGGCGAGCACGCTGCTGTGGCCCGCGGCGGCCAGGCCGACGGTGCCGGCGTTGATCCGGCCACGGGTCGTCTCGACGCCGACCACCCGGTCGCCGTCCTTGACGAAGCCCGTCACCTCGCAGTGCTGGATCAGGTCGATGCCGTACTCGTCCACCTTGCGGGCGAACGCCCAGGCGACGTGGTCGTGCTTGGCGATCCCCGCCCGCGGCTGGAACGTCGCCCCGAGAACCGGGTACCGGGTGTCGGTCGACACGTTGACGATCGGGCAGACCTTGGCGACCTCTTCCGGCTCCAGCCAGTCGGCGTCGACGCCGTTGAGCCGGTTCGCCTCGACCCGGCGGCGGCTGTCCCGGACGTCCTGCAGCGTGTGCGACAGGTTGAGCACGCCGCGCTGGCTGAACAGGAAGTCGTAGTCCAGCTCCGCGGGCAGCTGCTCCCACAGCTTCAGCGCGTGCTCGTAGATCGCCGCGCTCTCGTCCCACAGGTAGTTCGACCGGATGATCGTGGTGTTGCGGGCCATGTTGCCGCCGGCCAGCCAGCCGCGCTCGAGCACCGCGACATTGGTGATGCCGTGGTTCCTGGCCAGGTAGTACGCCGTCGCCAGCCCGTGGCCGCCCGCGCCGACGATCACCACGTCGTACGACGACCGGGGCTCGGGGTTGCGCCAGAGCCGGTCCGGGTGCTCCGGCAGGTGCCGCGTCGTCATGCCGGCACCCCGTCCAGGTGCGGGTAGAGCGGGTACTTGGCGGCGAGGTTCTCGACCCGGCCGCGCAGCTCGGCGGCCAGTTCGTCGGTGAGCTTGCCGCGCAGCGCGGCCGCGATGATGTTCGCCACCTCGCGGAACTCGCTGTCCCCGAAGCCCCGGGTGGCCAGGGCCGGGGTGCCGATCCGCAGCCCGGACGACACCATCGGCGGGCGCGGGTCGAACGGCACCGCGTTCCGGTTCACGGTGATCCCGATCCGGTGCAGCCGGTCCTCGGCCTGCTGGCCGTCGAGGTCGGAGTCGCGCAGGTCGACCAGCACCAGGTGCACGTCGGTGCCGTGGGTGAGCACCGAGATGCCGGCCTGCCGGACGTTGTCGGCCATCAACCGGCCGGCGAGCGCGCGGGCGCCGTCCAGTGTGCGCTGCTGCCGCTCCGCGAACTCCGGCGTACCGGCCAACTTGAACGCCACGGCCTTGGCGGCGATCACGTGCTCGAGGGGTCCGCCCTGCTGGCCGGGGAACACGGCGCTGTTGATCTTCTTCGCCAGCTCGGCCCGGCTCAGGATCACGCCGCCGCGCGGGCCGCCCAGCGTCTTGTGGGTGGTGGTGGTCACCACGTCGGCGTACGGCACCGGGCTGGGGTGCAGACCCGCGGCGACCAGCCCCGCGAAGTGCGCCATGTCCACCATCAGGTAGGCCCCGACCAGGTCGGCGATCCGCCGGAACTCGGCGAAGTCGAGCTGCCGCGGGTACGCCGACCAGCCGGCCACGATCATCCGCGGCCGGTGTTCCAGGGCGAGCCGCTCCACCTCTTCCATGTCGACCCGGAAGTCCGACTCGCGCACGTGGTACGGCACGACGTCGTACAGCTTGCCGGAGAAGTTGATCCGCATGCCGTGCGTCAGGTGGCCGCCGTGCGCGAGGTCGAGGCCGAGGATGGTGTCGCCCGGGTCGAGCAGCGCGAACATCGCGGCCGCGTTCGCCTGCGCACCGGAGTGCGGCTGGACGTTCGCGGCCTCGGCGCCGAACAGGTCGGTGACCCGCTCGATGGCGAGCCGCTCGACCACGTCGACGTGCTCGCAGCCGCCGTAGTAGCGGCGACCGGGGTAGCCCTCGGCGTACTTGTTGGTGAGCACCGACCCCTGCGCCTGCATCACGGCGGCCGGGGCGAAGTTCTCCGAGGCGATCATCTCGAGGGTGGACTGCTGACGGCGGAGCTCGGCCGCGACGGCGTCGGCGATCTCGGCGTCGAGCTCCGGCAGTGACCGGGTGAGCAGGTTCCGGAAGGCGTTGCTGGCTGCGAGCGTCATGAGGCGGCACCTAAGTCGACTGGTAGACGTCTGATATATCAGTTGTTGTTGTACCGTAGGTCACGTGACTGACGACGTCAAGGCGTTCGCCGATGTGGTGCTTCCGGGCGGTGACCTGGCCGTCGACCTCGACGACGAGCCGCAGTCGCTCTCGGAGCGGGCGTACCGGGTGGTCCGCGACCGGCTGGTGATGCTCGAGATCCGGCCCGGCGCGCCGATCAACGAGGAGCAGCTGGGCCATGCCCTGGGCATGGGCCGGACGCCGGTGCGGGAGGCGCTGAAGCGGCTGGAGCACGAGCGGCTGGTGGTCGCCTTCCCGCGGCGGGGCACGTTCGCGACCGACGTGAACATCACCGACCTGGCGCACATCTCGGAGGTGCGCCAGCAGCTCGAGCCGGTGGCGGCCGGCCGCGCCGCCCGGCGGGCGACCCCGGCCGAGCGCGGGGCGCTGGCCCGGCTGATGGACGAGCTGACCGTGCGGGCGCGGTCCGACGCGGGCGCCGACGCGCTGCTACGGCTCGACGTCCGCGTGCACCGCGCGCTGTACGCCGCCAGCCACAACCCCTACCTCGAGGACACCCTGGTCCGGTACGACAATCTCGCGACGCGGATCTGGTGCCTGTTCGCCGGCCGGCTGCCCGGGATGGCCGGCCACGTCGTCGAGCACGGTCCGCTGCTGTCCGCGGTCATCGACGGCGACGAGGACAAGGCAGCGGCGCTCGCGGCCGACCACGTCGCCCGCTTCGAACGGGAGATCCGGGCGCTCCTCTGACCGCGGCAGCCGAAGGACCAGGATCGGGAAGGTCTACTTCGTTCATCGGGCCCTTGTGACCCGGCGTGTCGTCGTTCGTCGGGCCCTCGTGACCGAAGCCGGCTGTGACACGAGCTGCCGGGTCGTCGTACCCCACCGCGGATCGGTGAACAGGCAATGTCGTGTTCACCGACCACGCGAGGGGTTCACGCAGGCGACTCCATGTTCATCGCTGGCGCACGAGTCGAGTCCGGGACCGTCGCGCGCCGAAGTTGCTGGTCAGAAGGGCCCGATGACCGGCGACACGCCGAGTCACAAGGGCCCGATGACTGGAAGGTACGGCGAAGGCCCGGCGTGGACGTGTCCGTGCCGGGCCCTTTCGGATGGCGATTATCAGACGGGCGTGACCTCGTGGGCCTCGCGGCCCTTCGCGCCGTCGACGACCTCGAACTCGACGGCCTGGCCGTCCTCGAGCGTCTTGTAACCCTGAACGTTGATCTTGCTCCAGTGGACGAACACGTCGTCCTGCCCCTCGACCGCGATGAACCCGTAACCCTTGTCCGCGTTGAACCACTTCACGGTGCCCCGCACCATTACGTACTCCTGTTGCCTCTCGGTGGAACCTTGCTGCGGGACTCAGCCTAGCTCAGCGGGTCCGGCCCATCCGGGGCGTTCGCGCCACGAGGCGTCGCTCAGCGGCGGCCCGACGCGCCGAGGCCGACGATGCCGGAGATCACCAGTACGAGCGCCGCCGCCAGGCCGAGCTGGTCGGTGTCGATCGCGCCGTACTCGTTGAGTAGCCACACGGTCGCGCCGCCGGCGAGGACGGTACCCGCGATGATCCCGGTGACGTCGGGCTGGCGCGCGCTCATCCGCGTACCACCTTGATGTCACCGAACTGCACGTCCACATAGAGCTTGATCGTGTCCGAGCTCGGCTTCTGGTCGGCGCCGAGGTCGTAGATCGGGACGCTGGCCTTGTGCCCGTCCGTCTTCTGGCCGAACACCTCCAGCGACCCGGCGCGGCTTGCCGACACGGTGCCCGTGACGTCGACGTTCGGCGGCAGCACTACCTGGATCTCGCCGAGCTTGGCGTGTACGTGCACCACCGCCTTCGGCGCGAACTTGGCTTTGGTCAGATCGAGCTTGAGCGACCCGACGTCGATGCCGTAGTCGGCGTCCGTGATCACGTCGGTCGGTGTCAGGTTCTTGTCGGCGAACTCCGGCAACGTGTGGAACACCGAGGTGGCCGCGATCGCGCCGACCATGAGCACGCCGACCGGCAGCAGGCCGCGGGTACGGCCGACGAACCCGCCGAGGACCATGCCGATGCCGAGGGTGCACAGGCCGATCGCGAAGGCGGCCGGCAGGCCGCTGCCGGAGGACGAGGCGATCAGAACCGCGGCCGCCGCGGCGAGCAGCACGACGGGCTTCACCCAGCGCCGGCGCGGCACCGCCGCGCGGGCGGCGGACGGGCCCGGCGCCGGGGGCTCGTCGACGTAGAGGCCGAGCGGGTCGTCTTCGGTCCATACCGGACCGGGGCCGGCGGTGTCCTCCGGGCCGCCGGTGGTCTGGAACGACGAGGTGGACGACGAGTCGGGTGCAGTCGCTCCGCTCGGGCGCACGGTGTCCTGAACACCGGACCGGGGCTGGCTACCCGGAGCCGGACCGCCCTGGGCCGGACCGCCCTGAGCCGGCCCGGCCTGGTTGCCGTAAGCCTGGCCGTGCCAGCCGTCCCGCCACTCGCCGGCGCCGTGCCGGCCGCCGTGGCCGTGCCGCCGGGCGCGACGGCGCTGCTTGCGGCGGAACAGCAGGAACCAGACGAGGAAGACCACGATGAGCGGACCCGGGAACGAGAACGGCCAGATCTTCAGCGACGACGACACGCCGATCGCGAAGAAGATGCAGCAGGCGACCACGACCGGCCACAGCCACGGGTGGTCGCGCCGGGCGCGGCGGCCGAGCAGCTCCTCCGCCGGTGCGGTGTCCGAGCCCTCCTCGGGCATCAGCAGCCAGGCCGCGATGTACAGCGGGATGCCCGCGCCGCCCGCGACCGCCAGCACCGCGACCACAACCCGGATCAGCACCGGGTCGATGTTCAGCGCACGGCCGATCCCGCCGCAGACGCCGGCGATCATCCGGTCGGAGCGACTACGGCGCCAGCTCTGTACGTCGCGCATGCGGTCGGTGTCGACACCGCGCTGGCCGCTCGGGTTCTGCTCCATGCACCGATAGTGTGGCGGATCCGTGACGGGCGGCATCGGGGATCGCCCTCTGGCGACCCTGGCACCCGCGCGCGCGAGTGAGGTACAGGCAGGGGTCAAACCTGCTGGCCCCTTACCCCGCGCGCATGTGACGATCGATTCGATGACACAACCAACCCAGGCCGCCGCGTCCGGCGAGCGGCCCACCAGCGCGACCGGGACACCACCCCCGGGCGGGAGCGCCGCTCGCGGCACCGCCCCGGGTGCCGCCGGTGGCGCGGCCGTGGGCGGACCGGCACCGGTACGACGCGCCTACCGCCGGATGGACGGCCGGATGCTCGCCGGCGTGGCCGGCGGCGTGGCCGACCATCTCGGTGTGCCGGCCAAGTCGGTCCGGCTGCTGTTCATCCTGAGCACCGTGTTCGGCGGCTTCGGCGTGCTGATCTACGCCGCGCTGTGGTTCCTGATGCCGCCGGCGACGCGGGAGACGCCGCGCACCCCGGGCGCGGCCTGGGCCGAGCACTCCGGCCGCCGTACGACGCGGTCGCGCAGCCGCAAGGAGGACTTCGGCCAGCTCACCGCGCTCGTCGTCCTGGGCTGCGGGGTGCTGCTGCTCCTGCAGACCGCCGGGCTGGGCGTCGGCAGGCTGTTCTGGCCGCTGGTGTTCGCGGTCACCGGTCTGGCGCTGATCTGGAAGCAGGCCGACGAGGCGCAGCGCGAGGAGTGGGCGAAGACCTCGAAGAAGTGGCCCGTGCTGGGGGTGCTGTTCGGCAAGGGCGGCTTCACCTCGGTGATGCGGGTCGCGGTCGGGCTGATCCTGGTGGGCGCGGCGGTCACGGTGTTCCTGGTGCAGAACGGCCGGCTCGCGCAGGTCGGCGACGTACTCATCGCGCTGCTGCTCGCGATCGTCGGCATCGGCGTGATCGCCGGCCCCTGGGTGCACCGGCTGACCCGCGACCTGTCCGCGGAGCGCAACGAGCGGATCCGCAACCAGGAGCGCGCCGACATGGCCGCGCACCTGCACGACTCGGTGCTGCAGACCCTGGCACTGATCCAGAAGCAGGCGCACGACCCGCGGGCCGTCGTACGGCTGGCGCGGTCGCAGGAGCGCGACCTGCGGTCGTGGCTGTACGACGAGACCGACGAGGCGGACCAGACCATGGTGGCGGCGGTGAAACGGGCCGCGGCCGAGGTCGAGGACCGCCACGGCGTACCGGTCGAGGTGGTCACGGTCGGGGACTGCGACCTGACCGAGCCGCTGTCGTCACTGTTCCGCGCGGCCAGCGAGGCGATGGTGAACGCCGCCAAGCACTCCGGTGCTGACAAGATCGACGTGTTCGCCGAGGTGGACGGGGACCGGGTGGAGATGTTCGTCCGGGACCGCGGCAAGGGCTTCGACGCGGACGCGGTGCCGGAGGACCGGCTCGGACTGCGGCACAGTGTGATCGGACGGATGGAACGGCACGGCGGTCGCGCAACAGTGCGGTCGTCTCCCGGCATGGGTACCGAGGTGAGTCTGGAGATGGGCCGATGAGTACACAGCGTGCAAGAGTCGTCGTCGTCGACGATCACGACATGTTCCGGGCCGGCGTCCGCAGCGAGATCGGTGCGGCGGTCGACATCGTTGGCGAGGGCAACGATGTGGACAGTGCCGTGAAGGCGGTGATCGCGGCCGAGCCGGACGTCGTACTGCTCGACGTGCACCTGCCGGGCGGTGGCGGCACCGAGGTGATCAAACAGGTCCACCAGCGGCACCCGGAGGTGAAGTTCCTGGCGCTGTCGGTGTCCGACGCCGCCGAGGACGTGATCGGGGTGATCCGGGCCGGCGCCCGCGGGTACGTCACGAAGAACATCAGCGGGACCGAGCTGATCGACGCGATCCGCCGGGTCGCCGAGGGCGACGCGGTGTTCTCGCCGCGGCTGGCCGGGTTCGTGCTGGACGCGTTCTCCGGCGCGATCGACATCGCCTCGGTGGACGAGGACCTGGACCGGCTGTCGCAGCGCGAGCGCGAGGTGCTGCGACTGATCGCCCGCGGGTACGCCTACAAGGAGGTGGCGCGCGAGCTGTTCATCTCGGTCAAGACCGTCGAGACGCACGTGTCGTCCGTGCTCCGCAAGCTCCAGCTGTCCAACCGCCATGAGCTCACCCGCTGGGCCACCGACCGCCGCCTGGTCTGACCCCGGCCGCGTCATCGCGGGACGGCTGCTCGCGGTCGCTCTGCTCGTCGCGGGTTCCGCCGTAATGGTCGCGCCGCCGGCGTTCGCGAAAGGGCCGGTATCGGCGACGATCGAGGATCGCGGCTGGCTCGTGTGGGTCATCCTGGCCGACGACGGCCGCCTCCAGAGGCTCCAGGAGGTCACGCGGTTCTCATCGTTGACCGATCGCTCGACCCGGTTCTTAGCGGCACCGGCCCGGACCAGCCCTGGTTACCGGGTCCGCTACCAGCTCGGCGACAGCAACCCGGGGCACGCGCACGAGTTCGAGCAGGTCCTGTATCCGTCGACCAGCGCCGGGCCGCTCATCTACACCCCGCCAGGCCAGTCGATGTATGGCATCCGGACCCTTGGCGGCTGGCTGAGGTCGCCGGTCGCCCTGACGTTGTTCCTGAGCCGGTACGGGATCACCGTTCGCGAGGCGCCCGCGAAGACCGTGGCACGGCCCGCACCGGCGCCGGGCGTGGCGGCAACGCAGGACCGACCCGGTACGACGAGCTGGCCACTCGTCGCCGCTGCCGTGCTGGTCCTGTCCGGCCTGGCGGCTCTCACCGTCCTGCGGATCCGATCGCACGGCGCTCGACTGAAGCCTCCCGGTACGTAGAACCCGCCTTTCAAGAACAGAAGCCTTCAGCCGCCGGCCTCCTGGCTACCGGGTTTCGTCGCAGGTGCCGAGCTTCCTGCCGGTGCCCGGGATGCATCATGGCAGGTACCACACAACCTGGCAGATGTCACAACGCGAAGGCGGCCGTCAAGCTGGTCGTCGTACTGGTGATCACCGCGCTGGTGCTGCTCAACCGGAAGAAGGCCCCGATCCCGCGCGGTCTCTTGTTCGGGATCGGCGGGCTGACGCTGCTGAACGCGGGGATCGCGGTCTTCTGGCACTGAGCGCGCCCGGCCTGTGTACGACGAGTGGGGTCCGGCTTGGCCACTGGGATACCGTCATCCTTCATGGAGCGGAATCTCACTGCCGAACAGCTCGAGCTCTTCGAGAAGGGGTTCGCGGTACAGCCGTCGTACCGGCTGATGCAGAACGCGGTCACCCAGACCACGGTCACCGACATCGCGCTGGACCGGCGGATCGTGACCGGTATCGACCACTCGGTCTCGCACCCCCTGGACGACTGGAAGGTGACGAACCAGAAGAAGAGCGGGCGGTGCTGGCTGTTCGCGGGGCTGAACCTGCTCCGAGCCGGTGCCGCGCGGAAGCTCGGTGTGAAGGACTTCGAGTTCTCGCAGAACTACCTGATGTGGTGGGACAAGTTCGAGCGGGCGAACTTCTTCCTCGAGGCGATGATCGAGACCGCCGGCCGCGACGTCGACGACCGGACCGTCGCGCACCTGCTGTCGGACCCGATCAGCGACGGCGGGCAGTGGAACATGTTCGTCGCGCTGATCCGCAAGCACGGCCTGGTGCCGAAGACGGCGATGCCGGAGACGGAGAGCTCGTCCAACACCTCGGCGATGAACGACACGCTGCGCAAGGTGCTGCGGCAGGGCGCGCGCGACCTGCGCAAGCTCGCCGCGGAGGGGATCGACGCCCAGCGCGCGCACAAGCGCGACGTGCTGAGTACCGTGCACCGGGTGCTGAGCATCCACCTCGGCACCCCGCCCCAGAAGTTCCTGTGGCAGTGGAAGGACGAGGACAAGGCGTTTCACCGCGACGGCTGGCTGACGCCCGTTGACTTCGCGGACAAGTACGCCGAGCTGCTGCTGGACGACTACGTCTGCCTCGTGCACGACCCGCGGCCGTCCAGCCCGTTCGGCCGAACCTACACGGTCGAGTACCTCGGCAACGTGATCGATGCGCCGCCAGTGGTCTACCTGAACGTCGAGATGGACCTGATGCGCAAGCTCGCCACGGACGCCATCACCGGCGGTGAGCCGGTCTGGTTCGGCTGCGACGTCGGCAAGCAGATGCGCGGCGACCTGGGGTACTGGGACGCGAAGCTGTTCGACTTCGAGTCGGTGTACGACACACGTTTCGAGCTCGACAAGGCCGAGCGGCTGCTGCACCACGAGACGCTGATGACGCACGCGATGTTGTTCACCGGCGTCGACGTCGTCGACGGCGAGCCGCGCCGCTGGCGGGTGGAGAACAGCTGGGGCGACGAAAAGGGCGACTCCGGCTTCTGGACCATGAACGACTCGTGGTTCGGCGAGTACGTCTTCGAGATCGCCGTACGACGCTCCGCCCTGCCCGCCGAGCTCGTGTCCGCGCTGGACACCGAGCCGATCGTGCTCCCGGCCTGGGACCCGATGGGCGCTCTCGCCGAGGGCTGACCGCGACCGCTTCCGCGAACGGGCCGCCGAGTTCATGACTCGGCGGCCTGTTTCGTCATGTGCGCGGGGCGCTGGCAATTGGCCATATTGTTCTAGTACGATGCGAACATGTTGATCCGGGTGGACCCGTCGTCGCGCGAGCCGCTGGCCGAGCAGATCGCGGCGCAGGTGCGCGGCGCGATCGCGGCCGGCCGGCTCGGCCCGGGTGACCGGCTGGCGCCGGCGCGGGAGCTCGCCGAGGGTCTCGGCGTGAACATGCACACGGTGCTGCGCGCCTACTCCGCGCTCCGGGACGAAGGCCTGCTGGAGCTGCGGCGCGGTCGCGGCGCGACCGTCCATGCGGCGGCCACGCCGGACGCGACCCGGTTGCGCAACCTCGCGACCGAGCTGGTCACGGCCGCGCGCCGGCTCGGCATGTCCGCCGACGACGTCGTCGAACTGGTCAGGAGTGTGAGCTGATGGAGACGCTCGGAAGGACCCGCCGGGTGGTGGCGCTCGCGCTGGTCGCGGTGCCGTTCGTAGTGGTCGGGGTCGCTCTGCTGACGGCCGGCGGCCTGCCGGACCCGGTGCCGACGCACTGGAACATCCACGGCGACGTGAACGGGACGATGTCCCGGACCGCGTTCAGCGTGATGGTGCTGGTGGTGACCGGAGCGGCCGCCGTCCTGGCCGCCGGGTTCGTGTGGGCGCACGAGGACGACGCGGTACGACGGTGGGGCGTGCAGGCGTGCGCGTTCACCGCGTACCTCATGGGCGGCCTGTCGCTGGGCACGGTGCTGCTGGCCGCGGGGGTGCCGGCGGCACCCGGGGTGCGGTTGCGGTGGTACGTCGTACCCGCCGCCCTGGTCGCCGCGCTCGGGGCTCCGGCGGTCATCCACATACTGTGGCCGGTGGTGCCGGTGCGGAAGCCCGCGGCCGGGGCCTCGCCGCGGCTCGACCTCGCGCCTGGGGAGCGGGCGGTGTACGTCGCCACGCTGCGGTCGCGCGGGATGCTGGCGCTGGGCGTGGGCTGTGCCCTGGTCGGCGTCGTGCTGCTGCTGACCGCCGACCTGATGGTGGGTGCGGTCGTGCTCGCCGCGACGGTCGCGCTGCTGGCGCTGTCGCGGGTGACCCTTCGGGTCGACGACGGCGGGGTGCGGCTCGGGTTCGGGCCGGGAGTGCGGGTGCGGGTTCCGATGGAGCGGATCGAACGGGCCGAGGTCGCGGACATCCGGCCGATGGCGTGGGGCGGCTGGGGTTACCGGGCGCGGCCCGGAGGCCGGGCGCTGGTGCTGCGCGCGGGCCCGGGCATGGTGCTCGACCTGTCCGACGGCAGCCGGTTCGCGGTCACCCTGGACGAGCCGGCGGACGCGGTCGCGCTGGTCAACGGACTGGTCGGCCGCCGTCACGAGACCGCCTGACGCGGTACGACGGCGGCGCGGCGGATCGTCGTACAAAAGCGTCGAAGGGGTGTGGACGAGCGGCCGTCTGTCCCTGGGAACGCCTACGCTGGTGGATGCCATGACGACGCTCTTCTCGCCTGACGAACTGCCGGCCCCCCTCGACGCGCCGCCCGCCCGGGCGAAGGTCGACCCGGACGCCCTGCTGGAGGGGCTGAACCCGCAGCAGCGGGCCGCGGTCGTCCATTCCGGCGCGCCGCTGCTGGTGGTGGCCGGCGCCGGGTCGGGCAAGACGCGGGTGCTGACCCGGCGGATCGCCTACCAGCTGGCGGCGCGGGACGCGCACCCCGGTTCGATCCTGGCGATCACGTTCACCAACAAGGCCGCCGCAGAGATGCGCGAGCGGGTCGTCGAGCTGGTCGGGCCGCGGGCGAAGGCGATGTGGGTGTCGACGTTCCACTCATCGTGCGTGCGGATCCTGCGGCGCGAGATCAAGCGGTTCGGGATCTCGTCGACGTTCTCGATCTACGACGAGACCGACGCGCGCCGGCTGATGACGCTGGTCTGCCGCGACCTCGACCTGGACGTGAAGCGCTACAACCCGCGCGCGGTGCTCAACTGGGTCTCGACGCAGAAGAACGAGCTGATCGACCACGAGACGGCCGCGGCGAAGACGTCGAACCACCTCGAGGAGACGTACGCCGAGTGCTACCGGCTCTACCAGGAGCGGCTGACGCAGGCGAACGCGCTGGACTTCGACGACCTGCTGATGACCACGGTGCACCTGTTCCAGGCGTTTCCCGACGTGCGGGAGGCCTACCGGCGGCGGTTCCGGCACGTGCTCGTCGACGAGTACCAGGACACCAACCACGCGCAGTACGTGCTGATCCGGGAGCTGTGCGCGGAGCTGCCGGCTGCCGGCGACGGCCCGGTGATGCCGCCGGGCGAGCTGATGGTCGTCGGTGACGCGGACCAGTCGATCTATGCGTTCCGCGGCGCGACGATCCGCAACATCCTGGCGTTCGAGGAGGACTTCAAGAACGCCGAGACGATCCTGCTGGAGCAGAACTACCGCTCCACGCAGACGATATTGTCGGCGGCGAACGCGGTGATCAGCCGCAACGCCGGACGCAAGGCGAAGAACCTGTGGTCCGACGCCGGGGCGGGTGAGCAGATCGCGGTCTACGTCGCGGACAACGAGCACGACGAGGCGCAGTTCGTCGCCGACGAGATCGACCGGCTCACCGACACCGGTGACGTCAAGCCCGCGGACGTGGCGGTGTTCTACCGGACGAACGCGCAGTCGCGTGTGTTCGAGGAAGTGTTCATCCGGACCGGGATGCCGTACAAGGTCGTCGGCGGGGTGCGGTTCTACGAGCGGCGCGAGGTGCGCGACGCGCTGGCCTACCTGCGGGTGCTGGTGAACCCGGAGGACACCGTCTCGCTGCGCCGGATCCTCAACGTGCCCAAGCGCGGGATCGGTGACCGGGCCGAGGCGTCGGTGGAGAACCTCGCGCAGCGGGAGAGGATCTCGTTCGCCCAGGCGCTGCGCCGGGCCGACGAGATCCCGGACCTGGTCAGCCGGTCCCGCAACGCGATCAACGGCTTCCTGGAGATCCTCGACGAGCTGCAGGTGATGGTCGACTCCGGCGCGCCGCCGGACGACATCCTGGACGTGGTGCTGCACCGCACGGGCTACCACGACGAGCTGGAGAAGTCCTCGGACCCGCAGGACGAGACCCGGCTGGAGAATCTCGCCGAGTTCGTCGCCGTCGCGGCCGAGTTCGTCGAGGAGGCCGGCGCGGCGGGGGAGCCGACCGACCTGCAGGCCTTCCTGGAGCGGGTGTCGCTGGTCGCGGACTCCGACCAGATCCCGGACGCCGACGAGGGCGGTGGCGTGGTCACGCTGATGACGCTGCACACCGCGAAGGGCCTGGAGTTCCCGGTCGTGTTCCTCACCGGCATGGAGGACGGCGTGTTCCCGCACGCCCGGACATTGAGCGAGATCAAGGAGCTGGAGGAGGAGCGGCGGCTGGCCTACGTCGGGATCACCCGGGCGCGGCAGCGGCTGTTCCTGTCCCGTGCCGCGGTCCGCAGTGCCTGGGGCGCGCCGCAGCACAACCCGCCGTCGCGGTTCCTGGAGGAGATCCCGGCCGAGCACCTGGACTGGCGCCGCGACGAGTCCGCCATCACCAGGTGGTCGGGCCGGTCGGCGACCCAGGCCCGCTACGAGCCGGCCCGTCGTACGCCGTCGGCCTCCGACAAGCCGCTGATCCACCTCGAACCCGGCGATCGGGTAGTGCACGACAGCTTCGGAATGGGTACCGTCGTCGCAGTACGAGGAGCGGACCAGCAGGCGCAGGCCGAGGTGGACTTCGGTTCCAACGGCCTGAAGCGGTTGCTGGTGCGCTACGCCCCCTTGGAGAAGATTTGAGTCCTGCCGCCACCCGCCGGGTCATCCTGGCCGGCGCCAACCCCGGCGTCCGGCTGTTCGATACCCACGGCAAGGTGTCGGCGTTCGCCTCGATCTGGTCGGTGGACTGGTCCGAGCGCGGCTCGGGCAGTGTGATCGTGCTCTGGTACGACGGCGTGGTCCGGGTGGTCGCGGACGACGTCGACCTCGCCGCCTGGCTGGAGAGCTACTTCGTCCGGTCGTTCCTGGAGGTCCAGGGGCTGCCGTGGCCCGACCCTCTGATCGAGCGCGAGCTGGTGCAGGTCTCGCTCGACCTGTCGAACGGCCTGACCGCCAAGGGCGGCGACGTCCACATCGAGATGGGCGGCGTCCTGGACCGCCGCGTGTTCACCACGGACAGGTACCTGCTCGGCGGCGTCGAGCACAGCCTCAGCCTGCTGATCGCCCCGGTCCGCACCGCCCGCATCGACTTCGGCGGCGAGACCCTCCCCGGCCGCGTCCGCGTGGACGGCAGCAACGCCGCGAAGCCGTCCTCCAGCGCCTTCCTCACCACCGCCGAAGTCTGGTCCCGCTAACCCACCACCCCCACTCATCGGGCCCTTGTGACCCGGCGTGTCGTTGTTCATCGGGCCCTTGTGCCCCGGCGCGTCCCTGGCCCTTCCCTGCCGCCGCGGCGGTCGTCTCACACTTGCCTTGCCGCCCGCGCCGGCATGCCCGCGGGAATGGGCGCACGCACCGGGCGGCGGGTTTCCCAGGCGCCACGAGATGCGACGAACGAACGGAACTCAGGACGAACGAACGGAACCTAGCGCGTAGGCCTGCAGGTTAGAGGTCGGCGTACCGGGCGGTGCGAAGGTTTACGGGTCGAGGCCGTGGTCGCGGAGCCAGGGCATCGGGTCGATGGCGTCGCCGCCGTCGGGATGGACCTCGAAGTGCAGGTGCGGGCCGGTGGTGTTGCCGGTCATGCCGACCGAGCCGACCTGGTCCCCGGCGTACACGTAGTCGCCGACGGAGACGGTGAACTCGGACATGTGGCAGTACCAGGTGACGGTGCCGTCCTCGTGCCGGATCTCGACCCGGCGGCCGTAGGCGCCGGCGAACTCGGCGGAGATGACCTCGCCCTTCATCACGGCGCCGATCCGGGTGCCGATCGGGGCGGCGAAGTCGGTGCCGGTGTGGAGCCGGCTCCAGCGGCTGCCGCCCTGCCCGAAGGTGGCGGTGATGCGGTAGCCGTGGATCATCATCTTGACCGGGTTCGCGGCGCGCTCCCGGGCGAGTTCGGCGGCCTTGGCGCGCTCGGCGGCGGCCTTCGCGGCGGCGAGCGCGTTCGCGCGGCGCAGAGCCTGCGCGCGGTACGCCTCGAGCTTGGCGGCACGAGCCTTGGCCAGCCGGGCGGCGGCGGCCTGCTTGTTGCGGGTCGCGGACGTGAGGTCGACCCGGGAGGAGTCACGGCTGGCCAGCTGGCGGCGCTCGATCCGCGCGGCGGTGATCGCGGAGAGCTGGGACTCGCCCATCGTGGCGTTCAAGGCGGCCGCGTTGACCGCGGAGTTCGCCTGTGTCGGGGAAGCCAGCGAGCTGTGGCTGAAGCCCACCGCCCCCGCCGCCGCGGCGAGCGCGGCGGTGAGACCGACGATCTGGGAGCTACCTGGGGTGTTACGCCGGGCGACACGATGCTTGGCAGCGTGCCTGCTGCCCGCGCCCGGGTTGCGCGCGGGAGTACCAGGCGTGACGCGACTGGGCGCGACACGTTGCTGAGTCACAGCGTGGCCTTTCGGTCACAGGGGGAGGGGCTGACTCAATGCCCGGGTTTCCCCGGACATCACGCCCGGGGTTACCCCCAAGCGTTCCAGCACCATAACGGACGTGTCACGGTGGCACAAACCCTCGTCATGAACTTTTTTCGGAGTTTCTTGGCGGGATCTCCGGCGTGGCGGGAACTCCGTGCTCGTCGAGGTGCGATAACGCCGTCGAGATCTGGTGTACGACGTCCCCGTCGATGGGCAGTGACAGGTGTCCGACACCCCGGACGCGGACGTTCCGAGCGGACAGGTCCGGGTGCTCGAGTCGCGCCCGGCGCTGCGGCACGATCAGCTGGTCGATGTCGCTGTAGAAGACCAGGAAGCGGGTCCGGCAGCCCGTGGCCGGCTCGTTCAGCTCGGCCATCAGCTCACTGTCCGGCCGCAGTTGCTTGACCAGCGGCCAGGGCAGCAGCCGCGCGGTCTGCGTGCCGGAGTGCGGCGTGCCGAGCGTGACCAGGGTGTGCACCCGCTGGTCGCCGCCCAGCCGCTGCACGTAGTACCGGGAGATGAGGCCGCCGAGGCTGTGCCCGACCACGTGGATGCGCTCGAAGCCGGTCTCCTCGCAGAGCTTCTCGACCTCCCGCCCGAGCCGCTCGGCGGTCCGTCGTACGTCCAGGGTGAGCGGCGAGTAGTTGAAGGTGCGGACCTGGCCGAAGCCGCGGCGCAGCAGGTGCCGGCGCAGCAGCGCGAAGATCATGTGGTTGTCGACGATGCCGTGGATCAGCACGATCGGCGTCGCGGCCGCGGCCACGTCCTTGGCCAGCAGGCCGCGCTGCGCGGGCGCGAGGCCGTCGAGGTTGAGCCGGTAGGCCCGGTGGTGCCCGTCACGGACCAGGCCGAGGGGGTACATGGCGAGGTGCGCGGTGGTCCAGCCCAGCTCCACGGCGGCGCCCTGGACGGCGCGCCGGGACAGCGCGGAGCGGGCGCCGTACTTCAGACCGGCGAGAGCGGCCCGCAGGCCGGACCCGCCGGAGCTGTCCCCGGCGTCAGCACCCCCGGCGTCAGCACCCCCAGCGGAGTCCTCCAGCGGCTCCGGCGCAAGATCCCCCGTGCTCATGGCGATCTCCTCACTCTCACCAAAAACGCTAACCGATCAACATCCTCCAGGTGGCAGGGAACACACAACTGTGTCTTACCCGTGAACATCGCCTCGGATACCCTCGGAGCCATGTCTGCCTCCACCAGCCCGCTGCGGATCGTCGTAGCCAAGCCAGGCCTCGACGGTCACGACCGCGGCGCGAAGGTGGTCGCCCGCGCGCTGCGCGACGCGGGCATGGAGGTCGTGTACACCGGCCTGCACCAGACGCCGGAGCAGATCGTCGAGACCGCGATCGCCGAGGACGCCGACGCGGTCGGGCTGTCGGTGCTGTCCGGTGCGCACATGACGTTGTTCAAGAAGGTCCGCGACCTGCTCACCGAGCGCGACGCCGACGACATCGTGGTGTTCGGCGGCGGCATCATCCCCGAGGCCGACGTCGAGCCGCTGGCCGAGATCGGCGTCAAGAAGGTCTTCACCCCTGGCGCGTCGACGGCCGAGATCGTCGAGTGGGTGCGCGCCAACGTCGGCGACGCCTCCAGCGCCGAAGTCCGCTGACCAGCGCACCGGAGTCCGCCGAGCACACCGCGCAGCCGCGCTGAGCGTTTCGCCCCCGAGTCTGCGCGTTTCCGGCTGTTCTATGCCGAATCGTTAGCCGCGCGGTGGTTGCGTGCGGTAGCGAATCGCGGTCGCATACAACCATGCGCAGCGCGGCCGGACTCACAGCGCGCAACGTTGGTGTGTGTCCCAAGACACATGACCGTAATCTCCGTTAGTGTCCGGAAGAGGGCGATCCACACATCGGGGACGGCGGACCGCCTGCGCTGACCAGTAACTGAGGGATGTCCGTTCGGTTCGGAGAGGCCAGGTGCACGATGTTATTTGAACGATCACAGTCCCGGCGGTTCGTCGCTGCCGCGCTCGGAGCCGGCCTGGTCGTGCTCGGGTTGGCGGCCTGCGGCGGGAACGACGAGGGCGGCGGGAGTACGGGTGCGCTCGAGGGCCGTGGCCCGATCACCCTTGCCAGCGGCAAGGACA
>Ga0137375_10004178_pt1 | contig 17182 bp, 17 predicted proteins | sample SagtaG_24_FD_104936 | JGI IMG/M metagenome (GOLD analysis project Ga0137375, IMG submission 104936) | Vadose zone soil microbial communities from Sagehorn Ranch, Mendocino, California, USA - Sage1_R_113_16 metaG | ecosystem: Environmental > Terrestrial > Soil > Vadose zone | place: USA...
CCAGACGATGCAGCCGACCCAGGTGTCGCTGTGGCTGCGGCCCACGACGGTGCCGCAGCGACACCGCCAGTTCACCGATATATACTGCTGATATGGCCAAGCGGACGATGCAGGAGGCGACCTTCCTGATCCTCACGGCACTGGCTGCGGGCAGCCAGCACGGCTACGGGATCATCGCCGACGTCGCCAAGATCTCGGACGGACGTGTGCGGTTGCGCGCCGGGACGCTGTATTCGGCCTTGGACCGTCTGCGCCTCGACGGGTTGATCAGTGTCGACCGGGAGGAGATCGTGGAGAACCGCTTGCGCCGTTACTACCGGCTCACGCCGGAGGGCGGCACGCAGCTGGCCACTGAGGCGGCTCGGTTCCAATCCAATGCGGCGGCCGCGTTCGCGCGGCTCGGTCTGGCGGGGGGATAGCCAGATGACCGACGCCGCCGACCTGGAGCGAGGTTACCGCCGCTGGCTGAGGTGGTATCCCAAGTCGTTCCGGCGTGAGCACGAGGCGGAGATCCTTGAGGTGTTGATGGCCGGTGCCCGAGAGGGTCAGCGCCAGCCAGAGCCGATGGAGTGTCTGGACCTGATGCGCAGCGCGTTGTGGATGCGTTTGCGTCCGAGGGTGCCTCGGTCGAACCGATCAGCATGCAATGCGGTCAAACTGATGTACGTCGGCGCTGTGGTTGAGCTTGCTGCTGCGATCGTCATCTTGGCCACCATCGGCGACGTCAGGTCGAACGTCGTCAAGAGGAATCCGGGCCTCACCGAAGCCCAGTGGCACGCAGTCGTAGCAGGCCAACTTGAACCGACCGCGGTGGCGGCCTGTATCGCGATCGGTTTCTGGCTGTGGATGGCCTGGTCGATAGGCCGCGGACATCGCTGGGCGAGGATTGTGTTTGCGCTGTTCTTCGGCCTGAACACTTATGGCCTGCTCAACGGGCTGGCCGGGGGTTCGGCGGTGTACGCCCGGCCGGACCTGGCCATCGGGATTGTCCTCTGGCTCGTGGAACTTGCGGCCGTCGCCCTCATCTTCCACGTGAAGTTCGCTGTCTCTCAGTCGGGCGCCACTCCACTCACGCCCGGGGGTTAGCGGCGTGGGATGCGGGACGACGGCGTTGTGAGCGACTGGGACGGGAGGCCGTCGTCTGCTGGTGACAGAGGCGCTCCAGCGCTATCGGTCGAACATTTGTCGAAGCGGTTCGGCGACCGCATCGCCTTCGACGATGTCTCCTTCGAGGTGGGGCACGGTGAGGTGTTCGGGTTTCTCGGCCCCAACGGCGCCGGCAAGACCACGATGGTGCGGACGCTCGGGACCCTGCTCTCCCCTTCGGCAGGCTCTGCCTGCATCAGTGGGACCCCACTGAGCCCGGAGCATGGTGTCGAGATCCGCCGGCGGATCTCGATCATGCCCGAGTCGCCGGGCCTGTATCTGCGCCTGAGCGTGACCGAGAATCTGGAATGTTTCGCCGACCTCTACGAGGCGCCCGACTCGAACGATCGCATTGGCCGCGCCCTACGGGCCGTCAACCTGGCCGACCGGGCCCACGATGCCTGCGGCGCCCTGTCCAAAGGTCTCCGCCAGCGGGTCGCCCTGGCCAGGGCGCTGCTCAGCGACCCGGAGGTGCTGTTCCTCGACGAGCCGACCTCCGGCCTGGATCCGGCCGCCGCTCGTGACGTCCATGGGTTGATCGCCGCGCTCGGCCGCAGCGGCGTGACGATCTTCCTGACGACGCATCGCCTCGAGGAGGCCGAACGCCTCTGCGACCGCGTCGCGATCCTGAACACGACGTTGCGCACGATCGGCCGACCCGACGAGCTCCGCGAGCAGCTGTTCGCCAGGACGCTCACGGTCAGGACCCTCGTCCCGCTCCTCGACCCGGGCCGCGTCTTTGGCGGCCTCCCGGCCGTCGACGGCTGGCGCCAGGACGGGCCCGCCGCCTACGTCCTCGCCGTGTCCGAATCGGCAGTCGCCGCACCAGCCGTCACCCGGGCTCTGGTGGCGGCCGGCGCCGACGTGCTGTCGATCGGCGAGTCGCACCACTCGCTCGAGGACGTCTACCTGGAGCTGATCGACGAGGACAACGAGGCGGGCAGTAGGTCAGCGTGAGCAGGACACGTGTCCGGGCCATCTTCCGCAAGGAGCTGCGGGAGTACCGGCGCAACGGCTCCATCGTCTCGACGATGGTCATCTTCCCGCTGATCTTCCTCATCCAGCCGCTGGTCCTGGTCCTCAGCCTGCCCGCGTCGGTATCGGTCCCACTCAGCCACAGGCATCTTCTGCTGTACATGCTGGCCATCCCGGCGATCGTGCCCGCAACGCTCGCCGCCTACGCGGTGGTCGGAGAGCGCCAGCAGGGCACGCTCGAGCCGGTGCTCACCACGCCGATTCGCCGCGAGGAGCTCCTGCTGGGCAAGGCCCTGGCGTCCTTCGTCCCGTCGGTTGCGATCTCTCTTGCGGTCTACGCCTTCTTCCTCGCCTGCGTCGAGCTCTTCGCACGGCCGGCGGTGGCGTCGGCGCTCATGCGAGGCCCGGAGCTGCTCGCCCAGCTGCTCTTCACCCCGCTCCTCGCCGGCTGGTCGATCTGGGTCGGCATCGCGATCTCAGCCCGGTCGAGCGACGTCCGCGTCGCACAGCAGCTCAGCATGCTCGCGAGCCTCCCGTCGGTCGCGGTGACATCGCTCATCGCGTTCGACGGGATCCATGTGACGCTCGGGCTTGCCCTCGGCTTCGCGGCGGCACTGCTGCTCCTCGACGGACTCGGCTGGCGGATCGTGTCGGCGACGTTCGACCGCGAACGCCTCATCACCGGTACCAGGTGATGAGGTCGCGCGGAACCCATCGGAACCCACCATGAACAGCGCTCGTTGGGTCAGCGCTCTTCGGGGTGGGCGCCGCCGATGTTGTCCTTCATCCTCAAGTCGCGTCTGGTCTGGTGCGTAGTGTGACAATGCGGCTGGAGGTGGGCCGCCGTGACGCCAAAGCGCTCGCTGGTCGCTGTGGCCGCCGTGGTCCTCGTTGGCGGCTTGCTTGCTGCGGGGCGGTGGCTGCAGCGGCAGCTTGACCGTGGCGAGGGTCCGCCGCCGTCGAGCACGCTGCCGCGGGCCGTTGCCAGCCGGGCGCCGGCGGTGACCACCACGAGCCGCCCAGCGGTTTCGCCTGGCATCACCCGGATCGCCCGAACCTCGTTGGTCGATGACCTGGCGGTCAGCGGTGACGCGGTCTGGATCGCTGCGGGAGGACTGGTACTGCGCGTCGACCCGCTGACGCGACGCCTTCGGCCGGTGCCGGGCATCGAAGCAGAGCCGCCGGTGGTGCGGCTGACGGCCGGGGCCGGGGCGGTGTGGGCGGCGACCACCGCTGGACGGCTGCTGCGGATCGATTCCCGCTCAGCTCGGGTCGCCGCGGCACTGTCGGTGCCCGCCGAGGCGCTCGCCGCCGACGCCGACGGCGTGTGGACGGTATGGACAGTGTGCTGCGGCGCGGGTGCGGCCCAAGGGTGGCTCACCCGCATCGATCCGGCGAGCAACCGGGTCGTGGCGACCATCCGCCTGCCCGGCGTCGCCCAGGCGGTCGGGGTTGGACCCAGCGGGGTATGGGTGCACGCCGCTGCCGGGCTGCTGTGGCGGGTGGATCCCGCCAGCAACCGGGTGGTCGCCACGGTCCGCCTGCCGCCGAGCTCTCCCGATCCGCAGGAGCCAGGAGGTGGTGACGTGGCGGTCACCAGCGACGGGGTGTGGGTCAGCGACCCGCCGGCCGCCACGGTGTGGCGCATCGACCCGCGGCGCAACCAGCCCACCGACGATCGCTGGGAGGCCGATGGACGCGATCTGGCAGTGGCCGCGGATGGGGTGGTGTGGGCCACCAGTGACACCCGGTTGCTGGGCCTTGGCGGGCCAGAGGTGCGTGGTCCCCGCCGGCCACACGAGCTCGAGACCGGTGTGATCTCCGCTCTGGCCGCTGCCCAGGACGGCGGGCTGTGGCTGGGCACGCCGGACGGGGTGTTCCACGTCGAGCGCCGCGTCCTGCACGAGCGGTAACGCCCGAGCGCGACGGCGCTGGCTGGTTGGGGTGTGGTAGGGCCACGCCGCACCCCTGTGGGGGTGCGGCGTGGCTGGCTGGTTGGCTTGGTGTTAGTGGCTGTTGTTGGAAGCGATGGTGGTGAGCTGGCGGTTGTAGGTGATCAGGCTGGTGGGGGTGGCGGTGGTGCGGTAGGTGCTGGGCAGCTCGACCGAGGCGGCGCCCTGGCCGACGGCCCACTTGAGGGTGGCGCCGAGGTTGCCGATGCGGTCGGGGGCTGCGGTCTGGAAGCTGATCGGGCCGCCGAGGGCGTGGATGGCCTGGTAGAGCTTGTCGTAGGAGGGTCCCTGGTCGAAGGTCGAGCGGATGGAGTGGTTCTCAAGGACTGCTCTGGCGCCCAGCTGCTGGCGGGCGTAGCGCATCATCAGTTCGCTGAAGGCCTCGTCGTTGGTGACGCTGGCGTCGGGGTTGATGCGCTGGTAGGGGTTGAACGACAGGCCGGAGCGGGTGTGGGTCCAGGACTTGTGGGCGTCGACCTGCTGGTGCTGGCAGGCCTCATCCAGGGTGGCGGTGTAGCCGGCCTTGAGGAGGGCCTGGACGCTTTGGGGGGTGCGGCCCTGGCGCAGGAACGGCTCGGCGAACATGGTGGTGCAGCGGGTGATCTGGGTCATGGCGAGTTCGGGGGTGGTGTCGTAGCGGGCGGCGAGCTTTTGCTGCAGCTGGGTGTAGGCGCCGGCGAACTTGGGGGTCCAGAAGCGGCCGACGGTGCCGGTGTTGTGGTACTCGTCGACCACGTTGATGGAGGGTCCGTCCAGGCGCTTGGCCCATTCTGGGGCGCTGGTGCCTGCGAGCACGCGCAGCTTGAGCTTGAGGTGGTTGGCTTTGGCGTAGGCGATGTCCTGGTCGATCGGGTTGCCTTGAGCGATGGGGCTGGTGGGGGTGGGTTGCAGGTCGGCCCAGGCGACTTCGGCGACGTAGCCGTCGACGGCGCCGTGGTAGCTGCTGGCGGGGGCGTGTTGGCGGTCGAGCAGGCCGCCGAGGACGGGCTTGAGCCAGGGGGCGGGGGTGGGGGTGGCGGCGTGGGCGGCGGTGGTGTGCAGGGTGGCGGTGATCGCGATCGCGGTGGCCAGGCCGAGCAGGACCCGCATGGCGTGGCGGCCGCGGCGAGGGACCATCGGGCTGGTGGTGGTGGGGCGCATCTAGCTGCCTTCCGGCTGGGGGGCCGCTGGTGTGTGCCCCGGTGTAAGTCCCAGCCTGCTGGGCGCGCCTCAAGCCCTCCTCAACCCCACCACAAGATCAGCTCAGGCCACCAGATCCCCTGTCAGCACACAGGTACACGCCATCTCGACGAGTCCATCCCGTTGGAGCTGCGCGAGCGTGCGGTACACCTGGCCCCGAACCGCAGCGGCTGCAAGCGCTCACGACGCGGACGGGGCAGCCAGGCCACCCTGCGACAGGACCACGTCGTCGACGTGCGCCGCGAACTCCCCCGAGCGAACCTCCGCCGCCTGCTCGTACCTGGCGATGCGATCCTCCCACGCCGCCTCCACGCCGAACGCCAACCGTGCGAACCCCGTTGACCGCACCGCCTCACCCAACGCCAGCGGGTCGTTGGGCGGATGCACGCGGACGGGATCGCCGACGGCGATCATGTTGGGCGGGAGGAAGAACTCGTCAGGGAGCACCGCGCCGCCGTGGACCAGCGCGCCCACCGCCACCGATCCACCAGCGCCGATCCGCGCGGCGTGCAGCACGGTCGCGCCCGTGGCCAGGTAGGCGCAGCGATCGACACGGCAGCCCAGCAGCGTGGCGTGCGGCCCGACGAAGACATGATAGGCGAGCACGACCGGCCGGGGGGTCCCGCCCGCCGCGGTGGCACGTAGGACCGCGTGCTCGCAGACGATCGCGCATTCGCCCACCTCGATCCGTGACGCCTCGGCGTCCAGGACCGCGCCGTACATCACGCGCGCCCGCGGGCCGATGCGCACGTCGCCGACGAGCGTGGCGGTGGGCGCGACGAACGCGGACGGGTCGATGACCGGCTCGCGACCGCGATGGCGGAGCAGCATGGAGACTCCCTCCCTGCACTGAGCTGCAATGGGCATGCCGACACCACGATGCCGCGGGGCGAGCTCGGCAGGCAACGACCTGACAGAACACCGTGCGTTCGCAGAGCTGCCCCACCGTGAGCGCGACGGCGACCGCCCGTGAAACGGATGATGTATCAGGCACGTCCGGCGATGCTCGGGTAGGTGTGCGCCCGGCCCGAAGCGAGGAGCAGACGCGTTGCCGATCAAGCCGACCGACGAGCACGACCCGCTCACCGTTCTCCGGCCCGACATCGGCCTCCAGATCAGGGACGTCCGGCCAGGCAAACCCCCCTGCCTCGGCGATGGACCTTGTGGGCCCGTCCGCGATCCAGTCGGCCAAGGGCCAGGGGATCGTGAACGGGCACTACCAAGCCGAGGTCGACGACCTGCTCCCCCCGGTCGTCTACACGTGGACCAGCGACGGCGAGGTGATCGGCTCGGGCGCGCAGGTGACCGTGCAGTTCGACACGCCGCCGTCCGGCAAGTCCCACTTGCGCCAGGTCGGCGTCACCGTCAGCGAGACCCGGATGGTCCGGATCTCGACCGTTTCCCATCAAGGCCCGGGCGGCCACGGCGGCCACGGCGGCCAGGGCGGCGGCGGCTCCAACAACCCCCAGGCCGAGCCCTGATCCACCCCTGATCCACCAGGGCGCCCCGCCGGCGGACACGCCTGAGAATGCGGCCTTGCGCGGGGCCGAAAGTAAACGTCCTGCCGACGTGGGGCGCAGGTCATCAGCCGCATGCTCCTCCCAGCGGGTCACCACGACAACGGGAGGACGAGATGCGGGTCTGGCTCCCGCCCAATACCAGGTACATCGCCTCCACCACACTGAACGACACCAAGTGGAACGCAACGCTCATCACCGGAGCGGTCGCCGACGAGGTCGCCAAGCTGAAGCAGCAGCCCGGCCAGAGCCTCCTCAAGTTCGGCACCGGCGTGCTGGACCGGACGCTGATGCGGCACGACCTCATCGACGAGCTCCACTTCTGGATGTTCCCGGTCGTCGTCGGAAGCGGTCAGCGCCTTCTCGACGGGATCGATACGACCCACCTTCGACTCGTCAACACGACCACGTTCAGCAGCGGCATCGTGGTCCTCACCTACACCCCCAAGTAGCAGCCAAGCGGCGGCGGCTACGGGCGTTCGAGCAGCGATGCAACCCGTCGGAGATCATCGGTGCTCGCAGGTATCTGCATGACCATGAGAAGGTCGGGGTTCTCGACCAGGCGAAGTTGGAAGATCTCGAGCGCGACCCGCCCGATCTGGGGATGATCAATGCCGATCGTCGCGGGTCTGAAGTAGCGGACAGGGTATTCGGCCCACCACTGCTGGAATTCCGGACTGGCCTCGGTCAGCGCCGCCACGATCTCCGCGAATCGAGGGTCATCGGGTCGTTGACCAGCCGCGGCTCGGAATTGGCTGAGCACCGCCCGGGCGGCTGGCTCCCAGCGGACCATGCGAGCGCGGTTCTCCGAGTCGGTGAACATCATCCAGAGCAGGTTGCGTCGATCGCTGGGGAACCTGCGAGGATCATGTCGGACCCGCGCGTATGGCGTGTTCCACACCAGGTAGTCGAAGTGTGTGTCATAAATGGTGGCGACATTCGGCGCAACGGTGTCGACCAGCCGTTGCAGCCGAGGGAGCACGTCATCGAGGGGCGTTTCGCGCTCCGGATCGGCCCGGCCCGCAAGGTCCCGAAGGTGTCGATGCTCGTCTGGGCCGAGCAACAGCGCGCGTGCCAGCGCATCGACCACCTGGGCGGACGCCGATATGTCCCTGCCCTGCTCCAGCCAGGTGTACCAGGTGACGCCGACCCCGGACAGTTGGGCGACCTCTTCGCGCCGTAGGCCGGGAGTTCGACGTCGACCGGGAGCGCTGCCCTCCGGCAGTCCGACGTCGGCTGGCCGCAGTCGTGCCCGCCGAGCACGCAGAAAGGCGGCCAGTTCGGTGCGCCGTGCTGTTCGTGCAGGCTCGCGGTCATTCCTCATTGCGATCTGCCCCGTCTGGACGGCGACCCATCGCTGGGTAGCAGGATCAGTACCAGGATCGATACCAGCATGCTCGCTACCCTGACGATCATAGTCGACCCGCTGTGGTCGGACCCCCGAGGAGAACCACATGGCCAACCGGACGGGACCGGTGCTGGTGATCGGCGCCACCGGCCAGCAGGGTGGCGCGGCCGCGCGCGCACTGCTCGAGCGTGGCTGGACGGTCCATGCCCTGGTGCGCAACGCCGGCAAGCCAGCCGCCCAGTCGTTGCGCGGGGCAGGGGCCACACTTGTCACCGGTGACCTGGATGATCCGGCGTCGCTTCGGGCCGCGATGAGCGCCGTCCACGGCGTGTTCCTCGTGTTGACCATGATGACCGGACCCCGGGTGACGCTCGACGGGGTGGCGGCCGAGGAGCGGCGAGGCAGGGCGGTAGCCGATATCGCCAGGGAGTCCGGAATCGGGCAGCTGGTGTACAGCTCGATCCGCGGCGCGGATCTTCATACAGAGATCCCGCATGTGGAGAGCAAGGGCCGGATCGAGGAGCGCATCCGGGCGCTCGAGCTGCCGGCGACGATCCTGCGGCCCGTTTCGTTCATGGAGAATTTTGACTCCTACAGCCGCCCGGTCATGGTCGACGGCGAGCTGGTGGTCAGCCTCGCGCTCCGGCCCGTGACGCGGTTGCAGATGGTCGCGACGCGCGACATCGGCGCTTTCGCCGCGATTGCGTTCGACCAGCCGGAGCGATTCCTTGGCCGGCGCATCGAGATCGCCGGAGATGACCTCACTGGTCTGGCGATCGCCGAGAGGTTCGGCCGAGCCTGTGGCGTGCCTGCGCGCTTCCGGCAGGTGCCCATCGAGCAACTCCGCGCCTTCGACGAGGAAGTGGCCAAGATGTTCGAGTGGCTCGACAGACGTGCCGTCGATGGACCCGACCTTTCCGCCCTGCGGGCACATCACCCCGGCCTGATGACGCTGGAGACCTGGTTGCGAACGACCGGCTGGAAGCCATCCTCACCCAGCGGCGAGCTGTCCTGATGGCCGGCCTGGTGGCCGAGCTCCAGGCGGCGGATAGAGAGAGCGAGGAAACATGACCGATGGACTGGTGCTGCTGCCCGGCACGGGCCACAGGATCCAAGGCGCGAGCATGACCCTCAAGGTGGGTGCCGAGCGGTCGAGGAACTGGTCGATGTTCGAGGCCGATGTCCCACCGGGATTCGACGTCGGGGCGCACGTGCACCGCGAGGCCGAGGAGCTGTTCTACATCCTCGAAGGCGAGCTCGACCTGCTCGCCTTCGAACCGCGCGTCAGGACCACGGGCGACTGGCGCACCTGGGAGTCGGACACCGGCGCCAAGGTGGTCCGAGGTGGCCCGGGGAGCGTCATGTTCGTGCCACCCGGGTGCCCGCACGCCTTCTTCAACCCCGGACACGCACCAGTCCGAATGCTCTTCCAGGTCGCCCCGCCCGGCCACGAGCGTTACCTCGAGGAGGTCGCCGAGCTGCTCGCTGACGCAGCTCCACCGGACCAAGCCGCGATCGCGGAGCTGCGGGCCCGCCACGACATCCGCCAGCTCACTCCAATGGTCCCCACCCGCGACCTCCACTAGCGGATCCCATTCCACTCCGCGGGTGGTGGTGCTCTGCCGCGCGGCAGAGCACCGAACCCGCGGCGACCAACCGCCCAACAGCGCCCACGACAAGAACCCCGAGCACCCAGGACACCCCAAGCGCCACCCGGGAACCGCCAGCGACCGCCGGCCGCCACCGGCGGGCGGGGCGGCAGCGGTCCGAAATCCGCCAGTCATGGCCCGCGGCGCCCAGCGCCCGCCCCCGCGACGCAGCCCGACCTTGGACTACCGCTCACGAGGTGCCGAGCGCGGCGTGGAGGGCACGCAGAGAGGCTTCCGGCTGCTCCAGCGAGAAGTGGCCGGCGTCATCGATCACGTGCAGCGGCCACCCGTATCGGGCGCTGGCCGCCTCGGCGATCCGCAGCCGCATCACCCGGTCGTGACGGCCCCAGATGAGCGTCGTCGGGACGGCGATCCGCGCGAGCTCCCGCGGCGGGATCTGTGGGATGCCGAGCTCCCGCAGCAGCCGGCGGTTGGCGGCCCGCACGCTGGGCGTGCGGGCACGGTCCAGGTTGTAGGCCAGGGACGCCTCCCAGCGCTCACCCGTCAGCGCCCGGACGCGGGCCGGGTCCACCGCCACCTGCCGGAGAAACCCGTGGTGCGTGCGCTCGCTCGGTCGGGCGATGAACCGGATCATCGCGAGCGCCACTCTCGGCGCGGGCCGGAAGCGGCCGAGGCTGCCTGCGCCGACCAGCACCAGCCGGGACAGCCGGTCGGGCTGGGCGATCGCAAAGCGTGCGGCGATGGAGGCGCCGAGCGAGGCCCCCACCAGCGCCGGCGGCCCCGGGCAGGTGCGCTGGATCAGCTCACCGAGCCAGGCGAGCACGCGAGCGGCGTCCGGCGGGCCGTCGGGCACCTCGGAGGCGCCCAGTCCGGGCAGGTCGGGCGCCACCACGCGGTGTGTCCTCACCAGATCATGGATGACCGGCAGCCACATCCCCGACCAGCCGCCCTGGCCGTGCAGCAGCACCACCGACGGGCCGTCGACGCCGCCCTCCAGCACGGCGGTGGACACCCCGGCCAGGTCCAGTCGCCGCTCCGTTGCCGGCGCCCCAGCCAGCAGACGCTGCCGAGCGTCGTCACCGATCGCGCGACGGGCGCCGTCCTCCACGACCCGCTGCCTGCTCATGGCCGATCCTCTCCCTTGGGACTCGTAAGCCATCGCGGGTCATCGTCGGGGAAACGGCGGCGTTCGCCTAGGACAGTTTGTGAACCTCCTCCCGTGCTCCGGCGCCAGCAGGTTCACGATTGGAACTGGTCAGGACCGCGGGCAGGGAGCGAGACTGGCTCCATGCGCAACTACGGCCAGTTCTGCCGGGCCCCGCTCAGGGCTGTGCGGCCGTCCCGTTGAAGTAGGTCTGGGCCTTGGCCAGGGCGACCTGGCCGACCGAGGTGCCGAGGGTCCGGCCGTTGTGGTCGGCGTCGGGGAAGTGGATGCCGCCCTGCCGGCGGGACTCGCCCGCCTCGTCGCGGGCGGCGCTGAAGGTCGGCCACAGCAGCGCGACCGGCAGCAGCGGGGTGGCGCCCGGCTCGATGCGTGAGGTGCCCGGCCGCAGCGTCACGCGCGCGCCGAACAGGTCGCTGCCGGTGAACTGCTGCAGGACCTTGGCGCCGGCGCCGCTGAAGGTGCTGTGGCCGGAGACGTACTCGGGGAACGGCGGCGTCGGGAAGGTCGCCGGCTGGTAGGGCTGCCAGTCCTGGCCCCAGATGAGCCTGGTGCCCTTGTAGGGGCCGGCCCAGGCCAGCACGAGCTGGTTCTTCTTGCGGACGTGGACGGCGGTGATCGGCCGGACGTAGTCCCATTGCCGCTTCGCGCTCCACGCCGCGATGCTGGCGTCCAGCTCGGCGTTGGCGAGCGCGAAGAACATCCGGACGTCGTTGTCCAGGCTGTAGCCGCGCGCCCGGGAGATCGCCTGGGCGAACAGGCACCAGTGGCCGGGCGGCGTCTCGCTGGTGGGCCCGTCCGCCCAGTACTCCACCCGCATCTTCGACTGGTCGTTGAGGGTGGCGCTCTGCAGCAGGGTGTCGGTGATCTCCTGGTCGAGCAGCAGCAGGGTCGTGAGGGTCGGCCCCGGCAGCGGGAACTGGTTGGGCGAGGTCAGGGCGAACGGGGTGACGTCGCGCCACTGCGGGGTCAGGAACTTCTGCACGGTGGAGCCGCCGTTGCCGTCCGGGACCCGCAGCGGCTGCCAGTGGAACGGGTCGTTGATCGTGTCGGGTGTGTTGACGGGGACGTAGCCGCTGGTGTCGGCGTAGCCGTTCGTCTGGTTCGACCCGTCGTCAGCCCGGAAGGCGAGCACCGCGGCGGCGGCCGTGTTCCCGACCCCGGCCGGTGTGGCGGGGTCGGTCGAGGTGTCACCAGGGTCGTAGCCGATGGCGGTCATGAGGGCGGTGAAGTCGGCGGCCTTGGCGGGGAAGAGGTTGAGCAGCGCTCGATAGGCCGCGTAGCTGATCGCCATGCTCTTGGAGGCGACGGTCCGCTCGGCGGCCGGTCGCCGCAGCGACGCGCCGAGGCGCGTGCCGACCGCCGTGGGGTCGTATGCCGCCCAGGCGTCGTACATGCTGGTGTGGACGATGGCCAGGGCCCTGGCGTTGATGGTGGGCCCGGTCTTGAGCGCCCGGATGGCGGCCAGGGTCTGCTCGTCCCACCGGAGCACGACGTTGTCGTCTGGCCTCGGCCCGTAGTTGTCGATCGGGTACAGCGGTCCCGGGCCGATCGGCAGGGCCGGGAGTGGCAGCTTGACCTCCAGGCCCAGGTCCAGGTTCACGTCCGCGATCGCGGTCGAGATGACCGTGCCGACCAGGGCCACGACCAGGGCCACGATGACGACCAGTCTGCGGGTCACTGCGCTGCCACCTCCGTCCTCGACAGGAGCCCTGGCTCAGTTGCTGAGACGACGACGGCGGCGGCCGCCACGGACGAACCCGGCCCCGATCACGAGCAGGCCGGCACCCAGCGCGAGCAGCTGCGACGCATGGGAGCCGGTGAAGCCCAGGGTGTGGGGCGCTTCGCCCATCTCGCCGCCCATCTCCTCCATCATCCCGTTCTTGCACGGGGCGACGAAGCGGTTGTGGGCCGCGACCACCAGCAGCTGGCCGTCGGTCCTCCACACCGTCGACTCGACCGAGTTGTGCACCGAGAGGTCGATCGGGATCTTCGTGACGAACAGGCCCTGGCTGTCCGTGGTGATGGTGTGCCGCGGGCCCACCTGCTTACCGGTCTTCACGTCGACGATGTTCAGGTACACCTTCTGGTTCGGAGGCAGCTCCTTGCCGGTGGCCACGATCGTGGTGCAGACAGTGCACGACAGCAGCAGCGTCTCGGCCGCCCGGGCGGCGGGCGCCAGCGCGAGCAGGAGCAGGCCGAGCAAGGCTGGCAGGAGGCGGAGGGTGGGGCGGATGCGCATCAGGGCGATGCCTCCTTGCGGCAGGCCTGGCTGGCCACGGTGTACGCCTTCAGGGCCAGGCTCAGGCGGCGGTCACGAACGTTTCTCAGGAGCATGTCCATGCTCTGGTCGGCACGCCGGGCGGTCTCCAGGCACGCGGGCGGGGCGACGGGCTTGTCCCGGACCACCGTGCGGGTGATCACGGTCGGAACCGGCTCGGGGCTGGCGGCGGGACGATGCAGGAGATAGCCGAGCCCGCCCCCGGCCAGCAGGCAGACGAGCGCGATCACGGCCGGCACCGCCCAGTTGGGAAGCTGCCGCTCCGGGGGTCCGGGAGCCTGGGGCTCTTGCCGCTCAGCGTCCCGCGGCTCGACCTGCTCTGGCTTGGACGCCCCGGCTTCGGCTGTCCCGGTGCTGTTCTCCTGATTCTCCTGCGCGGGCTCGAACAGCGAGCCCATGCGGATGCCGATCTGGGTGAAGGATTTACGGATCTCCTCCAGCTCGCGCCGCCGTTGTTCCTCGCGGTTTTCGCGGTTGTCGGGATCCGAATCCATGACTGCTGCCCCCTCCGGCGTTCAGGCAGATCGCCCGAGCACGTCGAACGGCTGGGCCAAGCCACCGAGGCGGTAGTCATGCACAACCGCGCGAGAGAAGGCAAATCGGCTCGTCAGAGCCAAGTCAGGCGAAGGTGGTGCCGGGCGGCGCGTGCCTGGGCCGATACCACCCCTGACCAGGGATGATCTCTAGGATTCGGCCATTCCAAACACAGGTCTTGAATTTCCTGATCGTAGTAGGAATAGCCGCTAGGTATTTCTACCGAATCCCGGGTGGAGAAAAGCACGCCAAAGTGTTACCGCGGGAAACGTGTGACGGCACGTATACGTGCGCCGGGGAATTCCCGGCGGCGGGTACTGCTCAGTCGAGCTTGTAGTCCCGCTGCGAATGCGCGTAGGTGACGAAGTCGTCGAGGGCGTGGGGGTTGGCCATGGCGTGGCGGTTCGCCGCCTCCTCAACCGGAACGCCGAGAAGGATCTTGCGGATCGGCACCTCCATCTTCTTGCCCGTCAGGGTCGCCGGGATCTCGGGAACCTGGACGATCCGGTCCGGCACGTGCCGCGGCGTGTACTCGCGCCGCAGCCGGTCGCGGATCTTCTCCTCGAGGGCCGCGTCCAGGCGCCGGCCGGCGCCGAGCTTGACGAACAGCGGCATGAAGGCCCTTCCGCCTGGCAGGTCGAGGTTGACCACCAGGGCGTCGTCGATCTCCTCGATCCCCGCGAGCGTCCGGTAGACCTCGGCCGTGCCGATGCGCACGCCGTGGCGGTTCAGCGTGGCGTCCGACCGGCCCAGGACGAAGCACCCGCCGCGGCCGTTGATCCGGAAGAAGTCGCCGTGCCGCCACACGCCGGGGTAGTCGGCGAAGTACGTCTCGCGGTAGCGCCGGCCGTCCTCGTCGCCCCACAGTCGCACCGGCATCGACGGCATCGGCTGGGTGATCACCAGCTCGCCGACCTCGTCGACCACGCTGTCGCCGCGGTCGTCGAAGGCCTGCGCCGCCACCCCGAGGGAGCGGGCCTGCATCTCGCCGGCGTAGACGGGCAGCGTCGGCACGCCGCCGACGAAGCCGCAGCAGGTGTCCGTTCCGCCGCTGCCGGTGGCCACCCACAGGTCCCGCTTGACGCTGCGGTAGAACCACTCGGTGCACTCCGGCGACACCGGGGACCCGGCCGGCATGATCGTGCGCAACGCGGACAGGTCGTACTGCTCGCCGGGAACGATGCCGGCCTTTCGCATCAGCTCGACATAGGCCGGGCTCGCGCCGAAGAGCGTGGCGCGGCTGTCCTGCGCCATCTTCCACAGCACGCCGGCGTCCGGGTAGGCGGGGTTGCCGTCGTAGAGCACCGGGACCACGCCGAGCAGCGGCGAGCTGACCAGGAAGTTCCACATCATCCAGCCGGTGGTGGTGAAGAAGAGCAGGCGGTCGTCCGCCCGCAGGTCCATGTGGAACGTCTGCAGCTTGAGCTGCTCCACCAGGATGCCGCCGTGGCCGTGGACGATCGCCTTGGGCAGGCCGGTGGTGCCCGAGGAGAACAGCACCCACAGCGGGTGGTCGAAGGCGACCTGCTCGAACTCGAACCGCTCGGCCGGCACCGGCGGCCGGTCGAGCACGACCTCCCACCCGAGCCAGATGTCCCCCGCTGGCGGCGGGTCCTCCGGGTGCAGGACCCGCAGGTGGACGACGTGCTCGAGGCTGGGCAGCCCGGCGACGATCTGGCGCAGCTCCTCGCGACGGTCGAACTCCCTGCCGCCGTAGCGGTACCCGTCCACACCGAACAGCACCTTGGGCGCGAGCTGCTGGAAGCGGTCGAGCACACCACGCCAGCCGAAGTCAGGCGAGCAGCTCGCCCAGATGGCACCGATGCTGGTCGTGGCCAGCATCGCGACGACCGTCTGGGGGATGTTCGGCATGAAGGAGACCACGCGGTCCCCGGGCTCGACGCCGGCGCCCCGCAGCCAGGTGGCCAGGACGCGCACCTGGCCGGCGAGGTCCTCCCATGGCATGCCGGCGAGCGGTGCGGTCTCGCTGAGGAACACGAGCGCGTCGCTGCCCGGTTGCTCGCGGCGCAGGAAGTTCTCGGCATAGTTCAGCCTGGCGCCTGGGAACCACTCCGCGCCCGGCATGTCGCGGCGGCCGAGCACCCTCGACGGCGGCGTCGAGGCCTGGATGTCGAAGTAGTCCCAGATCGCTCCCCAGAAGGCCGCGAGGTCAGTCACCGACCAGCGCCACAGGTCGTCGTAGCCGGCGAGCTCCATGGCGCGCTCGGTCCGCAGCCAGCGTGTGAAGGCGGTCAGGTTGCTACCCTCCGCCCGCTCTGGGGTTGGCGTCCACAGGAGGTCGCCCTCGCGGACCTCCGTCGGCGCGGGTCCGATCGCCATCGGCCCTCCTCGTAACGGCAACGACAAGAATAGATCACACCGAACGGGGACCGTCAGCGGAACACGCCGGTGTGGCCGAGGGAGTAGCGGCCGGGCTGGGGGTACACGCACAGGCCGTGCGGGCCGGGCCCCACCCGGATGCGGGCCAGCAGCCGCCCGTTGCGGGTGTCGATGGCGTACACCTCGCTGGAGTAGCGGCCGGACAGCCACAGCACCCTGCCGTCGGCGGAGACCCCGCCCATGTCGGGGCTGCCGCCGCCGGGCAGGCGCCACTTGCCGACCACCCTGCGGCTGGCGAACGACAGCAGCGAGATCGACCCCTCGTCGCGGTTGGAGATGTACAGGATGCGCGAGTCGCGGCTGGCGTACAGGCCGTGCGGGCCCCGCCCGGTGGCGACGAACGCGATCCGCAGCGTGGCCGCGTCGACCAGCCAGACGCCGCCCATGCTCATGTCGGCGACGTAGAACACCCGCCCGTCCGGTGACAGCTTCACGTCCTGCGGCTTGGCGCCTGGCCGCAGCCGCACCACCTGGACGACCCGCTGGCGGGCGACGTCCAGCTTCAGCAACTGCGCGCTGAACTCGCAGCTGGCGATCGCGAAGCGCCCGTCGGCGCTGAAGTCCATGTGGTCCACACCCAGGCACGGCACCCGCACGGAGCGCCGCAGCCGCATGCTGTGGGCGTCGCGGAAGTCCAGCCGCCCCAGCTCCTCGGCCATGACGATGGCGTAGCGCCCGTCAGGGGTGAAGTAGAGGTTGTAGGGGTCGGCGACGGTCACGGGCCTGCCCCGCCTGCCCGTGCGCGGGTCGATGGGGGTGAGGCTGTTGCCCTTGGTGTTGTCGACCCACAGGGTGCGCAGGTCCCACGAAGGGGTCACGTGATGCGGCTGCGTGCCCGTGGCGAAGCGCGCCACGACCTTGAACCGCTTCGGGTCGATCACGTCGACCCTGCCGCCACCCGAGATCGGCACGTAGACCAGCGGGCGGAAGCCGCGCACGACCGGGCTGAGCCTGCCCGGCCGGTCCGCGGCGTAGACGTCCAGGGGATCGAGCGGTGGTGGCATCCCCGGCAGGAGCGTGCGCTCGGACACCGGACCGTTGGTGCCGCCCGGCGGTCCGGTCGCGGGGTCGGCACGCG
>Ga0137375_10004181_pt1 | contig 17170 bp, 16 predicted proteins | sample SagtaG_24_FD_104936 | JGI IMG/M metagenome (GOLD analysis project Ga0137375, IMG submission 104936) | Vadose zone soil microbial communities from Sagehorn Ranch, Mendocino, California, USA - Sage1_R_113_16 metaG | ecosystem: Environmental > Terrestrial > Soil > Vadose zone | place: USA...
AGTTCGTAATGCGGACTTCTGAACCAAAGCCACACTAGATCAATAAGTTGCTAGTGTCCTTCGATTCCGAAGTTCGCAAACGAGGGTGCCGCAGAATGGTGCGAACTTCGGAATCGGGACACTAGCGCAGGCAAAGGTGGCGCGCGGTCGGCGGATTTCAAGGGCGGGCGCGCTGCCGCGCCACCTCGGCATAGAGTTTCAATGTTGCACTGGTGACGCCAGGCGCGTCAAAGTTCGCCGCCACCCAGGCGCGGCCGCGGGCGCCGATCGCGGACCGTGCCGATTCGGGCAATGAGAACAGCCGGATGAGCGCGGCGGCCAGCGCCGCGTCATCGCCGGACGAGAAGCGCAGCCCGGTCATCCGGTCCTCGGCCACCGCCGGCGGAGCGAGCACCGCCTCGGGCCCCGCGCCCAGATCGGAGACGACAACCGGACGGCCCATCGCCTGCGCTTCGAGGATCGCCCGTTGCAAACCCTCGGGCTGCGTCGACGCCGACACCACCACGCTGGCGGCCGCGTAGGCGGCCGGCATGTCGTCGGTCGGCCCGACCATGCGGATTACCTCCATGGTGTCGGTCGACGCGACCAGGTCCCACAGCTCGCCGGTGTAGCGGCTGCGGCCGTGGTCCTCGCCGAGGAAGACGCAGTGAAAGTCTTTGAGGCCCATTTCCTTCAGGCGCCGCACCGCCGCGACCACGACCGGATGGCCCTTGCGGCGCAGCATGCGGCCGGCGATCAGAATGATCTTCACATCGTTGCGCACGCCCCAGGCAAGGCGCACCGCGTCGACGCGCGTCGCAGTCACGCGCGCCGGATCGAAGCGCGCGAGGTCGATGCTCGACGGGATCACGGTTATCCGCTTGTATGGCGTGCCGTGCCGGTCGTTGATGAGCTCGGCAATCTGGTCGCTGACCGCGATCACACGGTCGCCGCGCGCCATCACGCTGTTGTAGAGACGCTTGAGCGCGTTCTGCTCGCGGAAGCCCTTGTACCAGCTGGTCAGGAACGGCACGCCGGTGCGGCGTGCTGCCCAGTACGCGCTCCAGCCGCAGGCGCGGCCGTGCGCGTGGATCGCGTCGCAGCGGCGCTTGCGGATGAGCCTGGTGAGCGCGAGCGCGTTGCGCAGCATGACGGCGGGATTCTGACTCGCGACGTTCATCGCGATGTGTTCGCCGCCCGCCGCCTTGACCTCGGACACCATGCGGCCGCCGCTCGACACTACGATCGGCTTGTGTCCGGCGGCGGCCAGAATGCGCACGAGCTCCGCGCTGCCAGCATCAGCCGCGCCGGCGTGCAGGCTCGGCGTCACGATCAGCACCGTGAGCGCGTCGGCTGCGGGCAAAACGGTTTGACTTGGCGGTTCCGACGACGGAACGCGCAGAGCGGGAGATTGCGATACCACTAACGCCCCAATGGTTAGCGCGCGGGCCGAAACCCGCTCATGACCACCCGCTAAAGTTCGCGCGCCAACAACGATGTATAAACTGCTCGCGTTGCCACGGCAACGCTGTCGGGGGAAAACATGTATTCGGCAAATTCGCGTGCGCGTGCGGACATCGCGCGGTAGGCCGAATCGTCGAGGGCGAGCGCGAGATCGAGTGCGCGCGCGAAGTCGAGCGGATCACCCTTCGCCGCGACCCAGCCGGTACGCACGTCTTCCGGCATGTATGGCGGCACGACGACGTACTCCGGTAGCACGCCGACGTCGGAGGTCACCACCGGCTTGCCCATGGCCTGCGCCTGCGCGACCGCGCGCCCGAGCACGGGAGGCTCGATCGCCGGCACCGCCACGATGTCGGCGGCCGCGAAGGCCGCTGGCATGTCGGCGCAATGGCCGGTGATTCGGAACATCGCATCGACGCCCTGGGCCTGCGCCTGTTCGAGCACCGAGCGCGCATAGCGGCGATGCTTCCGGTTCTCGCCGACGACCGCGAAGACGATGTCGCGATGGCCGTTCTCGACGAGCGCACGCGCCACCTCGGGCAGCAACACCTGGCCGTTCCACGGCGCGACGCGGCCCGGCACCAGCACGATGCGGTGACGCGGCGAAACCCGCCAGGCATGGCGAAGGTCGTCGAGGCGGTTGGGATTCATCGAACGCGGGTCGAACAGGCGAGTGTCGATGGGACGCGGAATCACAGTGATCTGCTCGCGCGGGATGCCGAGGCGCTCCATCACCGGCGCGGCTGCATAGTTCGACGGCGCGATGATGCGATCGCCGCGCGCCAGGTCGCCGATCGTGCTGGCGAAAGCGCCCGCCGAGGCCGGCGGCACGTCCGGCAGCGTCGTGACCAGCCAGACCGCGATCTTGGCGGCGGCGCGCCGGGCGCTCCAGGCGCCGGCGGCACACTGCGCATGGAGGATGTCGACGCGTTCGGCGCCGAGCAGGTTCTCGATTACCCGGATGTTGCGGCGGCGGGTGATGGGGTTGGCCGAGTCGGCCGTCAACGGAACCCATTCGCCGCCATAGGCCTTGAGCTCGCCGACCAGCGGACCGTCGCGGCCGGCGATCAGCGCCCGCGCGCCCGCCTGCAGCAGCATATAGGCGACATTGAGCGCGGTGCGGGCGTCGGGCTCCTCGCGCAACGCGGGCACGATCTGCAGGATGGTCGCGCCGGCGAGTGTCCGCGGCGGATTGCGCGGCTCGTGGACACGGTCGCTCATGCGGCCGGTCCGGGGTGGAAACGGGCCCGCTCGGGTCTGTTTGTGCTCATGGCCGGACGGCGCTCTTGCATTCCATGGCTGCATGCGGCGAAACAACCGCTGGACGCCCGATACGATGGACCCAGTCGCATGAGCGATTGTTGCCTGAAATTCATCGAGGTTGGAACGGGGGCTGTGGTCAGAAAGATTGCAGTGCGCGAGCGCACGGGCGGCCCGCCCGGGCTTTTGTGGCTCGGCGGCTTCAAGTCCGACATGAAAGGCACCAAGGCCGAGGCCCTCGATGCCTGGGCGCGGGATCAGGGCCGGGCCCTGATCCGGTTCGACTATTCGGGCCACGGCGAATCAGGGGGCGCCTTCCAGGACGGCACGATCGGCCGCTGGCTCGAGGACAGCCTCGCGGTCTTTGACGCCTGCTGCCGCGGGCCGCAGATCGCCATCGGCTCGTCGATGGGGGGCTGGCTCGCCCTCCTGATGGCGCGGGCGCTGGCGCAACGGGCGGTGGCCAAGGCCACGATCGCCGGCCTGGTCCTGATCGCTCCCGCGATCGACTTCACCGAGGAGTTGATGTGGAAGCAGTTCCCCCCGGACATCAAGCGCGCGATCGAGCAGACGGGCGGCTGGTCGCGGCCCTCCGCGTACGGCGAGGAGCCCTATCTGATCAGCCGCGGCCTGATCGAAGAGGGCCGCAACCATCTCCTGCTCGGCGGCATGATCGAGCCCGGCTGCCCGGTGCGCATCCTGCAGGGGGTCAAGGATCCGGACGTGCCGTGGCAGCATGCGGTCGAGCTCACGTCGCGGTTTGCGCGCGACGACGTGGTGCTCACGCTGGTCAAGGACGGCGACCACCGCCTGTCGCGGCCGGAGGACATCGAGCGGATGATTGCCGCGGTGGCGGAGTTCTGAGCGGGCCGTGAAATCCACTCGATTCCGGCGTCGCTCGGGGCTAGTTTGAGTGTGCAAGAAAGACGTCGCGCCGTTCGTTGAGAGGAATACATGCGGGTCAGTCATGCTACCCGTGCGCTGCTCGCGCTAGCCGCAACTCTGGCTTTGGGCGGCCCTGTATCGAGTTCGGCTGGCGCGCAGGACTATCCGAACCGGAAGCTCACCTTCATGGTTGGCTTTGCGCCGGGCGGCGGGATCGACACGATCGCGCGCGTGATCGCGCAGGGGCTCACGGAACAGTCCGGCTATCAGATCGTGATCGAGAACCGGCCCGGGGCGGCGTCCAATATCGCGGCGCGCGCGGTCGCGAATGCTGTGCCAGACGGATATACGCTGCTGGTCACCGGCAACAGCCTGGCGATCAACCAGACCTACTACAAGAACCCCAGCTATTCGACCGACGAGCTCGCGCCGATCGCGTTCGTGGCGCGCGACAGCATGGTGCTCGCCGTCAACGCCGAGAATCCCGCGCGCACGTTGTTGGAGTTCGTCGAGCAGTCAAAGGGCAAATTCAGCTTCGGCTTCGGCGGATCGTCGGCCCGCATCGGCAGCGAATACGTCTTCAAGGTGCTCCTGAAGACCCAGGCGATCGGCGTGCCGTTCCAGAGCGGCGTACCGGCGATGAACGCCCTCCTGGGCAACCACGTCGACATCATCGCCGGCCCGATCGCGGAAATCGCTCCGCAGGTCCAGCAGGGCAAGATGCGCGCGCTCGTGGTCACCGGCATGCAGCGCTCGCGCTCGTTTCCCGACGTTCCGACCCTGAACGAGTCCGGCCTGCCGGGGATCGACATCAGCGGCTGGAACGGCTTCTTCGCGCCCGCCAAGGTCTCGCCGGAGCTCGGCGCCAAGCTTAACGCCGCCATCAACGCGGTCGTGAAGAATCCCGCTGTCGATCAGCGCATGCGCCAACTGGCCTACGAGCCGTATACGATCGCGTATACCGATGCGCCGGCATTCTTTAAGGGCTCGATCGAGGCCTGGGCGCGTATGATCCGCGTGACCGGGATCAGCGGGGAGTAGAGCTACGCCTTGGCGGCCGCGAGATGGTCGCCGGCCGCGTGAAGCGCGCGCAGGCCCTCGCGATAGTTGGGATAGCGCAGCGTCACGCCGAGCACGCGCTGGAGCTTGTCGTTCCGTGCCCGGATGCAGCCGTCGTAGAAGCTGAGCGCAAAGGGCGACATCACCTTGTGCGCCTCCGCCAAGGGAATTTCCGGCGGCGGCGCGATGCCGAGGAGTTCCGCCGCGTAGGCGATCTGCTCGCTGGGCGAGGCCGGCTCGTCGTCGACGATGTTGAAGATGCCGTCGGCGCGGCGCGCGAACGCAGCGTCAATGGCCTGCGCGATGTCGAAGACGTGAATGCGGTTCGACACGTGGCCGGGCTTGGCCACGCGATGCGCGGTGCCGCGCAGGAGCCTGTTCATGCTGTTCTGCCCGGGTCCATAAATGCCGCCGAGCCGCAGGATCGCCACCGGCAGGTTCCGGTCTGCGCCCAGGCGCCGCCAGGCAAGTTCCGCGTCGATGCGGGCGCTGCCGCGGCGGGCGAGGCCAGGGATGACTTCGGCGGTTTCGTCGGTCCAGGCGCCGTTGCTGTTGGCGTAGACGCCGAGCGTCGACAGAAAAACCACGGATGAGAGTTTCGGCGCGCGCGTGATCTCGTCCGCGAGTGCGGCGAGCACCGGATCGACGCCGTCGGCGGGGGCGGCCGAAATCAGCAGCGCATCGGCGGCGGCGATTGGCGCGGTCATCTCGGGCGATGCGGCCTTGCCGTCGAACACGTGCATCTCGACCGCGCGTCCGCCGAAGCGCCGCGCCGCCAGTGCCGCCGCATTGTCGGCTGTCCGGGTCGTTCCAACGATGCGGTCGAAGCGCGCTCCGAATTCGGTGACGTAGTGGCGGGCGCAATAGCCGAGCCCAAGACAGACCAACGTCGGCATCAGGCGACGCGCTCCGCGAGCGCAGCGGCCCATTCCTCCCGCACGCCGGCATCGGCTTCTGCGGCGCGTCGTGCAGGCGCGAGCGCGGCAAGCCGCGCCGGGTCAAGCCGCCCGAGCGCCCACACCGCGGCGCCGCGCACCAGCGGCGATGCGTCCCCGAGCAGGCGCTCGGCGTCGGCGGCCAGCGATACGTCGCCCGAGTTGCCGATCGCGATCAGCACATTGCGCAGGAAACGGTCGCGTCCGGTGCGTTTGACCGGCGACTTCGCAAACAGCGTGCGGAACGCCGCATCATCGAGCCGTGCCAGCTCGGCCAGCGCCGGCGCCGCAAGCGCTTCGCGGGCCGCGAGCTTCGCTTCGCGTCCGGCCTGCGCGAACTTGTTCCACGGGCAGACCGCGAGGCAATCGTCGCAGCCATAAATGCGATTGCCCATGAGCGGACGGAGCTCGCGTGCGATCGGGCCCTTGTGCTCGATGGTGAGGTAGGAGATGCAGCGTCTTGCATCGAGCCGGTACGGCGCCGGGAACGCCGCGGTCGGGCAGATGTCGAGGCAAGCATGGCAGTTGCCGCAATGGTCGGTTTCGGTCGGATCGGGCGGGAGGTCGAGCGTGGTGAAGATCGCGCCGAGAAACAGCCAGGAGCCGTGGCGGCGCGACACCAGGTTGGTGTGCTTGCCCTGCCAGCCGAGCCCGGCGGCCTCCGCCAGCGGCTTCTCCATCACGGCGGCGGTATCGACGAACACCTTTACGTCGCCGCCGGCCTGCGCCACGAGCCAGCGCGCCAGCGCCTTCAGCCGCGGCTTGATGATCTCGTGATAGTCGTCGCCCTGCGCATAGACCGAGATGGCGCCGCGCGAGCGCTGCCGCAGGATCGCCAGCGGGTCGCCCTCGGGGCCGTAGTTCATGCCCAGCATCACGATCGAGCGCGTGTCGGGCCACAGCGCGCGCGGATCGCCGCGCCGCTGCGCGGTCGTGGCCAGCCAGTCCATGTCGCCGTGCGCGCCCTTGGCGAGAAAGTGCTGGAGCCGCTCAGGCGCTAGCGGAATGGAATCGGGCCGTGCGACCCCGACGACATCGAAGCCGTGCCTATGGGCCGCCGCGACGAGCGCGGTCTTGAGCGCGGCGGGATCGTTCAGAAGTCGAGGTCCGCGTAGGTCTTCGACGGTGGGATGCCGGCCAGCGTCTCGGCCAGGATCGGCCGGAACGAGGGTCGCGACTTCACCCGCGCGTACCAGTTTTTGGCGGCCTCGTCTTCGTTCCACGGCACATCGCCCAGATAGTCGGCCGCGGACAGGTGCGCGGCGGCGGCGAGATCGGCGTAGCTCAACCGATCGCCGGCGAGCCAGTCGCGCGCGCGCACCAGCCAGCCGATATAGGCCATATGATAGCGGATGTTGTTCTTCGCCGCACGGATCACCTCGGTGTCCGGCGCGCCGCCGCCGGCATTGACCGGCATATGGCGCTTGTAGAACCGCTCGGTGGTAAGTGGCCCGGAGACCTCAGCAAAGAACTTGTCGTTGAACCAGTTCATCAGCCGCCGCACCTCGACGCGCGGGCCGGTCTCGCCCGGCAACAGCGGCCGCTCGAGGTTGCTGCCGTACATCTCGTCGAGGTACTCGGCGATGATGGCCGCGCCCGGGATCGGGGGCTGGCCTTCATCAATCAGCACCGGGGTGGTGCCGGCCGGATTGAGGACCAGGAAATCGTGGCGACGCTCCCAGGTGCGCTCCTCGATCAGGCGCACCGCGACGCTGTGCTCCCCGAGCGCAAGCCGCACGAACCGGGAATGCGGGCAGAACGAGTGATGGAAGAGCGTCGGCATGTGGCCTGTTAACGAATGGGTCGGGGCGGTTCAATCGTTAGGATTTCCAGTCCTTATGCAATTTTCAGGCTTTTTCGTTGCCACGGGGTTGATGTTGCGGGAAAAGCCCCCGGCGCGGCCGGCCAGACCGGGCGTGGCCTGCCCTCCAGCCCTCCGTGGAGCCCCCGATGTCATTCGATCTGTTCAAGGCCATCATTCTCGGCATTGTCGAGGGCCTGACCGAGTTCCTGCCGGTGTCATCGACTGGACATCTGCTCCTGGTCAACCAATTCCTCGCCCCCGCCCCCGCCCGCAAGGAGTTCTGGGACACCTTCGCGATCCTGATCCAGTTCGGCGCCATTCTGGCCCTGTTGTCGATCTATTTCTTCCGGCTCTGGCGCCTTGCAATCGGGATGTTCACGGATGCGGACGCGCGCCGCTTCATTCTCGGGGTGCTGATCGCGTTCCTGCCGGCGGCGGTCGTCGGCGCGCTCGCGCATGACTTCATCAAGTCGGTGCTGTTCAATCCCTGGATCATCTGCTTCACGCTGATCGTCGGCGGCGCGGTGCTGCTGTGGATCGATCAGCTCGACCTCAAGCCGCGTTACGTCGATGCCGAGCGCTTCACGCTGCCGATGTATTTCGGCATCGGCGTCGCCCAATGCCTCGCCATGATCCCAGGAGTATCGCGCTCCGGCGCCACCATCGTGTCGGCCATGCTGTTCGGCGCCGACCGGCGCTCGGCGGCTGAGTTCTCGTTCTGGCTCGCGATGCCGACGATGTTCGGGGCGTTCGTCTACGATCTCTACAAGAGCCGCGGGCAGATGAACCTGGACAACGGTACCATCATCGCGGTCGGCTTCGCGGTCTCGTTCGTCGCCGCCTGGATCGTGGTGAAGACGTTCCTCGGCTATGTGCAGCGCCACGGCTTCGGGCTATTCGCGTGGTGGCGCGTCATCGTCGGTACGCTCGGATTGATCGCGCTGGCGCTGGGATACTGAGCATGATCCGGGAAAGGGGACACCGGTTTTCCGAAAAGATCATGCTCAAATGCAAAAAAGCAGACCGCGCCTCCGCTCAGACGGCGCGGACGCTGAACTGGCCAGCCTTGCGGAAGCGCCAGAGATAGGACGGCACGACCACCTCCATGGCGGTCGGGGCGATGCCTAATCCCTCGAGCGTGCGGCCCTCGCGCGTGGCCTCCTCGGACACGACGTTGTCGCGTCTCAGCAACTCGACCTGATCGGGCGTCAGCAGCGGCTTGGGCATGAACTGCAAGAACGAGGCTTGGAACTTGGCGATCGCGAACGGGATCGGGACCAGCAGCCGGCGGCGACCGATGGTGGCCAGCAGGTATTGCATCAGCTCCTTGAAGCTCTTCACCGCCGGCCCGCCGAGTTCGTATATCGTGCCCGGCCGGGTGCGGCCCTCGACCGCCGCGACCACGGCGTCGGCGACATCGCCGGCAAACACCGGCTGGAACCGGGTATGGCCGCCGCCGATCAGCGGCAGCGCCGGCGCCAGCCGCGCGATCGCGGCGAACCGGTTGAAGAAATCGTCCTCGGGACCGAACATGATCGACGGCCGCAGGATCGTCGCCTCCGGCATGGCGGCGAGCACCAGCTTTTCGCCCATCGCCTTGGTGCGTGCGTAGAGCGCCGGCGACTGCTCGTCGGCCCCGATCGCGGACACGTGCACCATCCGCGCCCCATAGGCCGACGCCGCCAGCGCGCAGGCTTCCGCCCCGAACGCCTGGACCGCCTGGAATCGCTGCCGTCCGCGCTCGAACAGGATGCCGGTGAGATTGACCACCACGTCGGCGTCGCGCGCGGCGGCGTCGACCGAGCCCGGATGGCGCAGATTGGCCTGCACAGCATGGATCTGGCCGACCAGGCCGGCCGGCTGCAAATGGGTGGCCAGGTTAGGCCGGCGCACCGCGACACGGATGCGGTAGCCGCGCTTGGCGAGCGCGCGCACCACGTGGCGGCCGAGGAAGCCCGAGCCGCCGAAGACGGTGACCAGCGATTCGATGGGAGTGGCAGTCATGCCGGCGCTCGTTTCGGCCGATGGTGCGCTGCCGAATACAGGATCGATTTCACGCTGTACAGGGGCCGGGTCATGGCCAGCCGACGCCGAATTGACAAGCCGGAAGGGGGACCATTATCTGTCCGGCAATGCCCAGGTGGCGGAATTGGTAGACGCACTAGTTTCAGGTACTAGCGGTGAGAGCCGTGGAGGTTCGAGTCCTCTCCTGGGCACCATCTCGTAACGCTACGCCCTTCGGACGCGCCCGCGCCAGATGCTCAGGCCGGTCAGCGTCGCCATGCCGAGCGCGCTCATGGCGGTGAGGCACCAGAACACCGCTTCGAGATTGGTGACGAGCAGGAGCGCGCCCATGAGGGCGGGCGCCATCGATTTTGCGATCTGCTGGATCACGCGATCGACCGCGACCACGCCGCCGCGCAGGTTGGGAGGCGTGCGCCGTGTCAAGAGGCTCTTCTGCAGCGGCGAGATCAGTCCGTTGCCGAGTCCGAACAGGAGCGCCCCCAGCGCAGCAAGCCAAAGGCCTTGTCCGGTCGCGATGACGGCCAAGCCCACCGCGCTCGCAAAAAATGCGACCGCCAGCAGCCGCTGCGGCGGCTGACGCTCGTGGATGTGGCCGACGCTCATGGCGGTGAAGATCGAGCCGGCGGCGGAGGCCGCGATCAGCCAGCCCGCCGTCGCCGCGGACGCGCCGTAGCGCAGCACGGCCAGGAGCGGCAGATAGGTGTAGAGCCCAAAGTCCAGAAAGAAACGCAGGAAGCCGGTCGCGAATGCCATGGTCAGACGCGGCTCGCGCAGCGCGCGGCCAGTCTTGGCGAGATAGTGCCGCACCGTTTCGGTGCCGGGCGCCCGCGTCTCCGGCATCCAGAGCAAGGCCGCGAGCGCGAGCGGCAGGATTGCGAAATAGGGCAGCATCGCCGCCTGCCAGGAGATGACCGCGAGCGCCCCGCCCAGCAGCGGCAGCAGGATCTGCGCCAACCGATCGATCGCGACCTTGAAGCCCTGGCCGTGAATTTCCTGATCTTCGGATAGCAGGTCGCTGATCAGCACGATCGTGAGCGGCGTCAGCATGCTCATGGCCACGCCCTGCAGCGCGCGGCAGACCAGCAGCCACGCGAACGACGGGGCGAACGCCGCGGCGCCGCCGGCGAGCGCGAACAGCGTGAGCCCGAGGATCAGCATCCACCGGCGACCGTGCAGGTCGGCAATCAGGCCGAACAGTGGCGCCAATACGATCGCGGGCGTCGTATAGGCCACCATGACCAGACCGATCTGCGCCTCCTCGACGCCGAGGCTGGCGGCCAGCACCGGGAGCACCGGATAGAGCATGGTGGCGCCACTCATCATCGCGACGCTGGTCGCAAAGCTGATCGCCAGCGGCGGCCGGCAGATTTCGGCGACACCGAACCGTTGTGTCTGTTCGCGGGGAATTAATTGATCCATCGCAAGGGGATGATATCCCAATCTTGCCGCCGAGGGGCCGCCACTGGTAGACAAGCGCCCCTATCGGCCTTGGGAGCCGCAATGACCATCCGCCTGCACCGAGGCGATCTGCCCGATCTTGATCGCTACCGCACCGGCGCCGTCGCGATCGATACCGAGACCATGGGGCTCGATCCACGCCGCGACCGTCTCTGCGTCGTGCAATTGTCGCCGGGCGACGGCACGGCCGACGTCGTGCAAATGCCGGCCGGCAAGCCGAGCGCGCCCAATCTCGCCAGGCTCCTGGCCGACACCGGCACGCTCAAGCTCTTCCACTTCGCCCGCTTCGATCTCGGCGTGCTCTACCAGGCGTTCGGGGTGATGCCGGGGCCGGTCTATTGCACCAAGATCGCGTCGCGCCTCGCCCGCACCTACACCGACAAGCACGGGCTCAAGGACCTGGTTCGGGAATTGCTCAATATCGATCTGTCGAAGCAGCAGCAGCTGTCGGACTGGGGCGCCGTCGAGCTGACCGACGCGCAGGTCGCCTACGCGGCCTCCGATGTCCTGCACCTGCATGCCCTCAAGGCCAAGCTCGACGTCATGCTGACCCGCGAGGGGCGGGTGGAGCTCGCCGGCGCCTGCTTCCGCTTTCTGCCGGAGCGGGTGCGCCTCGACCTGTCCGGTTGGGCCGCCGAGGATATCTTTTCCCATTCCTGAACAGGGTCGGGGGCGCGCGCCGGCGGGCTCGCCCAAGCTCGTGCCCCGATTCCAAAGTACGCCAGTACTCGCGGCGCATTCTCATGCGAACTTCGGAATCTAGGGCCACCAGCAACTCTATGGTTCTAGTGCCCCTTTGAACCCGAAGTTCGCGATTGGATTCGCGGCGCTGGCGCGCGAACTTCGGGTTCGGGGCACTAGCCGGCCATGCCGCGCCGGGGCCACATTTGTGGGTGAAGATGCCTGCAAATTCGATAGGATGGCCGTGGGGGCCGCCTGATTCCTGGTAATTCCTGGTAACGAATTCCTGGGCTGGCGGACAGGCCGTGGGGTGAGCCGGTTGACCATCATGTCGCACACCGACGATCGGGGCCCCCGCGCCTTTACGGCGAGGGGGCGCACCGACAACGCGCGCGTGTTCCGTGCCGCCAAACGCCACAGCCGGCTGGTGCGGCTGTTGCGGGTCGCGATCCCCTCCGCTGTCGTCTTCGGCGCGGTCGGAACCATCCTGGCGGCAACCGTGCTCGATCCGCTGCGTGCGCTGTCGAGGTTGCCGGTCGATATCGGCGGGCTGGTGGTATCAGGCACCAAAATCACGACCCAAAGCCCCCGCTACGCGGGCTACACGCAGGACAAGCGCCCCTACGTGGTCACCGCGCGCGCAGCCGCGCAGGACGTCACCAAGCCCGGCCTGATCGAGCTGACGGACCTGCACGCCAAGATGACCATGAAGGACTCCGGCGAGTTCGACGTGACGGCGAAGACCGGGCTGTTCGAAAGCAAGGCCGACCGGCTGACGCTATATGAGGATATTCTGGTCAACTCCGCGAACTACCAGGCACGCCTCATCGAGGCCGTGGTCAATGTCCGCACCAACCACATCGTTTCGGAGCGGCCGGTCGAAGTGTTCATGCGGCAAGGAGTCATCCACTCGAATCGGCTGGAAGTGGTCGATTCGGGGGACGCCATTCGCTTCGAGCGCGGCGTGGTCATGGTGCTGACGCCGGAGAAAACTGACGGCAAAGCGGGGTCCCAGTGACGCGACCAATGGCGAGGCTTGCAGGCCTGTTCGGCGCGGCCACGATCGCGGCCGTTGCGCTTGTCGGTAGCTATGCCGGGGCGCAACCGCAGGGGCCGCCTAATGCGCTGCAGGGCTTTTCGACCAACCGCGACCAGCCGGTAACGATCAAGGCAGCGACGCTCGAAGTGCGCGACAAGCAAAAATTCGCGACCTTCAGCGGCAACGTCCACGTGGTCCAGGGCGACACCGAGATGCGCTGCAAGGTTCTCGTGGTCTTCTACGAGGACAGCGCGGCGCCCACCACTGGGGTCACGGTGGCCCAGGCCGGCCCGGTGCAGGGCGGACTGGGCGGTAACAGCCAGATCCGCCGCATGGAGGCCAAGGGCGAGGTCATCGTGACCCAGAAGGACCAGATCGCGACCGGCCAGCGCGGCGACTTTGACATGCGGTCCAATACGGTAACGCTGACCGGCAAGGTAGTGGTGACGAAGGGGCAGGATGTCCTGCGTGGCGAAAGGCTCGTCGTCAATCTCACCGATGGCGTCTCGAAGATGGATGCGGGTGGTGGCGGGCGGATGGAGATGATGCTCATGCCCAAATCAGGTCCGGGCCAGACCCCGGGCCCCGCTCAGGCCCCGACCCCGCAGCCCCCAGCCCAAGGCCAAAACCCGACACAAAACCAGGGTAAGTCGGCTCGTCCGGCGCGTCCGAATTGAGCGCGGATCATCCACTCGGATCGGCCAGTGCGTTGAGGCTGCCGGTCGGCAACGGTTCATCGAACCATCGAATCCTTGGTTTCGGGGCAGGCGTGCGCAAATTCCTGTCGATCTTCGGAGGGCGAGCGCGGCGGAGGAAGGGTTCCGCCTCGAGTTTCTGGAACATCGATCTGTCGTCGCTCGGCGGCCCGATCACCGCGACGCGGACCGAGGCTGTGAACCTCCCCGTCCGGAAAAAATCGCCGCGCGCTCCAACGCGCAAGCTGGGCCGGGTCAGGGACGGGGAGCCGGCGCGTGCCGAGGCGGCCCAGCCCGGGCGGCGCCAGGAACCGGCCGATATCCATACCCGCGTGGACCCGGCCCCGGCGTCCCGCCCGGTCCGTTCCCTCGACGGCGCTGGCGGCGCGCCGGTTCGCGCGGTGGCAAGCCCGGCTCTCGCGCGGCGCAGCCGCCATGATGCGGCCGCGCCCCAGCCGGTGCGCGAGGCCTACCTCGCGACCCACAGCGTCGAGAAGAGCTTCGGCGGACGCAAAGTCGTGAGGGGCACGAGCCTCTACGTGCGGCGCGGCGAAGCCGTCGGCCTGCTCGGACCGAACGGCGCCGGCAAGACCACCGTGTTCTACATGATCACCGGTCTCATCAAGGCCGACAGCGGCCGCATCGAGCTCGACGGCCACGACATCACCAAGCTGCCGATGTACCAGCGCGCCCGGCTCGGGATCGGCTACCTGCCGCAGGAAGCCTCGATCTTCCGCGGCCTCAACGTCGAGGACAATATTCGCGCCGTGCTCGAGGTGGTCGAGCCGAGCAAGCGCCGCCGCGAAGCCGACCTAACCGCCCTGCTTGAGGAGTTTGGCATCACGCGGCTGCGCAAGACGCCGACCATCGCGCTCTCAGGCGGCGAGCGCCGGCGCGTCGAGATCGCCCGCGCGCTGGCGAGCCGGCCCAACTACATGCTGCTCGACGAGCCGTTTGCCGGCATCGACCCGATTGCGGTCGGCGACATCCAGGCGCTGGTCCGCCATCTCACCAACCGTGGTATCGGCGTCCTGATCACCGACCACAACGTGCGTGAGACCCTCGGGCTGGTTGACCGGGCCTACGTGATCTATTCGGGCGAGGTTCTGATGGAGGGCCGGGCGGACGACATCGTCAACGATCCCGAGGTGCGCCGGCGCTACCTGGGCGAAGAATTCCGGATGTAGTTCTTGGCCTGTGTTTTCGTCTTCATTGAAATAGTTTGATTTTTCTTTGTGAGCCGCAGCCCTGCGGCCGGAGCGCCGCGCCACCCCGCAATGTTGATATCCGGGATCGTTAAGGGACCCCTCACCAGAAAGGGTGTACAGCGGCCCGCAAACAGGATAAGCAAAAACCGGACCATTTGTGCATTGCAACATGGCGCTGACCCAAAGACTCGAAATTCGGCAGAGCCACGCGCTCGTGATGACGCCGCAGCTGATGCAGGCCATCAAGCTGCTGCAGCTGTCCAATCTCGACCTTGCCGCCTATGTCGAGAACGAGATCGAGAAGAACCCGTTGCTTGAACGCGTCGGCGATGCCGACGAGGAGCGGCGCGCGGGCGAGCGTGAACCCCCCGCCACCGAGGACATCGCCGTCGCCGACCGGGCCGAGCACAGCCGCGCCGAGATTGGAAACGGCGCCGAGGAGCGTGCCGGCCCCGATCTCGACGACGGCGCCGCCGGCGATGCCGATGCCGGCGCCTCCCGCGCCAATGCCGAAGCCCCGCCGGGCTACTCGGAATGGGCAGGCGTGGGCTCGGGCCGTCGCGAGGACGGCGACTACAATCTCGAAGCCTTCGTGTCGGTCGAGGCGACGCTCGCCGACCATCTCGCCGAACAGCTCTCGCTTGCCATCGCCGATCCCGCCCGCCGCATGATCGGGCAGCATCTCATCGATCTGGTCGACGAGGCCGGCTATCTCACCGGCGATCTTGCACAGGTCGCCGAGAAGCTGGCCGCGCCGATGCCCGAGATCGAGGGGGTGCTCGCGATCGTGCAGACATTCGAGCCGGCGGGCGTCTGCGCGCGCAATCTCACCGAATGCCTGGCGATCCAGCTCAAGGAGCGCGACCGCTACGATCCGGCCATGCAGATGCTGGTCGAGCATCTCGATGTGCTGGCCAAGCGCGATCTCATGGCGCTGCGCAAGATCTGCGGCGTCAGCGAGGAGGATCTCAACGACATGATCGCGGAGATCCGGCAGCTCAATCCGAAGCCGGGTCTCGCCTTCGGCACCACGCTGGTGCAGCCCATCGTGCCGGACGTCTTCGTGCGGCAGGGGCCGGACGGCGGCTACATCGTCGAGCTCAATTCGGACACGCTGCCGAAAGTGCTGGTCAACCAGATCTACTATTCCGAGGTCGCCGGCACCACCAGGAACGACAAGGACAAGACCTACCTTGCCGACTGCCTGCAGACCGCGACCTGGCTCATCCGCGCGCTCGACCAGCGCGCCAAGACCATCCTCAAGGTGTCGACCGAGATCGTGCGCCAGCAGGATGCGTTCTTCGCTTACGGCGTTCAGCATCTGCGGCCGCTCAATCTCAAGACCGTCGCCGACGCCATCGACATGCACGAGTCCACGGTCTCGCGCGTCACCGCCAACAAATACATGGCGACCAACCGCGGCATCTTCGAGCTCAAGTATTTCTTCACCTCGGCGATCGCGGCCGCGAATGGCGGCGAGGCCCATTCGGCGGAGGCCGTGCGCCACCGCATCAAGCAGCTGATCGACGCCGAGAGCGCGCAGGACGTGCTCTCCGACGACACCATCGTGGAGAAGCTGCGCGAGGCAGGGATCGATATCGCACGGCGGACGGTCGCGAAGTATCGCGAAGCGATGCGGATACCATCGTCGGTGCAGCGGCGGCGCGAGAAGCATACGCCAATGGGGGCGACATCGTGAAGCGCGGGCCGCGCCGGTTCCGCCCGGCCGGCATCGGACGGCTTGCCGCCATTTGGCAGCACCGCGGCCGCTGCTATATTTAATTCAAGAGGTATGCCGGCGCGGTGGTCCGGAGCGGACGCCGGCGGGCCTGTTTGGGAACGCCTATCGGAGGCCGATCATGCCGTTTCGGGTCTCGGGCAAGAACATCGATGTCGGTGAGGCGTTGCGCGCGCGCATCAACGCGCGCATCGCCGAGGCGACCGCCAAATATTTCGACGGCGGCTATTCGGGTCACGTGACCGTCGGCAAGGAGGGTTTCGGCTTCCGCACCGAATGCGTGATCCATCTCGATTCGGGTATCGTGCTCGAAGCCGAGGCGCTGGCTGCCGACGCCTATGCCAGTGCCGACCAGGCGGCGCTGCGAATCGAGAAGCGGCTGCGGCGCTACAAACGGCGCCTGAAAGGCCATCAGACGACGCGCGCCGACGGCCAGGCGGTGAACGATGTGGCGGCTGAGGCGCGCAGCTACATCATCGCCGCGCCCGAGCTGGAAACCGAGGAGGAGGTGACCGAATTCAATCCGGTCATCATCGCCGAGACGATGACAGCGTTGCGACGTCTCTCGGTCAGCGAAGCTGTCATGGAACTCGATCTGACCGGCTGCGCGGTCGTGGTCTTTCGTCATGCTGGACATGGGCGAGTCAATCTGGTTTATCGCCGCCCCGACGGTCACATCGGTTGGATCGATCCACAGGCGATCGATGCCGGCGTGGGTTGAGGTGGCGCCGAGTTTCAGGGTTGGTCGAAAGGCAATCCGATGGGGGTGATGCGGTCCCATTGGCTAGCCATTGACGGGCCGAGAGTCGGACCTTATGGTCCGCCGCCTTTGACGAGGCCCCGCTGAGTTCCCGGATTCTGGACGCTTTCCATGCCGCTCAACGATCTCGTCGCGCACAATGCGATCATTCCGGCGCTGAAGGTCAACGGCAAGAAGCAG
>Ga0137375_10004184_pt1 | contig 17166 bp, 14 predicted proteins | sample SagtaG_24_FD_104936 | JGI IMG/M metagenome (GOLD analysis project Ga0137375, IMG submission 104936) | Vadose zone soil microbial communities from Sagehorn Ranch, Mendocino, California, USA - Sage1_R_113_16 metaG | ecosystem: Environmental > Terrestrial > Soil > Vadose zone | place: USA...
CTACCTGGGCGGCGGCCTGTGCCTGGTGGCCACCGTGCTGGTGAGCTCGGAGGGGATCAGCCGCGGCCAGCCCGGGTCCCGGCCGGCCGCCCGCGGCCTCCTGCTCGGCGTCGGGGGCGGCCTCGGGTTCGGCCTGTTCTTCCTGTTCCTGCGCTACGCGGGCGCCTCGGGCGTGCTCTGGCCCAGCGCCGTATCCCGGATCACCGGGGCCATGGTCGTGACCGGGGCGATGGCCTGGCTGGGCGGGCTGGCCTGGCGCTCGGTCAGCCCGTGGCTGCTGGGTGCGGCGGTCGCCTCGGGGCTGCTGGATGCGGGCGCCAACGTCTGCTACGTGGCCGCCACCCGGGCCGGGCTGTTCGGCATTGCCGTGGTGCTGACCTCGCTGTACCCGGGAGTCACGGTGCTGCTGGCCCGGGTCGTCCTGGGTGAGCGGATGCGGCTGCCGCAGCTGGCCGGGCTGCTGCTGGCGGTGGCCGGCATCGCGCTCGTCAGCGTGTGACGGGGCGGGCCGTGCCGCCGGCGGGCCGGTGCGCGAGACTCGTGCTGCGGGCAGACTCGTGCTGCCGGACGCTCCGCTGGACCGTCCGGCAGCACGAACCCCGGGGAAGGGAGGAAAGCGCTGCTGGCGACTCAGTCGTCGCCGAAGTCTCTATTCTCCGCGACGAGGGTGTCTCCCGACACCGTCTTCCGCCCCTTGCACAAAGGACAGAGGTACGTGCTCTCCTCGCCGTCCTCGTTCTGCTGGATGAGCACCCCCTGGCCGTCGCACTGGGGGCAGGGGATCTTCTCGGCCGGGAAGATCAGGGCGCAGATCTCGAGGTAGAGCTGCTCAGGGTACGGCACGTGATCGATGGTGCGCAGAGCCTGGTCCTGGCCGGCCGACTCCAGGATGAACTCCCCGAAGCCCAGCAGGCGGCCGAGCGTGGAGCGCTGGAAGCTCATGTCCGTGACCTTGACCAGCGGCATCATCGCTATCTTGCGGGTGAAGACCCCGCTGGCCTGGAGCATCCGGTCCGAGGTCACCACGAAATAGTCCTCGGCCCACTCCCAGGCCTTGAAGCCCAGGTAGAGCAGCAGTGCCACGGCGACCAGCACCAGGACGATGATGCCGTCGTGTGAGTGCCGCAGCACCGTGGTGCCGAGCACCACGGCGATGAGCACCCCGGCCAGCGCGATCAAGATCGGGCCGAGGAGCACCGCCGGGTGCTTGCGGACCGTGATGACCTGGTGCTCGTGCGGGAGCAGGTACTTGTTCACCGCCGCCGGGCCCGCGTTGCGCGGGGCGATCAACCTCATGGCTGGCTCACAGCGAGTTCACGAACGCCGCCAGGGAATTACCGGCGTCCTTGAGGAGATTCAGCAGGCCATGGATGGCATTCGCCGCCCCGGTCGGCTGTGTGATGAGGTAAAAGGCCAGGAAGATGACGATCGCCCAGGTGATGATCTTCTTCAGCATGATCAGCTCCGCGGTCGTCGGCTGCGTTCAGCCCGTTAGCTTAGTTTAGCCCAGCGTAATTGCTTTACCAAGACTACCGATTGCAAGGCAGCCACCGTACCTTGATCCCCCGCTGGGACGAACATCACGCGCCGCCCGGGCCGGAAAATTGGCGGGTTCCCGTCCCGTTGGTCCCGGGTCCCGACGACGGTAACAATAGGTGCACATCTCACTGCCTTAGGTAGTGAAATCTCCCCGGGGCCGGCCCGCCCCCGGCGAGCCTGGGGATTGGCATACGGGGGTGCCGCCGATCTGACACCATTCCTTGCTGGACGACAGCCCTGGTGAGGTGGCGATGACGGATGTGAATGGCGGCAACGTCGCCGTGATCGTCTACCGGGAGGATGAGGCCTGGGACACCGAAGTCCTGCCGGTCGCCCTCACCGAGGACCTGAAGGGCCTGATCCATGCTCTCCGGCAGCAGCCGAGCCTGGGCGGGACGATTGGCCTGGTCGCGGTCGGGGATGACTTCTTCGTGGCGCTACGCGTGCTCGGCGGCGAGGTCTCGGTGTTCCTGTCCGACCTGACGGCCGCCGTGGACTGGCCACTGGCCCGCCAGGTGCTCGACTACCTGGACATCCCGGTCCCCGGCGAGGACGACCTGGACCAGGTACTGCCCGTGGGGGAGATGTCCATCTTCGCCGACCTGGGAGTGGACGAGATGGATCTCGGCGCGCTGTCCGGCGACCTGGACCTGTTCCCCGACGAGGCGCTGGCCAGCATCGCCCGCCGGCTCGGCTTCGGCCAGGCGCTGGACCGGGCCCTGGACGCCGCTCTCGGCCCGTGAGACCCGGAAGCGCCTTGACCGCTGGCGCCCTGAGCGCTGCGTCGTGACCACCGGGTACGCCGCCGCCTTCGGGCCCGCGATGCGCGCGGCGCTCGCGGCGGCGTCGGCGGCCCCGGCCAGCCATCCTCCCGAGGTGCCGGTCGGCGCGGTGGTGGTGGACAGCGCGGGCACGATCATCGGCCGGGGCCACAACCGGCGCGAGGCCGACGCCGATCCCACGGCCCACGCCGAGATCGTGGCCATCCGCGCGGCGGCGGCCGCGGCCGGCGACTGGCGGCTGGCGGGCTGCACCCTGGTCGTCACCCTGGAACCCTGCACGATGTGCGCCGGCGCGATCTGCGCGGCGCGGATCCCGCGGCTCGTCTACGGCGCACCGGACCCGCGGGCGGGGGCGGCCGGCTCACTGTGGGATGTGCTGCGCGACCGCAGGCTGGACCAGCAGACGGAGGTCATCTCCGGTGTGCTGGAGGACGACTGCGCGCGCCTGCTGCGTGATTTCTTCGCCGGCCGCAGGCACCCGGGCGGCTGACGCCGGGCGGCTGCCTGGGTCACATGCCCTGGTCAGGCGGCCTTGACGGGCGGGGTGACCGGCGCGGGCGGGTCCCGGTGACAAGAGTGTTGCGGCTGTCTGCCACCCGGGAGTGCAGGCCCGTCACGTCGGGTAGGCTCAGCGGCGGTGGAGTCGCCTAGTGGCCGAGGGCGCACGCCTCGAAAGCGTGTGAGGGGGCAACCCCTCCGTGGGTTCAAATCCCACCTCCACCGCCACTGACCTGCGACGATGTGACTGCTCGGGGCCTGGACCACGCTGCTTGGCGGCCGCGTGGTCTCAGTTTTGGGCCACAACTGGTCTCAGTTGAGATGGCCGCGATGCCCACAGTCGCCCGGATCGGGCGTGAGCTTCCGGCCCCCAAGCTAGCGAACGCCGCCGGGGAAGGGCCCGGTCTCGGGGCCGACCAGCCGGGATCCCGCTGAAACGACTTGGCCGGCTTCCGCCACAGCGGCGGCGCCGGCACAATCGGGATTAGCGGCTACGAGTGGGGGCCGGATGCAGGATCGGCCGAGGGTAGCACCGGCATTGGTCGGGCGGGACGGCGAGCTGGGCGAGCTGCTGGCCGGGCTCGACGATGCAGTGTCCGGGAGCGGACGGTTGTTCCTCCTTACTGGGGACCCCGGGATCGGGAAGAGCCGCCTGGCCTTCGAGGTGGCGGCGCGGGCCCGGGATCGTGGGTTCAAGGTGGCGTGGGGGCGGTGCTGGGAGGCCGGCGGGGCGCCGGCCTACTGGCCGTGGGTGCAGTCGCTGCGGGCCTGCGTCCGCGGCGTTGGCGGCGAGGAACTCCGGGCGCAGCTGGGAGCCGGCGCCCCCTTCGTGGCACAGATCGTCGCCGAAGTCGCCGAGATCCTGCCCGATGTCCGCCCGCCCCCGCCGGCGGGAGCGGAGGCCGCCCGGTTCCGCCTGTTCGATGCGGTTGCCACGTTCTTGCGCAATGCCGGAGCAGGGCAGCCGCTGATGCTCGTCCTCGATGATCTGCACGCCGCCGATGCGCCATCGATCCTGTTGCTGCGGTTTGTTGCCCGTGACTTGGGTGACGCTCGCGTCTTCGTGCTGGGGGCCTGCCGCGACAGTGAACTCGACCGCGGCCACCCGCTGGTCGCGGCGCTGGCGGAGCTTTCCCGCGAGCCTGCGACCAGGCACCTTCGGATGCCAGGCCTGACCGAAGCCGATGTTGGCCGTCTGATCCAGCAGACCGCCGGGGTTGTAGCGGAGGATAGCGTCGCGGTGGCCGTGCATCGTTACACCGAGGGCAACCCGCTGTTTGTGGGGGAAGTGGTGCGGCTGCTGGCGGCCGAGGGTCGCCTGGAACGGATCGACGACCCGGCGGGGCTGCGCCTGGCCATCCCGGAAGGGATCCGCGAGGTCATCGGGCGGCGGGTGGCGCGCCTGCCGGAGGAGTGCGGCAGGATGCTCGGTCTGGCGTCGGTGCTCGGCCGCGAGTTTTCGTTGCCCCCGCTAGCGCGGCTGAGCGGCGTCCCGGCAGGTGAGTTGCTTGATATCTTGGACGAGAGCATCGCTGTGCGTGTGGTGGCCGAGATTCCCGGTGCGCCCGGCAGGCTGCGGTTCGCTCACGCGCTGATCCGCGACATCGTGTATGAGAGCATCCCGGCCGGGCAGCGCCTTCGGCTGCACCAGCGCGCCGGTGAGGCCCTGGAGGCGTTGTACCAGCGCGACCTGGACCCTCACCTGGCCGAGCTGGCCCACCATTTCTTCCAGGCGGCGCCGTGCGGCGACGCGGGCAGGGCGGTCAGCTACGCCAGGCGGGCGGGGCAGCGCGCCATCGCGCTGCTGGCCTACGAAGAAGCAGCCCGGCTGTTCCGGATGGGCCTGGCCGCCGTCGGCCCCGGCCAGTCACCCGAGGATGACCGGGTCCGGTGCCGGCTGCTGCTGTCACGGGGCGATGCGCTGTCTTGGATGCGTGAGCGCCCGGCGGCCAAGGAAGAGCTTCGCCGGGCAGCCGCCATCGCGCGGCGATACGAGATGGCCGAGGAGCTGGGCCAGGCCGCGCTCGCCTACACCGGGCGGGGCATGCATGAGCGCGGCACCGGTGACCGGCACGTGATCACCCTCCTGGAGGACGCGCGGGCCATGCTCGCAGCGAAAGAAGGCACGGGACCTGTCTATGTGCGGGTCCTGGCCCGCCTGGCGGCCGCGCTCTGCGACCAGCCCGAGCGCGGGCCACGAGAGGCGCTGAGCTGGGAAGCGGTGGCCCTCGCCCGGCGGCTCAACGACCCGTCGACGCTGGCTTACACCCTTGCCGACCGGGGCGCCGCGCTCTACGGTCCTGACAATCCGGCCGAACGGCTGGCAATCGCCGAGGAACTGCGGACAGTGGCACGGGCTGTGCAGGACAAGGAACTGGAACTGAGGGGCGAAGATGACCGCGCCATGGTCCTGCTTGAGACCGGGCGGATCGCGGAGTACCGGGAGGCCATCGGCGCGTTGCAACGCCTGGCCGCCGAGATGCGAGCGCCGTGGGCAGGGGGGCTCGCCGCTGCCCGCCAGGCAAATCTGGCGTTGCTGGAGGGACGATTCGCCGACGCCGAAGCACTGGCCGAATCGAGACTGCAAGCAGACATCAGCGCCGAGCCGTGGGACGGCGTCGTTGTTTCCCGGGTGCAGCTGTCCACCCTCCGCAGCGAGGACGGCCGGCTGGCAGAGATGGAGCCTGTGCTCCGCCACGCGGCAGAGGAGTTTCCCACCCGCCCGCTGTTCCGCTGCCTGCTCGCCCACCTGCTTGCGGAACTCGGGGAGGAGGCCCAAGCCCGGTCCGTCTTCGAGCAGCTGGCCAAGGAAGGGTTCGCCCTCATCCCGGTGAACAACGACCTGCTGCTGAGCCTGGGCCGGCTGGCGGAGGTCACCTGGTTCCTCCGAGACGCCGCCCGGGGCGCCACGCTACGCGACCCGCTGCTCCCCTACCGCGGCCTGGTCGTGGACACGGTGGAAACGAGCCTGGGAGCCGTCGACCGTTACCTCGGGCTTGCCGCGATGACGGCCGGCGACCTCCAGACGGCTGAACGGCACCTGCGCGACGCCCTCGCCCTGAACACCCGCATCGGCGCCCAGCCCTGGGCAGCCCGGACCCAGGCCGATCTGGCCAGCCTGCTGCTGGCCCGCGATCAGCCAGGTGACCAGGAACTGGCAATCGGACTGCTAGAGGCCGCGCTTGACACCGCCAGGCGACTTGGGATGAGGGTCTTCGCGGAGCGGGCCGGGCAAGCCCTCGCCCGCGCTGGCGGTAAAAGCCACCCAGAACGAGCGCAGCCACCGGTGGCGAGCGCCGCGGCCACGAGAGGCGCCACCTCGTGGGCGGTGTGCCGGTGTGAGGGCGAGTACTGATCCATCGCCTTCGGCGGGGAGGCGTTCCGGCTGAAAGACATCAAGGGCCTGCACTACCTGGCACACCTGTTGCGCCATCCCGGCCTCGAATTCCACGTCCTGGACCTCTCGGCGACCGGGCACCGGGCCCGGGCGGGCGGCCCGCGAATGAGCCCGGCGCGGGAGGACGATCTGCATCGAGCCCGCCTCTCCGGCACCGGGCCGGTCCTGGACCAGCAGGCGAAGACGGCCTACCGGGCGCGGCTGCGCGAGCTGGAGGAGGAACTGGCCGAGGCAACCTCGTGGGCGGACCAGGCCCGCGCCGCCAAAGCGCGCCAGGAGATCGAGTTCCTGGCCGGCCAGCTGGCCGCGGCCGTGGGGCTGGGTGGCCGGGACCGCGAAGCCGGATCTGTGGCTGAGCGGGCCCGGGTGAACATCACCCGTGCCATCAGGACCGCACTGTCACGGATCCGGGCGCACAGTCCCGCCCTGGCCGGCCACCTCGATGCAACCATCCACACCGGGACGTTCTGCTCCTACACGCCCGACCCGCGGGCGCCCATCACCTGGCACACCTGACCCGCCGGAGCCAGCTTCCCGTGCATCACCGGTGAACAACCGTTCCCTGCCCGGTTACGCCCTTCATCTGTGCGAGACCGCACCGATAGCAGCAGAAGCTCGCCGCCAGCCTGGCAGCAGCCGACGCGGATCACCGGCCACCTCCACTCAGCCGGCACCGCCCGAACGGAACGGGACCGTCATGAACCACCCAACGGACGGCGGCTGAGTTGACGTGGCGTTCCGAGGGGAGCGCGATCATGAAAATGCCACGAGTTAGCGTCAGATCACGGATTGCCGCGGCCGCGGTGGCGGCGGCACTGGCCGGCGGCGCGGCGCTGGCCACGGCGGGCCCCGCAGCCGCGGATGGCGTGACCCCGGCCCAGCTAGAGGCGGCCGGGTGGACCTGCCACCAGGCGCACCTGTTCCCGGTGCTGGTCTGCTTCATCCCCGGCCAAGGCCTGCCGCCGTTGCCGGGGACGCCCGGCTTCGCCAACAGACTCCCGGAGTACGACGTCCTGCTGTTCAACCTCACCACGGGCGCGTTCCTGGGCCCCGAGCACCTGCTGCGGCCCGACATCTACCAGCAGGGGACGCCACCGTGCCCGCAACAGCCCGGCGGCCAGTACCTCTACAACCCGTTCAATGACCTGTGGTACTGCAACGCGTTCGGCTTTGACCCGACCTCCTGACCGGCGCCGGAGTTGGCCGGGGAAGATCAGTTGGCCACGTGCGGTGGCCGCAGAGTGGGGTGATGATCATGAGGCGACTGGGAGTGATCGTGGCGCTGGGCGCGCTGCTCGGCATGCTCGCAGGGGTGGTGACGGCCGCCCCCGCCTTCGCCCGGGGCCCTCAATGGACGTTCGCCCAGCGGGGGGCCTTCACCCTGCCCGCGTTCTTCTGCGGGTTCGGGGTCCGGATAGCGCCCGTGGCCAACAAGGAGTACGTGAAGGTCCTCAAGACCTCGGACGGGTCGATGACCTTCCTTGCCACCGGCGAGCTCAAGATCTCGTACACGAACGTGGCGACCGGGAAGACCATCACCGTGAACAGATCAGGACCCGGCAAGGTCACCGTGTTTTCCGACGGCTCGGAGTTCGTGGCGGCCAAGGGACCTGGCGGGAGCATCCTCACGCCACCTGACGCGCAGCGATTCGGGCTGCCGACCGTCAGCGTTCTCGCGGGCGCCCTTACGCTCACGGTCGCCCCGGACGGGAGCATCACCTCGTTGTCCTTCCACGGGCATGTCCTGGTGAATGTGTGCGCCGCCCTGAGTTAAGCGAAGCCCTGGCTCTTTCCCCGTCCTCCCCGCAGGTGCCGGTCCTTGCGGGGAAGCCAGGGCGCCAGCCAGGTCACGTCGGCGACCAGCGTGAACGACGCGTCGGCCCGGCAGGTCAGCGCGATCCTGGGCAGCCGCGTGAACGTGCGCGCCGCCGCCGTGCACGGGCAGACGATCCGGCTCACCGCGCCGGGGAAGTCCAGCCACCTGCGCCGGACGGATCAGCCAGGCGGCGCGCGGTTCAGTCCGCGACGCTGCTACCCCGCCTGCGTGAGTGCCGCGGCTGGTGCGGGCCAGCGTCCAGATCCAGCACCCGGGCGTGCAGCACGGTCCTCTGGTGCAGGGCCGCGCCGAGCGCGCGGTGCAGGCCGTCTTCCAGGTAAAGCTCGCCTCGCCAGTGGATGACGTGCGGGAAGAGGTCCCCGTAGAACGTCGAATCCTTGGAGAGCAGCAGCCGGAGATCCAGCACCGCCTTCGTGGTGATCAGCTGGTCCAGCCGGACCGGGCGGGGCGGCACCTCCGCCCACTCCCGCGTGGTCCGGGCATGGTCGGGATAGGGCCTCCCTTCCCCGACATGCTTGAAGATCACGCCACGAGTCTAGTTGAGCGCAGCGCGGCGGGGGGCTTGCCGCGTCCGGCTGGTCCGGCCGCTACCTGCGGGACGTGCGGTACATGGCCCAGCCGAGCCCGCCCAGAGCCAGCAGCGCGCCCGCACCTTCGGCGATCGCGGACACGAGCAGCGGTCTTCGTTATCTGCGCTGGATTCCCGGGGTGCGCGGCGCGGCACGGGCGCGGAATGCCGCATGAGAGCGGGCCCGTCGCCGGTGTTACTGTCGTCAGCGGACAACGTGCCTGCAGATTGGCTTTCCGATGTCAGCAGCGAACCCGCCCGCCGATTCCGCAGCAGCCATCCCGCCCGGGGGTGATCTGCCCGGGGCAGGTCCGCCGGGGGACGCAGCACCCGACCCGAGGCGCTGGCTGATCCTCGCGGTCATCGCCCTGGCCCAGCTGATGATCGTGCTGGACGCCACCATCGTGAACATCGCGCTGCCGTCGGCCCAGCGCGACCTCCATTTCTCCACGGTGGACCGGCAGTGGATCGTGACCGCCTACGCGCTGGCCTTCGGGAGCCTGCTGCTGCTCGGCGGGAAGGTCTCCTCTCTTCTGGGCCGCAAGGTCACGTTCATCTCCGGCTTGATCGGCTTCGCCGCCGCCTCGGCGGTGGGCGGGGCGGCGACCAGCTTCGGCATGCTGGTCGCGGCCCGCGCGCTGCAGGGGGCGTTCGGTGCATTCATGGCGCCGTCGGCCCTGTCCCTGCTGACCACGACGTTCAGCGGCTCGAAGGACCGCGGCAGGGCGTTCGGGATCTTCGGGGCCATCGCCGGCTCTGGGGCCGCCATCGGGCTGCTGCTCGGCGGCGTGCTTACCGAGTACCTGTCCTGGCGCTGGTGCCTCTACGTGAACCTGATCTTCGCCGCCGTGGCCGTCACCGGCGCCGGTCTCCTGCTCGGCCGCCACCCGCGGACGCACCGGCCCAGGCTGGACCTCCCCGGTGCCCTGTTCGTCTCGGCCGGGATGTTCTGCATCGTCTACGGGTTCTCGAACGCCGCGACGCACAACTGGCACACGCCCTCGACCTGGGGCTTCCTCGCTGCGGGCGTGCTGCTGCTGGCCATCTTCGCCTGGTGGGAGAGCCGTGCCGCCGAGCCGCTGCTGCCGCTGCGGATCGTGCTGGACCGCAACCGCGGCGGGGCCTACCTGTCCATCCTCATCGCCGGCAGCGGGATGTTCGGCATCTTCCTGTTCATCACCTACTACCTGCAGCAGACCAAGGGCTATTCACCCATCGCCACGGGCCTGGCCTTCCTGCCCCTGGTCGCCATGATCATGATCTTCGCGAACTTGTCGAACATCGTGCTGATGCCGCGGGTCGGGCCCAGGCCCCTGGTCACGCTGGGGATGATCTTCGCCGCCTGTGGCATGGCCTGGCTCACGCGGATAGGGGTGCACTCCAGTTACGTGTCCGCCGTACTGCCGCCGTTGCTGGTGGATGGTGCCGGTATCGGCCTGGTCATCGCGCCGTCGATCAACACCGGCACCTTCGGCGTCGCCCCGGAGGATGCCGGCGTCGCGTCGGCCAGCGTGAACACCGGCCAGCAGCTCGGCGGCTCGATCGGGACCTCGCTGCTCAACACCGTGGCCGCGAGCGCGACCGCCGCCTACCTGACCGCGCATATCAGCCCTGCCGCCCTGGCCGGCGGCAAGCCGAGCCCTGCGCTGACCACGGTCGCCCTGGTCAACGGGTACACCAGGGCGTTCTGGTGGGGCGTCGGGATCTTCGCCTTCGGCGCGGTGGTGGCCGCCGTGCTGTTCCGGTGGGGCCCGCTTGCCCCCGAAGGTCCTCCGGTCCCGGCGGGCAGGGCAGGGGCGACGGGTGCCGCCCAGGGTGCTCCCGAGCCGGGCGTGATCCCGGGCTGAGTACGGGGACCACGCCCGGCCGGGGTTTGCTGCGCCGGGGGCAGGGGCGAGCAGCGGCCGCCTGAGCGGGTTCTGGCTGGTGCCGCCGGCTAGCAGCGGCCGGAGTAGGCCCCACTGGTGTACGTGGTCCAGGCGGACCAGTTGGTGCCGTTACCGGACATGATGACCGCCGCGCGCGCGTTCCCGTGCGGGTCGTACGTGGAGAGCGAGCCGTTGACCGGGTTGATCTGCCAGTAGCCCCGCTCGCCCACGGTCCCGGTGGCGAACTGGTTGCCGCCGGACTCGGCCATCGCGATGGACGCCGCGGTGACCTCGGCCGCGGGGGATCCGCCCGCCTCGACCCACAGAGCTTCCAGGCCGGAGCAGCTCAGTGTGCCGGACAGGTTCGTGGTGGTCGCCGCGGAGGGCTGGCTGGCTGAGGCGGCGCCCGACCCGGACGAGGCGTGCCGGGGGGTGTACGCCGTCGTGTGCGTGCTGCTCCCGGAAGCTGACGGCTGGGACGCCACGGAGGCGGGGGCCGGCAGGTGCCGGGGCAGGCGGAGTTCCTCGCCGACGTAGATCACGTTCGGGTCGCTGATCTTCGACTCGTTGGCCGCGTACAGCGAGCGCCAGTCGGCGTCCTTGCCGTAGAAGCGCTGGGTGATGCCGGACAGCGTGTTCCCGGCCTGCACGGTGTACGCGCGCCCGGCCGTGGCGTGGCCGGCCGTTGCGTGGCCGGCGACTGCGTGGCCGGCGACTGTGTGGGCGGCGGCTGCCTCGGTGCGGGCCACGTGATCCGGGCCCGCGGGGAAGGCCGCGTCATCGAGGTGGGCGCGGACCACGTGCGGGGCCGTGGCGGCGGGCGAGGCTGCCGCCGCGCCGCCGATGTGCGGGGCCGTGGTAGCGAGCGTTCCCACCACCACAACGGCGGGGGCGGCCTTTCCTGCCGTCTGGGCGACCTTTTCCACCTGCGAAGGGGTGGTGTGCTGACCGGTCCGCCTGATCTTCCGCCTTCTGCGATGACTGGGTACCGAACTCACAAGGCTCCTCATGCCGGAATTCGCCCGGTTACTTGGCCAAATGCGCCTTTCACCGGGCCTGACGGTCGCTGTTCCTGAGGCATGTTGCCAGGGCCCCGGGGTCGCGCGCAGTCAAATCGTGCACTGAGCACAGCGGGTCGACCCGAGGCACAAAACGGTACGAAACACGCGCACCATGCGTAGTCGTCCACACCAATGGCGCGGTCTGGCGCGGTGTGGCCGGCCAGCACCATCGGACACAATGGGCCGGGTGGAACCCGCTGCGCGGCCGCCCGCGTCACCCGTGGTCTCGGCCCGGCTGATCCTGCGGCCGTTGCCATGGGACGCGGTCTCCGCGATCACCGCGGGCGGCCGGCTGGACGACTGGGCCGCCGACTATCCGGGCGACGGTGACGTCGTGATCGCCGGGCTGCTGCAGGGTGCGGGCGGGGCCGGAGGAAGCCCGGGTGCGGGCGGGGCCGCAGGAAGCCCGGGTGCGGGCGGGGCCGCAGGAAGCCCGGGTGCGGGCCGGGCCGGAGCTGGCGCTGCTGACGAGGCCTGGGGTCACCGTCAGGTGGTCGAGCGGGCCAGCGGCCTGGTCGTGGGGGGAATCGGGTTCTTCGGGCCGCCGCTGGGCGGCGAGGCCGAGATTGGTTACGGCATTGTGCCCTCCCGGCAAGGTCGCGGCTACGCCACCGAGGCCGTCCAGGCGATGCTCACGATGGCCTGGGCGGATTCCCGGGTGAGGACCGTGGTCGCGGGCACCGACCCGGGGAACGCCGCGTCCCAGCGGGTGCTGGAGAAGGCCGGCTTCCGGCAGATCTCGGCAGTGGGCGAGTTCCGCTACCAGCTCACCCGCCCGGCCTGCCACATCAATCAGGGATCCTAATCGGTCCGATCAGCTATTCCCACTTGATCAGCCCGGCACTTGTGCCGGAGGTTGGTGGGCAGGCAGAAGCAACCGGCGGGAGGCGGAGGGCGTTGATCGTTGTCATCGGGGGCCGGAGCAAGATCGGAGACGCGCTGATCGGGGAGTTGCTGGCACGCGGCCAGCAAGTCCGGGCCCTGGTGCGCGCCGCCGAGCCCGCCGGCGGCCTTCCTGCCGCGGCCGAGACCGTCACCGGCGACCTCGCGGACGAGGGCTCGCTGGTGACCGCGATGGACGGTGCCGAGAAGGTGTTCCTGCTGTCCAGCCCGCACCCAGACGCGGTCAGCTGGCATCGCCACGCCATCGACGCCGCTCGCCGCATGGACGTGCAACTGCTGGTGCGCAGCTCCATCCTCGGGGCCGACCGGGACTCCCCGGCGGAATTCATCAGCGCCCATACCGCCAGTGACCGTTATCTCGAGGACTCCGGACTCGCGCATGTGATCGTGCGGCCTAACCTCTTCTTGCAGAACATCCCGGAATCGACGATCCCCTCTATCGACGCAGCGGGGAACTTCTACGCCGACGCCGGGGAGGCACGTATCAGCATGGTGGACACCCGCGACGTGGCCGCCGTGGCCGCCGTGGCGCTCACCGAGCCCGGGCATGCCGGCGCCCACTACAACGTGACCGGGGCCGAGGCGCTGTCCTACACCGATGTCGCCGCCAAGCTCACCCGGGTACTAGGACGCAAGATTACCTACGTCGACGCGCCGGACGACGCGGTCCGCCAAGCCCTCCTCGGCGCCGGCCTGACCGAGTGGTTCGCCAGTGCGCTGGTCGGGCTGTACCAGGATTACCGCCGCTCGGGGACCGGCGGTTACGCCGCCGAGGTGACCGACACCGTAACGCGGCTGACCGGGCGGGCCCCACGCACGCTCGACGAGTTGCTCGCCGAGCCGTCGGCGGCTGCGACGGCCTAACGAGCGAGTGAAACTCACTCCCGACGGGAACGGAGACACACGTGCCGGCCAAGCACCCGAACGCCGAGGTATTCGAACACGTCTACGACTGCGCGGTCCGCGGCAAGCGAACGATTGTCGCGGCCAGCAGCCCTGAGAAGCTGACCGAGCAGGTGGAGGCAATGGCCCGGGGCGAGGCCGGGCCGGATGAGGGCGACAAGACCCAGACGTGGCGTGCCCTCCGCAAGCATGGGCGGGGCTAGCGGCTGCGGCAAATATGTATTTTGCCTGTAAGTTGAGACAGTGGCTGGCTAGACTAGGCGGCCCGAGAGGAAGCTGAGAAGCGGACTGGCCTCAGTCGCATGTGCGCCGATGGCGGCGCATCAGGGGGAGGCGGGATTGCTACGTGAGCCGCTCACTCCCGCGGCGATAATGACCGGCGAGCAGCGGCCGAGTTTCCCTTTCGGCGGCTCATCGTGGTTACACGCTCTGCCTCTCCGGGACGGCTCGGGCTGGAACCAGCCGGTCAGCGTCTCTTGCTGGCCGTGGCTCGGCTGCCTTATGTAGCAACGGCGTTTCTAGCGAATCTGGATCGCTGTGCCCGATCCGCGGCTGGGCGCGCGGCGGCCCTGTTCGCGGTGATCGTCGCGGCGTACGTGGTGGGCGCGGAGTTGGCGTGGCACCACTTCAGCTCAGGCCTGGCGTTCGGTTATCCCCCGTCGGGTGTCGATGTGGCGGCCCTGCTGCTGATAGCGCGGCGGCGCTGGCCTGTGGTGATCGCCGCGATCGTTGTCAGCGAGGTCGGTGTCGATCTGCAGCATCACCTGACGCTCGCGGTGGCGCTGGCATCGGCGCTGGCCAACGTAGTGGAACCGGTGACCGGCGCGTCGTTCGTCCGCTGGTTCTGCGCAGGACGGCGGCCGGATCTAGGGACCCGCCGCGGTCTGGGCTGGTTCGTATTGGGCGCGGCGGTCCTCGGGCCGCTGGCAGGCGGGCTTGTCGGGGCCACTGTGAGCTGGGCGACCAAGGGCGGCTGGTGGCCGGGGCTGGTCCTGCAATGGTGGGCCGGGGACGGAATCGCGGTGCTGGTGATCGGCGGTCCGTTGCTGCTGTGGGCGCAGCGGCGGGCACTGGTGTCCTCGCGGTGGCTCGAACTCGTGCTCGTTGTCCTGCTCACGGCTGGGCTTTCGGTCGTGGCGTTCCGCTTCGGCGAACCGTCCAGCCTGCTGTTCTTGCCGATCCTGGCGTGGGCGGCGCTCCGGCTACGTGACCTGGGCGTGGTTCTTGCTGGAGCCGCGTTTGCGGCGGTGGCTAACTACATGACGGCGGCCGGGTACGGCGAGTTCGCTGGGCTGGGGCTGTCGCCCGCGGCTTCGTTGGCCGTCACGCAGGCCTATATCGCCCTGGTCGTCCTGCTCGGCTGGGTGCTAGCTCAGGAAGTCGCTGGCCGGATGTCTGCGCTGCAGGACCGGGACAGCGCACGGCTGGAGCGAGCGATGGCCGAGGCCCGGCGGGAGGCCGCCGAGTTGGGTACGGTGCTGGCTGATGCCGCTACTGTCAACTCCGTCGGTGACCAGGTGTCTGCCGCGGTCAGCGCCCGGCTGGACGCGGCGCATGTGGTGATCAGCATGCTGGCAGCCGACGGACGTCGGTTCGAGCCTCTCGCGGGTGGCGATGCTGCCGCGCGGATGGCGGTCATGTCAGCGGAGTGGACGGTTGATTCCGACGCCCCGGGAGCGCGCGCGGTCCGGGACCGCACTCCTGTGTATGTGGCTGACCTTGAGGCACCTGACGCGGGGATCGGGTCTGTGGCCGCGCTTCCGTTGCTCACCGAGGTCGGCGCCCTTGGCTATCTCGGCGTATGGCGGGCCGGGCCGTGTCAGGCGACCGCCGTGGAACGCGAGTTTCTGCGGAGCGTGGCCGAGACGACGAGCCGTGCCCTGGAGCGGGCCCGGCTCCGGGAGGCAGAGCGGCGCGAGCACGCGCGGGTCGAGGCACTTGCCGAACTCACCAGGCTGCTCGCCGCGGCGCTGACCCCCGAGACGGTCGGCGAGGTGGTGGCCGATCGCGTCCGCGCGGCCGTCGGCGGCGCCGACGCGCTATGCCTAGGTGTCATCAGCCAGGACGGTCGGCGGCTGGTATGGATCACCACGGTCGGCTACGCGGAGGAACTCTGCGAGCAGTTCTCGGACCTGCCGATGGACGTCCCCGCGGCCGCGACCGATGCCGCACGGACAGGCCGCCCGGTGATCATCCGGACGCCCGCAGAATATGAACAGCGCTATCCGGGCCCGGATACCCCGGCGGTCGTCGCGCACGGATCGAGCTGGCTGGCATGGCCACTGTGTGTGGGCGGGGCACCCGTTGGCGCGATCGGCCTGATGTGGAGGCATCGTCAGCAGTTCGAGCCAGGGCAGCTCACCTTCGTCGCTGCCGTCGCCGACCTCGTCGCGCAGGCTCAGGTCCGCGCCCGCGTCTACGCCGATGAGCACGCGCTCGCCGCGGTCCTGCAGCGCGCGATCATGCCCACGACGGCCGCGGTGATTCCCGGCCTGGAGATCGGAGCCAGCTACCGCCCGTCTGGAGCGACCCAGCAGATCGGCGGGGACTGGTACGACGCGATGGCCCTGCCCGGCAAGCGCGCTTACCTGGCTGTCGGCGACGTGGTCGGACACGGCATGACCGCCGCCGAGGACATGACACAGCTGCGCAACGCCGGGCGCACCCTGGCTATCGTCGGCCACCAGCCCGCCAGCATCCTTGAAGAACTGTCACGGGTCACCGACTGGGCGACCAGCGGGAAGTTCGCCACTGTGGCGGCCGCGATCGTCGAACCCGACATGTCCCAGGTCACCTACGCCACCGCGGGCCACCCGCCGATCCTGATTCGGCGCGCCAAGACCGGGACCGTGGAGATCCCCCCGTCCGCCGAGGGGCCAGCCCTGTGCCTCCCCAGCGACCAGGACTGTCCGCAGTACACCCAGGGCCAGACGGTTTTTGATGTCGGCGACATCATGCTCATGTACACCGACGGGCTGATTGAGCGGCGCGGAGAGGATCTCACCGAAGGCATAGCCCGTGTCGCCGAACGATTGCAGGCATGGCAGCCCGGCGCGCCGCTGGGAAGCCTTTGCGACGAATTGATCGCGTCCCTCGGCGGAGAACCCCAGTTCGATGACATCTGCGTGCTGGCTGTCTCCCCGCTTGGACCGGACAGGGCACAGGAAGAAGTGTTCTGAGCCGCACCCCGGGCAGCGGCCGCCGTGATGAACATCGGCATGGCCAGGACCGCGGATCAGGGCACGCCGCAACCAGGACGGCGGCCCGCGCGGTCAGCTGGCGCAGCCGCCTGCCGCCTTGGCCGCGGCAACATCCGCGGGCACGCTCCCGTGCCGGTAGAGTGCCAGATCCCGGGGAGCAAATCCCCAGTGGCCGCCGGCGTAGACCAGGGTCTCGGTCGCGTTCTCCGGCTTCGCGGCCCCGCCCGTCAGGGCCACCGTGACCACCGCGGTCTTCCCGGTCACCGCGACGTGGCGGATCCTGTAGGACATCCCGCCGGCCGCGGCCGGGCAGCCCCGGTGCACCGCGACCCAGGCCTGCTCGCTGATGGCCTGCCGGGCCGGGGCGCTCAGCATCTGGTAGATGATCGCGAACTGGCCGGCGGTGTACAGCGTGAGGTAGTCATCGGCATCGGCCCGCACCGCCGCGGCGGTGTCCGGTTCCACCGGCGCCGGGGCGTGCGCGCCGGGAGACGCGCTGCCGGCTGGCGCGGACGGCCCGCCGGGGCTCCCGGGACCGGCCGTCGAGCAGGCCGCTAAGGCCAGCCCGGCGGCAACCGCGGCCGGGACCGTACCCATCGCCTGAAATCGC
>Ga0137375_10004214_pt1 | contig 17120 bp, 19 predicted proteins | sample SagtaG_24_FD_104936 | JGI IMG/M metagenome (GOLD analysis project Ga0137375, IMG submission 104936) | Vadose zone soil microbial communities from Sagehorn Ranch, Mendocino, California, USA - Sage1_R_113_16 metaG | ecosystem: Environmental > Terrestrial > Soil > Vadose zone | place: USA...
ACGGCGGCAAGGCCATCCGTAAGGTGATCCGCGAGACGTGGGGCGAACTCGCGCTTCACCAGCGCTGTAGAAACCACAAGCTCGAGAACATCACCTCTCACCTGCCCGAGCGGGAGCGGACCTGGACGCGGACGACTCCCAGTCGTCCGCGTCCCAGACCAGGAACGAACGGCCCGGCCTGCGGTTTTGATGGCGGCGAGGACACCGGCATGGGAGACGCCAGCGGTTCGAACCTGGTCAAGCCAGGCCCTCTGATCCTGTGTCTGGCAATTGCGGCCTCCCTCCTGATCGCAACGGCGGACGTGGCCACCGCCGCGCTGTTCCTGATCTTCGATGCACGAGCGGGGCACCGGGAACGGTCGTCCACGTCCGCACGGGGGGGACCGGGTGCATGTGTGATCTGTCCCCGTCGCATGCCTCTCTACTTGGCCGAGGCGGCGATCTCGGACCGCATCAAGTCCCCTGATGACCCCAGCCTCGTCCAGGTGGGCCGCTTAGTCATTGACGACCATGGGAACGGGAGCGGGCTGCTCAGAGTTCCGGAGGTGCCGAACGGTCGCTACCTCGTCATGGCCTGCAATCCCTGCGGTCCGAACTCCGCCGCCGGGTGATCCTCCGTCTCGGCCCGTTTCCCAGTCCGTTCACGGTCTTCGGCAGCTCGATCGATCGGTCGGCTCCGATCCGCCCGTGCATCATTGGAGGGCTGCTCGACGGGGCCTTGGCAGCGGCTGCCCTCGCGTGTCGTTCCGAAGGCGCCGTGCCCGGTCGGTGCTTGGTCGCTGAGGAGAAAGGGAGACGAGGTAATTACGCCCCCTGATCACGCTCCATGTCGCAGCAAGGATGGAGCGTGCTCTCGTACACCACTTGCACGGACGCGCCCGCAGGCCGCCACCTTTTGGTCAGACGAGGCACCTGCTCCCCAACTGGGAGGACGGGCGGGAGGTTCACCGGACCCCCTTCCCGCGGGTCTCTTGCCTTGGTGCTGGGTTCACCCCGCCCAACATCCCCATCTCTCTCCGGCCGCCACGAGGGACGTCCGGCGCCGCGATGTTCTCGGAGTGCCGATCCATGAGGACGCCGCGGCTTGGCGACGATCGGGTGAGTCTGGATCCATGGCGCCGAGGGAAGGCGGCCCCAGTTGTCACCTGAACGATCGACAGGACCCAGAGCCGCCCACTACTGGACAGCGGTATGCCGCAAGATGGTTGGGCCATGCAGCGAGGGAACGCTCGAATGAGCCCTGAGGCAGTGCGGGTGTCTGCTACCGGCATCTGCAAGGGCTTCGGCGGGAAGGCCGTGCTCGAAGGCGCGGCGCTCGAAGTTCGCGCCGGCGAGGTGGTCGCCCTCGTTGGAGAGAACGGCGCCGGCAAGACCACGCTCCTTCGGATCTGCGCGGGCCTGATACCGGCAGAGTCCGGCGAGGTGCGAGTCAAAGGGTCGATCGGGTACTGCCCGCAGGAGCCCGGGGTCTTCGAACTCCTCACCGCGGAGGAGCACCTCGTCTTGTTCGGACGGGCCCTGGGGCTGCCCCGCAGGAAAGCCCTGGCCCAGGGTCAGAGCCTCCTCGAGGGATTCGGTTTTCCCCTGGGAGAGCGAGGTGCGGCAAGGGATCTCTCGGCCGGAACGAAGCAAAAGCTGAACCTGGCGCTCGCGTTGCTCGGCGACCCCAGCGTACTGCTGCTCGACGAGCCGTACCAGGGATTCGACCGCGGAACCTACGTCAACTTCTGGGACCACGTGCGGGGATGGCGCCGAGACGCCAGGGCGGTCGTGATCGTCACCCACATGCTGGCGGAGCTGAACCGAGTGGACCGGATCATCGAGCTTCCCCTCCACCCCTCCCGGCGGGCGACCGAACATGGGCAGAGGGCACAACGATGACACGGCACACGTTGTCTCGAATCTCCACGATCGCGGAGATGCAGGGTCGGGACCTGGGCAGGCGCCGCTTCGCGCTGATCCTGCTGGTTGCCCTCCCCCTGGCCTTCTACGGATCCCTGGCCGGCCACGCCTCCGACGCGATCGTCCCGGGCGGCGTCGCGATGGCATTCTCCATGGCCGGTGCGGCCATCTTCTCGGTCCTGGCCGCTCGGGCCGCCGACCAGCGCCTGGTCCTGGCCGGTTTTCCCCCGGGGGAGCTTCTGGCCGGACGGCTGATCTTCCTCGAAGCTCTGTCCCTCCCCATCGTGGCCGGGTCCTCGGCACTGATGGCCCTCGGGTCCAGCCCGCCTCGACCGTGGATCCTGGTCCTCGCCGTGGCCATGGTCGCCCTGGTCGCCGTCCCGTTCGGGCTGGCCGTGGCGGCCCTCCTTCCGCGGGAGCTGGAAGCCACGCTGGTGCTGATCGGGGTGGTGGGCATCCAGCTCAGCCTCGACCCCTCGGCGGGAGTCGCAAAGCTCCTCCCCTTTTACGGACCACAACAGCTCCTGTACGTCTCCCTGGGAAGCGGCTACCCGATCCTGGCGGCGATGGAGAGGACCCTGGTGTACGCGGCGGTGCTGTTCGCCGTTTCGCTGTACGTGATGGGAAGACGCATCCGCGTTCGGCGCCCCCCTCCCCCCGATGTGCCTGGGTGATGGCAGCCTCCACGGCTGCCCTCATCGGTCGCGCTGTGCCAGGCGGCCTCCGATCCCACCAGACACCCACGCCCACGCCGCCTCAGCAAGAGCTGCAGCGCTACGCGAATGTCCATCGGGTAGCGCTCCCCTCGAGGTCCCGAGTCCAGCCAAACCCAACCCGGGGATGCACCACGTAGACGGGTCCGGCGTTGCCGTCAGGGTCGGACACCCCGTCGCCTTCCACGAATGAGTTCCACCCGTACTTCGGGTTGTAGGCCTCCACGAAGCGCCGGAGGCGTCCAGGTCCATGACCCGCTCGGCGACCCCCTCGACGATGACCACCTCCTCGCCGCTCTCCAGGTGCACGGTGATCGCGGCATTGGCCTCGAGGTTCCGCCGAGCCTGCGATCCGGTGCTGAACCAGAAACCGCCGTCGCGCCACACGCCCCAGACCGGTCGCGTGTGGGGCCTCCCATCCGGGTGCACGGTGCAGATCCAGTACGTCCGACCGGTGGCGAGTCGCTGCCCCGCCCAGGGCCATGGCATCGGCTCGGACGGCATAACCCGCCCGAACATCCGCGCGCGCTCGGGCCGAGGTTCGGCCGCCATTCCGAACAGGGATGCTACCGCTGGAGGCCTCTGTCGCCGCAGAGAGCGGTTCCTGCCTCCAGAGGTCAAGCACCGGGTTCGAGGTGGCCCCCGGACAGGATGGGCTGCCCGGCCCGAGGTGAGATGGAGTCTCTCGAACGAAACCTGCGGTCGGGCAGCCATGCCGTCGGCCTGACCCGGCTGCGGAGCTTTCGGCCTCCAGCAACGCGCATCGGGGCTAACCCTCAACTCCCGTTGAAGCTCGATCCACGTGCGATTGCCCAGGCACCCACCTAAGCCCATCCTGGTCCGGTTTGCGCGGCTTCTCGATCCGGCGTCGCGATGGGCCACGCGTCCGACCGCTGATCAAGCGGGTACCCCTCACGTGGTCACGCCGCCCGGTTCTCCTGCACGCGCGGCCCCACTGCGGCCCCGCCCCAGGTCAGAGGTAGTTGCAGCGGACCCTCGGATCCGCTGGACGCCGCTAATCGCTCATGGGGTGAATTCACCCCCACAACGTCTATCGGGCGCCCAGGTCTCGGGCCGAGTCCGTCAAGTTGGTGTAATTCCACAGCGTCATCCTGATCATCAGCTCGCTGCGACGAGCTCGCCTCTCACCTCCTCGACCGCCTCGCCATCGATCACCTCGAGCCGCGCCTTGGCGAGAGACTCGGGGCTCATGTAGCGGCGGACCACGGCCCACTCGTCATGCTGCTCGGCGAGCACCATCCCGACGAGTCGGATCACCGAGGGCCGGTCGGGGAAGATGCCCACAACGTCGGTGCGACGGCGGATCTCCTTGTTCAACCGCTCCTGGGGGTTGATGCCCCTATGTCAAACAACGGCCGTTGGTGCCGGTTGGCGACAGGCTCTCAAGGACGATGGGAAAGAGCTCGCGTGCGATGTAGCGCTTGAGGATCCGCAGGATCTCCTTGCGCGTGTTGCCGCGTTGGACCCTGCGCGCCGCGTAGTCGCGGGTCCGCGGGTCGCGCACCATGCGGACGTGGGCGATCATCCAAAGAGCGGCGTTCGCGGAGCGATCGCCTCCGCGGCTCAGGCGCTTACGGGTGGTCTTTCCGGATGATGCATCGACCGGAGTGGCTCCACAAAGAGCAGCGAAGGCCGCCTCGGTCCTGATCCGGCCCGGGTTGTCTCCCGCCGTAATGAGCAGCTGGGCGGCCGAGAAGACCCCTACTCCGGGACGAAGGATGAGCTTGGGAGCGACCGAGCAGACGATCCTGGTGATCTCGGCTTGCAGGGCCCTGGCCTCCTCGTCCAGGTGAAGCCACCGTCGGCCGAGACTCCGAAGGGCCGTCTTCGTGCCATCGGTGCTCCGGAGCCGCCCGCAGCAACGCGCGAGCTGGCTGTCCCGCCGGCCCTCGAGGCGGCTGCGAACGGCCTCCTCACAGGTGACAAGGAGCGCTTTGATCTGGTTGGAGGTCTGGGTCCTTGCTTTGACCGCCCCTCGTCTGGCCACCATCAGGGCTCGGAGTTGGCCGACGGGCCCATCTCGATCCTTCGGGACTGCGTTCGCCTCGCCCGAAAGAACCGCGCGTGCCGCGACCTCGGCGTCCACGGGATCGCTCTTGCCCCGCAGCCGCCTAAGGGACCGGTTTGGCCGGTTCACTTCACGGACCTCGAGGCCGGCAGCCTCCAGCTGCCTGGCCAGCCCGTAGCCGTAGCTTCCGGTGCCCTCGACGCCTGCCCGGCGCAAGGCACCGTAGTGCCGCGCCCACGCGAGCATCCCTCGGCAGCCACGCTCCGACACAGGGAACTCTCTCGTGCAAAGCAGCCGCCCCACCTCGTCGACGATCGCCGCGACGTGGATGTCTTTGTGCGTGTCCACGCCGAGCACGATCTCGCCGTCCGCCATCCCGCCTCCTCCCGGGGCCACGCGCGGGTTCCTCTGGCGATCTCGGCGCGGACAGAACACTCACTGCGCTGAACGAAGCCCCTATCGGGTCACGGCCGAGCCACACGTACGTGTAGGGAGTTCCGTCCAGCGGACGGGACCGGAAGGCCTCGACCTGATGATCGAGCTCTTTGGCCATCTGCGAGACCCGGCTCTTGGAGATCCGCTCAATGCCGAGCTGCCGCACCAAGCCCTCGACCCTTCGGGTCGACACGCCACGGACGTAGGCCTCGACGACCACCTGGACGAAGGCCCGTTCGGCCCGCCGGCGTGGCTCGAGCAACCAGTCGGGGAAGTAGCTGCCCTCCCGCAGCTTGGGGACGGCGAGGTCGATCGTGCCGGTCCGGGTGTCCCACGCCCGCGACCGGTAGCCGTTGCGGCGGTTCGTGCGTTCATCGGATCGCTCGCCGTAAGGGGCGCCGCAGATCGCGTCGGCCTCCTCGCCCATCACCCGCTCGCAGAAGAGCTTCACCATCTCTCGCAGCAGGTCCGTATCCGCTTGCTCGACCTGCTTGCGAAGCCAGGTGAGACCGTCCATCGTGGTATCGACCACCGTGCTCCTCCTCCCCGAGTTCCTGCAGATCTCGTTGAGGATGACGCGGTGGTCTTCTCTTTCAACGACCCTCAGGTCATCGTTCGTACACCACGTCTGCGGACCCTACTAGGTCTCGCCGGGCGAAAAAGGGGCTGTGACCAGCGTAAACACAGTGGGGCGGGGTGGACTCGAACCACCGGCCTGCGGATTATGAGCCCGCTAATAGCATTTTCGCTACCAGCGGAAACAGCCGCAAATTGCCGCAAATGCTCTCTGACCTGCCATTTTACCCCGATCGCGTTCGGTCGTTTCGGGTAGTTTCCCGTGCACTCGCGGCCCCCATGCGGCCCCAGATTCCTCGGGGCGCCGTGGATCGCCATTCCTGCCCACTCGAGGCTCACCCAGCATTCGACTCGTCGCCGGGTCGATCTCACGGGTCGGGTAGCCCATCAGCGTGAGGGACCTACCGGTCGCATCGAGATAGGTGAATGCGTCTCCGTCGATTCGGTCGATCCTGCCCACTCGACCTCGACCGAGCCCCGCGATCCTTCACACGCGGCAACCGATGACGAGCCCCGTCCCGCGCCAGGCAGCTCGCGCCCCCATCGGAAGGGTCGAGCATCCACGCATCGCCGGAATCCGTGGAGAAGAAGATCAGCGGCCCGAGGCTCACCACGCGGCCCTCGAGACGGAGTACTCGTCCGATGATGTAGTCGATCTCGCGCCGGATCGCCGGCATGTCGAACGGCGCACGATGTCGGTCCTTCGATCTCGCCTTCCGATTCATCCGAAGCGGCCTTCTCAGGCCTCCGCGGCGCGCCGACGTGGCGAACCCGAAACTGGCGGCTTGGCGTTCGGCTGCTTCCTCTTGGGGCGGCCTCGGGCATGCTTGGTCCTGCGCGCTTCATCCTCCAGTCGTTCGAGCACCCATTCCCTCAGCATCGTCCTCGGGGGCTCGCCGCCGCGCCGCCGCGACCTTTTCCAGCTCGATGATTCGGGCTACGGGGATGCGGATCGAATAGACCTGCCCGACCTCGCCCTCAGGCTTGGGTGGCCGACCGAAGCGGCGCAGCCGCTGATCCTTGGTGCGCTCGGCGAGCTCGGCGACCTCCTCGAGTGTCTCGCGGATGTCCTTCATCGTCCCTCCCTTCCTTCGTAGTAATCCAGGATGTTCCGTTCGTTGGCGGCACACGCCGAGGCGCCCAGTCTAGGGCCGTGAGGGGAGCACTCATCAGCGGCCACGGTCGCGCCATAGGCCGGATCGTTCTGCACTGGGCCTCTCGCAGCAGGAACTGGCCAAGCGCATCGGCACCAGCCACTCCGCGATCTCTCGGATCGAGAGCAGCCGCCACAAGACGAGCGTGGAGACCTTCGGCGCCTTGCTCACGCGGCTGGTCCTCGGCTTCGAAAGCGGCCCTCGCGGGCGACCGGTCCGGGAACTGATCAGCGCCTGATCCCCTCTGGGCTCTTGGGTGCCGTTGGGTGGCACGACCTCTAGCAGCGAGGCAAGCAGGGAGGGCAGCGCGAGCCCGACTCTGCACCTGGTCCTGGACACCTCATGCGTCCGCGTGGGGCGTGGCAGCGCGCCTTGGCCCGCTCGAGGAAGGTGGGCGTCTTGCTGGGACCGGATCCGCGCACGACCCCCTCGAATCCCGGTATGAACGCGGTCTTTCGGTGATGCTCGCGCCGTATCTCAGCGACGAGTCGGTCCCACTCGTCGACGAGGCCTGCCTTCTCGTAGCACCGTTTCGCCCGCTCGAAGTACCGGAGCGCGCCGGGGTAGGACTTGCTCTTCTTCTCTCCGACGATGCGCACGCCCAGGGCGCGCCACAGCCTGGACGCTTCGGCGGGATGGATCCTCTCGAGCTTCTTCGCCGCCTCTTCCGCGACGAACGGACTCACGGCGTCGAGCGAGTCGTCGGTGCTGCGCCGCACGAGCTCGTCGAGGCGGTCCGTCTCCTTCGTGTGCAGCAGCAACTCCATGTGCGAGCCGAGACCGGCGCCGGTCGCCGCATCGATGGCCTTGTGGTGCCAAACGGAACGTTCCCCGTTCGGGACGAACCGCATGAGGTCGTCATAGGAGTACCTGCTCGGATGCTCGCGAAACTCCGCCCAGACCGTCTGGAGGGCCTCGTTCCTGCGGCCGAGTTTCTCGAGCAGCCGAGGCTTGAGCTGGCGAAGCTCGTAGCCGGCCGATGATTCGTGGGGGGACTTCGTCGCCAGCTCGATGCCACGCTCGACCCAGGACAGCGCCTCCCCCGGGTCGCGGCGCGCCACCAGCATCGTGGCCGCCGCATGACAATCATCGGCGGTGAGGCCGGTCTCCTCAGCGAGGCGGACGTAGGAGTCGATGTCCTTCTGTGCGAGGTAGAGCGTGCGCAAGATCCCACTCCAGCGCCGACGGCGATAATCGGAGGACGTGTCCGGCTGCTCGCCAGCCGCCGATGCTGGTTCCGGCGCAGCCTCGAAGCGGTCCCAGACCTGCTCCGTGAGCGCCGCGAGCCCACCCTTGTCGAGCACCTTGGCGAGATCCTTCTCGAGCCGGTAGCAGAAGCCGAAGGGGTCATCGTCCATCCAGGCCAGGAGTCGCGTCGCGGTGTCCGCGGGATCGGCGCCGGCCGCCTGGCGAGCCTTCGTCCAGCCGCAGAAGAGATCCTGCACGAACATGCCGAAGCTGCCGCTCGAATCGTCGACCTCGCCCGCCTTCTCGAAGCATCCGGCCAGGAAGGCCTCGTAGAGGCCGACCGCCCGATCCGGAGCGGTTCGGATGAGCTCCGACACGTCCCTCTCGACTGCCTCGAGGCCGCGGACGAAGGAGTGGCAGGCCCGGTCGTACACGAAGTGACCCGGCTCGAGTGCGGCCCCGATCTCCCGCTCGAGCGGATCGACAACCCGGCGTGCCTTCCTACTCATCGCTCTCGACTGCCGGCCCGGGTGCCGGCTCTCGTCGAAGGTTCGGCGCGCACGGCCCGGAAGCCCGAGTCATCGCCGAGGTGGAAGTACAGGTGCCCACGCAGCGCGCCGTCTTCCTCGAGCGCGGCCCACCCTCGGCCGCTGACTTGATCTCCTTCGTCCCACCCCGCCCAGGTGAACTCGACCGACGGGCGTCCGTCGCGGCTGCCATCGCGACAGTCCATCCAGCCCTCGACGGCGATGAAACCGAACTGGCCGGTCCCATCCTTGCGGATCTCGATGAACCCGGGCCCGACGAGGTCGACGGCCTCGAGGTCCCAGAGGTCCATCTCCACGATCCGCCAGCGGCCCGCCAGGGTCACCGCTCGTCCTTGCGGGGTTCGCGGACCTCGATGGAGGGCTCGAGATGAGTGTCGTCCTCCGGCACGACGACGATGCGCATGCCCCAGCCCGCGAAGGTCGTCAGGAGGTGCCCGAACTCCTCCCAGGACAGCTCGTGGTCGTCGATCTGGATGACGGGTTCGCCGTCGGGACCGCCGTCGTCGATCTGGCACCGGAGCACATCGCCCCGCGGGATCCACCCGCCGGCCCAGGCGGAGCGTTCGATCTGTGGCCTGCCCGGAGGGATCTCGATGGCCACGTGCTCGTATTGCTCACGGAGTCGCTCTTGCGCCTCGATCACCGCGTTGTGCCGCGCGAGGATCTCCTGGTCCGTCATGTGCTGGACCTCCGGCCCAAGTCGCAGGTGCGTCGTCCAGAACCCCGGCTCGACGTACTCGATGAGCGCATCCTCGCCGAGCCGGCTGATCCGGACCTCGTCGAGCGACGCGGGATGGGGACGCTTCAGCCGCACATCTTCTCAGTCCTTGGTCGCCGGCCGAGCCGTGGCCGCCTCGAATGGAGTCAGGAGCGTTTCCCGAACATCGTTGGGCACGGCGGTTCGAATTCGGACCGCAGGCCACAGATTGACGGGGGGAGTGGAGGTGACCTCGTCGGGCAGTCGGACCGCCTCGAGGTCGTCGTGCAGGTACATGCGCCGACCACAGTGCAACGCGTCGCACGATGCCCGGATGCCCGGGCCGCACCGGGACCATGGACACGTTCGCCCCAGGTAATCGCCAGCGGGGCCGGCGAGAAACACGTCCGCCCCGAGCCCCAGGCTCTGGGCGTGTCCCTGGAGCCGCCGGGCGAGCTTCGCCACGGGCTCGAGGTCCGCGTCGTCGTCCACCGTGAGGATTAGGTCCACGTCCTTCGGCCACTGCTTGTCGGAGGCGAGCGAGCCCAGCAGCGCGATGCGGCGGATGCCCGGCAGCTCCCTCACTGCCCGGACGAACTCGAGGGCTTCCCCCAGAAGACGAACCCGGGCCGGCGGCCCGGGGACCGGTTCGGGAATGGCCTCGAAGACCGGCTCGACGCCAAGGGAGCGCAGCCAGTCCACGATCCGAGACCGGACCGCCTCCTGCTGGAAGCGGATCCATCGCTGCTGCTCTCCACGGTGGGAAGCGAGGGCGTCGCGGAACCACCGGAATGCTCCGCGTCCAGCGATCGCTCTGTAGAGGCGGCCTCGGAGGTCTTGGTCGGCAACCGTGGCGATGAAGTCCTCCATGTCGCCGTAGTCGTCCGAGGCCTCCGCGCGAGGGATCTCGACGATGCGGACGCCGAACCCGCGCTCCACCCGATCGGCCTCGACGATGGCGTCCTTGATCCATTGGGGTTCATCCAGTCCATCCACGTGCGCAGCGAGATCGTCCTCACCGGCCTCGGCGTACATGTCCTCCAGCTGCCGGCGGACCTCAGCGGTGACGGACAGGACCTCCCCGGTGTCAAGGTCGAGATAGTCGGAGACCTCCCAGGACCCTCGCTCGAAGGCGACCTCGAGCCGCGCCATATCGACGGCCAGACGCGTCCTGCGCACGGGTGGGCCTGCCACGGCATGAAGGCTAATCGACTGTTGCCCGATCTCCTCATGTCCCCATCGCCCCTCGGGGGCGTCGCGCAGCAGAACATTCTGTGGATGAGCACCCAAGCTATGTCCCCCATCAAAGGGCACAACGGCCGCGCCGTGCCCTCGATCGAATCTCGTTCTGGCTGCAGAGCCTGAGCCGGCCGCGGGCTCCGGGCGCTGATGAGGGGGCTTTTGCTCCTTCCTTTCACGACCGTGACCCCGAGCCTTCCGCCAACCGGCGTCCACATACTGTTGGAGTCCCTCGGCGAATGACGTCCGACCAGGCTGGGCGGACCGCCACCCAGCGGATCTTGACGGACCCACCTGTGCACGTGCGGCCCCACCGCGGCCCCGCCCCAGGTCAGGCGTGCTTCCAGCGGACCCTTCGATCCGCTGGTGGCCTCGAACCGCCAGCGGGGAGAATTCACCCCTGACCAGGGACAACAGGGATCCGGACGACGAGGCCCGCTGGGGGCTGACCAGCGGAAACGGGGTGGGGCGGGGTGGACTCGAACCACCGGCCTGCGGATTATGAGTCCGCGAAAGGTACCCCCGATGACCTGGACGAATAGACGGAAAGGGCCTTCGACCTGGCCTTTTGTCTTTGATCCCTTGCGGTCATCCTTGGTTGTTGTTGGACCTCGCAGCGACCACAGAGCGACCAGTCGTACGCGTGTTGAGGCCTTACCGGACGTCGTGCGCGCCCAGCGGGGATCTGTCGCCGACGAGCCACAGGTGACCGAACGGGTCGAGGAAGCCTCCCTGACGGTGAATGCCCCATGGTGCCTCGTGGTCGCGGATCTCGTCGAGGCTGTCGTCGGCTCCAGCTGCCACGGCACGTTCGATGAAGCCGTCGGGGTCGTCGACGAAGACCTCGACCCGCATCGTCCTCGTGCCAACGGAGGCAGGGGTGCCATCCGTTGTTCGCGGGCTCGCCCAGGAAGAAGGGTGCTCCCTCGACGGTCAAGCCCCACGACGCTGCCAAGGTTCCACAGCTCGGTGGCTCCGAGTGCCCGTGCGTACCACTGCGCTGCCACCGGCATCGGGCACCGCAAGCATCAGTGAGATCGCGGGCTGGCCGCTGATCTACGAGGACTCCCCCGCTGCTCACTCCTGTGAATTGCCCGGACCACCAGCGCAGGACACGCGGTCCAAGACGAACCAGGCCCTTCCCGCCTGCGTCCACGATGCGCGTGCCCAGTGTGAGGTTAGTGGCGACACGCGGGTGGCTGACCAAGGTTTCTCTGCTGCCCTTGACCATCCCCGCGCATCGGCGCGCGCCCGACTTCGGCGCGTGCGGCGATCGCGGCTCGGGTGTGGTTGAGTCGCAGGGGTCGCTTACGACGAGATCCCAGACGCCGGGTTCTCGAGCTTGCCTTTCAGCGCGGGGAGGTTGGCCTCCATTTGCCGTCTCAAGTTGGCGGCGATCAGTGGCTCCGCCAGGCGAGAGAAGCCTCTCGGCTGCATCTGGACCCGAGAGGTGACCCTCGTACCCTCCTGGGTGGACTCGAAGAGGTATGACCCTTCGCCGGGCACAGAACCGGAGAACCTGAAGGTGACGATCGTATTTGGCTCGTACGCAACGAATTCGCTGCTCAGCTCCAACTTCCGTCCTAAAAGCTTGCGGACGACCGTAAAATCGTGTGCCTACGCCCAGTGGGCCCTCGGTCGCCTTTCGCACTTCCAACAGTCCCACTTGCCATTCTGCGGAATGTCTGAGATCGCCGACGTAGGCAAAGACCTCCTCGATGGGGCGACGGATGATGACGCTCCTCTCCTCCTTGACCATCTCTCCCTCCCCCTTGACCTTGAAATTGGCGCGCAGCATGGCCCCATCCCGAGGGACTGGCCCTCCCTCGCCAGTAGGCGGGGACCTCGGGCTCGACCAACGAGAGCGCGTCCACCTCGGGGGGGCTATCGGAGTTAGAAGCCCGATCATATGCTTGACCTTTGGGACGCGCGGCGAAGACGAGCCAGCGCTCTTTCGAATGTCCGGGAAGCCGGCAATCGGCCTTCGATACCCGTTGCCCCTGGGGCGAAGCCTTGAGTGCATACGGAGCCGTCCCGGGCAAGACTTGAGTCCGTCGGACTCCAGATCTCACCCACTCCGATTGGACGGGCAGTGCCCCACGCGGGCCCTCGAGGAGGCTGATTAGCGCCTATCTGACCGGCGGCCAGCTCGGGCGAAGCGGCAGGTCACAGGGGCGATCGGAGTTTCTGACCCCTACACGCTCTCAAGGCGCGACCGGGTTTGTTTACCCCACGAGCGGCTGAACGGCGGCTATCGCGTTTCCACGTCGCCAACAGAACGTGGCGGCGAGGGGGGGATCGCTCCCAGCTGCTGCATGAGCCCCATGAGGTCAATCACGTTCCAATGCTCGACCATCTGAGCGTTCTCGATCCGAACGATGTCGATCATGTCGATCGTCACGTCCTTTCCAGTTGGGAGCACTCCCATGAACTGGCCCCGATGGGTCCCGAAGAACGTCTTGCGGGTCACGATCTTGTCACCCTCGGCGATCTGGTCGTGGATGACCACGTGGAGGTCGGGGAATGCCGCGTGAAACGTCGCGGCGAATCTCCGCTTCGCTTCCTCACGATCCACTGGAGAAGTCTCACTCCACGCCTGGCCGTGGTGGATCATGAGTTCACTGGCGAGGAGCTCGTCCGCCGCTGCCTCGTTGCGACCGCTCTGGAACTCCTCCACGAAGCGGCGAACGATGGACTTGTTTCGCTCGAGGTCTGCCATCGTCTCCTCAATTCGGCCGTCTCGAAGCAAGCTCAACCGGCACGGCCGAAGCTGTCAAGTCGTCAGCCGGAGCCTGCGGGAACAAGGCGGCTGGTCCCCGAACGTGCTGTTCCCCGAACCGCGGCTCCAGGTCGACGCACAAGGAGTGTTGTACGAGACCGACGCTGAGGGCGACCAAGAGGTCGCAGATCCGCGAGTCTTGAGCCTGACGGCCGAACCGAGCCCGGGCGGAGCGGGTCTTTCGACCACCGTCATGACATCGATGTATTTTCCGCTTGTCCTGGGCTTGGTGCACCAGATTCGGCCGTACCTGGAGCCCCTTTCAGACAACTTGCGTAGATTTTTCGACCCTCGCCCACTCAGCTACCTTCGTCGAGCACCGAGAGGTCAGCGACGATCTCTCATGGCGATCCCGGACCGTGGTCTCCCCGCGGGGAGGGCCGAAGGGGACGCCGGTAGATCCATCGCTCGAAGCCCGGCCTGGAATTCCAGTGCGGCCCGACCCTCTTGAACCCCTGCCTCTCAAACGGCTCGACGAATCCTGGGTAGCCCAGCTTGTCGTGGGGATGGGCCTCGCACGCCATCGGGTCGAATGGATACCCTTCCAGCCACTCCCAGTCATGTCTCCTGCCGTAATCGACCAGTTCGGCTAGGAGGCGCCCCTGCATGCCCGCTCCGCGGCGTTCGTGGGCGACCGCGAAGCACAGGATGCCCGCCGTGGTGGCGGCGTCCGCACCGAGGGCACGGGCACGGGGCCGACCCCACAGGAAGTCGTCGAGCGGGCCTATCGAGACCCAGGCGAGCGGGTGCCCCTCCTCGTAGGCCAGGACGCCGACATGGCGACGGGCCAGGATGGCCTGGAAGACGACCTCGCGGTTCAGCAGCGGATCCTTCTGGCACTGCTCCTCCCATACAGCCGGGGAGACGTGGAAGAAGGCACAGTAGCAACCCAAGATGCCTTCATCCCCTTCGTCCCTGGTCAGCCGACAGAAATCTTCGAAGTTCGTCTCCGTGAGCCGCCTGAGCTCCAGAGCCATGGCCACCACCGCCTCAGCGGCCGAGGATACTTTGCGCTGGAGCCCTCAGAAGGTCCCTCCCAAGTCCGCTGCCAGCTCAGCGACCCGTCGGTGGCGAACTTGACCACGAACACCTCCTGCTGGCCGAACGGGACGCATCGCTCCTCCCTTCGAGGCTCCGCCGGCCATCCAGCCTCAGCGCTGCGAGAGCTTCCCCATCCATAGCCAACCTCGTTCGGTTATCTCTCCTACGGCGAGAGGATCGTCCCTCGCAGCTCGGCGGTGGTCGGGCCGGTTGGCACGAACTCGGCCTTGAGCAGGGAACCGTCCTCGCCGTGTCCCACGAGCGGGATGAAGAAGGGGAACTCTCCGCCCGCGATCGCGTAGGTGCCGGACCAGGTTCCAGCCTCCGTCTCGAGGACCCACGTCCCGTGATTGTCGAGCCCGAACCCCGTGGTCAGGTCCACCTCGTAGTTCTCGACCACCAGGAATATCCCCTTGCCGAGGTCGCCCTTCACCTTCGCGGTGAAGAGCTGGCCCCGCACGTGGAGAATCCCGTCGCTTTGCCATGTCTGCTCCGGCTCACTGACCGAGACCAGTCGGCCTTCCTCCACGAAGTCCGTGAAGGTCGCAGCCCCTGCCGGCGAACCCACGGCGAGGCCAGCCGCAAGGAGCAGTGTGATTCCCACGAGCGTCCTTCGCATCACGATCCCCTCCCTCCAACGCTCCTCTTCGTGCCGACCTTCGACTTGCGGTGCATCACTGCCAAGTCGATTCATCCCTGCGACCTCCCATTCCGAGATCGGGCCGGCACGCAGGGGGTCGGGGCAGCGCGTCCGGCCGGGCCCAGAAACGGCCGCCCCCGATATCAAAGATCAGCCCCACCACCAGCCGGAGGCGATCGATTGGCGACCCCGGTTTCATCGCGTGACCTCCCCATCGTTCGCAGGTGCCTGACCGCCGGGTAGTCAGGCTTGACCCTGAACTCCTCCTCCAGAGCAGCCATCAGGGCCAGGACGAGGTCCTCTCGCCAATGGCGAGCCACCACCTGCACCCCGACGGGCAGACCCGAGCTTCCCGTCTCGACCTTCCTCGCGGCCGAAAGGGCCCGATCCTTCGTGGCGGGACGGTCGCTTTCCTCGCCCGGCCTGACTCGTGTCACCGAGACCACTCCGGCCGGCATGCCCAGGAGGTTGAAGAGCGTGGCATACGTCCCGGCCGTGCCCAGGTCATGGGTCGCACCGTGCGTCAAGGCCGGCAGGGGATGAGGAGGGCAAATGAGCGCATCGATCCCCCGCTCCGCCATCGCCGCCAGGAACCGCAACTGGTACCGCTCCCATCGCTCGACCAGCCCCCAGTACTCTTCGGTCGACCGCCGACCCATGCTCCGGGTGACCAAGGTCAGCCCCGCCTGCCCCAGCGTCCGAGCGACCACAACGGCGGCGGCCCGAACCGGGCGCGGCAGGCGAGCCAGCAGGATCAAGGCCCGGACCCGCCGATCGACCGGGCTCTCCCCGAGCCACTCCTTCACCCACCCCCCGCCGTCGGCGCTGAGGATCCCGTAGTAGAGGGCGAAGGCCTCCTCTGGATTCGGGGGAGGAAACTCCTCGACCTCGGCCCCCAGGTCGGCGAGTACCCTCGAGGCCTCCTCGACCGCCCTTCGCACTCCCGGGGAGACCGGAAACAGGCCGTCGTCGGAGAACATCCCTATGCGGAGCCCGCCGAGCTCCCCTCCGGCTGGATCTCGGAGAGCGACCGGGGGGACCGAGGGATCGTCGCGGTCCCCTTCGCCCACCAGCGCCCGCATGGCCAGGCCTAGGTCCTCGACGGAACGAGCCAGTGGGCCGGCCTGCCCCACGATGGCAGTCTCTCCAGGGAACATCCGTCCGTCGAAGCTGCCCCGCCGGGTCAGTCGTTCCCTCGTCGGCTTGAGGCTGTGGATCCCGCAGAAGTGGGCCGGCACCCGGAGGCTGCCTCCGATGTCGGACCCCAGCCCAAGCGGCGACCCCCCAGCGGCGATGATCGCCGCTTCTCCCCCGCTGCTCCCTCCGGGCGACCGGTCCGGATCCCACGGGTTGTTAGTCCTCCCATGGAGGGGGTTGTCGGTCTCCTGGTACAGGAGCAGCTGGGCCACGTTCGTCTTGCCCAGCAGGATGGCCCCCGCCTCCCGCAGCCGCCAGACCAGCGGGCCATCGTCCGAGGCGAGCTGCTCCGCCTGCCGAGTCACACCCGCCGACGTCGGGGTGCCTACGACGTCGAAGGACTCCTTGACGGTGATCGGCACGCCGTGGAGGACGCCCCGCTCGTCGCCGCGCCCCCGGGCTGCGTCCGCCGCTGCCGCCTGGGCCCGGGCTTGCTCGAAGAGGGGGATCACCACGGCGTTGAGGGACGGGTTGACTGCCTCGATCCGACGGACATGCGCCTCGACCAGCTCGTTCGCCGAGACCTCCCGGGCGGCGACCAGCCGCGCCATCTGGTTCGCTGAGAGATGGACGAGGGAGTCTTCGGCCGTCCGGGGAGAGACCATCTCCATCCTCCCTTTCACCGCCCTAGCCGCCTAGGCAGGCGTCCACGTACATGGCGATGACGATGCCCTCGGCATGCTCGGACATGTGCTGCTCCCCGGTGATGAAGTTCAGAGCCCGGTCGGGGTTGTAGAGGATCGACTCACACGCTTGCTGGAGGTTCGAGCCGGGCTGCTCGGGGAAGTTGGTCCCCGGCCCCGAACCGGCGAAGGCGGGTCCGGCTGCCAGCACTATCACGCCGGCCGCGGCCACGGCACTGTTGCATTGGCCGCCGGCGTGGGCATCAGGGAGACTCGCGCGATGAGATCACGCCGGCATCCTCCTGTCCGACCAGCGCCGAGCTCGGCCTTCGCCGGGTACCGCTTCCCGCCCGAGGTCA
>Ga0137375_10004218_pt1 | contig 17113 bp, 13 predicted proteins | sample SagtaG_24_FD_104936 | JGI IMG/M metagenome (GOLD analysis project Ga0137375, IMG submission 104936) | Vadose zone soil microbial communities from Sagehorn Ranch, Mendocino, California, USA - Sage1_R_113_16 metaG | ecosystem: Environmental > Terrestrial > Soil > Vadose zone | place: USA...
TACGCCGGCGAGAAAGGCGACGTAACGACCAAATGCGACTTCAACATAGGCGTACAGCCCACCGGTGAGCGATACCCGGCTGCCTGCAATTGCGAAGCAAGTGACGAACAACACCATCGCAACCGCACAACAAACAAATGCGAGTGGAGCAGCCGGTCCCAGTTCTCTCGCAACCGTTGCCGGAATCACGAAGATTCCTGCGCCAATTGTCGAGCTCACGATGTTGGCAGTCAGAGCTGGAATTCCGATGCCGCGGACCAACTGATGGTCGACACGCTCCGCTTGTTGGATCGACAGCGTCGATTCATCAGCCATTGGTACATCCTGCGGGATTCAGTTGTCCAAAGCAAGAGTCCGGCGTAAGCTCCGCGGCCAAGGGGTGCTCGCCAAGTGTCAGTTGTGGAGGCAAAGCGTGGGAGAATCGGATGTCAGGCTGTCAGCCTGACCAGGCCAGCGGGCTGCCAGCCTGCTCTCTCCAGATCCGCCAAGGTAGCAGCTTGTCGGCCGAGTGGGCCAAGCTGGCAAACCTTCGGCATCCCCAATATCCTGTGGTTGGCCGGGTCCAAAAACCCTTCAAATTGTATGTTTTTCGCTTGTAACCCTCACACGCTTGCTGTATTGACCTCGTGAGGCCCGAGGTTTGGCCTACCATGCATTTACAATCGCTCGAGCTTCTCGGCTTCAAGTCGTTCGCCGACAAAACGCTCCTTAATTTTCACGAAGGCACGACCGCGATCGTCGGACCGAACGGTTGCGGAAAATCCAACGTGCTGGACGCCGTACGCTGGGTACTCGGCGAGCAATCTGCAAAGTCTTTGCGCGGCGACGAGATGGCTGACGTGATCTTCGACGGCAGCGATGTGCGCAAGCCGGTGGGAGTAGCCGAGGTATCACTGACTTTCACCGATTGCGCTGACGAGCTCGGCATCGACTGGCATGACGTGCGCGTAACGCGCCGTGTTTATCGCGATGGCAATTCCGAATATCTGCTGAACAAAACGTCCTGTCGATTGCGCGACATCCAGAATCTCTTCGCCGACACGGGTATTGGGCGAGCTGCGTACTCAATGATGGAACAGGGCAAGATCGATATGATTCTTAGTTCGCGCCCGGAAGATCGACGCGCAATTTTTGAGGAAGCGGCGGGAGTCACGAAATACAAGACGCAAAAACGCGAGGCATTGCGCAAGCTGGAAGCGACCGAGGCAAATCTCCTGCGCATCGGCGACATTATTAAGGAAGTAAAACGTCAGATCGGTTCGTTGCAGCGGCAGGCGGGCAAAGCGCGGCGTTACCAGGCATTGCACGACGACCTTCGTGTCCTTGATACGCACTATTCGCGCAAGCAACTCGAGACGCTCGAAGCTGACTTCACACATTGCCACGCTGAGATTACACGTCTTGGCGAATCGGAAGATTCCACGCGGGCCAAAATCGACGCAGGAGAAAACGATCTGGCCGAGCAACGCCGCGCGTTGGAAGAAATCGATGCGCAGATCGCGAGCAGCCGCAGTGAACTGCAGAGTCTTGAAAGTGAAATTAACGTGCACCGAAATCGAATCCAATTCAATCGGCAGCGGGCCGAGGAATTGAACGAACTGGTGGAACGCTCTCGAAACGACATTGCTGCTGCCGAAACTAAACGCGCGCAGCAAGGCAAAGAAATTCAAGAGACAACCGCGCTGATTGAAAAGACGAGCGAGGCGCTGCAGGTCAGGGAAGCAGAGCTAAAGAACCTCACCGACCGACTCTCGGAACTTCGCACCGAGCGAAGCGCGCACGCATCGAAATTCGAGACGCTGGAAAAAGCGGCGTCAGAAATCGAGCGCCGAATCGCTGACCTAGGAGAGGAGATTTCCGGCCTTAAAATTCGCCGTGAAACGACAGAGGAAAATCGGCGCGGTTTGGATACCGCAGTTTCGAACATAGAGGCCGCTCGCACACGAATCCAGGACGAGATCGCCACGGTACGCACGACGGCTGAGAACCTGCAGAACAAACTCGATCAGTGCCGAGCCGCTGTTCAGACTGGCGGGGAAAAGCTGCGACAGCATCAGCAACTTGTCGCGAGCATGGAGAAAGAGCTCGCCGCAATTGAGCGTGGGCAGGCAGAAAAAGAATCGCGTCTCGAAATTCTACGCCAGCTTAACGAGGAGGGAGAAGGTCTTGCGCAGGGGTCGCAAGCTGTGCTCAAAGGCCTGCATGACCGCTCGCGATTCGAGCCCGCGCTTGCGGGCGCTCTGGTAGCCAATCTCGATGTAGATCAAAATTTCATCCCTTCGATCGAAGCGGCATTGGGCCGAAATTTACAGGCTATAGTGCTAAAAGATGCGCAATTGGTGCCCGAAATTATTGCGACTCTGAAGGAGAAGAAACTCGGCCAGGCGGCGTTAGTCGTTCCGCAACTCGCCAATGGCATGGCAAAGGAGCATGGAAAGCGCGCTCCTGAGAAATCGCTCGGCTGGGCAATCGACAAAGTAAAAGCGCCAGAACCGCTCGCACCGCTTGTTGCACAATTGCTTCACAACATCGCAATCTTTCAGAACCTCGAGGACGCGCTGACTGCCAAGAAAAAACACAGCGAAATTGTAGCTGCGACGCTGGATGGCGAATTGATTTCGGCCGAGGGAGTTGTGTTTGGCGGAAGCCGGGAAGCATCGGCAGATTCTCTGCTCGAACGCAAAGCGCGAATGTCGTCCCTGAGCAACGAATGTTCCGAGATCGGTAAACAACGCGACGCTTTCCTTGAAAAATACAACGACGCCAGAGCGGTACTGGAAAAAGCGACCAGCGAGCTAGAAGACGCCCGACGGGCTCACGAAACCGCGGAACGTGAAAAGTCCGATTGTGACAATCGAATTCTCTTCCTCACGCGAGAACTCCAGGAAGGCGAACAGAAGCAGACGCAGGTTCGCTCTGAGCAAACTACGTTGGCCCGACAAATCCAGGCCGCACACGAACGCCTTGCAAAACTGGAAGACGAACTGGCTGCAGAACAGGCGACTTTGGAAGCAAACCAAGGCGAGCAAAAAGTACTGCAGGCCGCGCAGGATGACGTCGCGAAGCGCGAAAGCGAGGCAACGGAGCAACTGAACGAATTGCGTCTGACCGTCGCCACTGAGCGACAGCGCTACCATCATCTGATCGCACAGCGCCAGCCCATGAGCGCCCGCGAGGCCGAGCTTGCAGAGGCAATCGCGGCGCGCCAGGCCGAGATCACCAATTTCGAAAAGCGGCTGACCACGCAGGGGGAGGAATCACGAACCGCCGAATCCGCCATCGAGAAACAAACCGGGCAGCGCGCGGATCTTGAGAGAGCATTGGCCGCTCTCACTGAACAGCGCAGGGAGCGCTCGACAACAATGAACGAAGCGGAGTCGAATCTGCGGACAAGCCGAAACTCCTTGAATGACCTGCGCGATTCGCGTTCCAACGAACAAGTCCGGCACGCCGAGCTGCAATTGAAAATCGATAATCTCACCGAACGCGTTTCTCGCCGGTATCAAATTAATCTGCGCGAATTTAGTCCTGACCAGTTTGCGTTTGAAAAAACTTTGCGCGCGCAGCTGAAGCGAAATGACAAAGTGGAGGGCGGAGCTCCGGGCTCGCCGGAGCTCGCTCCTCCACATGTCGAAAAGCTTATTGCAGATCTTCGGACGCAGCTCGACAACATGGGCCCGGTAAATCTGGATGCTGTTCATGAATACGACGAACTGGAAGAGCGATACAAATTTCTCGAAACGCAAAATAGTGACCTTACCAATTCGCGTCGCGAATTGCTCGATGTGATTGCGCAGATTAACTCGACTACGAGGAAGTTGTTTAGCGAGACCTTTGGTCAGGTACGGATCAACTTCCGTGAAATGTTCCTGGAGCTCTTCGGCGGTGGACGCGCGGACCTGTCCCTGCTCGATGAAAACGATCCGCTGAACTGCGGAATCGAAATCAGCGCCAAGCCTCCGGGGAAACAGTTGCAAAGCGTTTCTCTGCTGAGCGGAGGTGAACGCTCCATGGTCGCGGTGGCGCTGCTGTTCGCAATTTACATGGTGCGACCCAGTCCGTTCTGCATTCTCGACGAAGTGGACGCGGCGATGGACGAGGGCAACATCAACCGTTTTATCCGCGTGTTGGACCGCTTCGTGGAGCAGAGTCAGTTTATCATCATTACGCACAATAAACGCACCATCGCCAAGGCCGACGTGCTGTACGGCGTAACGATGGAAGAGCGCGGCGTGAGCAAGCTGGTTGGGATTAAGTTGACCGCACCACACCAAGTCTCCACCGAAACGTTTGCGAACGCAGGACAGAAGCCTCCACAACAACGTCTCGCGCTTGCGATGCGGTAGTTTTCCTTCTGGGGAGGCAGGCTGCTCGCTTGGAGTTATCGGCAGCTTGTCCTCCCTGGAGGGCGAATAGGGATGCTATAAAATTTTTTTGCGCGGGCTGCTTAATCTCGCGTAAAATTGCCAGATGCTTCAGACGGCGCAGCGCCAATCAAAAACCAAAAAGCCAAAGCCGGCGTCGCCGCACGAGCGCTTCCTCGAAGCGTTTCGTTGGATGCTCCTGACGCGCACGCTGGAGGAAAAACTCGTTAGCCTGTATCGAGGCGGCCTGATCACTGGCGGCGTCTATATCGGCAAGGGCCAGGAAGCAGTGAGCGTGGCATGCGGCCTGTTTTTGGAAAAGGGCGATATCTTCGCACCGTTGATTCGCGACCAGGCAGGACGATCCGCATTCGGCGAACCGCTCTTGGACGTCACCCGCACTTATCTAGGCTCGCGCCTTGGCCCAATGCGCGGTCGCGACGGTAACATCCATCGGGGTCGGCCGCAGGAGAACCAGCTCGCCATGGTCAGCCATCTGGGCGCAATGATTTCGGTCACTGTCGGCGCGCTGATGGCCAAACGATTTAAGGGAGAGAAAGGCTTCATCGGCCTGTCGTGCATCGGCGAAGGCGGGATGCAGACCGGTGCCTTTCATGAGGGAATGAATATCGCCGCCGTCGAACAGGTCCCGCTGGTGATCGTCGCGACAAATAATCATTATGCTTATTCCACGCCGAATGACCGCGAGTTTGCGTGCCATGATCTGGTCGATCGCGCAATCGGTTATGGTTTTGAAGGCTACAGCCTTGATGGAACGGATCTCAGCGCGTGCCTCGAAGTAATCGGTGGCGCGGTTAAACGTGCGCGCGCGGGGCGTCCGCCGCAGTTGGTTGTCGCTTCGGTGCTGCGGCTTTCCGGGCACGGCGAACACGACGATGCCAGTTACGTGACGGAGGAAATCAAGCGCGAACCATTTGCGCGCGACTGTTTGAAGGTCGCCGAGCAAACAATCTCTGATTTGAAATTGGTCGATGCCGAAACGATGGCTGAGTGGCGCAAAGAGGCAGCCACGAAAGTGGATGAAGCAATTGCTACTGCACAAAAGGAAGCTCCGCCCGAAGGCGATAAAGAAGATTGGTGCGCGTTATCGACACGTGACCTTGTCGATCAGCTAGAAAACGATTGAATGAGATGAGAGACCGGCGTGAACCGTTACGACGTTACATCGGGTTTCCGATTCAACGGTTTAACGTGAAGAAGCCATGAGCATCACGTATCTCGAAGCGATCCGCGAGGCGCAGGCGAAGCTGCTTCGTGACGACGAACGGGTGTTTATCTATGGACAAGATGTGGGCGGCGCGTTTGGCGGCGCTTTCAAAGCAACAAAAGGACTGGCCAAAGAGTTTCCCGGTCGCGTGCTAAACACGCCAATTAGCGAAGACGCGATGGTAGGGACCGCTATTGGAGCGGCGATTGAGGGAATGCGACCAATTGTCGAAATGCAGTTCGCTGATTTCTCCAGCATCGCGCTGAACCAAATCTTAAACAATGCCGGCACCCATTACTGGCGGACGAACATGCCTGTGCCCATAACAGTTCGTCTGCCTTCCGGTGGAACGAAAGGCAGTGGGCCATTCCACAGTCAATCGATGGAATCAATTTATGCGCATTACCCGGGGCTCATTGTTATGACGCCGGCGACGGTGGAAGACGCGTACACCATGCTCATCGAAGCGGTGGCCATCGATGATCCGGTTGTCTACTGCGAGCACAAGTATCTCTATTATCATCTGAAGGCGGAGAAATTGCCGGCCGACGGCTTGCCCACAGGCAGGGCCCGTATCGCTCGGGAAGGACGCGACCTGACCATTGTGAGTTATAGCGCGATGATGCACGAAGCGCTCGCAGTCGCGGAGCAATTGGCCCCCGACGGTTTTGAAATTGAAGTTGTCGATCTTCGCTCAGTTAAGCCGCTCGATACCGACACCGTGCTTGCTTCAGTCGCGCGCACGGGTCGCCTGCTGTGTGTCGGAGAATCATTTCCATGGGGCGGCGTAACAGCCGAAGTGATTGCGCGCGTTACGGCGGAAGGTTTTCATCTGCTAGACGCAGCGCCGCAGCGTTTGAACGCGAAAGACACGCCGATCCCTTATCATCCAAATCTTTGGTCGGCCCATAGACCCAACGCGAAAGAAATCGCGCGAAAAGCTCGCGCGCTGCTTCGAGAATAAAAATTTATGCCGCAAGTCCCAATCATCATGCCGCAGCTGGGCGAATCGATCGCCGAAGCTACAATCGTCGATATTAAAGTGAAGCCGGGCGATGGAGTTGCGGATGACCAGGAAATTCTAGAGGTGGAGACCAATAAAGCGGTGATGGGCGTGACGACACCGTGCAAAGGCAAGATTGCGCAAATCACCGTGCAATTGAAAGAGACTTACCCGGTGGGCGCGGTTCTCGGATATGTGGAAGCGAGCGAAGCAGACGCCGCGAGATTTGCAAAGCACGCGCCGCCTGCACCGCAGCGCGAAGTCGCAGAAGAAATTCCCGCGCGCGCCGACCAGGAAGTCGCTCCGGCACGTCAGAAGAAAATCGCGGCGCGTGACGGCGACGGCGCACGCGCTGGCGGATTGCCCGTTCCAGTTGTGGCGAAAGGCGCGACATTCATGTCCCCGCGTGTTCGAGCACGGATGGCCGAGCTGCAGTTAACAACCGCCGATCTCGCAGGAATCATGGGCACCGGCGCGGGCAACCGAGTTACAATCAAGGACCTCGAAAATTTCCTGCAGAAGATCGAGAACCAAACGGCGCAGGAAGCTTCTGCTATACGCGCAGGTGTGGCCGATGCGATGCGTCGAAGCTGGACACGACCGCTTTCAACGATCGGTTCGTCGGTGAATCTTGATCTGGTGCTGCAGGACCGACAGTCGCGCGATCCCAAACCCGGCCCAGGCCTCTACGCAGTGCGCGCGCTTGCGCTGGCCCTTGCAGAAACTCCGGGCGCGGCGGCGAAGTTGATCGGCAATCGCGTCGTGCAATCAAACTCCATTGATGTAGGCATCGCCGTTGAAGCCGAAGATGGAATCATGGTGCCTGTGATTCGGGCGGCCGACAAAACTTCGCTTGCCGATCTCACAGCGAAATACAAAGAGCTCGTCGATCTCGGGCGACAGCGACGCATCTCGCCGGACATGCAAGCCTGGGGCGTTGCGACCGTTTCGAACTTTGGGACTTTTGGAATGGAATGGGGCACGCCAATCCCGCTGCCGGACCAAACATTGCTGCTTGGCCTGGGGGCCGGAAAAAAAGTCCCGTCCTGGGATGAAGAGAAAAAAGAATTTGTTCCCAGGACCGAGGCCCAGATCACACTGAGCTTTGATCATCGCAGTATTGACGGCGGCGGAGCGGGCCGCTTGCTAAAACGGGTGATCGAGCTCCTGGAGGCTCCCAAACAACTGTGATGCTCATCGGCATCATCCAGCGCGCCTCCTCGATCGCCGCGACGTAAACGGTCCCCTTCTCCAGAATTTTTGAACCCTGCAATTTCTTACATCATTGCTTCTGTTCAGCGCAGCGGAACACATTTGCTTTGCAGCATTCTCCGAAGCACCGGCATAGCCGGGTCACCAGAGGAGCATTTTTTGTCCAAGCCCGGAGAAACCTGGGAAAAGCGCTGGGACGCGCCATCGCGCGTCGCCTATGTGCAAAACGTTTTACGGAAAAATACGGCAGCCAATGGAGTCTTCGGCACTGTCGTGATGTGGAGTTATTTCGAACGAATGCTCCAGATGTTGCAGGAAATCCCCGCATACAAAACTTCGAATGGAGCGCAACTTCTCGCGGCTGTTTTCTGCAAGCCGAAATACATATGGATGCGGCGCCGGAACCACGTCGACCAGGCAGTCTCCTGGGCCATGGCATGCCAAACAGGCGTCTGGACTCAAAAAGCCGAGGAGAAATCGCAACCGCAGGCCATACCCAAGTTCGATTTCAAGGTAATCGACGAATGGTGCAACCGCATCGTGGCGCACGACGAAGGCTGGGCGAATTATTTTCGTGAAAATCAAATTGAGCCTCTGGTCCTCTTTTATGAAGACGTCGTCGAGTCTCATCGCGCCGCAGCGGAACGCGTTCTAGAATTTGTGGGATTGCAATTTCCACCGGGGCTGGAAATCCCACCGCCGGCCGTCGAAAAACAAGCCACGCGAATCTCTGAAGAATGGGCAGCGTGTTACCTGAAGCTCAAACGAGCGAAGACAGGCAGGCTCGCGCGCATCATCCGGCGCATGCGAATCTAAACATTGGCCGGTGAGGTTGTGTCGTGACGCCCGCACGGCGGCGGCAAAATTCAGTTGTTCGCTCTGCCTCTTAAGATCACTGCAAGCAGAATTACAAGAACGCAAACGGCAGCGGTCGCACCCCCCCAAATTAGCCAAGCTGGTCGATATATGAGAGCAAGCCGTCCATGAGCGCCGGCTGGAACTTCGACCATTGGAAATAATCCGCGATAAGGGATGACGGCGAGTTTTCGATTGCCCAGTCGCGCTTCGTATCCGCGAAAATATGGCCGAGAAAACGTGAGCAGGGCCGGACGCTCGCCATTGGGCACATCAACATCTGCTTCCACTCGATTTCGCGAATCATTGATTCGTGAGACAGTTGCTGCGGCAAATTGCTCCCCAGGCCGCGAATCAAGGGAAGTTATCGAACGCACTCGCGCGAACGGAGCACTGCGTCGGTGAAAGACCCGGCCTTCATCAGTTGTAAGGACCGTTTCCCATTCGGAAGACGGCTGCGGGGTCAAATCCAATTCGTGTGCAACGACAATTCCATCCACGCCCAACAAAGCTAGTTCGCCATCCTTGCCGGCCTGATTACTGAGCAGGTAACTGCCTACGCTGGGATTGATCTCGCCGTGAATCGAGGTCGTGAATTCCCGGGCCACGCCGGCCGGCCGAATCGGGCTGTAGCCATTGATGAAGTGCAATCCTGCCCACATTGGTGTGCTACCAGGTCGCAGAGTCTCGCCGGCCGGCTGCGGTTTGTATGCTACACAATAGGTCAGCTCCGCCCACGGATAAATGCTGAGATAAAGGCGCTCTGGATCGAGCGGCGCGGGTTTAAGCAGTGCCTGAGAGAAATTGTACTTGGGGACACCGCAGTTCGTCGGGATGTTCATATATGTCGCGAGTAACGCTAAAAACGTGATCGCCACTGCTGGCCATTTCTGAAATTCAGCACCACGCAACAAAAGCGTCGACAGGAACCAAAACGCTGAGAGCCCGAGAAAGATCCATGTGAGAGGGAAAGCGTACGAGCCAGTCGTACGCAGGATTAGCATCGCGATGGCCGTAACGGTGGTGAGCGAGAGCGCCATTGTAGCCGGGATCGCTGATCCCGGTCGCCGGTGCAACGCTTCTGCCGCGCAGATCGCGAGAACCAAATGGAAAAACGGCAGCCAGCGAAAGCTCCACCGAAAAAGCCCCGCTGTCGGAATCATGGAGAGCAAGAGCAAGAACAGAAGCAGAACCAGTTCCCATTTGATTTGCCTAATGAGCGCCCGCGCGCGCCAGACCAACCCAGCGATCAGCGCTGCCGGAGCGACAAGTCCACAAGCCAGTTCCACTGCCGTGTGTGGCAAGTAGCGGTTGGAAAAATTGGCCCAATTAACGGTCCAGCATGGCAAGATCAGGCCGGGCAAAGCCGCTGGTGGAACAAGCCATTGCCAATGCGCTCTCGCCGCCTGCAATTCGCGCGCTGAACCCTGAACCAGATCAAGAATCGCGAGCCACGCGGGAGCGGCTAACCCGAAACCGAGTGCCACGCCAAAGAGCATTGGAACAATCGACAAAATGCCTTGCGTTTTGGCTAACGATCCGCCAACGGACGGATTCGCCACGGCGAACTTGATTGCCAGCCAGGCGATCAAGAGGAGCAGCATCAAAACCGTGTAGGGAAATCCGCCAGTAACGACGAGGTAAACAAACGGCGCCGGCCAGAGGAATCTCCATTTGCTTCGCCGTGGATCCAGAGCGCGCGCGGCACCCCACCACACCCAGGGCAGCCATGTAAAGGCGCCAAGCGCGCCGAACCAATCCGTTGCGCCCCAGCAGATGATCCAACCGTTTAACGATGCGATCAGCGCGACGAAAATCGACAAGGGAACTGAAAACTGACGATTGCGCGCGAGCAAAAACGCACCCACTGCCAGAGCGAAGAGATGCGCAATGGAAACAGCAGCCGCTTGCTGCGGAAATGTGAGCGGAAATTTCCAGACGGCGATGACGACGGCATTCACAAAAACCGAGAACACTCCGTACTGAAATTCCCCGGCGAGATTGCCGCAGACCCACGAATAGGGACTTAAGATTGGCCAATGGCCTTCGGACCAGCTGCGTGCCATGTCGGCGAACACGGGAAGAACAGATAATTCATAGTCGTCGTTCCAAAAAACGAGCGGATCGTGCCAGAGAAGAATCAGACAAAATGCGAGAACGATGAACCCGGCGAGAATTGCGCCAAGCAAATTGGAGGGCGTCTGTGTCAGACGCCGACTAATTGGGATCTCGTCTTCGCGGCGTTTCACAGAAACGCCCTACAGCACAACGGGTTTCCCCTCGGTCATCACCAGGACCTTTTCCTCAATCCTGTGTTCGCGCGCGGATTTGAGCAAACGTTGCGGCGGTTCATGCAGCGGTTCGAAGCCGAGGCGAAAAGTCCCGTAGTGCATCGGGATCAAAGTCTTGGCGCCGAGTTCGAGAAATGCTTTGACCGCTTCTTCTGGATTCATGTGAACTTCCCGGCCTGTTGGCGCTTCGTAAGCACCGATGGGGAGCAGAGCAATTTCGATCGGGTAGCGGTCGCCAATTTCTCTAAAGCCGGGAAAGTAAGCGCTGTCGCCGCAGTGAAAAATGGTGCGGCCATTCGCCGCAATGACAAATCCACCAAAGTCGCGATGCAAATCCGCCAGAAATCGCGCACCCCAGTGATGACAAGGTGTGAGCGAAATTTTGAGCGGACCCAGCTCGACTGTCTGCCAGTAATCGAGTTCGTGCACGATGTGAAAACCGAGATCGTGCACCAGATTTCCTACGCCCATTGGCACAACGATCGGCTGGTCGGCCGCCACGCGGCGCAGCGTGCGCCGGTCGAGATGATCGAAATGAGCGTGAGTCACCAAAACGAAATCAATCGATGGCAAATGATGGATTTCGAAGCCCGGTTGCTTGAGACGCTTGATTACCTTGAGCCACATCGACCAGTTCGGATCAATCAAGACATTGACCTCGTGGGTCTGAACAAGAAATGATGCGTGGCCGATCCACGTAATACAAATCTCGCCTTCTCGAATTTTTGGGAATTGCGGAGGCCGCGCTGCCTGATCACCCGCCCGTTTAATGAAAAGGGACGGAATCAGGACGCTGGTAAGGAAATTGCGCTTATGCCAGTCGGCTCGTGGACGCAGCCGTACTCGCGTGGAACGCTTGGCAATTGCACCGTCCTCCGATTGACGAACAATGTTTCTCCGGCTCTTTTTTGGGAAACGAATTGGCACGACGTTCAAACGATATGAGACAGTTAAAAAGTTAAAAGGCCTAAAAAGTTACCAAATCCAGCCAGTCGCTGCGATCGTGCCCTCCTTTTAACGTTTTAACCTTGTAAGCTTTTTAACCTTGTCACTTTATCCATTTCGGCTTGAGTTGTGCCCGTTATGCGAAGTTGGAAGATTCTGGTTCCCCTGTTTTTGCTTTATTCGGTCGCGTTCGCGTCCGAATCTCGTTTGCCCTTCGGCACTGTCTTTAAAGGGCAAGACCAGTTCAATCGACTGGTCGCAAAAGCCAAAGCGGGGAATTGGAAAGCCTTGCCAATTGGGGAACGAACCGCCGCAGTAGGGCAGGCGCTGGCAGGAACACGTTACAAGCATTTCACTCTTGAGATCGACAATCGGATCGAGTCGCCCTCAGTAAATTTTCAGGGAATGGACTGTTGGACCTTTTTCGAGATTGCTCTCAGTTTCGCGCGAATGCTGAACGAACCAGAATCGAATTGGACTCCGGAACGTCTGCTGCATTACATCGAAACGGATCGATACCGCGGCGGCGAATGCACCGGCGATTATCTTTCGCGGCTCCATTACCTGGAAGACTGGCTGTATGATAATAATCGCCGGGGGCTTGTTGAAGATCTGACCCGCGACTTGGGCGGGCGCAGCGTTCCACATTCCGCGCGGGAGATGAGCGCCGGCTGGCGACACTATCGTTATCTCGCTGCCAACCGTTCGCTTCTCGGGCCACTTGCCCGCATGGAAGCAAATGTTTCATCTCGGCCTCTCTATGAAATTCCAAAAAGCCAGGTCGCTCGGATTGAACCGAAGCTGCGCAGTGGTGACATCATCGGGATCATTTCGCGTGACCGTGGTGCCCTTCGTTCGACGGCGCACGTGGGCCTGGCGCTCCGCACAAGCGACGGCGTCTTACATTTCATGCACGCTTCTTCGCCTAGCAATTACGGCCGCGTGGTCGTGGACTCGCAGCTTTCGAAATATTTGTATCGATATGGATCTGACAGCGGGATTCTGGTGGCGCGGCCTCTGCGCTAGTCGGTTTTCTTTTCGTGGAATTCCGCGAGTAGCTTCTCCAAGTCCTCCAGAGCTTCATCTGCGTCGACTCCGCGCGCTTCGAGCGTAGCCGTCGCACCGCAATCGAGGTTAGCACGCAGAACGTCGATAAGGCTGGAAGCAGAGAATCGTTTGCCCGCTTTGACCAGCCAGATTTCCGATCGAAAACTCCGTACGCGCTTGACGAATTGTGCAGCCGGCCGCGCGTGCAAACCGAGTTTGTTGGTGATGCGCACCACCCGTTGCGCCGAGGTGTGCGCTCTCTTGTGTCCGAATCTCATGCCTGGCTCGTGCCCCAGCGCCGATGCAGAAACTTTTCGATCGGCGAAAAGAAAATTTTATCGGCTAGCAAACCGATTACGACAATGACAATCATGATCCCGATGACCTGCTCCATGGCGTTCAGTTCGCGGCCATAATGGAGAAGCTGCCCAAGGCCAAACCCAGTCAGGATTGTCACGAAAATCTCAGCGGCCATCAGGGAACGCCAGGCAAACGCCCACCCTTGCTTCATTCCGCTCACGATAAAGGGAAGCGCGGCAGGCAGGATCACTTTGAACCACATGTGCAATCGCTTGGATCCCATAGTCAACGCGGCGCGACGATAAATCGGCGGAACGTTGCGCACACCAGTCTCGGTCGCGATGACCACCGACCAGAGCGTTCCCATTACCACGACAAAAAGCATGGCCGCTTCTGTCTGGCCAAACCACAAGAGCGCCAGTGGCACCCAGCAGACACTGGGCAATGTTTGTAACCCAAGGGCTAGTGTTCCAATCGTGTCGTGAAACAGTTTCCATCGCGCCGTCAGGAGCCCAAGCGGAAGCCCCATTACGAGCCCAATCAAGTAGCCGATGAGCAAGCGGCGCATTGTTATCACCGTCGCTTTGAAGAGGGTCCCGTCGGCAGCAGCGCTCTCCAGGTACGTAACGACCTGCCTTGGGGACGGCAGAAGGACGGGCGACCAAATCCTTGCACGATGTGCTGCTTCCCAAAGCAAAAGGAGACCAGCGAAAAATGCAGCCGCCAGCAGAAACCGTTTCATTTGGCAGCAACAGCCTCAGCTTGACCAAGGCTCTTCAGAGCTTTCGTAATTCGCGTGGCGTGAGCGGCGAGATCGACGCTGTTAATGTCACGCGGTCGCGGTAGGTTCACCGTGAATTCTTCCTGGACGCGGCCGGGATGCGGCGCAAAAAGCAGAACACGATCGCCCAGACACGCCGCTTCACGAACATTGTGCGTGACAAAGACGATGGTTTTGCGACGCGCTTTCCAGATCTCTTGAATATCGCCATAAAGTTGCTCGCGTGTCAGCGCATCTAGCGCGGCAAATGGCTCGTCCATGAGAAGCACGCGCGGATTGGGCGCCAGCGCCCGTGCGAGTGAGACGCGCTGCTTCATTCCACCGGAAAGCTCATGAATATTGGCATGTTCGAACCGACTGAGACCAACCAGCTCCAAATAATACTTGGCGACCTGGCGCCGGTCTCTATTTGTCAGATTTGGTTTGAGCTTTAGCCCGAAGAGAACATTTCCAAAGACGTCCAGCCACGGGAAAAGCGCAGGTTCCTGAAACATAACGAGTCGTTCGCGGCCAGGTCCTGTCACCGGTTTTCCGTCAGCCAGCACTGTGCCGGAGTCGGGTTTTTCCAGACCCGCAATGATATTAAGCAACGTCGTTTTGCCGCACCCACTCGCGCCGACAAGACAAACAAACTCAGCTTCGGCAACGTTCAGGCTCACCCGGTCCAAGGCGAGGACGGGCACAGACCCGCTTCTAAAGCTCTTCGACACGCTCTCGATCGCGAGCTTCGAGGGCGCGATGACCTGGAGCTCCTCAGTAGCTGAGGAATGACGACGACCTGCTCGGTGCATTACGGAGCTTCGATCAGCTTGGACGTGTCTGTCGAGCCTTTGTAGAATCCGGCGTCCTTACCGTCTTGGACCGCTTTCATGATCAACCCCTTCGGCACATCCGTTGTAAACTTGATGCGCCTCCACGCTTGCGCGACGTCCTCCGGCGCAAAATCGGTTCGCGTTTCTTCCTTGAGCTCCGCGATCAACATTTTTTGCGCTTCATCCGGGTGCGCCTGCATCCAATCCGTCAGTTCCTGGTTTGCGGTCACGATTTTTTTCACCAGATCGCGATGGGAATTAAGAAACTTCACGCTGCATGTGAGCCAGGTGGTGATGACATCGCTGTCTTCGAGAAACACGTTGCCTTTTGCCTGGCGCTCAAGCCGGGTTACCCATGGCTCGACAGTCCAAACGGCATCAACTCCGCCACTTTGAAAGAGTCCGAGCTGATCTGGATTGTTGGTCGGCACTACGATTACATCGCCGCCCGTTTGCGTGACCTTGAATCCCTGCGCCTTCAACCACGCTCGACAGGAAATGTCCTGCGTATTACCGAGTTGCGGTGTCGCGATTTTTTTGCCCCGAAAATCAGCCGCGGTTTTAATCGTGCCATCGGGTTTGATCACAAGCGCGGCACCGCCATTTGCCGCGTCGGCAAGAACGCGAATCTCCTCGCCGTTCGATTTGAAGTGCGCATTCAGCGCCGGGCCTTGCCCGACGTATGTTAAATCGAGCGAGCCGGCAAAAATCGCCTCCATCGCAGAAGGTCCCGCATTATAAGTGAACCATTGGATATCGACATTTGGGCCGAGTCGTTTTTCGAACCATCCCTTGCCTTGCCGGGAAAGCGCATGCGCAATCACTCCCTGCGCATGCGTAATATTTGGGAAATGCCCGAACCGAATCGCCGTTTTCTCTTGCGCGGGTAGAAACGGTGCCGAAAGCAAGAACGCTGCAATAATTGCTGTTATTCTCATTTCATAATTGGTTTCAATAGCAGATGAAATATGATCAGGATCGTCGTGGCTTAACGCTGGTTACGTAGTAGTCGGACTGCATCCCACCTATTCGGAGATGAACCATCCTGCGGATGCGCTTAGGAGCTGTAGCTAAATTGGGGGTCGAGCTCCCTCAACGCATCCGCAGCATACTCTAGATCCTCAGCCGAAAGATATTCCCGATAACCCCCTACTTTTCCTCGACGCACTTTGAACGACTCCGGATCACGCACATCACCCGGATGCAGGATTTTCGAATCAAAAACCCCGGCTGCTTCTAATTTTTGCATGTTCTCAAAACGAGAAAACTCAAGCGCCTCCTGAAAAATCGACATATCCAGCGTCGTTTCACCGACAACGGCAAGCAGGTCTCGAAAATGTTCGGCTGGAGATGCCCGCAGCGCCTCGTACCGGACGATCGTGAAATCCTTTCGGCCTGAAAATTCGTCAAGCCAGTCGTTCATTGCACGCACAATCCCGCGGATTCCAAATCTCTTGTCGCGCAGGAGCTCACTGACAGATTTTTGTTTCAATGCTGCCTCCGCGCCGGGGTCGCGCCGGGTCATTTGTAAATACAGAGAGACGAAACAATCCCGGGGATCTCGCACAAGCAGGATAATCTTCGCCCTTCGAAGTTCTCTTCTTGGAACGAGATATTTGCCGCGCAAACGGTCCCAGCGATTACCCTTGGTCCGATGCTCAAAACGATCGTGGGAGAATATTACCCGGGGAAATCCCGGATGATCGTACCGTCCGGGCTGCAGTGTGAACTCAAGGCCGTGACGTTTGCATAAGTAAGCGCAAAGAAATGTCCGGATCCATGTGCGTCCGCTTTTTGGCGCTGAAAGGATGACGACATCCCCGCCCGAAAGCAGCCGCGCGCGACTACTGAAGTTTCGGCGCGACCACCGCAGAGAGCGCCGCAAAAAACGCGAAAGCGGGATAGACTTCTCGGGAAGCCCCGAAAGTTCCCTCGGCTGGATCGCTTCGCCGGAGGACATGTCCGCCTGTTGCGTGCCGGCCAAGGATCGAGCTGTTACTTGAATCGCCATTCCCGGAATTACTTTTTTAGAGCCGCACCTCTGCGAGTCTTGCGGTTCTGTTGCATAAGACCTCAAAAAGGGGTATTTGTTCAAGCACAAAAAAGGGGGCGTACTGGCTTCGACTCATCGTTGGAAGCGCAGGCGGCATGCCGAGGATGGTTCGTTGGCCTCGTTAAAAACCGGACCAAAAAACAAACGCAGACAACGAAGGTCTAGCTCTCGCGGCTTAATTGATCGCGACGTTTGTCGTGGGACGCCTGCTACGACGGCAAA
>Ga0137375_10004236_pt1 | contig 17078 bp, 14 predicted proteins | sample SagtaG_24_FD_104936 | JGI IMG/M metagenome (GOLD analysis project Ga0137375, IMG submission 104936) | Vadose zone soil microbial communities from Sagehorn Ranch, Mendocino, California, USA - Sage1_R_113_16 metaG | ecosystem: Environmental > Terrestrial > Soil > Vadose zone | place: USA...
AATGAAAGCGTCATTAACGGTAACGGTCGATCCGTCCCTCAGCTTTTGCGTCTGCCCGCACATGCTTTTGAAGGTAGGGCCGATCCCTGGTTGGCCATCGATCGAATGGCATGCCAGACACAAGTTTGCGTCGAGTACTTTGTAACCCGGGTGCGTAGCCTCAGCCGCTGGCGGCGGGCTCGGCTTCGCAGCAAAGCTTGCCATGTCCACCACGTGTAATTCGGTAGCCATGCGGTCGTGGCCGGTTCCGCAAAATTCGTGACAAAGCAACTGATAAACGCGCGGCTTATCGAATTTCACACGCGCATAATTCACCACTCCGGGCACGGCCATCAGGTTGAGATCGGTGCCCAGCATAATCAGACCATGCGTCACATCCGCCGCGCTCAGATAGATATCGACCGTGGATCCTGCCGGCACAGTGACATCCTCCGGCTCGAACTTCCACATCCGCGCGACGTAATGCAGTTCGTAATGCGTCGGTGAATGAGTGATGAGTTCGCCTTTCTGAAAAGGTTTGATATCGGTCAGGCACGTGGGTAGCCCGACGTGAAAAAGATTGATCGCCAACGCAGAGAGGCCCAACAGCACCACGACAAATGCCAGCGAGATCCAGGCGATTCGCTTTTCCAATTGTTTAACGCTCAGCATGTTCATGCTCGCGCGATCATGATCCAGTAAATGACCAACCAAAGCGCAGCGTAAAACAGTATCAGAAGCGCAAAGAAAAAAATCGCGCCGCTGGGAAAGAATGTTTTTCCGTTCTTGCTGTCGTTCGGTTCGTTCACTTCCGGGTCATTGTTGTCATCAGATCGTGCCAAGACCGCTACGATAACAAAAGCGAAAAATACGACTGCCGTCCTTTGTGAAAGCTGGAATCAAGACTTGCATCAGTGACCGCTTTTTTACAATCTCACGAGGAAATATGAGCGGAGGTGAACACCCGATTGGCGCTGATGAAAACGTTGCAACGGATGAGTCTTTGTCGCGGCGCTCTTTCCTCGGCGTGCTGCTTGGGTTCGGCACGGTCGTGGTGGGCGCGGCGTTGTCGGTGCCGCTTATTCGATTCGCTTTACATCCGCTGCTCACCAAGACCACTGAGATCGGCTGGTCGGATGTCGGTAAAGTCAATGAGTTTGCGTCACTAACCGCGCCGCTGAAAAAATTGATCAGAGTCGAACAACGCGATGCTTGGCGGAAAATCATTTCTGAAAAAGCGATTTACGTACTGCCGATAAGGGATGGGGCGGTGCGCGTGTTGTCGCCGATCTGCCCGCATCTTGGCTGTTCGATTCCATGGAACGAAGCAAAGCAGCAGTTCATTTGTCCGTGTCATGTCGCGGTGTTCGCCATGGACGGCAACAAAATCTCGGGACCAGCTCCGCGCTCGATGGATGATCTGGAGAGCAAGGTCGAGGATGGTGTTCTGAAGGTTCGCTATCAATACTTCCGCCAGCTCATTCCGACCAAGGAAGTTTTGTCTTAACGAGAAGATCGACAATGGCTGACGCGCAAAAGCCGGTGCATCCTTACGCGAACCGATGCCAGCGCCTGTATCATTGGCTTGATCGTCGAACTGGCATCGGATCGCTTCTACACGAAGCACTGGATGAACCGATCCCCGGCGGAGCGAGATGGGCCTATGTGTTCGGTTCTGTCTTACTCTTTCTCTTTATCTCGCAGACGGTCACCGGAATATTCCTGTCACTTTACTACGTTCCCTCGGCCGATCGCGCGCACACAACCGTCGCTTACATCGTCAAGGAAGTAACCGGTGGATCTTTTCTGCGCAGCCTGCACGCCTACGGCTCAAGCGCTGTCGTCATCGTTGTGCTTCTTCATCTGACGCAGACTTACCTCTATGGCGCTTACAAAGGTCGCCGGGAACTTCTCTGGATTTCGGGCTGCGTGCTCTTCGCGCTGATGCTGGCGATGGCCTTTACCGGGTACCTGTTGCCGTGGGACCAGAAAGCCTACTTTGCCACCACCGTCGGCACGAACATGGCGACCGACGTACCGCTTATCGGTACTTGGTTGAAGCGTTTCATGCGCGGCGGCAACGAAATGGGAACGCTTACCGTGTCGCGTTTTTTTGTCGCCCACGTTTTTCTAATTCCAGCGGCGTTAATCGGGTTCATCGCAGCACATGTCTATCTATTCCGGAAAGCAGGGGCGGCCGGCCCGCCAAGCGAAGACCCCGTTCATCCGCGTCTGCCAACAGAGCGGTTCTATCCGCGCCAGGTGGTGATGGATACGATCGTGGCGCTTGTGATGATACTTGTGCTTGGTCTGCTCGCGCATTTTGCGCCAACCGAGCTTGGACCTAAGGCCAGCCCCGCCGACACACAATATGTTCCCAGGCCAGAGTGGTATTATCTGCCGATTTTCCAATGGCTGAAATATTGGCGAGGGCCGTACGCCATTTTTGGAATTGTCGTCATCCCGGCGCTCACTGCTGCGCTTCTCATCTGTGTTCCATTTATTGATCGGCGCCTTCAGCGCCGGCCGTGGCGGCGACCGGTTGCTGTCGGTGTATTCCTGTTCATCCTCACTTGCTTCGTCGCGATGGGATTGATGAGTGTGCGCGATGATCGGCGCGACCCGAGTATCGCGAAGCAAGTCGCAAAACAGCGTGAAGAGACTGAGCAATTCATGCGCGAGCCGTTCGAACCCGAGCCTGCGATCGGCTCACTCGCTGCGGCGAATGTCGCGCTGGCCGATCCGCTCGCTGCCGCCGGCAAAAAAGTTTACGAAGGCGAATCCTGCGACGCCTGCCACGGTGAAAACGGTGTCGGAACAGCTGCCGGTCCGAAACTTGCGGGCGCGACCGCTCAAAAATCAGCCGAGGAATTGTCGAGCCTTCTGCGACATCCGACGGCAAAGATGATCGCCGGCGAGATGAAGCCGGTCGATGTTTCAGACGAGGATCTAAAAGCTCTCGTCGCCTACATCAAGAGCTTAAAGTAAAGGCAGCCGGGTTACGGCGAATTCATTTACAAAACCAATTTTCCGCGCGCCCTTTGCAAGCGCCGAACCATTACTTCACTGGCGCGCCTAAACAGCTCGTGACTCAGAGTAAGATCATCCTCGCGATGCTGTCGCAGTAACGTACCAGAGAGGCAGATGGCAGCGCAACGCTCGGTCGCCCGCGCAGTAAAATGCCAGAGATAGGGCGGAAATAACCACGACCACCCCAGGGGTTCCCCGGCGGAGACGGTGTCAATGACGACTTGCTTTCCATCGCTCGTTTCTCCTTCGAGCACGACTTTTCCGGTCTCGACTAGATAAAATCCACTCGCCGGCTCATCTTCTCGGAAGATGGTGTGGCCCCGATCGAACTGAGTCGGCACCGCGCAAAGCGCCAGCAGTTCGATGTGATGCCGCGTCAATCCTTTAAGAAAAGGATGCGCGGCCAGCCGTTTTTCAATGTCTGGATAACGAACGGACAGCGGTTCACCTCTTAGCTTGTCAGCGTCGCTTTCGGCAATGCGCCAAACCATCGTTCCATTAGGCAAAGTCTTGCTTGGCGTTGGCCGGACGGAAATATAGCTGGGTGGCCGGACGAGATCGAAATTAACGAATCGTCGCGCTGGAAACTGCCGAAACTCGGCTCGGGATTTCAAATATCTGAGCGCAGCCGCTATCGCAATTTCACCAGCCAACTCGGCTTTTTGGAAATCCTTTAACGACGAAATCTTCAGCCGTTTCTTCCTAAGAGCGGCCGCCAACGTTTTGTTTCTTACCTCGATCAGCAGATTCGCGGTCGCTTGCGGCGTGGCGTGGGAACCGGCACTGAAGGCGAAAGCGACATGCACGAAAAAGCAGTACCGTTTCGGACTGAATCGCGTACTTTTCTTAGCTCCGCCGCGTCTCATTTAGCGCCGCCGTTCAATGAGGGACGGATTATTTTTTCAGCGTCCGCACATAGGCGATGAGCGCTTTGATTTCGTCGTCGGTAAGTTTGCCACCGAAGGCTTTCATTGTCGTTTTGCCACCCTGCTTAACGCCGTCTTTAATTGCTGTGGCAGCTTGCGCATCTGTGAAGGAGGCTTGCTTTTTCGCATCGGTTAGATCCATGGCACCTAGCATTTTCCCCATTTTGGTATCCCCTTTGCCGGTAGGCCCGTGACATTGCGCGCAATTATTGGCCCAGTTAGTTTTCGGGTCTGCCGCGTTCATGGATAACGCCGAGGCGATATACAAGCTCACAACTACTGTAACGATTGTTTTCATTAGTGGTCCTTTCTCACGATAAGCTGACAACTCATTCTGAAGTAGTTTCTACTGCCAATTTTGGAGGTGTAAATTCAAATCCTTCACGTTCGCCGGTAGGAAGACTTGAGGCTGGGGATGTTCGAAAACTTCGCCAGCGTTCAAGCGGCATTGCAGCGATTGCCATCAATGCAAGCTGGCTCAGCATAAATCCGACCAGCCACGGGAAGGCCTTTTGCATGAAGCCGTAGGAATGCAGACCAACGCCGAGCATGTTCACACCGAACCAGGAAAAACTCGTCACGACGTTGCCAAAAATGGCCATTACCATCAACCCGCGCTGACGAATGAAGCCGCCCCAGCGCGCGTGCAGAATGATCGCGCACCAAAGTACGATCAGCACCGCGCCGTTTTCCTTCGGGTCCCAACCCCAGAAGCGTCCCCATGATTGATCGGCCCAGATGCCGCCGAGTACGGTGCCGACAAAGCTGAACAGCGTGGCGAAACAGACGACGCCGTAAGTCATGCGCGCGAGCGAATCGGCCGTTTCCTTTTTCAGCGAGCGGGTGAACACGCCACGGATGACGTAAATGATGGCCAGCATCCCGGCGAGAAACATGGCGGAATAACCGGTCGTAATAGCGACCACGTGTGTGGCCAGCCAGATGTTGGTGTCGAGCACGGCTTGCAACATCTCCAGCGTGTCGCCACTTCCGGCGAGATGATGCGCGATAATTAACGTGATGAAGCCAATCGCACCGGCGCAGACAGCGCCGATTCCATCACGAAAAATTCGTTCAAGGATCAGCGACACAATGACAGCGCCCCAGCCGATGAAGATCGCGGACGAATAAAGATTGGTGACGGGCGGCCGTTCCTGCAGATACATCCGTGAAACGAGACCGAACGTGTGAACGGCGAGTGCGAGCAATAGAAGATAAAACGCGGAGCGATTGAGTACGCGGTTCCATCCCAACCACGAACCGCATGCGAGTAGAAACGCCAACACGTAGAGAACCATGCTGTGAGTGAATGGATCGACATGGTTGAAAAGAAATTCGAACGCTGTTCGTTTCGTTGCACTCGATTGCTCTTTCGCGATCCAACCCGCGAGAAGCTCGATATCTTGATTAAACAGCGAGTGATCGCCCGCGCGGTAGGCGTCCCCTATGAGCGCGTACTGTCGAACAACCGGGTGAATTTCTCCCGTGCCGACTGAGCGCAACAAACTGTCGCCCACCGAACGCCATTCTCTTTCTTGCGCTGAGGCGGGCGGCACCGCGAGAATGTACGCCATCTCAGACAACTTCTCGTAGCCTTGGATCAGCTCCGCCATATCATCGAGTTTCGGTTTATCGAAATTTTGTCCGGTTTCGAGCTGGCGCGCAGCCTTTGCTGCCCCGGGGATGCTGTTTTCAAATCCCTCCAGTTCGCCGGCGAAATTCTGCGCGTCCTCCGGCTGAACGCTGTTCTTTAGGCGCTGATAGAGGACCAGGGCATTGCGCAGGTTGAGGATTGCGTTCTGATAAGCCGAGCGTTGAACTGATTCGAGCTTCTCGGATTGCCCGCCCTGTTCGTCGATCTGTTTCAGGAAGGGCGTGAGTTCGGCAAAACTAAAATATTTTCGGTCGCTTTGTTCCCAACCGAACAGGCCGAGCACTTCCGCATTCTGGATGACGAAGACCGGATATTGATCGGCGACCGGTGCGTTAAAGAGCGTGTCAGTGAGCCAGTGCAACGCGGCGATCTGTTTTTCATTCGCCAGGCGCAACGTTTGTTTGCCGTGAATAATAAGGAGCGAATTGCGCGCAACCGTATCGAGCGGTTTAACGCGTCCGCCGACCAAGACCGGAATCTTTCCGAACTTCGCAAGATCAACATCTTCACTCGTGCTCTTTGGCGGGCGAAAACTCGCTGCAATCCAAAGCAAGGCGAAACCGAAAGCAATTGCCGGAATGATACGTTTCATGCGAGCGCAGTTCTTCTCTGCCGTGAAAATCCCACCAGATGATAGCCGAACTGGACGAGCAATCCGACGGCGACAATGACGCACGCCACATAAGGCGCGATGAAGCTCGGGTTGTGCACCACCTGCAAAATCGTCGCTGAATCATCCTTTTGAAATCCGGCCTGATAAAATGTCTCACCTCGATAACGCAGCGGATGGTTCATGTAAATTAAGACATCGCGCTTTACTGAACGCTCCGGGTCGATCAACGTCACGCGGCTGGAAAAATTCTTTGGAATTTCGGTGCCGGCGTACTTTTCGTGCGTGAACTTTTGCAAGGTAACGCTGTAAGGTTTGTAGTAACGCGACGGGCGCAGCGTGATCATCCATGTGCGGCCGCCGGAGGAAAATGTCTGGGGCGCGCCCAACGCATCTGAAACCAGCCACGTGCCTAACGAACCTCCGTCCTTCGGCAGAATTTCGATGGCTGCACTCGGGACATCGCGTTCGTCAACACCGGTCGCGCGCGGGGCTGGCTCGACTGCAATCATCGCGCCGGGTCCTTGATTGGCGATCGGTCGCGCGCCCTCTCCGCCTTGGCTTAACATTTTCAGCCGCGAATTCTGATAGAAATTCCTAACAACGATTCGGAATGGCAAACTCCAATGATCAATGGTCCGGTTATGTCGCAGCACGGTATCGGGAATCGCGGTCACCTGATCAAGATCGTTGTCGCTCGTGTCAATCACGGCGAGTTCCATCCGGCGCATGTCCTCGGAATAATTTTTCGTATCACCGCCGGCGAGCCGCATATGGCTCTCCACCGCGAAAAGATCCGTAAAGAGTCCGCCTGCGAGCATGATAATGAGACCGGCGTGGGTGAGATGAATTCCCAGCTTTCTCCAGGTCCAGCGGAAACGTTTTGCATGCGCAGCGATGAGATTAATGAGCAGCACTGCGCCAATGAGATGACCACCAGGGAAAATCGGGATCTTGAAGCCACGTCTGTCCGGTGGCCACCACACAAACATGCTCTGGAAATAACGCTGCTGTGCGTCATGGATCCCAAGATGAACTTGCGCCAGCGTGCCCGCGAAGATCAGTGCCATCGCCGCCGCCAGACAGACGATCGTCAGTTTTAGCGACGTGATGAGATCGATGATTTTGCGCAGCATGTTGCTAAAATCGAACTGACTCGATGAACTTTACGAAGTTCGGCTTTTCTTTTTCAACTGCGGCATTTGGCCCAGTCGCTTTGAAGAACCAGACACGCCCGTCGCGGCGCGTCCACGCTGCGACAGTCCGCGCTGTGGCGCCAGCGATGTCAGTGGCCGAGAAAGTTGTGTTCGCCGTTTTCAGCGGAGTGACCTGCGACGTCACGGCGCGTCCATCGACGGGCGGCAATCCGATTTGCTGACGCCACCGGTTGAGATTGTCGGCATCGCTTCCGCCATCACCGGCGAACGTCGCGATGGAAATATCGATCTTGCCGCCGTTTTCGTCCGTGGCGCTGAAACTGGCGTAACGCATCGAAGATGGCGGAACTTCTGTCCAGCCTTCCGGCGTGTTCCATTTGATCTGGGCTGCGCTTGCGTCCCGCGGCGGCATTGCTGCCATTTGCGGCGATCTGGTTTCGGTCTGGCCATTGCAAACCGCCGCGACCCACTTGATGAAGTCGCCTTTTTGCGCCTCGGTCAACGCTGCGTTGCCACGCATTTTGAAAAAGAGCGTCGAGCTATCCGTGGTCACCATCGCAGCAATGATTCTGCCGTCTTTTGCCGGATCTGCTTCCTTTGGCATTCCTGCGAGATCCACAATCGTGGCCTCACCTAACGAAGTGGTCAGTCGCTGCGCAATGTCACCGAGCTTTTGTTCGGTGATTGGCGGTTGTTCAAGCTGCGATAACCATCGATTGACGTTATCGAGGACATTTCCGGCGGCTGCGCCCAGGCTCACAAATGAAATGTCCGCGACGGCGCCGTTGTCGCCTTTGACAAGAAAACTCGCCTGCCGCATTTGCGAGAGCGGTTGCGGTTCCCAATTCGGCGGCGTTGTTGGTGTCGTTGACGTGACCGGCGGCATCCCGTGCGGCGCTGCTGGCGATCCAGCGTTAGTCGGCATCGCGTTTTGTTGTTGAGGTGCGGATTCTTCGAGTGGCGCCTTGGAAACCCGATAAACCTTGATCTGCTGATCGCTTCGATCGCAAGCTGGCATCAAAATTACGAGCGCGCCGATAAAGGGACCTCTGAACATGAAAAGACGCATCAAGATGTCGATTTTTCCCTTCACCCCGCCAATCACATCAGAACTTCCAATTAGAAGCGAACTTGAAGACCGGAATAAAGCGAATGCGCCTGGTAATTGTTGTGACCGCCGGAGGTGACATCCCTGTAGTTGAAATACCCGTACCTCAGGAGCAGGCGCGTGTTCTTCGTCAATTGGCGAGTGATGCTCGCTGAGACGGTGTGCTCCGTTGCGCCAGACCCGTAGGGCACCGCAACAGCAGGGTTCTTAAAGTAATCATTGGCACAGTAGAACGAGTAATCGACATGAAAATCAGTTTTGTCATTGATTAAGTAGCCGACGCCGCTGGTCACCGTCCAATAATCGTTTCTAAAATTCACCACCGTCGGACTCGTGTTAGGAATCAAATTTATGTTGTTGGCCGGGGTGTCCGTTTGATTGAGGACATAAGAAAAATTTGCTTGCAGGTAAAATCGTGCGAGCGGGTTCCAGGTAAGTGCTTCGCTGATCACATGCTGTTTAATGACGCCGCTCTGTTTCTCATTCAAAAGCTCTTCGTCTGAAAATACGGCCCACTGACTGTCGATTGTCGTGTGCACAAAATCGTACCGCGTGACCAGCGCAAGCGTACCTAGGCAGGCTGGAATCTTAGGCCGACATGTTATTCGGATGTTGAAGTCATCAGTGGTCCAATCTTCACCAGCCAATCGCTGGTGTATTGCTGCGTTGATGTCGTTATCATAAGACGCGGTCTTGTGATAGTACTGCGCCGACAGATTAAGCCTCATCATCGGATACCAGTTCACACCAGTAATGTATTTTTGACAAAGCAACGAGGTATCCTCATTGACGTCCAAGAGTTCAAACCCTGCCTCTTCCGCTTCGCTTTGGTGCTCAAGACGGTTGCCAAATTCTTCTTCCCACTCGCCCGCGGCGTAGAACAGCCAGTTGGCAAGGCCGTCATAACGCATCTCCAAGCGCTGGCCGAATCTATTGTAATCTACGGAAGCGTTAGCAGCCACCGGCACTGGCGTTATCGGGTGAGCCCCGCCCTGTGGGTTGCTTGGAGTAAATGGCGGCACATTTGGAGTGCTATCCGTGGCCAGGAAAGTGGAGTCACTTTCCCTATCGTCGTGCGTGTAACGGAACGCTGTAAGTACGGTTAGATCTTTCAGAGGCATCCAAAGAACGTTGGCGTTGAAAATATGCTCAGCGACTTGCGAGGTGCCGGCCAGATTGATAAAGCCATGATCGAATGGTCGAAGAGTAGGGACGGGCTCACCAAAGTCGGCATCGAAGTGAGTGCCTATGACGCGGCTCCCACCGATATCGCTGCCAAGAGTTGTATAGGAGTAACCGGCGGTAAACCAAAGCCAATCCCTTATCCTCGTCTCGGTGATGGCATGCCCGCTGAACAAGTCCAGGTTGTTTACGTCGCGCTGCGTGATAAAACGCTGCGCGCCAGGTGGCGGCACTACCGGCGGAAGTTGACCTGCGCCTCGCTCCAAATTCAAGCTATCGTCGATGGTACTATGTTCGTAACGCATCCCGAGATTGACATCGGTATTACCAAAGGTCTTCAAGGCGTCGAACGCGAAAATATCGCGCGTCTCATCAATGTCGCGGAAGGCGGGCACGATCTTGCGCGTAGGATTGACCGGCAAGCCAGTTAGATTCGTATCGCCCCAGATCGTTGAATCCTTCTGGCCGTCGCGAAACTCGTGCGTATAACGGATGGTAATCTCTGGCAAATCTGGAACACGCAAGCCCAGTTCAATCCAAGCTTCGCCTCGATCGATATGCATCTCGGGAAACGTTGGCGGAAAGAACACGTCATTGTGCGGAAAGAACCCGCCGTTCCCATCGTACCAACTGCGAAATTCAGTAAAACCGGCTTTGATGTAACCGAGCTTGGGCTTCGACAATTGCACTGTGATATCATAATCGTTGAAATCCCAAAGTGCGTGGCCGTCGACCGAAAACAGGCCGTCTTTGCCCAGAGGTCCCTCAAAGTGCAGGTCCTGGATGCCACCGTAAGGCTGATCGCCTGGCAGCCTGTGTTCTTGTTCGAACTGCGCCCGATCGCCACTCGTTATTACTCCGCCAATACCGAGCTCGATCCAGTTTTTGTACTCTTCGGTTTGCCCTTCCGTTGTCGCAGTTGATTTGCCATCGCTTGTTTCACCGCCGCGAACCGCAGCGACCGCACAGGTTCCCGCGCACACCAGCATGAGAAACCTGTGAGACACGCTCATAAAATGGACATCAGTACCTAAGCAGTGGATTCACTTGAGAACCGTGAGGGGCTTCGTGACACCCCGCCGACCAGCATGTCCCCTGAGGCAGAAAATTCGTATGATCGGTGTCGCCGATAAAAATTCTGCCGGGCTCTTTTTGCTCTTGGAAATGGCACTTCAAACAAAGCGTCGCGTTCCGTTCGGTTAGCATTCGCTGGTTAACGGACCCGTGAGGTGAATGACAGGTCAGGCAACCCTGGCGAACGGCCTCATGCTCGAACACGAATGGTCCACGCTGTGCGGTGTGGCATTGGAAGCACGTTTCGTTCTGGCTAAGGAACGCAATGCCGCCGCCTTTGAGCGTCTGTTGAACGTTCGTCCCGCCACCTTTCACCGCCATCCCCACATGCGGATTGTGGCAATCAGCACAACTCACTTTGCCTTCCAATACCGGGTGGCGATGCGGCAGCTGGAAACTTGCGCGCACTTCGAGGTGACATTGGAAGCATGTTTCCGGTGATCGGCGCGGATTGATGATCGTGTGTGCCGCGCCGCCGCTTTTGACGTGTAGACTTCCAGGTCCATGACACGTTTCGCAGCCGATGTTCTTCGCGTTCTCTCCTTTCGCCATCAGCCGGGCGTGTGTTGCGGTACGAAAGTTGCGCGTGATACTTTCATGGCAGGTCGCGCAACTCTCTGACCCTACGAACTCCGCGCCGGGAATGCTTGGCGGGGCAAGAATTGTTCGGTTCGTCGTGCTGCAAGAAAGCAGGATCACGGCGAGCGCGGCCGTTCCCCCAACTCCCCATAAAATTTTCTCGCGCTTACCGTGGATCCATCGAGTTGGCCTCGAATACCACACGAATACGAAGTGTTGCCAAAAACTCGGGAACTCGACTACGCATTTTTACGGAAAATATTCAGCTGATTTCGGCCGGGTGTACCGAAATTCAGCGACGTCATCTTCGATTAGCACTCGCAGTGCGATATTGCGTCGGCGATTCCTCGGACAACCTCTTGAAAATACGATTGAATTGCGACAGCGACTGAAATCCCACGGCGAACGCAATTTCACTAATGCGCAGATTCGAATTCCGCAAGAGATCGCAAGCTTTTTCGAATCGGGTTCGTGCGATGTATTCCACAAAATTTGTGCCAGTGACCTGCTTGAATTTTTCGCTGAGATGATTCCGGCTAATGTTGGCTGCTTTCGCTACCTTGGTGAGCGAAAGTTCTTCGGCCGAATGTTCCTGAATGAACTTTCGCGCTTTCCAGATCTCTACCGGTTCGGCGCGATGGCCATCGCGCTGAGGGAATCGATCTGTGGCTGCTGCTATCATCGTACCCTATCAAGCCACAGCTGGCGTCGTTAGGCTGTTCCTCTATTGGCATTATCTGGTCTGATCTTGGCGCGACGAGAAAAACAGCTACTTCTCCCCTGAGCAATTTTTGCAAAGCAAAAGCCAATCGACGCAGAGCACCAAACCCATCGTCGCCTTACTAAAGGCATAAAGGAGCTAATTATGGAATACCTGATTTTAGTTGCCGTCGTATCAATGATGGCGCTCTACGCGGTAATCATAGTGGGCTGTTTGAAACAGCCTGAATGGTAACCGCCAACTGCAAAATGAGGAGGTGATAAACATGCATACATTATCAACGCCACTCAGCGAAGAACAGAAGCACGCGCAAGACCTAATCGCAGCGGTGCTCAGCATTGTGCCAGGATTGGGCCACATCTACAAAGGCCATTGGGAGGCTGGTCTTCTTTGGATGTTTCTCGGCATGCCGTTCGCGCTCTGGATCGGCATCCTGCTTGGCCTGGCAACGGCAGGTATTGGGCTGCTCTTCCCGATTCTGTGCTGGGTGGCACTGGTGTTTGACGCCTACAACGAAAAAGACCGGCGTCATCGTCATTTGACGTCGCTGTGGGTAGATGACGATGATCCGCAGGATTAATTCGTCAACGGATCCGGCTGTACGGGAAGCGGTCCGCTTCCCCACTGGCAACGGCGATCGTGTACTTGCGTCTCCAGCTCTGGCAAAAAAGACGCGGCGTCCCCAAGCCGATTCTTTTCCGCCCACTATGCCGTTGGGGCAGTTTCTTTTTGAATACCTGTATCGCCGCGGTGTTCGCCATAGTTTCGGACTTCCGGGCGACTTCGCTTTGCCGACATTCACATGGCTCGAGAAGTCGAAAATCCGGAGCATCACCATGACTCACGAGCCCGCCGCTGGTTTTGCGGCCGATGCTTATTCTCGAATTAACGGGATCGGTCTCGTCTGTGTGACCTACTGCGTAGGCGGGCTCAATGTTCTAAACGCTATCGCCGGCGCGTATGCCGAAAAGTCACCGGTTGTGGTTGTGAGCGGCGCCCCTGGGCGGAAAGATCGCGAAAAAGATCCGCTCCTTCATCACAAGGTCAAAACTTTCGAAACTCAGCGCCGCATCTACGACGAAGTCACGGTTGCGAACACGGTCCTGCTCGATGAGCAACGCGCTGCTTCGGAAATTGTGCGTTGCGTCGAGGCATGTCTGCGCCACAAACGTCCGGTTTACATCGAGGTCCCACACGACGTCGTTGACCGCGAAATTCCGATAACCGGAATCTCTCCTCGCGTTCCTGAAGAATCCGACCGACACACGCTCGAGGCGGCGCTCGACGAAACGCTCTCGCTCATTCGTGCGGCGAAGAAACGGGTCATTCTCGCTGGAGTCGAACTCGCCCGTTATCGCACCGCCAGATTGGTCGTGCGAATGGCGGAACGGATGAACATTCCGATCGCCGCGGATCTCTTAAGCAAAAGCGCAGTCCCGGAAAACCATCCTCTTTACATCGGCGTGTATGGCGGCGCCATGAGCAGCGACGAACACGTTCGCAAGTACGTCGAATCGGCCGATCTCGTACTCATGCTCGGCACTTTTATCACCGATATGAGTATGGGCTTTTACACAGCGAAGCTGGACCGCCGACGCACAGTTTTGGCCACGACTGAGCGCGTGAGCGTTCAATATCATCGCTACGATTCAATTCAGTTTCGAGATTTTCTTGAAGCGCTCGCCGCCGCAAAGATCAAGCCAAAACGCTTTAAACATCCCAATCCTCACGCGTTGCCCAAGCCGCTGAAAAACGTCGAGCGCTCCGACCCGCTGACCATGGTCGATGTCTTTCGCATTCTTTCGTTGCATCTCGACCAGCGCTGCTGCGTCATCGCCGATATCGGAGACGCCATCTTCGGCGCGGTCGGTATTCGCAGCGCAAGGCAAGCGCAATTCATCGCTCCCGCGTATTACATGTCGATGGGCTTCGCCGTTCCAGCGAGTATCGGCGTCGCCTTGGCTGCCAAAAGACTGCGGCCCTATGTTCTTGTCGGCGACGGCGCATTCCAAATGACCGGAGTTGAAATCTCGACGATTGTCCGACTCGGTCTGAATCCGATCATCATCGTCCTCAACAACGATGGCTATGGCACCATGCGAAGGATTCGCGAGGGCTGTTTCAATATCATCACCCAGTGGAACTACAGTAAAATCTGCGAACTCGTTCGCGGCGGTGACAGCACCGTCGCGTCCACGAAAGGCGAATTCGACTGCGCGCTCTCACGTGCGCAAAAATCCGATCGCGTTCATGTGATTGAACTCAAGATCCTCCGCAGCGATGTGAGTGACCAGCTCGCAAGAATTGCGGCCGAAGTGCGCAAAATGCGCGGCAGCAAAAAGAGCTGATCCCGCCTGCTGCCGTTTATTTTCACCCTTCGGGTGTGACTTCGAGCGTCACCCGCTGGCATCGCGCCCCAGGCCGTGCGCGCGGCTTCGCGATGGTATCGCCACCTTTTAAGCCCGCTGCGCCAGCCTTCGAAGATCAACTGCCGCGCATTCGTGATGAAACGGGATTCTTGAGCGCCGTTTAGACGCTTGCCCTCGGATAGGTCGAGAGCGCACGCATGTATTGGGCGCGCTCGAACGCACTTGGATCCGGACAGTTTTTCTGGCTCATGCTGCCTTTGAGTTGCTCGACCGATTCGTATTCGTGTTCTTCCATCCATTCGCGCATCTCGCGTTCGATCACGCGAATGTGATCGATTCCGCGGCGCAACAGGACCGAACAAAGCATTGTCACATCAGCGCCAGCCATCAACATTTTCAGCGCGTCGGTGGCGCGATGAATGCCGCTGGTGGCAGCCAGGTTTGCGCCGATTCGGCTATATAGAAGTGCAATCCAGCGCATGGGCAAACGCATTGCCATTGGCGTGCTGAGCAGCAAATTGGGGCTGATCTCGAGCGTCTCGAGTTCAATATCAGGCTGGTAAAAACGGTTGAACAGCACCAGTGCGTTAGCGCCGTTGCGATCTAGACTGCGCGCGAAACGCGCCAAATTTGTGAAGTACGGGCTAAGCTTCACGGCTACAGGGATGTTCAACTGTGCTTTCACCGACGCAACGATTGTAAGGTAATCCGTCTCGATGTCGTCGGCGCTGCGGTCTGAATCGGTCGGAACGTTGTAGATATTGAGCTCCAAGGCGTTGGCGCCTGCTTGTTCAATCTGCCGGGCATACCTCATCCAGCCGCCGAAGGTCGTCCCGTTGAGACTGCCAATGATCGGAATATTCACTGCGGCTTTTGCCTTCGCGATGTGCTCGAGGTACGCCTCCGGACCGACCTTGAATTCGGCTGGCTCGGAAAAATAGCTCAGCGCTTCGGGGTACGATTCGGCACCTTGTTCCAGGTAATAATGCAGCTCGTGATGTTCACGATGAAGTTGCTCTTCAAACAGTGAATGGAAAACGACAGCCGACGCGCCGGCGTCTTCCATCCGCTTGATATTGTCGATATCTTCCGAAAGCGGCGATGCAGACGGGACGAGCGGCGTCCGCAATTTAAATCCGAGATAAGTGGTGGCTAATTTCATAAGTTTCCTTTTGCTGGGTTGAAGTTTCGGGCGGCAAGATATTCGTAAAGCTCACGGCGAAGATCGACATCATGCTGCGCGAGTTTGCCTAGCTCTTTCGCGGCTTGGGGATGCGTTTTGTCCAGCATCCTGAAGCGATTCTCCATCTTGAAGTAATTCGCGATTGTGAGCTTCGGCGGCGCGGAATCGAGCTGCAGCGGGTTTTCACCCAAGCGGGCGCGGTCCGGGTTGTAACGATACAGAAGCCATTGCGCCGAGTTCACCGCCGCTTTTTGATTTTGCATCGCGGTGGACATGTTGATTCCATGCGCGATGCAATGGCTATAGGCGATGATGAGTGCGGGGCCGTCGAATGCTTCGGCTTCGAGAAACGCCTTTAAGGTGTGTTCGTCTTTCGCTCCCATCGCGACCGAGGCGACGTAAATCGTGCCGTAAGTCATTGCCATGAGGCCCAAGTCCTTTTTCGGGCCGCGTTTCCCGCCGGAGGCGAACTTTGCGACCGCAGCGCGCGGCGTCGATTTGGAACATTGCCCGCCCGTGTTGGAATAAACCTCCGTATCGAGCAGTAGGACCTTCACGTTACGGCCGCTGGCGAGGACGTGGTCGAGTCCGCCGTAACCGATGTCGTAACCCCAGCCGTCACCGCCGACGATCCAGACGCTTTTGCGCACAAGCATGTCGGCCAGCGCGAGCAGGCGTTTTCCAAGTGGATCACGTAGCGATTCCAGTCTGCGCTTTAGCTCGGCGACGCGTTCGCGTTGATCGAAGATATCCGCTTCATCACGCTGACGCGCGTTTAAGATTTCGGTGGTGAGCCTACGCCCGATCTGCGGCTTTAGCTGCTGAAGCAATTCGCCGGCGAATTCCTGTTGTTTGTCGACGGAAACGCGGAAGCCGAGACCGAACTCAGCGTTGTCTTCAAAAAGCGAATTTGACCACACTGGGCCTCGGCCATGCAGGTCTGTCGTGTAAGGCGTGGTCGGCAAATTGCCGCCGTAAATCGACGAGCAACCAGTCGCGTTTGCAATGATGAGCCGGTCGCCAAAGAGCTGAGTGAGCAATTTGATATACGGCGTCTCGCCGCAACCCGCGCACGCTCCCGAGAACTCAAAGAGCGGCTGTTGAATCTGCATTTTGCGCACATGATCAGTTGACACCCGGCGGCGATCCGTGTCGGGAATTGAAACAAAGAAATTCCAGTTCTCGCGCTCCGGCTCGCGTAACGGAAGCTGCGGCTCCATGTTAATTGCCTTCAACCGCGCTTCAGACTTGTTCCGCGCGGGGCAAACATCCACGCAGATCCCGCAGCCGGTGCAATCTTCCACCGCCACTTGCAGCGTGTATTTCAACCCTTTCCACTCCGGCAGCCGTGCCTCCGAGGACTTGAACGACGAAGGCGCGCCCTGGAGAACAACCGCCTCATACACTTTGCTTCGGATGACAGCATGTGGACAGACCATCACGCATTTGCCGCACTGGATACAAACTTGCGGATCCCAAACCGGGACATCGCTCGCGAGATTTCGT
>Ga0137375_10004237_pt1 | contig 17076 bp, 14 predicted proteins | sample SagtaG_24_FD_104936 | JGI IMG/M metagenome (GOLD analysis project Ga0137375, IMG submission 104936) | Vadose zone soil microbial communities from Sagehorn Ranch, Mendocino, California, USA - Sage1_R_113_16 metaG | ecosystem: Environmental > Terrestrial > Soil > Vadose zone | place: USA...
GGGCGGGGCGCCGGGCGGGGAGGAGTGCGCGGCGGTCAGGGCTGGGAGAGCGCTTGCAGGCGCTGGGCGGTGGCGTTTACGTCTTGCCAGCGAGATTTGTAGGCCTGGTACGCCAGGCCGTCGAGGCCGATGTAGAGCTCGTAGCAGCGGTGGCGTTCGGGGAAGTTCGGGACGTACAGGCCCTGGGACGCGTAGTGGTCTGCGGCGGCCTGGGCGAGGTCGATGCCTTGCCAGGCGGGGTACCAGGGCTGCCAGAAGGTGAGCCAGGCGAGGTCGAAGAGGAAGTCTCCGTACAGGGACGAGCCCCAGTCGATGACGGCGGAGATCTGGTCATCCTGGACGAGGACGTTGTAGTTCAGGAGGTCGGAGTGCACGACGTGGCTCTCGTTGGGGCAGGCATCGACCAGCTCGGTCATGTGGGCGTAGGCGGCGTCGAAGGCAGCGGCGCCCGCCGGTGAGCCTTCCAAGAGAGCGCGCCAGCCGTGGGTGCGGCGGCCTGGCGGGTCGAGGGCGACGCTGAGCAGGGCTTCGCGCCAGGTGGCGTGGGGTGCGTTGCCGTCGGCTTGCCACATGCCGAAGCCGTGGGAGTCGGAGAGGTCGATCTCGCGGGCGGCGTCCAGCGCACCGAGCAGCGGGGGCAGCACACGCCGCAAGTCCACCGCGGAGAGGGTGTCGAGGAAGTGGCCGGGGGCGCGTTCCGAGAGAGCGTAGAAGCCGTCGAAGGCGTTGCCGATCTCGAGGATGCGCGGAATCGGCAGGGCAGGCGAACTCCACGCCATGGCGCGACGGTCTTTCAGAAAATCCTCGTCGAGGTTGCTGAAGCGCACGACGTAGCCAGCGGCGCCGCGGTGGAAGGTGAAAGCTTGGGACCACTCGCCGTGGCCGACCGCGTCGAGCCTGGTAATGGGAGTGCCCAGGTGGTCCTCGAGGAACCGCTGGACCTGCTCCAGGTGGAGCTCAGGCACAGCGCGATGGCACGGGCGCCGCGGCTGGCCCGGCTACGAGGATTGCCAGACCACCTCGCCCATATTGCTGACTTCATAGCCCCCTAGGGCGTCGACCTGGGCGCGGAAGTCCTCGCCGCGCAGGATGTCCAGCATCGGCGCCACCAACTCAGAGGCGTAGTGCTGCCGCGGGATTACTAACTGGTACTGCTCGTTGAACAGCTGGACGAAATCCAGCTCGAGGGCGCGGGCGGCGGCGAGGATCGCCAGACCGGTGTCGGCAGCGCCGCTGGCGACCTGCGCGGCCACGGCCAAGTGGGTGTATTCCTCGCGGTCGTAGCCGTTGACGTCACCAGGGGAGAGGCCCAATTGGGCGAGCTGGTAGTCGAGCAGGACACGGGTGCCCGAGCCGCGCTGACGGTTGACGAAGAGGACATCGGCACGCGTGAGATCGGCCAGAGAAGCGACGGATTTCGGATTGCCGGGCGGGACAACCAGACCCTGCACGCGCCCCGCGAGCTGCACCAGCACCACCGGACGACCGCCAAGGTGTTTTTTCAGGTAGCTGACGTTGTATTCACCCGTCGACTCGTCCAACAGGTGCGAGCCAGCGAGGTGGGCCTCGTCGCGCGCGAGGGCTAGCAGGCCACCCAGGCTGCCCACGTTCGCCGATGCCAGCGAGGCGCCTGGAACGCGGCGCGCCAACGCGTTCGACAGGAGGTCGAGTGCCAGGTCGTGGCTGCCAATGGCGACGATGGTGCGCTTGATCTCATCGGGCCGCCGCAATAGCTCAACGTCGACCTCGGCGCCCGCGTGCACGCCCTCGGAAAAGCGAGGAATGCGCGCGATGCCATCAGCGCGCACCATCGACATGATCACGCCAGCGCCGCGCGACAGCGGCGCGGCCATCAGCCGCTCGCCGACCTGGCCGAGCTTGACCCGCACATATTCCTCTTCACCCATCGGCGACAGCAGCTTGCGAGTCATCGTCGCCGTCACGCTCGGCCGCTCGGGCGTGGGCATGCCCTGCAGACGGTAGAGCAATGGGCGGAGGAACAGCTCGCTGGTCAGGATCGCCGACACGGGGTAGCCAGGGATACCGAGCAGCGGTTTCCCAGAGTGGGACACGCCGAGCACGAGCGGGTGGCCCGGGCGGATCGCGACGCCGTGGACCAGCAGGTCGCCTAGCTCGCGCACGATCGAGGCGGTGTAGTCCTCGCTACCCGCGGACGAGCCAGCGTTGATGATGACGACGTCGTTCTCGTCCAGCGCGGCACGCGTGCGGGACAGCAGGAGGGAGCGGTCATCTGGGGTGATGGGCAGGCGTGTGGGGGTGCCGCCCCACGTCTGGACTTGCGCCGCGAGAACGACGGAGTTGAAGTCGACGATGTCGCCCGGCCGCAGCGGGGTGCCTGGCTCGACCAGCTCCGAGCCAGTCGGCAAGATCGCGACGCTCGGTCGGCGGCGCACCCCAACAGAGGTATGGCCAGCTGCAATCAGGGCGCCCAGGTCGATCGCCGACAGCAAGTGGTTCTCGGGCAGCACCAGCTCGGTCGCGACCACGTCTTCGCCCATCGACCGAACGTGCTGCCAGGGGGCTACGGACGCCAGGATCTCGAGGGTCTCACTATCGATCTCCTGGACCTGTTCGGCCATGATGACGGCGTTCGTATCGGGTGGCAGGGGATCGCCCGTATCGACCCAGGTGGCGTGGGTGCCCACACGCAGTCGCAATGGCGCTGACTCGCTCGCGCCGATGGTGTCCTCGGCCCGCACGGCGATGCCGTCCATAGCCGAGGCGTGGTAGTGCGGCACGCTCGTGCGGGCGAAGATCGGCGCGGCGGTGACGCGACCAAGTGCATCGGTGACCGCGACCTCCTCGGCGGGCAGGGGCGCGACATCCAGCCGCGACCAGAACCGCGTGTACGCCTCATCGAGCGGAATGTCTTCGAGGTAGACGTCGCGGCTCAAAAGAGAACGACCTCGACCTGGGCGCCTGCCGCCAGGCCACCGACGTCGAGCGGGATTTTCAGCATGCCATCGGCGCGGATCAGCGTGAAAATCAGGTTCGACTTGCCGAAGACGGGAATCGCGGCGCCGTCCTCGAGGCGGACCTGGATGTAGTCTTCGCGACCCGTAGCGCTGGCGATATTGCGGGCAAGTCGGGCGGTGACCGTGCGCCGCGGGGTAGTGTCGGCGCCGCTCAGGTGTGCGAGGGTGGGCGCCACAAACAGATCGAACGTGACCATGCACGACACCGGGTTGCCAGGCAGGCCGAAGACCGCCTTGCCCTCGCACATCGCCAGGATCGTGGGCTTGCCTGGTTTGAGGGACACGCCGTGCACCAGCACACCGGGTGAGCCCAGTGACTCGATGACCGTCGCGGTCATGTCGCGCGTACTGACCGAGCTGCCTGCTGAGAGGATCACGACATCGCTGCTCGCGAGCGCCTGGCGCGCCGCGGCCTCGAGGGCCGTGTACTCATCGGGCACGATACCGGCGAGGCACGGCTCGTGGCCGGCGCGGCGCACCAGCGCGGCCAGGGTGTAGGAGTTGATATCGCGGATCTGGCCCGGGCCCGGCTCGTGCAGCGGATCGACCAATTCGTCGCCACCCGAGACGATGCCCACCCGCAGCCGCCGCGCGACGCACACGCGCGTGATGCCCAGCGCGACCAGCCCACCGATGTCCTGCGGCCGCAATTGCTGGCCGCGGCGCAGGATCGGGTCGCCCGTGCGCACGTCCTCGCCGACCTGTACGACGTTCTCGCCTGGCGCGACTGCACGCAGCACTTCGATCGTGCCATCGCTCGCCTCTTGAGTCTGCTCGACCATGACCACGGCGTCGGCAGCCGGCGGCAGCATGCCGCCAGTCGCGATGCGCACGCAGTCGCCCGTAGTGAGATCGGCGTCAGCGGCGCGCCCCATCAGGACCTCGCCGACCAGACGAAGGTAGGCCGGCAGTCCTTCGCTGGCGCCGAAGGTGTCCGTGGCTCGGACAGCGAAGCCATCCATGGTCGAGCGGGCGAAGGTCGGCAGGTCGGCGGGCGATGCGACGTCCCTGGCCAGCACGCGGTCCAACGCGCTGTCCGTGTCGACGTCCTCGACCGCCGTCTCAGCGGGCAGTTGCTCCAGCAGCATCCGCAAGGCGTCAGGCGGTGTGCGGACGTTGAAGAGCTCTCGACTAGTCATGGATATCGACGAGGTGGCCCTTCGTAATCCCGATCAACGTCGGTGGGTCAATCGGGAAGACCGAATGGGGCGAGCCCGCGGAAGCCCAGACTTCGTCGTAACGGAGCAGGTCGGCGTCGATGTAGGTGGTCAGCGTCGAGGCGTGGCCAACAGGCGGCACGCCGCCGATGGGGAAACCGGTCGCGGCGCGCACCTGGTCGGCGCTGGCGCGTTTGATCGGGGCGCCGACGAGTGCTGCGAGTCGGTTGGTGTCAACGCGGTTCGAGCCCGACACCAGGACCAGGATGGGCCGATCCCCCGCCATGAACACGAGCGACTTGACGATGCGGTCCACCGAGGTGCCGATCGCCGCGGCGGCCTCGGCGGCCGTGGCGGTTGAGTTCGGGAACTGACGAATGCGCGGTCGGCCGAAGCCTAGCTCGGCGAGGGCGGCGGTAACGCGCTCCACGGCGGGAATTGTAGGTCGCGGTGTGGGGCTCAGACCTCGCCCTCACCCGCAGTTGGGGCTCAGACCTCGCCCTCACCCCCGGCCCCTCTCCCAGAGGGAGAGGGGAGCAGCTCGCCCTCACCCCCGGCCCCCCAGAGGGAGAGGGGAGGCTTAGACTTCTCGCAATGGCGGGCTTCGCGCTGGACACCTTCGAGCCGCGGGCCGAAGCCTTTTTGAAAGCCAGGGCGTGGCGCGAGTGGCAGTACCAGACTGGTCAGCGCCCGGGGCGCAGTCTGGTCACGCTGTATGAAGAGGATTTCCGCGATTTCACGTCCACTGACTTGTTCCAGGACGTGTACGGCGCCGACTCGGAGGAGCCCAGGCGGCAGCGGGCGCTGAGCGGGTTGCTGGCCGCGGCTAGCCTCGAGGGGCGGACGCGTGATCTGGCTGCCCGCGCCGCGGGTATTCCCGTGCGCACGAGCGTCCGCTTCGAGGACGAGGACATCGTGTGGCGGGAGGCGCCTGCGCGGTGGCCATTGATCGGCGATGTGCCGCGGCGACACGAGCTGGCGGAAGCGTGGCGGGCCGTCCAGAGTACGGAGCTCAACCCGGTGCTGGGAACCTGGTTCGAGGCACTGCGCGGGCAGCTCGCACTGCTCGGCGGCGGCGACGATTGGCTCGCGTTCTGGTCGGCGCAGCGCGGGCTGCAGCTCGTCGACGAAAATCGCACGGCCTCGTGGCTGCTCGAGGCCAGCGGCGACGTATACGGGCACGCGTTGGGTGTGTACCTCGCCCAGGTCGGGCTACCCATCGATGATGCCTGGACGGTTGACGTGGACTGGGCGTTTCGCGCGGCGCGCTTCGACGGTGTATTCGGGGAGCCCCAGCGCATGCCGGTGCTGATCCGCACCTTCGGCAACCTGGGCATCGACCTCGAGGCGCAGTCGGAGCTGCACTTTGAGGCTGGGCCCGCACCAGGGGTACGGTTTTGCCCTGTGGACGTGCCGGGTGACGTGCATGTCGCACTTCGGCTCGGCGGTGGGTACCAGGACTACTTGCGGTCGCTGCGTGGGCTGGGCATGGCGCAGCACGCACTGCACACCGACGCCCGGCTGCCGTTGTGGCAGCGCTGGTTGGGCGACGATACGCCGATGCTCGCGAACGGACTGCTGCTGGAAGGACTCGGCCGTGACCGCGGCTGGTTGCTGAGCCAGCTCGACTACGAAGCGAGCTCGGACTATCGCGTGATCGCGCACCTGGCGTGGCTGTATCGGGTGCGTCGCCTCGCCGCGACCGCGCTGTACGAGCAGCAGCTGTGGCAGTCCGAGCCGGGCGGCAGCTTGGCCGGAGATTACGAGGTGCGGCTCAGCGAAGCGCTGCGAGTGCGCTGCTTTCCCGAGGACTACCTGCGGCTGCTGCAGGATGCGCCGCGGTCTACGCTGCGCAGCGTCGTCGACCTCCGAGCCGAGGTCTTTGCGGCGCAATTACGGGCGTATCTGGAGCGCGAGTTCGACGAGGAGTGGTGGCGTTCGTCTCGCGCGGCAAAATTCCTGGTGGACGAGCTGTGGCGGCCTGGCAGGCGGCACACGGCGGAAGAACTATTGGGGTTCATGGGTTTCGAGGGCTTGGATCCCGCTGTGTTGTGGGGCCAGATCGCCGAGGTGCTGAGTCCGCTGTGAGCGAGCTGACGCACCTGGACGAAAGCGGCCGCGCGCGCATGGTCGACGTCTCGGACAAGGACGTGACGCAGCGCGAGGCCACGGCGCGAGCGATCGTGAGCTTGCAGCCTGAGACGGCACGGCTGATCGCGAGCGGCGGGATGGCCAAGGGCGACGTCCTGGCCGTGGCTCAGGTGGCGGGGGTGATGGCCGCGAAGCGGACGCCCGATCTCATCCCGATGTGCCATCCGCTGCCGATCAGCGGCGTGTCGATGGCCTTCTCCCTGGATGCTGACGCGGGTCGATTGGAGATCCGCGCGACGGTGCGGGTGACAAGCCGCACAGGGGTGGAGATGGAGGCGCTGACCGCTGCCGCGGTGGCGGCGTTGACCGTGTACGACATGTGCAAAGCGGTCGATCGCGGCATGAGCATTGGCAACGTGGAGCTGTTGCACAAAGTGGGCGGCAAGAGCGGCGAATTCACACGTCGTCAAGATTGATGCGAATCGCGATTCTGACCGTGAGCGACAAGGCATCGCGGGGAGAACGCGAAGACCTTGGTGGGCCGGCCATTCGAGAGGCACTGGCTGGGTTGGATGCGGAGTGGGTCGACTACCGCGTGGTACCCGATGAGCAGCGGCTGATCGCCGAAGCGCTGTTTCACCTCTCCGAGCGAGCCGACGTCGACGTCATCCTGACCACTGGTGGGACCGGCCTGGCGCCGCGGGACGTGACACCGCAGGCGACGCTGGATGTGCTCGAGTACGAGGTACCTGGCATCGCCGAAGTCATGCGGGCGGAAAGCGTGCGGGTGACGCCGGCGGGCATGCTGTCGCGGGCGGTGGCTGGGGTGCGGCGCGGCACGCTGATCGTGAACTTGCCCGGCAGTCCCAAAGCGGTGCGCGAGATCCTGGCGGCGCTCGCGCCCGCGCTGCCGCACGCGGTCAGCACGCTCAAAGGCGAAGTCGGCGAGCATACGCGGCCGGCATAAGGCTGCCCAGCAGACGAGTCTGCTGCGGGTCGATGCCGCCGAGCGACCACAACGCGGTCGGGTACAGCAACATGCCCACTGCTGCCGCGACGAGGGGGTGCACCGCGTCGCGCAACCACCACACGACGGGGGCCATGAGCAGGGTGGCGACCAGCGGCCGCCCGGCTTCGCGGAGGAGGGAGACGTCCGGTGCGATGCGTAGCGCGAGCAGCTGAAAGGGGATGAGCAGCACCAGCTCGGAGAGGACCGTCACCCACGCGGCGCCGACATAGCCGTAGCGCGGGATCAGCAGCACGTTCGCGACGAGGTTGAACACGAGCGCGGCGACAAACGCGACGGTCAGCGCGCGCTGGCGACCAGCGGCGATCAGCACGTACTGGGTGAGCCCGTTGGCGTAGCTGAGCGGCAAGTAGCAGATCAGGATCGCCAGCGCTACGGCCGCGTCGGGGAGGTATTCGCGTCCGCCGACGACGGCGATGATGGGCTCGGCCAAGAGCGCGATGCCCGCGGCGAGCGGGAAGCCGAGCTGCAGCAGGATGCGCAGCGCCATGCGGTAGGCGTCTGACGTTGCACTGGTGGTTGCGAGCCTTGGGAACAGCGCCAGGGTGAAGCTCGAGGAGAGGATGCCGGCGCCCTCGCTGACCTTGTAGGCAGCGGCGTAGGCGCCCGCGGCCAGAAGCCCACCCAGAGCGGGCAGCAAGATCGCGTCGACTTTAAAGAACAGGCCCTGCAGGAGCTGGTTCAGGAACAGCGGCCAGCTCTCACGTAGCCAGGATTGATGCGCGGGTGCCGCCGCGGAAGCAGGCAAGCGCGGAGCCAGCAGCAGCAGGAGCGCAGCGGCCCCGATGACACTCACGATGAGCGACGTGCCAGCGAGGCCGATGAGGCCCGCGCCGCTGTACAGGACGATGGCGCCGAGTGCCACTTTGAGGATGGTCGACAGGACGGAGACGGCGGCAGTCAGGTCCAGGCGCTCGAGGCCCCACAGGAGGCCGCTGGCGGTCTTGGCCAGCACCGCTGGCAGCAGGGCAGCGTAGAAGACGAGCCCCGCGACGGAGGCTTCGCTGCTCAGGTTGGCGAGCTCGCGCCCTGGGCCGTAGACGACGATGACAATGGGCAGCCCGAGTAGCCAGAGGATGAGACGCAGGAGGCTAACGCGGCGCAGCGCGGAGCGGGCGATGGCTGGCGTGCGCGGGATTTCGCGGGCCAGCAGTGCGTTGAGGCCGAAGTCGACCAGGGTGTCGAAGTACGTGGTGAAGACGATCAGGAACTGGAACGCGCCGACATCGGCTCGGCCGAGCAGGCGCAGATAGACGACGGCGAAAGCGGCGTCAACCAGTCGCGCCACCATGGGCGCGGCGGTATTGATGGCTATGCGTCGCGCCCCGCGGGTGTCAGGTGTCGGGTGTCGGGGGTCGGGTGTCAGCTGTTGCAGCGCCTCCGAGACCCGAAACCCGAGACCCGACACCGCTCGCGGAGCGAGCTAAGCGTCTTTCCAGGCCTGGCAGAAGTGCCATAGCAGCCGCACGCCTACGCCCGTGGCGCCTGGACGCGGGTTGTAGGGCGCAACGTACGTCTGGTCGCCGTCGGCGTAGGCGGTACCGGCGATGTCCAGGTGCACCCACGGAACGTCGCCCACAAACTCCTTCAAGAACAGCCCCGCGGTAATCGCGCCCGCGCGCCGACCACCGGTGTTCCGCACATCGGCCATCGCGGTCTTGATCTGCTCGCCGTACACCTTCCACAGCGGCAGCTGCCAGCACCGATCGCCCGACTTCTCGCCGGCCTTCAGCAGCAGATCGGCGAGCGGCTGGTTATTGGTCATCAGACCCGTCGCGTGATCGCCGAGCGCGATCTGACAGGCACCAGTCAATGTCGCGAAATCGACGATCGCGTCGGGTTTCTGCTCCGCCGCGTACGCGAGCGAATCGGACAGAATCACGCGCCCTTCGGCGTCGGTGTTCACGATCTCCATCGTCTTGCCGTTGTAGGCCTTGAAGACGTCGCCCGGTTTGTACGCGGTGCCCGACGGCAGGTTCTCGGTCGCGGCGAATACGCCCAGCACATTGACCGGCAGTTTGGCCGCGGCGGCCAGCTGCGTGAAGCCGAGCACTGTCGCGGCTCCGGTCATGTCGTGGCGCATGTACTCCATGTGCTCGGCGGGCTTGATCGAGATACCTCCGGAGTCAAACGTGATGCCCTTGCCCACAACGGCTAGCGTCTTGGTGGCCGCCGGCGCTTTGTAGCGCAGGACGACGAACGCCGGCGGCTGACTGCTGCCCTGATTGACCGCGAGGATGGCGTTCATGCCGTGCTCGCGCAATTCGTCCTTGCCCCATACGGTGACGTCGACGCCGAACCGCTGTCCGAGCTCACGCGCTCGCTCGGCCAGATACGTCGGGGTGATGAAGTTGCCGGGGCCGACAGAGAGATCGCGCACGTAGTTGACCGCTTCACACGTCAGCTTGGCCAATTGAGCGGCGTTCTCCAGTTCGCGGGCGCGGGCAGAATCGCGCTCGACCACGGTCATCGAGCTCACCTGGTGCTTGGACTTCGTGGTTACCTTAAACTCCTCGTAGCGATACAGCGCCAGGATTGACGACTCGATGGTCGAGCGAGCGGCATCGTGCGGGTCCAGTCCACCGGCGCCAGCGCCGTGGACAATCGTGGCGAAGCTATCCACCTTTAGCTCGCGCGCTTTGCGAGCGGCGATGGCGGCGGCGACGCGCACGTTTTCGAGCTCGAACTCGTCCTGCTTGCCGAGGCCGACGACGGCGACCCGTTCGGGTTTGAAGCCGTTGTGGCCGGAGTTGTGAATGACGCTGATGGTGGCGGCCTCACCGGTGATCTCGCCGGCCGCGATGAGCCGCGAGATCTGACCGCCGAGGGCCGTGTCCACGGCCCCCGTGGCACCGCCAGGTTGGCTGACGCCCTCGAACAGGTTGACTACCAGCAGCGGCGTCTCAATGTCAGTGACATCCGCCTGCTGAACGCGAACATCCACTCTTGCAGGCCTCCCCTGATCAATCGTGCGGAAACGGACTACGCAAAGGCTAACTTACGGGCGCGAAACCGGGCACGAGGACGCGAACAAGGGAGTACGCGTTCAGCGCCAGCAGCACCGCCGCGGCGGCGTACGGTGCGAACAGTGCCCAATTCCGCGGGAGCCAGGCGCTCCAGCCGTGCACGAGCAACGCGCAGATTGGCACGAGTGCCGTGAAGAGGTAGCGGGCCTGAAACTGCTGGAAGGTTAGGTTGTAGGCGACGTAGGCGAGTGTCGCCAGCGCCACGGTGACGAGCAGAAGACGCCAGGCGGGCTCAGACAGGGTGGAGGCGCGAGTGGCAAGCCCGATCGCCGCCAGCAGGGTGAGCACGGCCCAGAGCCAGTACAGACCATCCGGCGCGGGGATCGCCATCCAGCCGAACTGCGCCCAGAAGCTGTGGAAGCTCACGGTCAGGAACTGTGCGATGTAGTCGGCGCTGAGGCCGGGGAATCGCGGCTGGTCGGCGACGACTTCGGCGTGCCGCGCGAACGCCAGCGGGTCACTCCAGCCGTAGACCCTGACCTGATGTATGAGCCACGGCAGCATGACCGCGACGGCGGGGATGAGGGCGCGGCGGCTGCGCCACACGACCAGCGGGATGAAGACAGCCAGCGCCAGCTTCGTCACCAGGCCGAGACCGAGCAGGACGCCCAGCCAGCGCCAGTCGACGGTGCGCAGCAGCGCGAGGAGCAACGCCGCCGCCAGCAGGTTCGCGAGTGGGTCGGCACTCACCGAGGCGGACACGGCGGTGAACATCGGCACGCCCGCGATCGTGAACGGCACCGCCAGAGCGAGCGGCCGGGGAAAGACGTGGAGTACGACGTGGAACGCAACGAGGAGCGTGAGCCCGCCGAGGAAGACGCCGAACAGGCGCATGCGCAGGACCTGGGACGCTTCGTCCCCAGGTCCGATGCGGTAGACAGGCGCGGCGAGCATGTAGTACAGCGGGGGTTGCCACGACTCGTAGCGGATCGTGGCAACGTCGTCTCCGGGCTGCGGTCGCCCATTCTGCAGACGACTTAGCAGCGCCGAATCCCAGTCGCCCACCCGTAGTTCGGGCAATGTGCCGGTGTCAGCGACCCAGCGGACATAGTTGAAGTGCGCAGGCTCGTCGGGGTTCTGCCAGATGGGGGTACGCACCGCGTAGCCGACGCCGAGCGCGGTGTAGAGAGCAAGCGCCAGGACGAGGATCAGGCCGCTTCGGCGGCCGGCACGTCCAGCTTGCGGAACAGGGGAAGTGGGGTCGGCAGCTTGCGGCCGCCCGGGACGGGTTCGAAGCACCATCCGCTGGCCTCGAGCGCGTCATCGTACCCGAGCAGGCCGTGCAGCCGGGCCGAGGTGTGGGGCAGGAACGGCGCAAACAGCATCTTCAGGGCGTTGATCAGGTCGAGCAGCGTGCCCATCGTGTGATTGGCGGCGGCGCGATCTTCCTTGACCTGTCGCCACGGCGCCTGGCGGTCGAACCACTCATTGCCGAAGCGGGCCAACGCCAGCGTCTCGCGTAGAGCACCGCGCAGGCGGACGCGATCCAATTGCTCTTCGATGGTCGCCCGAGCCTGCTCGATGCGCACTACGACCTCGGGATCGGTGGTGTGCTCGGGCACCGTGCCCTCGAAACCGCGCTGCATGAAGGTCAGCGTGCGATGGACCAGGTTGCCCCACGCGGCCACGAGCTCGTCGTTGTTGCGGCGGATGAAGTCCTCTTCCGTGTAGTCGGTGTCAGCCGCCTCAGGCGCATTGGCGATCAGGTAGTACCGAATCGCGTCGGGGTCGAACGCTGTCAGCAGCTGCGGCACCGTCATGCCGACTCCGGCGCTCTTGGATGCCTTCTGGCCGCCGAAGTTCATGTACTCGTTGGCGGGCACGTCGTATGGCAGGATCGTGTCGCCGCGGCCGAGCAAGATGGCTGGCCAGATCACCGTGTGGAACGGGATGTTGTCCTTGCCGATGAAGTAGTACTGGCGGCAGGTCTGATCCTTCCACCAGCGCTCCCACGCCGTCGCATCGCCCTTGTTCTTGGCCCATTCGATCGACGCGGTGAGATAACCGCTGCACGCCTCGAACCAGACGTAGATGCGCTTATCGGCCCAGCCGTCGCCCACCTGTGGCGGCAGCGGCACCCCCCAGGTCAGGTCCCGCGTAATCGCGCGCGCCTGCAGGCCGCCTTCCAAGAAATTGATCGTGAAGCGGTAGACGTTCGGGCGCCAGTAGTCTTTGGGCCGCGCGAACTCCAGCAACGCTGGCTGAAGCTTGGGCAGGTCCAGGTAAAAGTGCTCGGTCTCGCGCTGTTCGAGGGTTGCCTGTGGGTTCAACCGTGAGTGGGGGCGGATCAGATCTTCGGGCTCCAGCAGGCGGCCGCAGTTCTCGCATTGGTTGCCGCGCGCGAGCGCATAGTGGCAGTGCGGGCACTCGCCCTCGATGTAGGTGTCGGGCAAGAAGCGGCCAGCGATCGGGTCGAAGAAGCCGACCGACTTGTCGCGGAACATGAACCCCTTCTCGAGCAGCATCATGAACTCGTCCTGCACGACTTCGCGATGATTGTCGGTGGTGGTGGTCGTGTACAGGTCATAGCTGATGCCCAAATCGCGCCAGTAGGTCAGGAACTCGGCGTGGTAGCGCCCCGCCACTTCGGCGGGGGTCGTGCCCTCCTGGTCAGCGCGCACGGTCACGGGAGTGCCGTGGGCATCGGTGCCAGACACCATCAGTACGTCGAAGCCGCGCAGGCGCTGGTAGCGGGCAAAGACGTCGGCGGGGACGTACACCCCGGCCAGATGCCCCACGTGTAGCGAGCCGTTCGCGTACGGCCAGGCTGTGCAGACCAGAACAGGTTCGTTCGTACTTCGAAGAGTAACACCGCGTTATGCTGATTCCCCCTCGGTGGGCTGCGATGGAAGGTGTCTTCGTGCAAACCAGTCGCCTGCGGACGCATTGCTGGGTCAACGGGCCAGAAGACGGCGAGCCGCTACTGCTGGTGCATGGAAATCTGAGTACGGGGCGGTTCTGGAGGGCAGTGGCGGAGCAGTTGCCCCAGAACCTGCGCGTGGTGGCGCCCGACCTGCGGTCGTTTGGGCGGAGCGAGCAGAAAGGGGTCGATGCCTCGCGAGGGCTGCGCGACTGGAGCGATGACCTGCGCGCGCTACTCGAGGCGCTTGGCTGGGCTGATCAGGGCCGGGTACACGCGGCGGGCTGGTCGATGGGCGGCGGCATCCTGCAGCAGTACGAGATCGACCACGCACGTGATCTGGCGAGCCTGACGCTGGTTGCGCCGCTGTCGCCGTACGGCTTCGGCGCAACAAAGGATGCGCAGGGCACGGGCAACTACGACGACTTCGCCGGCAGTGGCGGCGGCACGGCCGCGCAAGACTTCGTGAACCGGCTGCGTGCGGGCGATGCCTCCGACGATGAGCCGCTGTCGTCGCCTCGGGTGATCATGCGCAGCTACTTCTGGTCATCCGCGTACAAGGCGCCCGACGAGGACGAGCTCCTGGCAGAGGTGCTGCTGACAGCCGTCGGCGACGAGTTCTATCCGGGCGCCAGCACCACGTCCAGCAACTGGCCCGGCGTGGGGCCCGCGCCGACCGGCGTCAACAACGCGATGTCGCCCAAGTGGTGTGATACCAGCGCGTTCGGGGACGTCGCATCGCCCGCGCCGGTTGTGTGGATCCGCGGCACCGATGACCAGGTGGTCTCCGATGGCTCGTTATTCGACTTCGGCACGCTCGGAAAACTGGGCGCGGTGCCGGGCTGGCCAGGTGACAGCGTGTTTCCGTCGCAGCCGATGATCGCGCAGATAAGAGCGGTGTTCGAGAGGCGCAAGACGCACGGCGGCAGCGTCGAGGAGGTGGTCCTGGAAGGAGTGGGCCACGGACCACTGATCGAACGGGCGCCGACCGTCGCGCAGCACATCAAGCAGCAGGCTTCTGGCTTCATCCTGAGCGCAGCGAAGGATCTACGAAAGCGACGGTAGATCCTTCGGCTCCGCCTCAGGATGAGGCTGTAATCTGGTACTCCTTGCCTTCGCGGGCGAGCTCCACCGGACCGCCGAACGTGCGCGACGCGGCGTCGCGGTGGTGCTGATCGAGCGACTCGGTCGAGCGGAAGTGCGTCAGCATGAGCTGCCGCACACCTGCCTCGCGCGCGGCCGTGCCCGCTTCGCGCGCGCTCATGTGGCCACGTTTGCTCGGATCGAGCTCGTCCTCGGTGGCGTCAAGCAGCGCCGACTCGCACATGAACAGGTCTGCTTCGCGCGCGGCGTCCACGAGCTGGTAACACGGAGCAACATCCGACGAGAACACCAGTGTTTCCCCGGAGCGGCCGCGCACGCGCATCGCATGCGACGGGATGTAGTGCTGCACCGCGTGGAACGTGAAGCTCAGGTCGCCCACCGGGATCGCGTGACCGGGCGCGTATTCGCATACCTCGAAGACGTCTTCGAGCATGGCCGGCTTCTCGGAGATCAGCTGCCCCAGCTCGCGCAGAAATGCGCGGCCACCAGGTGGTACGTGCAGCGGCACGAGCGGTGAGAGATCAGCAGGGCGCGCGTCGCCAAACTTGAGCAGGTAGTACAGCGGGACCAGGTCGAAATAGTGATCGGGATGGAAGTGGGAGATGGCCACACCGTGCAGCCGATTGGGCGGCAGATGCCTGACCAGCCGCCCGGCAATGCCCGAACCGCAGTCCATGAGCACGGCGGTGCCGTCTTGCTGCACCAGGTACCCCGAACAGGCGCCGTCGCGGTTTGGGGCCGCCGGTCCCGCGCCCAGGATCGTCAGCGTCAGGGGCGCCATTCCGGTGTTGTTATGCTAGCGGACGAGGCGAGGCATGCAATACCGCGCCTGGTTCCGCTGCAGTCTCGGTGAACACGGGCAGTGGTCGCTGGAGGACGTGATCTACCGCTGCCCAACGTGCGGCGGGCTGCTCGAAGTTAGCCATGATCTCGAGGCGTTGCGTCAGCGCAGCGCCGCGGAATGGATGCGGCTGTTCGAAGCGCGTTACAAGCGCACGACCTGGCCGTATGGCAGCGGCGTGTGGGGCAAGAAGGAATGGGTCGCGCCGCAGCTCGACGACGACAACGTCGTCAGCCTCGACGAGGGTGGCACCAACCTGTTCTGGGCCGAACGGTACGGCAAGTCGCTGGGACTGGACGAGCTGTGGGTAAAGCTGTGCGGCAACAGCCACACGGGCAGCTTCAAGGACCTGGGGATGACCGTGCTGGTGAGCGTGGTCAAGCAGATGATCGAGCATGGGGCGCCGATTCGGGCAGTCGCGTGTGCTTCTACCGGCGACACGTCCGCGTCGCTGGCCGCATACTGCGCGGTGGCGGGGATTCGGTCGGTGGTGCTGCTGCCGCGCGGCCAGGTGTCGATTGCTCAGCTGGTGCAGCCGCTGGCCAATGGTGCGTTGGTACTGGCGCTGGATACCGACTTCGATGGCTGCATGGCGATCGTGCAGCAGCTTGCGCTGGAGCCTGGAATCTATCTGGCGAACTCGATGAACTCACTGCGGCTAGAGGGGCAGAAGACGATCGCGTTCGAGATCGTGCAGCAGTTCGACTGGCAGGTGCCGGAGTGGATCGTGATCCCAGGTGGGAACCTGGGCAACGTCTCCGCTTTGGGCGCTGGGTTCTTGATGCTGCGGGACCTCGGACTGATTCGGTCGCTGCCGCGGATCGCCGTGGCGCAGGCCGAGTCGGCGAATCCGCTGTACACGGCGTACATGCGCGGCTTTTCGAGTTTCGAGCCGATGTCGGCGAAGGCGACGCAGGCGACCGCGATCAAGATCGGTAATCCGGTGAGCTACTCGCGCGCGGTGCGCACGCTGTTGTCGGTGGACGGCATCGTCGAGCAGGCCTCAGAGGCGGAGCTGGCCGAGGCGGCCGCGCGGGCGGACCTCAGCGGGATGTTCAACGACCCGCACACGGGCGTTGCCCTGGCAGTGCTGGAGAAGCTGGTGCGGCGGGGCGAGATCAAGGCCGGGCAGCGGACGGTGGTGATCTCGACCGCCAATGGGCTGAAGTTCACGGATTTCAAACAGCGCTACCACGAGGATCGCCTGCAGGAATATGGCGTGGTTCCACAGCACGCGCAGCGCCCCGTGGAGCTCCCGCCTGATCTGGACGTGGTGAAGCGCGTAGTTTTCAACTAGCCCGCAGCCCAAACGGACAACGGACGGCAGATGGCGCGGCAGCGCCGCAACGTACTCCGGGTGCCCGGTATCCGTCCCGAACCTGGGGGGTAGAGGGCGAAGCCCCCTCGGCCGCGCAGCGGCCTGCCAGAGAACGTAAGAACGCTACGGGCGGCGCATGCGCCAAGGAACTCTTAGGCAGGGGCCGCGAAGGGCCAGTTCACGCAGTTCTCGGGCAATTGCTCGCGGAAGTGGTGCTCGACGCCCAGAACGTGCGCGCAGATGCCTTCGCCGCGGTGGGCGAAGCCATCGCAATCGCACTGCAGCAAGCCCTCCTGCAGGTTCACCTCGTGCTCGCCATTGGCGCCGTCAACATGCACTCGGAAGGGGTCCTGTGACACGAGCTTGAAGCGCTCGGGCTCGGTCTCATAACGATGCGCCTTGGCGATGAGGCTGTGCAGGTGCGATTGCAGCATGGCAGCGTAAGCCTCCTGATTTGTGGGCCTCTGCAGATCCAGTTTAATCAAACTCCGACAGTCGGGGCACGCACTCTGCTTATTGGGGTCGCCGATGGGGCGGGGGATGGCCGGCGGTGGACCCGAACGGGTCGTGCTGAGCCTGGCCTTGCTCGTGCCGCTCGTGGTTGCCAGCGTCAGCATCGGCCAGCTCGCGACCACCGGCTTCGCCGGACCGTCCAC
>Ga0137375_10004238_pt1 | contig 17076 bp, 12 predicted proteins | sample SagtaG_24_FD_104936 | JGI IMG/M metagenome (GOLD analysis project Ga0137375, IMG submission 104936) | Vadose zone soil microbial communities from Sagehorn Ranch, Mendocino, California, USA - Sage1_R_113_16 metaG | ecosystem: Environmental > Terrestrial > Soil > Vadose zone | place: USA...
CAGTGGTGCCGCCATCGGGAACCCCAGGAACACCCCCTGGGCCAAAGAGCGTGTAACCGGAAAGGCCATACCGGCCCGCGAAACCAGGAATCGTAATGGTCCCACTTAGATCTCCAATGTACCAAACTTCAGATCCATAGTTTGGGCCGTCGTACTTCGCAAACAAGTACGTATACAATCCGCTGCCAATATTTATACTTACTGTGGCGGTGGGGTTGGGGGTCGTAACCGTAGGAGTAACAACTACGGCAGTAGGCAAGGGACCAAAGGAGTTATTTGAGCGAAAGTAGGTTTGTCCATCGGCTTGGTCACTAGTGCCAGTAGCCATGCCAATCAAATGGTTGGTATAAAGTGCTCTGTCCGCCTCACTGGACGGTATACCGAAATTTACGAAACCCAGTTCATGGGCGTCGCCAATCGTAAGGGCTTGGGCGTTATTGCTGAAGGCAAGCACCGCGGCGCAGAACGCCGTGCAAAGCAGTGCAAGCTTCGTTGAGGGAATAATGTTTATTTTCATATCGCCGATTAAGAAAGCAAAGGCTATGCCAAGAAAGGATTTTCGTTGAAATAGAGTCATAAGTAATTTCCTGACAAAGAGTTATAAATGTGATCAAATTGGATTGAAGAGCATTTGGTGGCACGGCAAATTGTTAAGTATCCCGACTATTAATCGTCATGAGTATAAGGAAACACATAAGGTCAACGGAAACAGGATATTATAATAACGACTTTGGAACGTTAGGATTTCCGACGGTTCGGTTGGCATTATGATCTGAACTTCGCTATAGAAAAAACGGGCAGGTTTTACCCTGCCCGCTTTTGTCTAACTTTGTAAGGCGAACGCTGCCCCTGTTTAACTGATCGCAAAACGGCGAGAGATGGCGAGTGCCCAAAGGGCCAGGCCTAGCAACATCGCAGTGATGCCACGGTCGGGCACCCCTGCACCGGCGCCCGGCCCGAGGAGCGTCCAGTTGGTAACACGAAACAGACCGGCGATGGCAGGAAGGGTTATAATTCCAGTCAGATTACCGACGTACCAGACCTCGGCACCGAAGCCGGTGTAATTCGCAAACAGGTATGTGTAGATGCCACCGGAGCCAAGATTTATGGTTGTACCGGTGCCATTAAGGGCCCATACGGCAGTCGGCGTGAGACCAAAAGCATGGTTTGAGCGAAAGTAGATCTGGCCATTGGCAATGTCGATCGACCCAAGAGCCATCCCAACTAAGTGGTTTACATAGGTTACTCTGTTTTGATTACCTGAAGGTATCCCGGGCCAGGAGGAAGCCTAGCTCGTGGGAGTCGCCAACGTTAAGAGCAAGCGCGCTGGCCTTGTGACTGAATGCAAGCATGGCGGCACAAGCGGCCAGCAAAGCAAAAGTTTGTGTTTTGGAGCTATGCTAATGTTCATGCTTGGAAAAGCGGCAAGCCCTGTACCAAGGCGGAGCGCCGCCTCCATTTCTATGATCCAAGTTGCTGTCAACTTTGCGGTTACGACCTACGGAAGGAGTGTTGCCCGCCACAGTATTGTACGCACTTTCATAAAGCATTCCGACGATCCGCTCGCGGGGGCGGAGTAATGACTAACTAGAGCGTACGATTCGAGAACGGCAGATTGTAGCTATGGGCGTTCACTAAGGGATTATTGCCCTCACTGTGTCGTGATCGGTAGCTTTCTGTTAATGAAAAAAAACCGGGCAGGTTTTACCCTGCCCGGGGAATCAATTCTTCGGCTGAAGGGAACAAGACTTAGATCATATCCGATTTGCGCTGCTTACTGAGTTATTAGCGGCCTCGCCTCGCGGAACGGCTATTTATCTTAGGCATGAGGAGCCTTCCAGATGCTGCTTCACTCGGGCTGCAGATCTGCGAGCGCATGCCTCGCTTCGGATGCGAGGGGCTCCTGAAGACCGCCGACCAAAGCTTGATTAAGGGCGTCGCGCGCTTCGTTCGTTTGTTTGGTTTGTAGTTGTGACATCCCCAGATAGAAAAGAGAATTGGCGTTGAGTGTGCCCTTCCGTGCGCTTTCCTGTAATAATTGAATTGCTCGCTGGTATTCCTTTTTTTCGTAGCTCAGTCGTCCCAGAAGCTCCGCCAACTGTGCGTCACCTGGCAGCGTCTTACGCGCTTTCGTAGCAAGATCGTAGGCCGCGGAAGTCGTGGACGGTTCTTGAGCATACAGCGTAGCCAGGCGCTTTTGCGCCGTCGCGAAATCCGGCGATCGACGCAGGATATCCTTGTATATCTCGCCTGCCGGCTTTATCTGACCGCGCTGTTCATCGAGGGCGGCTTGCGCCATGAGTGCGGGCAGATACTGAGGATCAATTTGTAATTCCTTTTGAATCTCGTTCTCGGCAGCCAAGAGGGCCTTTGGATTTTCATCCAACGCCGTTAGCGATAGAAATATTCTGGCGTCAGCAGCCTCCGGGAAGTTGGAGCTGGCCGTCGCGGCTTTTTGCATTATCTCTCGAGCCTCGCCTAGTTTTCCCAAGCTATAAGCTGCCCAAGCCAAATCATGAAGAACTGACGGATCGTTTTCGCGACGCCTCGCTGCCTCTTGAAGAAGACTGTAAGACCAAGTGAAATTGCCCGTCTGATAGGCAACCCTTCCAAGAATGCTGGTGGCCTGAGGATCACCTGGCGTAAGTTCGCGTGCTTTTTTTGCGTAGGCGAAAGCCTTCTCTTTGTTTTGGAGCGGTCCTGCGTAGAGTAGCGCCAGCTTGGTGGTCGCCGAGGCCAGCCCGGGATTTAATTTCAGCACTTGCTCGAAAGTCGCAGCCGCTTTGTCCGAGGCGCCTTGTTTTTCGTAAGCCTCTCCCAAGTGCATCTGAGAGATGACATCATTAGGCTGCTCTTTTGCCATTGCTTCGAGCTGTGAGAGTGACAACTCCAGCGAGGCGCCATTACCGCTCTTGAGCAAAGCGAGACGACGTTTGCTTTCCTCCTTGCCTGGGAAATCCTTGGCTGCGTTCGCGGCTTTTTGGAGCGCTGCCCTGGCTAAGTCGGTCTGTCCCATCATATAGGCCGTCATACCCAGGTGAAACTGTACTTCCGGACTGTCAGGAAGCTTTGCGGCGCTCTCCTGCAGAATTGGCAGAGCCTGTTGATACTCGCCGCGCTTGAAAAGAACCCAGCCAAAGGTGTCGGCTATCGCTGGATCGTTTGCTTGCAGTTCGCGAGCTTTACGCGCCACGTCGTAAGCTTTGCCTGGATCGTCCAGTCGATCGGCATACAGGCAAGCGAGATTATTCAATGCTGCAATCGAGTTAGGATTGATCGAGAGAAGCCGTTCATAAGCATCGCGAGCCTTTACGAAATCGTTTGTCCGCTCATATAGGAGCGCCAGCATCATCAGTGCCGAGAGATCATTAGGATTTTTCGAAAGCTGCGTCTGGAGCTGGCTGAGCGCCTGCGGAAGTTTGTTGTTCGCAAGATATGTTTGGACCAGCAAATCGTACGCCCCTGCAAAATTTGGGTCGAGTCGAAGCGTCTTTTGCAGCTCTGCTTCGGCTAAATCCCATTTTTGTTCAGTGGCCAGGATCTTGCCTTCAAAAAAATGGGCGGCTGGCGAATCAGGTGTCTTTTGGAATTGGCGCCGTATCCTCTCCCGTGCGGCGTCAAAACGCTTTTCCAGCAGGTCGAGCTCAATGAGTTGATCGATTGGCCACAAGCTATCTGGCACGACTTCGGCGGCTTTTTCAAAAGCCTGGCGCGCTTCGCCATTTCGTTTGGCCTGACGCAACGTCAGCCCGAATGCCATCTGGGCCTGTGGGTCGCTCGGCGCAAGCCTTGCTTGCTCACCAGTGACGACAGCGGCATCGTCGAAGCGATCAAGTGAGCCATATGCAGCGGCCAAGAGCAATGCTGCAGGCCTTAACTCAGGATTTCGATTGAGCAAACGAGTCATTGGTTCAATGACCGCTTCGCCATGACCGGAGCGAATATTGATGTCCGCAAGGAGCAGAATCGCGTCGGCATAGTACGGGTTGATTGAGATTGCTCGATCCAACGCCACCTTTGCCTGGTTTAAGCTATTGTTCTTAAGATACGCGCTCGCCAATTCGTATTTGATCAGTGGACTGTCGGGATAGGTTTGATCCAGCCGCTCCAAGATCCCGAGCGCTTTTTTCGTGTCGCCCTTTGCCAGGAGCACTTCGCTTTCCAGCCTGTGGCCATCCAAGTTTTCGGGATCGCGGCTAAAGACATTTTGCAAGAGTGAAAGCGCCTCGTCGTATTTCTTGTCCTTAAATGCAACCTCGCCCAGCAAGCACCAGCCCGGTAGGTAATCCGGCGCTTTGCTAGTCATCTCGGAGGAAATCTTTCTTACTTCCTCGGTATCACCGACACCTGACTTGAATGCGGCGTATTTCAGACGCTCGGTTGAACGAATGGGCGCAAGATCCGCTGCTTTCTTGAATTCCTCGCCAGCCCGATTCGGATCTTTCCGGATCAGATGCAGATCTCCCATCGTCGTATGCGCGGCAGCCGATTTGGGATCGTGAGTGAGCGCCTGTCGAAGTGCGTTTTCCGCCGCAGACAAATCGCCTTGGCGGAGAAACAAGTTTGCTGAAGAGAGGTAGAAAGGAAGGCTATCCTTGTTAGGGAATTTCTGCAGCTGTTGCCCGATCTGCTCGATGTCTTCTTTGCTTTGCGCCGCCTCCGTTAAAGCGATGATCGCATCGCCACTATCGGGGAGTAGCTCGAGGACCTTTAGGGCTTCCTTTTTCGCGTCAGCAAGCCGTCCCATGGCCAAATACGAACGGCCAAGCCGGATGCGATATTCGGCGTTGTTCGGGTCAAGCGCGCTGGCTCTGGCCAGAAACGCCACTGCGCGAAGGGGTGTTCCTTCCTCCAGCCACATTGTTCCGATTCTTTCGAATGCGAGCGCGTTTTGCGGATCCAGGCGAACCAAGTTGAGGTAGCTCAGTTTTGCTTTGTCGTAATCGCCGGTCTTAAAGTAATTGTTCGCCTCGGCGAGAAAACGTGTCTTCTTGGCTTCCTTGGAACACGCGACCACGAGTGTGGCCGCAAGAGTGAGCGTTACGATTCTAAATAAGGTTTTCGATGTTTGCATTTGGAGGACGATTTTGAACTTAGTTGTTGTTTCTGTTTGCGCGGTCGTTGGAGACACCAAGCTTTTCCATTAGTTCGTAAAGAGTCGGCCGGCTGATACCGAGATCAGCAGCTGCGGACGTGATTTTACCGGAGTTCTTCTTAAGCGCCTGCTCAACCATTTCCCGTTCGACATGTTCGCGCGCTTGTTTGAGCGTCGTTGCGGATGAGGCTACCAGACCTTTCTCCTGATCCAACTCGAGGTCTTTTGCGCTCACTCGCGCCCCGCTCGCCATAATGACGCCGCGTTTTACGCGGTTTTGAAGTTCGCGGACGTTTCCCGGCCATGAATAGCGGTTCATCGCGCGCAACGCGTCCGGCGCGAAGACCATCTTGGACTGGCCGTTTTGGCCAGCATATTTTTGCAAAAACTCGCGGGCCAGGAACACAATGTCTTCCCCGCGCTCACGAAGCGGCAGGAGACGAATGGTGACAACGGCAAGACGAAAATACAGGTCTTCGCGAAATTTTCCGTTATCGATGAGTTCCTTTAGATCGGCATTGGTCGCAGCGACCAGCCGGGTATCGACTTGAATCTCCTGTCTTCCGCCCACGCGCTGCAACCGCTGTTCCTGAAGAAACCGGAGAAGCTTCACCTGAATAGCAGGAGGAAGCTCGCCAATCTCATCAAGAAAGAGGGTGCCGCCACTGGCTGTTTCTAATAGTCCTTTGCGCTGAACGTGAGCGCCAGTGAAAGCGCCTTTTTCGTGGCCGAACAGCTCACTCTCGAGAAGGTTTTCGGGAATAGCGTTGCAGTTGATGGCGACAAACGGACCCTCCTTGCGCGTGCTGCGGTGATGGATGGCCGCAGCCGCCATCTCCTTTCCGGTGCCACTTTCTCCCAGTAAGAGAACTGGAGCATTCGTTGCGGCCACCTTGCGGATGAAGGTAAAGACTGCCTGCATTTGTGGACTGGCGCCCAGCATGTCTTCAAAGATATCAGGGCACTGGCTTTGTTGTAACTTGTGGTATTCCTTCTCAAGTTCCGCCACGTGGATGCATCGGCGAAGGAGTAACCTTAGTTCTTCCATCTCTACAGGCTTGCACAAGAAGTCGTAAGCCCCCGCGCCGACTGCCTCGATAGCATTCTGCTTTTCGCTCTGTCCAGAAACGATGATGACCTTGGCCGTGTTATCTATTCCAAGTATATCGGATAACACCGCCAGGCCTTCGTCGCATTCGTTAGGTCTCGGTGGTAAACCCAGATCAAGCAGCGTTACCGCCGGCGAGTTAGCCTCAAAGCCTTCCCCTGCTGCCTTGCGATCTTCAGCGAAGTGGACTTCGTAGTGCTCGCTCAGGGCCCATTTCATCTGCGTCCGGATGGCTTCGTCGTCATCCACGATAAGTATTTTAGGTTTCATGCTATTTGACACTTCAGAGGCAACATCACGCGGAACGTTGTGCCAACGCCCAGCTCGCTTTCTACGTGAATCTTCCCGTGATGGGCTTCGACAATCGTCTTGGATTGAAACATGCCAATGCCCAACCCTTTCTTCTTTGTGGAGCGGAACGGGCGGAAAAGTGAATTCTTGATAAACTGCTCAGTCATTCCGCAACCGTTATCACTTACGGACAAGGCTACCCATTCCCCTTGTCGGGCTGTTTGCACCGTGATCCGGCCATTCATGCCGACCGCATCACGCGCGTTGAACAGGAGGTTCGTAAATACGCTCTGCAGTTGTTGCTGATCAGCCGATATCTTTGGGATCTGATCGAACTTGGTTATTAGGTTGGTGTCGAGTGTCCCATTCAGGTTCGCGAGAGCTTCCGTGACGACCAGATTGAGGTCCAACTCCGCCGGCTTGAGGCACAACTCATGGCGCAGCGCGTTCATGCGGTTGATAAGATCATTAATCCTGCTGGCAGCACTACCGATTCCGCGGAATGCGTCCTGCCGGAAGGCGGGATTGTCGAAGTGTGTTGGCAAATTCTCCAACATGAGACCGAGGGTCGAGGCGGCGTTCTTTAGGTCATGAATCAAAAATGCCGACATGGTTTGAAACGCTTCCAGCTCTTTTCTTTCCATGATCTCTTCTGTGAGTCGCAGCTTCAGCAGACTCGCCGCCACTTGCTCGCCGATGCATTTTAACAAATCCATCTCTTCCGCCGAGTAGCGGAGGCCCCTCACGCGGTCTGCGAGGACAATCGCTCCGAGCCAATGCTCTCCTCCAATCAGCGGAACACAAATGGGGCTGCCTCCGCTGCGGAATTGGCCGTTGCTTTTTTCCATGAGGTCTCGCGCCCACTTTTCTTTTGCTCTGCCGAGATCGAAGGGTCGTGATAGCTTTATTAACTCGGCAGAATTGAGCTCCTTTCCCGCGATCGAGCTTGTGAAATCGTCGTGCGATTGCTCCGCGTCGGACGTCGAGCCCACCCGGATCAGCCGCTCTCCTTGTTCGTCGAAGAGCCAGGTCGAGACTGACAGCGCACCAAACGTCTCTGAAATCATCCGCGCGGCGATGGTGCCCAGCGCCGTTTCATCCAGCGCAACCGCGAGACTTCGAGTGAATCGCGCCCAAATTTGGCGGAAATCATGCTGCGGCCGCCTAAAGTGGCGGCTGATAAAGAGTTGCAGACTTTGCCGGGCTCGCTCAGAAAGGAGCAGTATGGCCAGGATCACCACGCCAACGAGGACAACAAAGGCCGCTATGGGAAAACCGGCGGTGCCTCCAAAGCGGGCAACGACTTGAGCCAGTATTCCGACAACAAAAAGATATGCCCCGGTCAGTAATACTGTGACGGAGGTGTGTAAAACTGCACGTGACGGATAGACATCGATTTCGTTAAATCCGGTCCGGACGTAGGCAACGGCGATCAGCGCGCATCCGATAAGAAGAGCAGTCGCCTCGACACTGAGTTGACTCGGGCTGTAGTCCGAGAAAAGGAGCGCTTGACTTCGGGTGTAGATGCGGGCGCCAAAGATCACTCCCAGTCCCAGAACCAGGAACTTGATTCGCCAGCGCATGGTCCCAACGGTGGCTCGGAATGTTCGCTCGATGTTCATCAGAATTAACACCGTCGAGACGAGAATCAGAACGTTTAGAATTATTGCCGGTTCAGCAAGCCTGAGTCCCCATCCGTCAACGGGGGGTTCGTAAGCGATCACATCGAAGAAAGGCCTGTAAAGAGCGGCCAGCGACAACACTGGAATCAAGAAAGCGCCGATAACAAGCCACCGCGATCGGACCAGGAAATCGCGATAGTTTGCCCTGGAATACGTCAGGCTGAAGGTTAGCCAAACGCCAGGGAGAAATGATTTTGTCACCAGGCAAAGTGTTTCCCAGAGGGCTGCCCGCTCAGGAAGAAGCGCATTGCTTCCTATTGCGCCAAACAGACTTTCCAAGGCGAAGACCAGCATCCCAGCCGAGAAACAGCAGCTCGCAAGCGAACGCTGCGTTCGACAGGCCGCCGCTGTCGCCAGGGCGGCGCTAAACATGCCGGCGGCCAACGCTAATATGGTATTTGCGTTCACAATTGGCTTTGAGCTGGCGTAATCAAGTGCATCGCAGCTCCAGCTGCGGCACGAGTTTTCTGCTCATCATTAGATCGAAGTCTCATTCGGCAAACGAAGCGCTCTCTGGGCGTCAAGCGTAGCGAAATTGAGTCCAGCTTACGTATCAAACGCCGGAGAGCCGGGTCTCTCAACATTTCTCCGGGAATAGGAGCGCTAAGTTCCCCAAAAAACTCGCCGAGAACAAAAAAAGAGAGACCCGAAGCCAGGCGAGACGGGGAAGAAGTTCGACTCCGCTACAAAGGTCAGCGTGATTCCAACGACCGAGTTCCGGCCTCACCCTTGTGCAGCCACCACAACAGCAGCAAAAATGGAATCAGTGAAAGCACAAAGAAAACAGGCCCCCCGCGGGTGTGGATTGGACTGTGAATCATCTGGGGGCCTACATTCGCGCAGAGCAGACCGATCACCAGGATGCGGAAGCCGTTCCGTAAAATGCCGAGCGGAATGACAAATGCCACGAGCACAATGCGCCGCCACGAGGTTTTCAGAAATACATTGGCGGCCAGGATGCTGGTCATCAACAGCACCAGGCTCGATCGAATGCCGCTGCATTCCTGTGCAACTTGGATGGTAATATTCGGCAATTGGAAAACGGCGCCGTCTCGAATGAAAGGCGTACCACTTAAGTGAAAAAGAAGATTTGCCACCTCGGCCGACGCTGATTTCGAGGCCAACTCCAGAGCGTCTCGCATGGAATCCGGCATCGGCACCATGAAGATGAGGTACGCCAACGGAAAAGCCGCTGATCGCATCCAGTCGCGCCCGAAAAAGAAAAATCCTCCCGCCGCAAGACAGCAAAGAAACGACAGGGTCAGTAGCGCTAGGCGATCATAATCGGCCGGCCCTCTCCCTCCGAAATTCGACCAGGACGAGAATATAAGAACGCTGCCGGCGGTGACCAGCGACACAATCGCGAGCCGAAAATCCGTACGGTAGTTTTGAGGTAATTGATCACGCCGAAGGTAAAGCAGGTAAGCAGATACAAATGGTATCAATAAAATGTATGAGTAGAGATCGCTCTTGGCTGCGTAATTCAGCAGCACCAACAGGTTCTGGCCGAAAGCTACCAGCAGTACAAGCAGAAAAGACGCCGCGCCCCAAAATCGCCAGCTCTTCCCACGATTTGGCGGTGCAAATCGGGAGATGTTCGCTGGTTGCTCGGAAATGATCGTTTCGCGAGCGGCGGCTTCGTTTGATGAAGGGGGCATTTCGAAAGTGTTTGTCAGATCGCGTCCGGCTACAATTTGTCGATCTTCTGTCGGGAGGGGGCCTGTGGCCAGGTTATTTCGTCTCTGGATTCTTAATAAGTGTAAGTCAACCCGGCGAAATAGCGATTTCGCGAATAACCCGGTGTCGATCCCAACGCACCTTCCGTGTTGTGTTCGTAGTTCACATTGAGTGTGAAATGCTTGTCGATCATATAACGAAGACCGACAGAAAGGTTGAACGAATTTCGCGTACCGGCGCTCCCATCATCGTCGTTGTGAAAATAAATTCCGGTCGTCGAATTGATGCGTGAAGTTAGGCCGTATGTCAACACGAGACCCGTTCGCAGCGTCTTACGGACCGACACGTCTTGCGTATTAGGCGACTCAAATCCATAGCTCGTTGTCCAGTTCAATGAATGGTTGCTGCTCGTATAACCGACCGAACTTTCAACGTAGGGATCCGCTCTATCCCCGGCGGTCTCAAGGGAGCGAAACGCTTCACCCCCGAGCAAGTGAACGGCCAGATGTTCGGTCAGATGATGATCGAAGCCAGCCAGGATATAGTTAGTAGTAGAATCGGTGGGGGCAGTATCGTAATTGATCACTTCATAGCGGTAGTTGCCGACCAGGTTCGTGCGGCGCGTCAGGCTATATTGGAGTTGCTCGCTGAATGTGCCCTGAACCCGGTCCTGAAACGATCCAATCAACGAATCATCATATTTGGTGCGCTGAAATGTGTAGCTCGTCACCGTGGTGAGTCGCGGCAGCCAGTGGTAAGTCAGCGAAAAAATATCACTCGTGTAGAAGTAAGAAGAGGTAACGTTCTCCGGACCAACGTCGGATTGGAAATTGGGCTCCTTCTGGTACGCAGCGTAAATGCTGGCGTAGAAGGAAAGCCGTGTGGAGAAATTATGCGTAAGCGCCATCGTAACGTTTCCGGCTGTTTCATCGCGGCCTGCCACATCGAAAAACTGGCTAAAGCGTCCGATGCCTAGCAAATAAAATTCTGTCGCCCCGCCGGGTCGATCGTAAGTGAGAACAACGTTTTCTCTGGTGAACCATGAGGCCTCGGGATTGGTGTTTAAGGTAGCGTTGTCGTCGTAGCCCGTGTCGACCCCGGCTGTGATTTGAAGTGGAATAGCTGGCAACCAGCCCAAACCGGCAGCTTCGAACGTTGAACCGGCTGCCTCCTGACCGCGGGTCTGTGCCGGTTGTAGAGCAAGTAAAGCGGCCAAGAAAAGCGCCAGCGGCAGCGAATCAACGCGGTTACGACCCCGGTGAACTCGACATGGCAAAATCATGTTTGCGCCCTGTCGACACCTCAATCAAAACAAGCTGCGTGAGATGTAGATCACGTCCCCGTCCTGGACATATTCTGGGTAGATGGGGTTGCCGTGAATACTCTGACGAAGATTTAGGGTCTCGGCGCGTTGTACGCCGTTAATTATGCGAGTCAGATGAATGTTGCTCGCGCTTCCATAGTCACTTACTCCGCCCGCTTCCATAATCGCCTGGTATACAGTCGTGGGGCGATCAAAAGAGTATTTACCCGGCCTATTGGCAAATCCGGACACGATCACGTTCGCCGCGCCACTTTCCAACGTGACCACGAGGTCGGGGTTATCAAGGTGCGGCTCATAGAGGTCCACGAGCTGACGTTGAAAATCGATCACTCTTTTACCGGCAGCCATCACTTCACCAATCAACGGCAGACTCACCTTGCCGTCCCGGCGAATTTTCTGCACCTGATCCAGATCGGTTTCCTCCGCGAAGGAAAGCTTGATCACATCTCCGGCAGACAGCCTTACGGCTGTCCTGGGGCCTGGCGGGTTTGGCAAAGGCGGTAGCGGGCTCTGGCAGCCGACGCATGTAAGCGTGGCAAGGATCAGGGTGGCAAAAAGCCGGGAAGACCCGCTCAGCGCACCCTTGCGACAAACTGTATCGGTGCCCCGCAACGGTTGATCGGCGGACGTTTGTTTCCTCTCGTGTGTCATGCAGCGTGTTTATTCTACAAACATGTCAATAGGCAAGATAAATACGACTGGAGGGTGCGACTGCAATCGGAGGCTGGGGACCGACAAGTTTTCCTGAAAATCGCGCGAATCTGCGACTTCTGTGCCTATGCCTTCCAGACCTTCCCCTCGGAAACGTGCACGCCAGCCATCGCATTTCGAGTATCCACAATGCACCGCGCCCAATCGCCAAGTTCGTGATAGTCCACCGATGAGTGGTTCGTCGCGATGAGGACAAGATCGAATGCCGTTATCGTCGCGCGGTTCCACTCCACAGATTTTCTCCCGGCGAATTGCGGGTGCTCGCGGGTTGGTTTGATCACCGGAACATACGGATCGTAGTAGGCCACTTCTGCGCCTCGTTCCGCCAACAACTTCATCAACGCATAACTGGGCGACTCGCGCTCGTCATCGACATTCGGCTTATACGCCAGACCCAGAATCAGAATCTTGGAACCCTTGATAGCCTTGCACTGGGTGTTGAGCGCATCTGCAACCGCGCGCACAACATGCTCAGGCATGCGCGTATTGATCTCGCCGGCCAGCTCAATAAAACGTGTATGTTGACCATATTCGCGGGCCTTCCACGTGAGATAAAATGGATCGATGGGGATGCAATGCCCGCCAAGCCCCGGGCCGGGATAGAATGGCATGAATCCAAATGGCTTCGTTCTGGCCGCCTCGATAACTTCCCAGATGTCGATCCCCATCGCGCCGTAAACCAGCTTCAGTTCATTAACCAAGGCGATATTTACACTGCGAAAAATGTTTTCCAAAAGTTTGGTCGCCTCGGCGACTCGACACGAGGAAACAGGCACAACTTTATCGATCGTCTTGCTATAAAGCGCCACGGCGCGCTCAAGGCACGCCGGGGTATGTCCGCCGACTACCTTCGGAATTAGTTTCACCTTACTCTGTTCGTTGGCTGGATCCTCGCGTTCGGGCGAGAAAGCCAGGTGAAAATCTACTCCGGCCTTCATTCCCGAGCCGACCTCAAGGACCGATCGTAAATCCTCATCCGTTGTGCCTGGATACGTTGTCGATTCGAGCACCACCAATGCCCCCCGGGAAAGGTGCGGCGCTATCGCTTGGCCGGTTTCAAGAACGAATGAGATGTCCGGTTCTCGATTTCTGCTCAAAGGCGTCGGCACACAAATAATCACCGCTTCAACTTCGCTGACCCCCCTGAAGTCGCTGGAGGCGCGGAGCCTCTTTTGCCTTACGACTTCCGCGATGGTTTCGGGCGCAATATGCTTGATGTAGCTGCGTCCTTTGTTAACCAGATCCACTTTGCCGGCATCAATATCCAGACCGAGAACGTTGACATTCGCGCGCGCAAACTGGATTGCCAGCGGCAACCCAACATAACCAAGACCAACGATAGCTATCTTCATTATCGGCTGCTAACGGGATGTTGAGAGGCTTCCACTATCTCTTTACCGTGTGGCGGAGCCAGCGGAAAAAAAAGAAATCTGGCGTAAAAGTAAGCAATACTCTCGCCAAGTACTTCTCGAACACCGTCGCTATAACGCCACCAATGTTTTGGATTATAGTCGGGGTTAGGAACTGCAATAATGCCCACGGGAACGTGTCGACCAAATACCTTCTGGTATAGTAACTGCGTTCGACGCGCATGCAGATTTTCAGTAACAACATCGATGCCAGACACATGCATATTGTGATCACGAAACCAATTCCGCAGGGCAACCGCTGATCCATATGTTCTGTCCCGGTCCATCACGCGGGAAGGAACCATCTGCACGGACTCATTTGCCAGACCGTATTTCTTCAAGAGATCTGCCCCCACACTGGCTGAAGTTTGGTAATCATTAACGTATCCCCCGTTTCCCTCAACGGGCCCACCCGTCGTAAAAATCCGGTCATAATGATTGCTTTGGAATTCTTTTGAAGCCGCCCGGATCGCGTATTCGTGTATCCATCCTTCGACTACGAGAACGCTCCCGTTCACACGGTGCGTGATCGCGAGAAATGGGTAGATATGAAACAAACACAGATAGAAGCTGAGGAGGATCGCCACAAGAATGGTCAACCGCCCTGACCACGACAATCCCCAACGTTCCTTCCGTGTAACAAGTCCCCAGATCACATTCAATGAGACGTGACAACTGACGCGCCGAGTTGCGACATGACTGCATCCATCACCTGTTCAACGCTGATCACAGCAGTCGCGGTTCGATCGTAATCACGCTTGTAAAAAAACTTTTCGAGAAGGGGCGATACAATCTTTTCCTGTAATCCATAGTCGTATATTTCCCATGGGCTGGTACAGGTAAAGATGGAGACACATCGCACGCCGCTGCCCAGCGCCAGGTGCATGGGCAGGCTATCGCCAGAGACCAGACAGCGGTGGCCCTGCACATCGGCGAGATGTTCCAGTAACGTGGGTCGGTTCTGTAGCACGTTCACCGTCAGGCCTGTCGACTCCAGTTCCTTCTTCAACTCTTCGTAGTAGGCCCATTTCTTCATCGGCCAGACTGCGCCAGCAGTGGGTGAAATGGCCACATGGCCCTGCAGCCCGGTCGGCTGCGACGGCGGCAGATAATACGGTTCACCGCTAAAGCCAAGACCGAGACCAGCGAAGATCAATTCCTGATAAGTGCGCCGGTTTAAGAGCTTGAGCCGATCTGCTTCCTGCCGCCCATAGGCGCTAATCAGGCTCAAGTCGAACCAGTCACGTGAATCTGAAGTATAAGCTAGTTTATCGTCTCGCTGTAGGTATGCGCCGAAGAGTTGCTTAAACTTCAGTTCCTTTAAAAACCGGCTCGTCTCCAGATCATCCTCGAGATTGATCACGAGATCGTAGGCGGTATCGCTGATCCGCCTGCGATCCTCCCACGAGAAACAATGCACTGGTCGATCAATTCCTTCCAACAGCGACAGGTTGCTTGCCGCGGTAACCCAGCTGACCGGCCCATCCAATTGTCTCAACAACGGCGTTGTCCTTACAACATCGCCAGTCGCCCCGAGCTTGATAATCAACACGCTCATTTAATTGTCAGTTCTTACTCTTACTTTGCTCCTTGCTCTTACTGAGTGAACAAAAAGGAATAGATAGAAATAGACGCTGCTCCGAGTCTTTTGACGGTCTCCTTAACTGGTTAACTTGCTACGCTCTAGCGAATACATCATCCTATCGTACGTTCTCAGCGCGGAAAACTTGACCCAATTGTAGGCTGATTGCGTTTGCATCGCAGTCGCAAAGCCGAAGAGCTTCTCAATCCAGATGTACTTCCAAGATGCCCTGGGAAGCGATAGTCGGCCCCCCAGACTGTCGGCAAGCTGTTGTGCTTCCTGGATCAGGTCAGGACGATTCGGATAGAAATGGTGGAACCAGGTTTGCAAATAACCGAGACATGCCACCCGGGTCCTTTCGCTGTCTTCGAGTGAGCGCAGATATTGAACGTGCAGCTTTAGGGACGTGAGCAAGGAATCCAGTTTCTTGTTAGACCCTCCAATATGGCTAATGGACGTGAACCCGACATCGCGATAGTACGATTTTGCGTCTGGCACAAACTGAATGCCATCTGAAGCCAGAATTACCCGGCAGAAATACTCTCCATCATTATCCCGAAATAATCGGCGATCCCACGGTCCGGCAGCTTCGGTAAGGGCACGGCTTACCAGCCAATTGTCCGTCTGCATATGCAGATTGTTAGCCATCTTTCTAGTTAGCCACTCGACAGGCGAGAGGTCGTGCCATAGAAGCGTTGGGATGAATCGCGCCTTGCTTGGTCGATAGATGAAGTATCCCCACGCCCCGGAAAGCAGTGTTCGGTCACTCACGCCATTTTTAATTTTCCGCACCTGGCGTTCGATCTTATGAGGATCGAGAATATCATCAGCGTCCAGCCATTGGATATAATCTCCCTGAGCCAAAGAGAAGGCAGTATTTCGTGCCTCCGCCGCGCCTTGGTTCGGCTGTGTTACGACCCGAACCTCATTTGACTCAAATTGCTGTGCCATCGCGAGAGTCTTGTCAGTAGAACCGTCATCGACGACAATGATTTCTTTATGACGCCAGGTCTGCGCGATTGCCGATTTAATTGAATCGGCAACCCAGGTTTCGGCGTTATGAGCCGGAATCAGGACGGAGACAAGCGGTTCCATGCTAACTCCTTTCTGGGATCACCAAGAACGGTAATTTTCGCACGGTTGCTAGGACGTGATCGGTTAAAATTTGAAAACACAGGACAGTCAGTAAGCGTGGTCGCTTCTAACACTTTAGCGATTGGTTAACACCATATCGCGGCTAACGGGGACTCACTGCGCAACCAAGCTCCAGCCGGCGGGAAGAGTTGGGCCGTCCGCGGAGCCAACGTAAACGTTGTTGTTGAGGTACCAGATTGCTGTTTGACGCGTACCGCCGTTGTAAAGCACGTAATCGGGTTCACCGTCGCCGTTAAGGTCGGCTGTGGCTGCGAATATCCAGCCGCTGGGAATAGTTGGCCCCGGGGCGGCCCCAATCAGCGTTAGTCCTGATAAATAACCGATCGCTGTTTGGCTAGTACTGGTGTAGACCACGGCGTAATCTGGGTGGCCATCACCATTAAAATCGGCGACACCAATCAAGTCCCAGCCGGGCGGAAGTGTTGGCCCGTAGCCACCGCCTACGTGAACGTTATTGTTTAGATACCAGATCGCTGTTTGGCGCGTGTTGGCATTGTAAAGCACGTAATCCGGGTAGTTATCGCCGTTAAAATCGGCAGCGCCAACTAATTCCCATCCATTGGGAGGAGTCGGCCCATAAGCGCTTCCGATGAACGTTGGTCCAGACAAATACCAAAGTGCCGTTTGATTCGTGTTGGGGGCGAAGAGCGCATAATCTGAATGGTTGTCGCGATTGAAATCCGCGAGCCCCCTTAGTGACCAGCCAGCTACAAGAGTCGGACCATACGCGCCGCTGACGTAAATGTTGTTGTTTAAATACCAGATGGCCGTTTGACGCGTGTTGGCGTTTCGAAGGACATAATCCGGATGGCCATCGCTGTTAAAATCGCTTACTACGGCTTTGCCGGTGCCTGCTGCTGCCTCCCCCGTCCTTAACGGATGCGGATATGTGAACTTCTGATAACCGGGTTTAGCGCCGGTGATGTAATCGCGCCCCGCCTGCACGTAACCTTGCACGTGCTCGTTGGTGCCACATTGGTCTTCATCGTCCTCAGCCAAACCTACTAAGTTCCCAGCGGTCCCGCTGTTATTCCAGATGTAA
>Ga0137375_10004247_pt1 | contig 17052 bp, 12 predicted proteins | sample SagtaG_24_FD_104936 | JGI IMG/M metagenome (GOLD analysis project Ga0137375, IMG submission 104936) | Vadose zone soil microbial communities from Sagehorn Ranch, Mendocino, California, USA - Sage1_R_113_16 metaG | ecosystem: Environmental > Terrestrial > Soil > Vadose zone | place: USA...
CCCGTCCGGCGCGCTTGACGATCAGGTGGAAGGAGCTCTCGGGCGCGTCCTCCGCCGCGGGGTCCTCGACGTCGATGGTGATGTCGTTTCCGGCCGTCCCGGGCTCGAGCGCCATGATGCGGTAGGCGCCGAGCTTCGCGCCGCCGCCTGCCGCCAGTTCAGCCTTGGCCGCCGGCGTGCCGCCGTTCTGCCCGATCCGGACGACGTAGCACGCGCCGCCACCGTTCAGCAGGTAGCCGTAGACAGCGTGCGCGAGGTAGGAGCCCTGGACGAACTCGCCGAACGTGCTGGTGAACTGGCTCCAGTTGCTGATCAACGTCGGCGCGTTGAACGGGCCGTCCTGCGCAAGACCGACGAACGCGGCGACGGCCGTGCCGACGCCCTCGATCGGGCGGGACCCAGCCTCCATCTCCTCCACGTAGACGCCGGGTGACAGATAGGTCGGCATGCCGCCTCCTTGACGACAGGGGATGATCCAGCGGAGAGCGTCGTGCGGCGTGGAAGACCGGACAACGTACGCGTGGACATGCGACGGGGAACGCGTCGGTGCCCCAACAGGCAAGGCCGACCAAGTCCGCCAGCTCGGGCGTGGACTCGGACCCGCGACTGCCCGATTGGGCAGTCCCATCGACCCGAAAGAACGTCCCCGGACCCGTGCCGTGCGTGCGGGTCGATTCGACACGATGGCCCGAGGACCGTCGCCGACGCGGCGGACCATCCGATCATGCGTGAACGAGGCCGCGCTCCCGCCGAACGAAGCACCGACGGACGTGCGTCGGTGGCGGGCAGACGGAGGCCGGGGCCGGACCCCATCGAAGTGGTGTCGCCCGCGCCGGCATCGGCGACCGTCGCGGTGCTGGGCGACCCCGCGGGCCGGGCCGTCGACGACGGGCAGACGATTCGCGTCCTTCGGCATCTGCAGCGAACCTCGGGCAACGCTCAGGTCGCGGAGCTGGTGCAGCGTCTCCAGCGCGCGAACGGGACGGCCCTGCCGCACCTGCAGCGGCTCGTCGCTCCCCCGGTGCCGCCGAAGCCGATGGCACCGGAGCAGGATCCGAAGTTCGTCGCGCTGACGGGCAAGCTTGGGAAGCAGGCCGGCGCGATCAAGAAGCACGCGCCGGCCAAGGCGAAGGCGGCTGAGGCGCAGAAGGCCGCGGTCCCGCCGGCCAACGACAAGCAGAGCCAGGCCAAAGCCGCACAGGCCGAAGTGATGGCGGGCGCCAAGCCGGGCGAGTTCGACAAGGCGGGCTTCATCGCGGCGGTGAACAAGGCGATCAACGACGCCGCCCCCAAGAGCCTCGAGGAAGCCGACAACTTCGCAGATTCGGGCAAGGCCGGCGCCATCAAGAACCAGGTCATGGACAAAGTCGGCAAGGGCAAGGACGACTCGGCCAAGGACGTCAAGGAGAAGTCGGCGAGGCCGCCGGACACATCGAAGGCCAAGGAGAAGGAAGTCGAACCGATGCCGCCCGAGAAGCCGGGCGTCGCCCCCGGCGATCCCGGCGCGGCCGCGGCCATGCCGAGCCCGGCTCCGGCGGAGCAGACCAACCTCGCCGCGGGCCAGGCGGAGACCGATCAGCAGATGGCCGACGCGGAGGTGACCGAGGAGCAGCTCACCAAGTCCAACGAACCGGAGTTCACGGACGCCCTCAAGGCGAAGAAGGAAGGTGAGGCGCACTCCGCCGAAACGCCCAAGGCGTTCCGCGAGGGCGAGCAGCAGACGCTGGGCGCCACGAAGTCCGCCGCGGGCCAGGGCGCGAAGGTGGCCCTATCCGCGATGCACGGCAAGCGCGTGAGCGCCCTGTCGCACGTCGGAGGGAAGAAGTCCGACACCAAGTCGAAGGACGAGGCGAAGCGCGCCGAGGTCGCTGGCAAGATCGAGTCGATCTACGCGGCGACCAAGACGGAGGTCGAAGCCATCCTGACCGGCCTCGACGTGAAGGTCACCGCCGCCTTCAACGCCGGCGAGGCGGAGGCCCGGAGAGCGTTCGAACAGAACCACAAGTCCGAGATGGAGAAATGGAAGGACGAGCGGTACTCCGGTGTCCGAGGCAAGTGGCGCTGGCTCAAGGACAAGGTCAAGGGCCCGCCGGCGGAGGCGAACGCGATCTACCAGCGTGCGCGGGACCTCTACATCGCCCGGATGAACAAGATGATCTCGGCGATCGCCGACCTCGTCGGCGGAGAGCTCACGCGCGCGAAGGCGCGTATCGCGAAGGGCCGTCAGGACATAGCCGCCTACGTGAAGTCGCTGCCCGCCAACCTCAAGAAGTTCGGCCAGGAGGCGCAGAAGAACATCGCGTCGAAGTTCGACGATCTCGACAACACCGTCAACGAGAAACAGGAGAGCCTCGTCAGCGACCTCGCGCAGAAATACACCGAGGCGCGAAACAAGGTCGACGAGGACATCAAGAAGATGCAGGAGGAGAACAAGGGCCTGTGGGACAAGGCCAAGGACGCGATCGGCGGCGTCATCGAGGCGATCAAGAAGCTCAAGGACATGCTGCTCAACGTCCTGGCAAGAGCCGCGAGCGTGATCGGCAAGATCATCCGAGACCCGATCGGGTTCCTCGGCAACCTAGTCGGGGCGGTGAAGGCAGGCCTCCAGCGGTTCGTCGCCAACATCGCCGATCACCTCAAGAAGGGGCTGCTCGGTTGGCTGTTCGGCGAACTCGCGAAGGCGGGTATCGAGCTGCCAAAGACGTTCGACCTCAAGGGGATCTTCGGTCTGATCCTCTCGCTGCTCGGCTTCACTTACAACGCGATCCGCGGCCGGGTCGTCCGCAAGATCGGGCGGATGGGCGAGACCGTCGTCAGCAAGATGGAGCAGAGCGTCGACGTCTTCAAGGCGCTGGCCACCGAGGGAGTCGCCGGGCTGTGGAAGTTCGTCCAAGAGAAGCTGACGGATCTGAAGGAGCAGGTCCTCGGGCCCATCAAGGACTTCGTGATCCAGAAGGTGATCATTGCCGGAATCACCTGGCTGGTCAGCCTGCTGAACCCGGCGTCGGCGTTCATCAAGGCGTGCAAGGCGATCTACGACGTCGTCATGTTCTTCGTAAACCGGGCGGCGCAGATCGGCGAGTTCGTGAACTCGGTCCTCGACTCGATAACGGCAATCGCCGGCGGCGGCGTGGGAGCGGTCGCGAACCTGATCGAGAACACGCTCTCGAAGATCCTGCCTCTGGTGATCAGCTTCCTCGCGAGCCTGCTCGGCCTCGGAGGGATCGGCGACAAGATCCGCAAGGTCATCGAAGCCGTTCAGAAGCCGGTCATGAAGGCTGTCGACTTCGTCGTCGGCGGTGCCATGAAGCTCGGGAAGAAGCTACTCGGCGGACTGAAACGGCTTGGCCAAAGGGCCCGCGAGCGACTTCGAGGACGTAAGGAGCCGGAGGTCGCTGGCAACGTCAAGGAAGAGGCCAAGCGTCGTATCGGTACCTTGCTCGGTAAAGCAACGACTGAGACAAGAGTCAGCGATGTCATTCCTAAGGTGCTCGCCGAACTCAGACCTCACGGGTTACGCGAGTTACGTGCTCAACACGCAGGGGACGAAGTCTCGGTCATCGCGGCCGCAAGCCCCGAGGATCTGATAGCTCGATACGTCCCGAAGAAGCCTGCCTGTCGAGCCGACGTGACGGTGTCGGTTACTGGCGATCCGCTTGCCGGAATCAGCGGAATCTCCCGCGCAGCAAGACGAGACGCGGAGGGCCGCATCGTCGATGAGCAAGGCAACCCCATAACGAATCCAAATGAAGCAGCGATGGTTCCCGCCGCTACGTTCTTGCCGCCCGCACAAGTTGAGAATGCCGTTCGCCCAAGGCGGCGACGAGGCGGCGGAGGGGTTGAAGAACTGCACAAGTCTGGCGGCATCTTCACTCCACCTGAGCCCGGATCACAAGAGCTCAAGGTTGTGCTTTGGAATACGGCGGAACGACAGTACAACTTCGACAGCAACGCCAACCACGCGGAACCGCAGCTGACCCAGTGGCTCGCGAATCAGACGAGTCAAGACTGGAAGGGTCGTGTAGAGCGTATAGCGATACACATCAGCCTGAGTCCATGTACCATGTGCACTGGAGACCTCGTTGCAGTAGGTCGACAAATAATTGATGCAAGTCGTCGTGCAGGAGCACCCCGGCCAACCCTAACGTTGACCTTCGAGCAGATGTACGCGGGGAAAGGCAAGAACGTGGATATCTCCACCACCCCCGCGTCGCTATCCGAACTCGCGGGTGTTTGGACTGTCAGTCCAGGCTACTCGAAGCTGGAACCAGTTCTCGCCAAGACGAAGTAAGTGTTCGCCGCCCATCGACCTTCCTATGGTCACCCTAGACGAGTAAGACGCCGGGTGGGTGGGTGAGGATGGAACCCCTTGCGAAGTCTGGATTCGCGACTGCGTCCTCCGATACCCTCTACAATAGGCCTCATTTCCTACACCGCTCAATGTCGAAGTTGAAGACGAAAGGAGGGCTATCGAGCGCCGCGCTCGCTGCGCGCGCCTCCTGTCGTCGTCTGCGATCCTCCGCGTTGTGCATGTTCCGGATAGCCTGCTGAACGTTCCCGCGGCACATCGTGAGATCGATTGGCGTTTCGGCCGTTCCGTTGTAAGTCTCGAACGCGTCGACGTGCTGCTGCTCGTGGTCGGCGAGCGTGGTGTCAATCACTTCCTGCACCTGGGCCCGCTCGCACTCGCTGAGGCCGCACGGCGGCCTTGGCAGCCTGACGTGCGTGGTCACGGTGAACTCGGACACGAGCGTGCCCGTCACGTGGACGCAGCTCGGCCCTCGACAGCGTCGACAGCGCTCCCCCGGCTCCGTGGTCAGGTCCTCGGTCCGGGACGTGCTGTTGAACTCGGCCGTGGTCTTCCCGTGGAGGGCCGGCAGCCGCCGCTTCGCGTGCCCCACCGCCCGTTCCATCCCTCCGGTGAACCTCATCGGCGGGAAGGGGACGACGGACGCCGCCGTCACCCTCGTTCGTTGGACGCTTGGTCCGCCGGGCAGCGAGAGATCGACTCGACCGTCTGCTGCAGCCTGTGGACCGGGTGACGGCCCCTCCCTGCTGGCCCGACGCAGGTCCGTGACGACGGACGACATCGCGGCGTTCCCCATCACGCGCTGCAGCTGCGCAACCGACGACGGGGTGACGAGGGCTGGCCGCTCCCGAACCAGCGGAACGAGCGCTCCCAACGGAGTCGTCCCATGCGAGACGCGCGTTGAGGCGCTGTGGACGATGTCGTCGATCCGGCGGCTCTTCGCGCGTTTCATCGGTCTGCAGAGACGAGTCAGCCTCCGCCTGGAAGCGTCGCGTGCGCAGCGGCGGCGCGCGTGCCCGAATGCGTTACCCGAAGGGACACGGAGAGGTGCTCAATCGGGCAAGGACCGGCGGTCTACCCAGCGGCCTTGCCCTCCTCCTCCTTCTCCTCTTCCTCCTGGCGCTGGACGAAGAGACCTTGGACGGTGCCTTCCTCCTCCTCCTCCTCCTCCCCCTGCCGCTGGACGAACGAGCCCTGGACCTCCTCTTCCCTCTCTTCTTCCTGGCGTTGAACCGATGGGGCGGGCGACACTGACGCGGCTGGCGGGGCCGCGGCGTCGGCGGCCACCGCCTGCTGCGAGCTCCGCTCGGCCGCCTGCTCGAACGGATCCGACGGATGGCTCAGGCTGATCCCACCGGCCGTCGGCGTGCCCGCGACCGGGCCGGCCTTCTGCTGGACGACGTGGGTGAGCTCGTGCGCGAGCATCTTCCGCCCATCGTCGGTGTGGCGTTCGTACTTCCCGCTTTGGAACACGACGTCCGTGCCCACGGTGTACGCCTGCGCGTTCACCGACCTGGCCGATTCGGAGGCCGCGCCGTCGGTATGCACCCGGACGTCGCTGAAGTCGGCCCCGAGCCGCGACTCCATGAAGTCGCGGGTGCCCTCGTCGAGTGGGGTCCCCCCACCGGATCCAACCACGCCCTTGACCGGCGACTCCTCCTCCTCGCGACGCTCCAGAAGGGACGTAGTGTCCGCATTCCCCGCAGCGCGCTGGAGATGTATGACCGTGGGAGGACCGAGCGCCGACACCCGTCCCTCGGACAGGATCCTCGAGGCCGTATCGGCGACCCCGCCGTCCGATCGCTCCGAGGTGACCGGGTGGTGCTCCTTCCTCGGCGAGATCTGCTCGAACTCATGGCTGTCCATGCGGCGCCTCCGTCCAGTCATGCGACTAGTCACGCACGTCGTTCGTTTGTCCATCGCGCCATCCACCTAGACAAGGCCTGACGGTGAGGTCGACGGGGAAGACGCCCCTGCCCGAAGGGGCAAAGGCGAGGGAGCGGCGTGCGACCGCGACGATCAGCCCTCGGCGAGCTCCCGTTCGACCTCCATCTTGGGCCTGAGCTGGCCGATGAAGATGCGCCGGTTCCCGCTGAGATTCTGGTTGATCCATTCCTGGTTCAGCACCATGTTGTCGAAGTCCTTCCAGATGCGCTCGTCGTTAGCGCAGCTGTAGCGGCGGCAGATCCCCGGGCGATCGGCGTAGATCCCGCATCGGCCCGTCTCGGTGTCGTTGTGCGAGCAGTACCCGTTCTCGCGCTGGCGGATGAAGTACGGGTTGCCGAGATCCCACTTGGCCTTGCCGGCGTCGATCTCCTCGGGCGTGAGGGCGAAGCTCAGCCGGCAGCAGACGGCCTTGCAGATGTGCATGCGCTCGGCGCAGTTGACCTCGGCCGGTGGGTCGGGGTTCTCGGGCTCCTGACGGAACGTGATCGCCGGCCACTCGAACCGCTGGGGCTGCTTGTCGCCGGTGATCTCGATGACACCGTCGTCGTCCTCGGGGGCAACCTCCTCTCCCCCAGAGCCGTCGACGTCCTCCTGCGCGAGCACGCCCTTCGAGCGCATCAGCTCGACCAGCGCCTTGACGTATTCCTCGATACCGGCGATCCGGGCCACGACCTTGTCGAACGCCGCGTGCGTGAACATCGTCCCGCGCACCACCTGCCGCTCCAGGTCGTCGACCTCGTGGTTCGCATCATTCGACCCGTTGGTCGGCGGGGTGGGGAGCATTTCGACGGACGTCTCATCCACGGCGATCACCGATCCTTCCGCCGACAGCCGTCGACACGAGCGGGTAATAGGGACCGAACTCGGACTCGACCGTGAGGTGACCGAGCTTGCGGTACTCGCGCTCGGTTCCTCGGATCAGGTCCGCCATCTCGACCGGCCGGTCCTCGTCGGCCGCCAAGAATGCGGCCGTCACGCACACGTTGCGGATGTTGCCGCCGGAGATACGGAACGCGCCGGCCAGGAACGCGACGTCGATGTCGTCCGCCTGCGGCAGGCTCGGCGGCAGGTTCCGCTGCCAGATCAGCAGGCGGTCCTCCTCCTCGGGCATCGGGAAGTCGACGACGGCATCCAGCCGACGCGTGAACGCCTCGTCGATGTTCGCCCGCAGGTTCGTCGTCAGGACGGCGAGCCCGTCGAACGACTCGATCCGCTGGAGCAGGTACGCGACCTCGACGTTCGCGTAGCGATCGCGGGCGTCCGTGACCTCCGACCGCTTACCAAACAGCGCGTCGGCCTCGTCGAACAGCAGCACGCCGTTCACCCGGTCGGCCTCGGAGAAGATCCGGTCGAGGTTCTTCTCGGTCTCCCCGATGTACTTGTCCACGACCGTCGACAGGTCGATCACGTACAGGTCGAGCCCGAGCGAGCCCGCGACGATCTCGGCCGACATCGTCTTGCCGGTGCCGGACTCCCCCGCGAACAGCGCCGTCACGCCGCGCCCCTTCGTCGAGGACCGTCCGAGCCCCCAGGTCTCGAATACCCGCTCGCGATGCCGGGCGCGAGCGGCGAGCTCGCGAAGCTGGCCGACGACCGCATCGGGCAGCACGAGGTCGTCCCACCCCACCTCGGGCTCGATCCGGCGGGCCAGCCGCTCGAGGCCCGCGGCGTTCTGCGCCCGTGCGCCGGCCTGCAGGTCGGCCGCCTCGACGGCCCGGTCCGCCGCCTTCGCGTGGAGCCGGCCGGCTACGGCGGCCCGGTAGACCTGCTCCGGGCTCAGTCGGAACTGCATCGTGGCGCCGTCGGGATCGAGGTCGGCGGGCGAGTCGCCGTCGAGCGCCATGCGCCACACGATCTCGCGCTGCTCCGCGCTCGGCGCCCCGACGTCCACCAGCAACGGTGGATCCTCGGACCAGCCCGGGTCCCACGCGCGGGAGCCGAACAGGACGACCGGGCACGCCGCATCGGCGAAGCGCCGGACCCGCGTCGCGTCCCGCTCCGCGAGGGCGTCGATCGGCCCGGCGACAAGCCCGCCGCCGCGCAGGAGCGCTTCGCGCGCGGCGACGGCCGCGATCTCACGGACATCGTCCTCCGGCCCGAGGCGGAGTAGGTCCAGCGAGAGCACCGGGATCCCGTCGTGGACGAACGCCGTCGCGCCGAACGATCGAGCGGCGGCGCCCGGGCGCTCGCGGAGGTACGAGAGGCGGACGCCGCGGGAGATCGCGCGAGCCAGCTCGTCCACGCCGGGAAGGTCCGTGTCGACCGATACAGCGAGCAGCCCGTGCACGAGGAGATCCGGCGCATCGTCGCCGAGCAGGTGCGCCGTGACGCGGTCGGGAACGGCGAGGGACCTGGTCAGGAACGGGCGATCCGGCTCTTCCACGACGAGCAGCCTGCCCCGGATCAGGGCGCCGTGCGGACCGAACCGCCGGCGCTCGAGCGTCGGCTCGAGGCTGCCGGTGCAGAGCTCGAGCGCCAGGCCGACCCCGGCCCGGCGCCTGGATACGTCGTCCTGCAGGTAGGCGTACAGCCGCTCGAACCGTGGATCCAGGTCGGGCGCCATCGCGATCAGCAGGAGGTCCACGTCCCGGGCGTCCAGCCCGAAGGACCGGGCGACGTCGCGCAGCCGGATCTGCGACCCCGCCGCCTCGGCGGCGTCCGCCCACGCCTCGATCTGCGCGAGCTGCTCGGGCGCGCCACCGACGGGGCCCGAGGAAGCCTGCGTCGCCTCGCCGAGCAGCCGGTCGACCTCGGCCTCGGAGATGTACAGGCCGCGGAACCGGTCGTCCGGATCGGGGTCGCCGGCCCGCCGGCGCGCGACGGCCGCTCGGACTCCGGCCTCGAGCGCCGCGAGCCGGAGCCGGAGGAAGGCCGACGAGGCGGCGACGTCGCTCATGAGCGCCTGGTTCGCGTCTTCCTGGTGATCGAGGGGGTCTTCCCGCCGTCCGCGGCCGCGGGCCGCTCCTCGGCCACCCCTTTCCCAACGAATGCGAGCTCGCGGGCGCCGACGCCCCGGTTGCCGTCGACAGGTTGCGACCGCTCCTCGGCTTCGTCGTCGGATCGCGGCTCGACCGGGCCGATGTCGATCCGCGGAGCCTCTGACACCAGGGTGCCGACCACGAACTCGCGCCGGCTGTCGAACGGTGCGGTCACGACGAGGTCCAGCGATGGCTTCAGCTCGCCTCCGAGCGCCGTCCAGACGTCCGAGATCGAGCGATCCTGCGGCGGCGGCAGGGCGATCGTCGCCCGGACGGCCTCGGGGCCGGTCGCCGGCGGGTGGACCTCGGCGAGGCTTCCCTGCAGGACGTCCTCCGGGATCGCGTCCGAGCGGATGAACAGCGAGAGGATCGCCGAGAGGAGCCGGTGCTCGTCCTCGGGCCGCTGCGTCCACGCCGTGATGAGATAGGAAAGCTTGAACTTCCGGGGCGGCTGCCGCCGGCCGACGATCACGTCTCGGCCGTCGACCAGCCCGCGGATGTCCTCGAATTGCACCTGCCGCCGCTCGAGGTCCTCGCGGATGTCGTACAGGTAGACGCTGATCGTCGGCGCGTTCTTGCGGGCCGCCCACTCTTTCGTCGGCGCCTCGAACGAGATCTCGACTTTCGCACCGTTCAGCGCGTCGCGCTTGATCAGCGCTCCAAGCGTCTCGTCGACGTCGTGGATCATCGGCCCGGCGACGCTAGATCCGGGCTGGACCGGCGAGAAGCCTTCGCCGGTCCGCCCAAGGGGATGCCTTCCGTGCCCGATGGGGAACCGGACCGGGACCACCGGGTGCGTCCGGCCCCGCCACGGCCGCTCAGATCAACCCCTCCTGCAGGGCGTAGGCGACCGCGTGCGAGCGGTTGCGCAAGTTGAGCCTGGTCGTGATGTCGTGGATCACGTTCTTGATCGTGCGTTCGGAGTACGAGAGGTGGCTCGCGATGTCGCCGGTGCTGAGCCCCTGCGCGACGAGCTTCAGCACCTCGACCTCGCGCTCGGTGAGGCCGTTGAGCATGAGCCCCCGAGGTGACAGCACCTGCCGCTGTAGCCGTCCCACCTGGGTCAGCAGGCGGCCGAGCAGGTCCGGCGGCACGGTTCCGTCGCCCGAGCGGGCCGCCCGGATGGCCCGCACGAGCGCTTCCGGCGTCGCGTCCGCGCGGCGCAGGAAGCCGCTGGCCCCGGCCTCGACGGCCGCGAGCAGCGTGGCGTCGTCGATGTGCGTCAGGACGAGCACCAGGCGCGGCGAGCTGTTGCGCTGCAGGCCCTTCATCACGCGGATCGTCCCGTCGTCGAGTTCATCGGCCGCGATCAGTCCGACCTCGACCTCGTCGACGTCCTGCTCGTCCAGGACCCGGACCTCGGGCCGACCACGGAACTGCGCCACGATCCCGGCCTGCGAGATCGCGTCCTTGGCGTACACGAACACCGCCACCCGATCGCCCATCGACTCCCCCTCCTCGCGCGCCGGCCCCGTCCGGCGACGCGTCCCAGGCACGATGCCAGACGCACATTTCCGAGCACTTAACGTGGGCTTAACGGGCAGTGGTTTCTGCCCCTCGCGGTTCCCGCTTTACTCTTAAGCTGGGTGGTTGGCGGTTTCTAGCCTGCGGAGGCCATGGGTGCCTCAGCCGCGCTAATCGACAACACCGTCATCTCCGTGACCCCGGGCGGCGATGCCTCCTGCGAGGTCAAGGTCCGCAACACCGGGGACGTGGTCGACGAGTTCACGTTCCAGGTCCTCGGAACGACCGCCGGATGGGCGACCGTCGAGCCGACCGCCCTGTCGCTCTTCCCCGGCGGCGAGGGAACAGCCAAGGTCGTCTTCAGGCCACCGCGCAAGCCCGACACGCCGGCGGGCTACGTGCCGTTCGGCATCAAGGTCATCTCGAACGAGGAGCCAGACGGCAGCGTCGTCGTCGAGAGCGCCGTGGACGTCGCCCCGTTCAGCGCGTTGATGGCCGACCTCGTCCCGCGCACCTCGCGCGGACGATTCACAGGGCGGCACCAGATCTCGATCAGCAACCGCGGCAACCAGCAACTGGCGCCGCTCCTCGGCGCCACGGACCCGGACGACCTGCTGAAGTTCGACCACCCGGCGGACGTCGAGGTCGCGCCCGGGACGGCCTCGTTCGCCAAGCTTCGAGCCAAACCCCGGAATCGGTTCTGGTGGCGCCCGGCGGAGCCGCACCCGTTCACCGTCGTCGCCGAGGCGGCCGGCGAGGCGCCGATCACGCTACAGGGCAACATGCTGCAGGAGCCGATCATCCCCAGGTGGCTGCCGAAGGCCCTGGCCGTCCTCGCCGCATTGGCGCTTGTCTGGTTCTTCCTGCTCAAGCCTAGCATCGAGTCGACCGCGCGGGACGCCGTCCAGGATCCGATCACGAAGCTGAACGTCGACCTCGCGAGGGAAGCCGATACGAACGAGGCCCAGCAGGGTGAGCTCAACCAGCAGAGCACGGGCGAGGACAAGCAGAACAAGGACATCGGAGAAATCAAACAACAGTTGAACCAAGTGCAGCCGGCACCGGGCTCAACCTTCGACCATCGTCTCCAGGTGGATTGTGGAACCTCGTGCGTCGCCCCTTACACCGTGCCGAAGAAGAAGCAGCTGTCCGTCACGGATATCGTGCTTCAGAATCCGAAGGGCGATACGGGAACCCTCACGCTCCTGAGAGACGACGCGGTCCTCCTCCAGGTGGCGCTCGAGAACTTCCGAGATCTCGACTATCACTTCATCTCCCCGTGGATCTTCAAGGGGGGGGAGAAGTTGACTCTCGATGTGGCGTGCAAGAACACTGCCGAGGCGGGCGGAACGTCTGCTGCCTGCAGCCCGGCCGTCACGTTCACAGGAACGCTCCAAAGCACGAAGGCGTGAGCAAGGTGCGGGCCCGCATTGCGGTCGCCCTGCTCCTCCTGGTTGCGACGATGGCGCTCTGGTCGCCTACAGCAGCCTCCTCACAGGGTGCCGTCCGCGAACTCGCTCAGGCGGTCGTCCCTGCCACCGGCAGCGAGATCGCGTTCGCGACGAACAGGAACGGCAGTTTCGACATCTACATTATGGACGGCGACGGCAGCAACCAGACCCAGATCACTACAGATCCCGCAAACGATACTCAGCCGGCGTGGTCGCCGGACGCTGCGCGGATCGCCTTCGTCCGCCACTCGGACATCTGGGTGATGAATGCCGACGGATCGGGCGAGACGGCGCTGAACACCATCGACGTCGGCGCCGAGTTCGATACGAGCAGCCATCCAACCTGGTCGCCCGACGGCACCAGGATCGCGTACGAGCACAACGGCGACATCTGGACCGTCAACCCCGACGGATCCGATCCAGTCCGGATCGTGGACCTGGACGTGAACGAGGATCCGGCGTGGTCTCCGACCGGAGACCAGATCGCATTCGTCCGCCTCATCGGAACCGGTAGCGACGTGTTCGTCAAGAATCTCGCGGATACGACCGGGCAAGGCACCAACATCACCAACTCGGCTTCGACCGCGACCAACGCCGAGCCGACGTGGACGCGGAATGGCACACACATCGTCTTCACGCGACAGACACTGCCGCCTTCGGTCGAGCGCCCGGCGCGGACGGACAGGTCCCGGGCCCGCTCGCTTGCGAGGCTGGCAGCGTGGCAGAGCCATCGATCCATGTCAGTGCGACCATCTGTCGCTGCCCCGGAGCCAGTCGCCGGCTGTATCCAGTCTTCGACAGCGGTTCGGGACATCTGCATGGTCGACGCGAGCGGTGGCGGCGCCGTCAACCTGACATCAGAATTGAACGGGGAGCTCAACGCCGACCCGGCCGTGGCCCCGGATGGCAGCACGATGGCCTTGGAGAGGCGGGTCTGCGTCGTCCCCGTCGTCCCCGTCCCCGTGGTCCCCGTCCCCGTCGTCCCCGACGTTGAGCGTCCCGATCGGATAAGCCTTTGGATGGCCGCGGCCCCTGTCGATCCGAGCTGCGGGTCGGGGTTCGCTCCCTCGTACACCATCTCCACCATGAACATCGATGGCACGGCGCAGGTTGATCTGACGACGCCGTCCTCCGTGCCACGAGACGTCGATCCGGCCTGGAAACCGGGAGCGGCCGACCTCGCGTTGTCCAAGTCTGACGACACTGACCCGGTGCCGATCGGCGGTGACTTCACGTACGCGCTGGCGGTGACCAACAACTCCGCATCACCGGCGACGGGAGTCCTCGTGACCGACACACTGCCGCCTGGGGTGACGTTCAGGGGCGCGACGCCGGCGGGCACCTGCTCGGGGACACCGACGATTACGTGTTCCCTTGGGGTCCTCCCTGAGGGCACCACGGTGACGATCTCGCTGTTCGTCACCGCGCCTAAGACGACCCGGATCATCCAGAACACGGCGAGCGTGGCCGCGGCGAGCCCGGCCGATCCGGATGTCTCGAACAATACCGACGTCGAGGAGACGAGGGTCGTCGCCGCCGACGTCTCCATTACCAAGACGGACGATCCCGATCCCGTCCTCGTCGGCGGCGAGCTCACCTACACGATGATGGTGAAGAACAACGGCGCGCTCACGGCAACTGACGTGGTCGTCACCGACCCGGTGCCCGATGGGACCAAGCTCCTGAGCGCGAGCTCGACGGTCGGGACATGTTCGGGGACGTCGACGGTCACGTGCCCGATCGGGACGCTCCAAAGCGGCGACTCCGCGACTGTCACGGCCGTCGTGTCGGTCCACGGTAGAGAGCGCGTCGTGACGAACACGGCGATGGTGACGGCGACGAGCCCCGACGACCTCGTGGAGAACAACACGGCGAGCGCGAGGACCCACGTCGGCGTGGCGACCCTCGAGTTGGTCCCGCCGGTCGGCCCGCCGGGCTTCGTCACGATCGCCGTGGGGAGCGGGTTCCCGAGGCACACCGAGTTCACGCTGGCGTGGGATCCTGGGATCGGCGAGGTCGAGGTCACCACGGACGCGGACGGCGCGTTCCGGAGCCAGGTGCTGATCTTCCCCGGCGACATCCAGGGTCCGAGGCTCCTCGTCGCCACCGGGGGCAGTTTCGCGGACGTGAGCGCGCCCTTCCTCGTCGAGCCGGCGACGATCCAACCCAGAGATTTCGCATCGCGGTCCTGAATCGGAGGAGGTCGACATGTTCCCGGCATCGGCTTTCGCACAAAGCCCGCTCGACGACGCCCTCGAAGGGCACGACGCGCTCGAGGGACGCCGTCGGTCGCGACGATGGCGCCGGGCCTTGCGAACGCTGCCCGCGGACGCGGGCAGTCCCGCCGCCCCAAGCGTCGCGCCGCCCGTCGCGCCAATCGACGCACCTGCCGAGGTAGCCGACCTCGATGCGGGCTTCGAGTTGGCCGTCAACGCGAGACCGCGAGCGTCCCGGGCGCCCCTCCGGTCGCCGGTGGCGATCGCCATCGGCCTCGCGCTCGTCCTCGCCGCCGGGAGCTCGGTCGTCCTCGCACGCCAGGCGGTCGTGGCGGCCGACCGCGCCGATCGCTACCAGGCGCTGCTCGACGCGGCGACGACGCGGACGGACCAGCTCGTCACCGACAGCTCGCAGCGGCTGAGCCTCGTCCCACTGCTCCAGGGGCGTCTGAAGGCGATGCACGACCGCATATCAGAGATCAAGAGCTCGAAGGTCCACACCGTCGTCAAGACCAAAGTCGTCACCCAGGAGCTCCGGCGCTGGGTGCCGAACGGCAGGGGGATACAGGTCGACACCACCGGCTTCGAGGGCCGCATCGCGATCCACGACGTCCAGCTCACGCACGCGTACGGCTACAGCCATCTGATCGGCATCGCGATCAACCGCAGCGGCGAGACCGTCTCGTACGCGCAGCTCGGATGCACGTTCGTGGACGCCGACGGCCGGCTGCTGGCGAACGAGATGGTGAACAAGGCGACGTGGGCGCCCGGACAAAGCTGGGGCTTCGACTGCAACGCCCAGGTCGATGGATCGGGCGGCACGGTCCGGGTCGACGAGATGAGCTGATGGCTCGCCGGCACCGGATCGCCGTCGGTGTCGGCCTGCTCATGTTCGGCCTGACGGTCGCCGCGTCCGTCCAGCCCTCGACGGCGGCGCGCCGGTTGACGAAGAGCATCGCCGCGTCACAAGCGAGGACCGACGTGTCGATGCAGATCGGTGCGCGGCTCCACGCCATCCGACGCGAGCTCGATACGACCGACGCGCAGCTCACCGACCTGACCGCGGCCGTGAGCGCACTCACCGCGTCGGTCCGGACGGCGGACCCCGACGTCCAGCAGGCTAGGCACGAGCTCGCCCGACGGGCCGACGACGCCGAGGACGCCTCGCTGCCCTCGTCGCTGACCGCCGCCGCATCCGTCGCGACCGCCTGGGCGCTGATCCAGCCGCTGCAAACGGTGAGCAGCGCGATGCTGTCGAAGGACACGTACGTCGCGGCGCTCCTGAAAGGGCTTGCCACGACGCACCGGCACGACGTTTCGCTCGAGGCCCTCGCCGACACCGCGCGGCTTCTCCGCTTGGAACTCGAGCTGCGGATGAACGAGCTCGAGAACCTGCTGTCCGACGCGACGCGGACGATCCCGGAAGCGGTACTGGTCAGGGACGGCGCGCCGCTCGCGGCGATCCGGCTCGAGATCGGCCGTGCGCGGGAGCTTCTCGCCGTCGTCGAGCGCGCCGACGCCGATCTCCGGATATTGTCGATCCGGATGGCGACCCGCAAGAACGGGCTGCTTGAGCAGCTGAACTGGGCAGACGTGCGCGGCGGCGCCCTGCAACAATCGATGGCGACCGTGGAGCGGTTCGTCGGCAATGCGTTCCCGGGGGTCACCGTTACGGCGGAGACGCCGGTTATCAGCGGGGTTTTCCACGTCTGCCCGGTCGATCAGCCGCACTCGTACACTGACGACTTCGGCGCACCCAGGTGGGCCGGTGGATACCACCCTCATCAGGGGAACGATATCTTCGCGCCCGAGGGAACGCCGATCCGCGCCCCGTTCGACGGGCTCACGGTCGAGACACCGAACCCACTCGGCGGGTTGGCAGTCACTGTCTACGGCGAGGCCGGCTACGTCTACAACGCGCACCTCTCCGAGTACGGCACGGTCGGCGACGTGACGACCGGGACAATCATCGGATACGTCGGGAACTCCGGCGACGCGATCAACAGCGCGCCGCACGATCACTTCGAGTGGCACCCGGGCAACGGCGCCGCCGTCGATCCGTTCCCTTACCTGAACGCGGTTTGCCTACTGCCCACATATGGAACGGCAAACGAAGCCTCACCGTCATGAAACGATCGCGAGCCGTGTCTTGCGGGGCCGGGGTTCGGGGTCAGGCGGGGACCGGCTCGTGCTCCCGATCGGGTAGATCGGGCGCTTGCTCCGGCTGCGGAACGACGACGGGCTCGGTCAGTGGCTCGATGTAGCCTTCTCGCTGGATCTCACCAATGTTCATGGCGCATTCCTTCCGAAGGCGTACCCTTCGGTCAGGTATCGACACGCTGGCCCGCGACCTGAAGGCTATGCAGCGGTTCAGTTGGCACTGTTGCGTTGGCTGAAACCCGGACACGGTGGACCAATCCGCGCGGGCAGGTATTACATGACGAGGGCGAGTTCGGCGAAGGCGTCGGCAAGGCGGTCAGCAGAAGGTACGTCGGTGCCGAGGTCGTAGAAGCCCCTGCGGAGGTTCTGGATGAGGGCGTGGCCAGCGACGATGACCCTGGCGGTCCGGTCACGCTTCAGCCCCCGCATCGGGCGAAGTCGGGCTTTGAGGCGTCCGTGGTCGGTCTCGAGCGGGTTGTTGGCATGAGCCTCCGTACAATGCAGGGCGGCTGGGAGCATCTCGTCGA
>Ga0137375_10004260_pt1 | contig 17036 bp, 10 predicted proteins | sample SagtaG_24_FD_104936 | JGI IMG/M metagenome (GOLD analysis project Ga0137375, IMG submission 104936) | Vadose zone soil microbial communities from Sagehorn Ranch, Mendocino, California, USA - Sage1_R_113_16 metaG | ecosystem: Environmental > Terrestrial > Soil > Vadose zone | place: USA...
CTGGTTCTACTGTGCGCCGTTGTCGTTCCACCACATGCCGCCCGACTTGGCGCGCGAGTTCGAGTCGGTGTCGCTGACCGTGTTGAAGGGTGACCTGAACTACCGGCGTCTCGTGGGCGACTGCGATTGGCCCGCGACCACGCCGTTCGCAACGACGGCCGACTACTTCCCAGGTCCGGTTGTCGCGCTGCGTACCCTCAAGTCAGACGTGGTCGTCGGGCTGGACACCGCTACCCTGTCGGCCCTCGACGCGTCGGGAGAGTCTTGGCGCACGAGCGGAACCCACGGACTGGTCCAAGCGCGGCTGTCGTAAGACTGTCGGTGTTCGGCTGTCTGCCTCGCGCAGCGGGACGGATGCTTGGCTGTCCTTCCGGGGATACCCGGACGAGAGTGTGTTCCACGAGCCACACGGATGCAAGCATCGGCACGGGCTACGCTGCGTTGGGTGTCCAGTCCTCGGCGAAGGTCTCCATCTGACGGATCACCAGCTCGATCGCCTTGGCCTCGGCATCGGGCGGGTAGTTGTACTTGGCCAGCAGCCGCCTGATGACCGTGCGGAGCTTGGCTCGGACATCGTCTCGTGCCACCCAGTCCACGCTGATGCTGCGGCGGATCGTCGCGACGAGATCCCGCGCGATGTCGGCAAGTACACCTTTACCCATTCCCGTGACGGCGGACTCGTTCGAGGCGACCGCGTCGTAGAAGGCCAGCTCCGCCTCCGTGAGGGCGGGGCTGAACTGCTGGCCACGGCCGGCATCGGCCGCGACCTCCTTGGCCATGGCGACCAGTTCCTCGATGATCTGGGCCGAGGTGAGGTGCTGGTTGACGTACCTGCGCATCAGCTCGATCAGCCTGTCGGAGTAGCTCTGCTGCCGGACCACGTTGTGCCGGGTGGTACGGCGCATCGTCTGCTCGACCAGCCGCCGCAGCGCCTCGACGGCCAGGTTCGGGGTTTTGGACTCCCGCAGCCGCTTCACGTACGCCTCATCCAGGTGCGTGAGATCGGGCCGGTCGATACCGGCTGCGGCGAAGATGTCGGTGACGCCACCGGCCTCGATGATGCCGGCGGTGAACTGCTTGAGGTACAGCTCGATCTCGGCAGGGATGGGCAGGCCCCGGGCGCGGCGGTCCTCCGCGTCGAACTTGGCCATCCAGACCCGCACGGCCACGAAGAAGGCGATGTCATCGCGCAGGCCGTTGAGATCGCCGCTGGTGGAGCACAGGGCGTAGAAGCGCTCCAGGCGAGCCGACTGGAGCCGGAATCGCTCCGCGAGCGGCTTCTCGCCCGGCTCGACCTGGTTGTCGGGCAGAGCCGGGTTCCGCAGGTAGTTGACCGCGCCGAGGGTGGCCTCACGGAACGCCTTGGGCGACCCGGACGCCAGCACGGTCTGCCAGTCGTAGCCGCGCAGCATCGCGCAGATGACCTCGTGCAGGTCACGGACGTGGGCCAGGGCCTCTTCGGTGTCGCGGTCGACGGGGCGGGTGTTCTGGTCGTCTGCGGTGTACTCGGCCAGCGCCTGGTGCAGGTTGTCGATGACCGGGGCGTACCCGACGAGCAGCCCGTCCTGCTTGCCGCGGAAGGTGCGGTTGACCCGCGCCAGGGCCTGCATCAGGGCGGCGCCGCGCATCGGCTTGTCCAGGTAGAGCGTGTGCAGCGGCGGCGAGTCGAAGCCGGTCAGCCACATGGACTGGACGATCACCAGCTCCAGCTCGTCGTCCGGGTCCTTGGCCCGGCGTTGAATCGCCTTGTTCCGCGATGGCCGGCGTACGTGCTTGCGGATGTGCTCGTTGGTCTCGCTCGGCTCGCCGGTGTAAACGACCTTGATCTTCCCCTTGTCGTCGGCGTCGTCGTGCCATTCCGGGCGCAGGGTGATGATCTCGTCGTACAGCCTGGCGCAGATCTCCCGGGTCGCGCACACGATGATGCCCTTGCCCGGGGCGTCAATGAACTTGCGCATCTGCGCGGAGCGGGCCTCCCAGTGTGCGACCAGGTCGTCCGCCACCGTCTTCAAGCGTTGCGGGGCGCCGTAGAGCCCGTTCATGACCGCGACGGCCCGTTTGATCCGCTCCCGTTCGGCCTCGTCCAGGCCGGCGGTCAGCTCGTCGGCCCGCTCGTCGATGACTTCCGGCGCGACATCGGCGGGCAGGTCGACAGGCACCAGGCGGGACTCGTGGAACACGCGCACGGTGGCGCCGTCCTCGACCGCGCGGGTCAGGTCGTAGATGCTGATGTAGTTGCCGAAGACCTCGCGGGTGTTGCGGTCCGCCTCTGACAGTGGGGTGCCGGTGAAGGCGATCAGCGTCGCGTGGGGCAGGGCGTCGCGCAGGTGGCGGGCGTAGCCGTTGAGGTCGTCGTAGTGGCTGCGGTGCGCCTCGTCGACGATCACAACGATGTTGCGCCGGTCAGACAGTTGCGGATGCTTCCGGCGCGCGTCCTTTTCCTCCCTGGTCAGGCCGAACTTTTGTAGCGTGGAGAAGATGATTCCACCAGTACGGCGGTTCGCCAGCTCCGTCCGCAGGTGGTCGCGGGTGGTCACCTGCAAGGGCTCGGCAAGCAGATCGCTGGCGGCGAACGTGTCGTATAGCTGGTCGTCGAGATCGGTCCGGTCCGTGAGGACCACGATCGTGGGGTTGCCCAGGCTCGGATGCGCCATGATCTGATGGGCGAACAGCTCCATCTCCATCGACTTGCCCGAACCCTGCGTGTGCCACACCACGCCGGCCTTACCGTCGCCGCGGGTCGCTTCGACCGTCTTCTCGACCGCCACCGAGACCGCGAAGTACTGGTGTGCCCGCGCAATCCGCTTGACCAGCCCACCCGGCGTCTGGGCGTACGCGACGTAGCCGCGCAGCAGCTCGACAAACCGCCGCTGCTCGAACAGTCCAAACAGGACCAGGTTGAGCGCAAGGTCGTGATCGCCGGTGGGTGGCTGCGGCACCGGGTCGCCGCGCTCATCGACGTTCCACGGGGAGTAGTGCTCGTACGGGGTGAACGCGGCGCCGTACCGGGCGGTGATGCCGTCACTGACCACACAGGCCACGTTCGCCCGGAAGGCCACCGGTAGTTCCTCGACGTAGGTCCGGATCTGCGCCTGCGCGCCTTCCAGGTCGGCGTACGCGTCGCCGGCCTTCTTCATCTCGATGAGGCCGACCGGCAACCCGTTGAGGTAGAGCACCACATCGAACCGGCGGCGCGCGTCACCATCACGGATATCGACCTGGTTGGCAACGAGGAAGTCATTGTTGCCAAGGTCGCGGTGGTCGACCAGCCGGATCGTCGGGTTCTGCTCTGCCCCATGCTCGTCCACGTAGACGACCGACCGGATGCCCTTGACCATGAAGTCGTGCAGCCGCTTGTTCTCGGTGATCGCGTCACGCGACTGCGCGGACGTCACCACGGAGACGGCATCGCCCACGGCCGATGCAGGAAGGTGTGGGTTGATGCGTGCGATCGCCTCCCGCAGCCGACCCATGAGGATCAGCTCATCCCAGGTCTGGCGTTCCCCCGAGCCTGGGGCAATCGCATTGCCAGGCTTCGGCTCCCAGGCAAGTTCGGCCAGAGTCTCCATGGCCATGGCTTCCCACTCGGATTCGGACATGTCGCGGAACCGAGTCTGAGGGGTGGATTCCGTAGTCACAGGACCTCCTCGACGACTTTCTCCGCATCCCGTACGCGGACTACGCCCGACATTAACCTTGGCAATAACAGTTGGTGCAGATCAGCCAGAGCCAATGACTCCTTTTCTGCCGCCAGAGCCCGGTACCACAGGGGACCCAGATCACGGTCGAGATGTCCGACCGACTCACCGACGGGCGCGACGACTAGCTCGTCAAGGTGGTGCCGCTGGATGTGGCCCATGGTCGTTGCCTTGCCCGCTGCGATGCTCTGAAATTTGGTTAGCACACTCTTGACGAACTCAAACACGAGCCAGTTCGGAAGATCCTCCTTGGGCACGACCTTGAAGATGTGCTGGTTAATAATTGATTCGGCGCGGAACCAGCGCGCTACGGTCAAGGAACCGGACCATGAGAACAGCACGTCGCCGGGCTTTGCTAGATGGCGGTCGGATACTTCGATATCGTTGTATACTGTCGACCCACCCGGGCCCGAGTTAATCTCCGCAATTCGGATAACCATTCGGCCGGTCCCCGTCGCATCCTTCGTGAACGCGCGTCCATTGACAAACTCGGCCAGCGAAGAGAGCGGTCGCAGATTCGCCTCACTTCGACCGGAATCGAGAAATCTGGCGAACCTCAGAGTTCGCAGTTCGTCGCAAGTCTTAGCTATTCGTTCGTTGGCGGCGATCTTGTCGTCGAGCGCCCCGAGGACCGCAGCGATCGCCTCTCGCGTCTGCTCAGGAGGCATGACGATCGGCAGTCTACGTACGTCTCGTAGGTTCAAGGTTGCCTGGACCGTCTCGTTCCGCCAACTTCTCATGCAACGCTGTGCGAGGTCAGTTGTGAGACAGAGGCGAATCCAATGACTTGATACTTTACTGACGGGGCGAAGCACGCCGATCGCCCTAGCCACGTTCCAGCCCGCTATGTCTGATGAAGCGACGGCAGTCTCGCCGACCGAGCCCACGACGGAGAGTAGGACTTCGCCGCCGCGGAGTCGAGTTCTACGGTACTTCTGTTCGATGTCGGCGCTCACGCACGTCACCTCATCGGTGAGTACGCGCCCGTTGCGGAGATTTTTAACCCGCAAGACTGGGATTCCTTGAGAATCGACCGATCCAGGTTGAACGACCCCATAGGAAAGCCCGTCAGGTTCGAGGAGTCCGCCAAGTGTTACGTAGGCCCAATCTGACGGGAGCACCGGCAGATCACCCGCGAAGTCGTCGACTGTTTCAGACATCGAGGCTCTCCAGTTGTTCGCGCACGATCTTTTCCAGGCGCGCGGATTCGTCGAATTGATTAAAGAGCTCTTTCGTCAGTCGTTCGACCTTCTCGCCGATGGGCTCGTCGTCGGCGCCATCACCCTCGACGGCGCCCACATAACGGCCGGGTGTGAGTACATGGTTGTGCTTGCGGATCTCGTCGAGGGTCGCTGAGTAGCAGAAGCCAGCTACGTCCTCGTACTTGCCCAGTGCCGAGCCTGTGCCCCGCCATGCATGGTAAGCGCTTGCAATCTTCGCAAGATCCTCCTCGGTGAAAACGCGCTCCGTGCGGTCCACCATGGTGCCCATGCTGCGGGTGTCGATGAACAGGACCTCGCCGCGCCGGTCAGCGAGCCGTTTCGCGCCCTGTGGGCCTTTGTCTTTGGCGAAGAACCATAGGCAGGCCGGGATCTGCGTGGTGCGAAACAATTGCGGTGGCAGCGCGATCATGCACGCGACGAGGTCTGCCTCCACCATGGCGGCACGGATCTCGCCTTCGCCAGACTGTTTGGATCCCATGGAACCGTTGGCAAGCACAACTCCCGCTGTTCCGCGTTCGGCGAGCTTGGACACGATGTGTTGTAGCCACGCGAAGTTGGCGTTGCTGGCCGGCGGTGTGCCGTACTTCCATCGCGGGTCGTCGGTCTTGCGTGCCCAGTCGGACATGTTGAACGGCGGGTTGGCGAGGATGAAGTCGGCGCGCAGGTCGGGGTGCTTGTCGGCGTAGAAGGTGTCCTCCCACCGCGCGGCGAGGTCGCCGGTGATGCCGTGGATGGCGAGGTTCATCTTGGCCAGCCGCCAGGTGCGTTCGTTGGATTCCTGCCCATACACAGCGATGTCTTCGCGCTTGCCGCGGTGGTTGAGGACGAACTTCTCGGCCTGCACGAACATGCCGCCCGAGCCACAGCACGGGTCGTAGACGCGCCCCGCGTACGGCTCCAGCACCTCGACCAGCAGCTTGACGACGCTGGCGGGGGTGTAGAACTCGCCGCCGCGCTTGCCTTCGGCGCGTGCGAACTTCTCCAGGAAGTATTCGTACACCTCGCCGAGGACGTCGCGGGCGGGTTTGTCGCCGTGGCCGGTGAATCGGGCGTCGCTGATGAGGTCGACGAGTTCGCCGAGGCGCCGTTGGTCGACGTTGTCCCGGTTGAAGATTTTCGGGAGTACGCCGGTGAGGGCCTTGTTGGAACGCATCACGGCGTCCATCGCGGTGTCGATGAGGTCGCCGATGCCTTCGGCTTTCGCATTGGAGGACAGGTACGACCAACGGGCCTCGGCGGGCACCCAGAACACGCCATGCCCGGTGTACTCGTCGATGTCGTCAAGGAACTGGTCGAGCCGGGCCTCGGCGATGCCCTGGTCGAGTACCTCTTGACGGATCTGGTCACGGCGCTCGTCGAAGGAGTCGGACACGTACTTGAGGAACACCAGGCCCAGGACGAAGTCCTTGTACTGGGCCGCGTCCATGGAGCCGCGTAGCTTGTCGGCGGCCTTCCACAGCGTGTCGCGGAGGTCGGCCATGGTCGGCATGCCGGGCAGTGCCGTCTGGCCGTTGGCCTTCTTCCTGGGGGGCATGGTTCTCCTCGTCGGTCTTCTACAGGTTGTTTGGTGTGATGGTCAGTGTGCCGTCGGCGATTCCGGTGATCGTGGTGTGGCGCAGCGTGTCCAAGATGTCGATCTCCTCCTGGGCTTGGCGCAGCCGCTCGTCGAGGTGGGCGAGTAGTTCGTCGAGTGCCTGCACCTCGTCGGGTTCGAGCGTGGGGATCTGCATTTGATCGAGTCTCCGTGTGCGGAGCGCGCCGGGGGCACGGCCGTGTGATGCGGTGGAGATCAGCGCGGCGAGGGTTCGGGGCGTCAGTCTCCGTCGATCGCTGTTGACCCGCAGTGCTAGGGCCGGGTACTCGGCGATGCTGAAGCCGTCGATGTCGACGTACGTCGTGAGGGTCGGCGTCACGGTGACGATCACGTCTCCGGGCTCGGTGAGGCGTACGTTCGGGTAGCGCTCGGCGAGCAGGAAGCGATCGATCACGCGCTGGCCCAGGGGCCGCTGACCGCTCAGTTCGGCGGTTCCGATGATGCGATGGTGACCGTCGCGGGTGATGTGTTCGGCAGCGATCCGCGCGCCCTTGAGTCGCTTGATGTGCTTCTGCCTGATGAGCGTGCCGATCGTGACCGTCGTGCGCGCTTCCGCGTCACGGGCGGCGACATTGGCGTGGATCGGCGCGGGACGGGGGCGTTGATCCTGCTCGGCGAGCCGGGTTTGCAGATCGAGTAACCCAGCGACCCGTGAGTGCCGCAGCGTGTCGGCCTCGGGTAGCTCGGGCTCTCGCGGTCGGGAGAACGAGCCATGCTCGCCCACCAAGTCGGCGACCCGCACCGGTGTGGCGAGCCCCCGGCGATGCGCAGCCGGGTGGTAGCCCTCGCGGCGCCAGGTCGTGACATCCCCGACGAGTTCGTCAACGACGGTCGCGGTGAGCGGTTGGTCCGAGATGTCCGCGAGGAGCACGCGCCCCTGTCCGCGCCCAGACTCGTCACGGCGCAGCACCCACAGAGCGGTCTGGTAGCCGGGTCGAAACGGCATCAGGCCCCTGGGGAGGGTGATCATCGCTTCGACCACATCGGTACGGAGGATCTCGCTGCGGATACCCGCCGCAGCCGGCGGCAGCTGGTCGGTGAGCAGGTCGGCTGGGCCGACGACGGTGGCGGACTGATGTTGGTCAAGGCCCGTTGCCAGGTGATGCAGGTATCCGAGTTGGCGTTCGCGGCTGCGGTTCTCCTGGGCGCGGTAGGGCAGCAGGGTGACCAGGACATCCCACCTCGCGGTGGCCGGCAGCGCCGTCGCCGTGTGGACCTCGATGTCCGCTGGCGGCAGATCCCAGATGCTCAGGCGGCGGCGTAACAGCCGGGAAAGGTAGTCGGTACGGGTGGCGGCCGAGATCGTGGGCTGGCCGTGTTCCCCAACCGCAGCCAGGACCGCGGCCAGAAGATCTCCGGTTCCCGCCCAAGGATCTGCCAACCTCACGGTGCCGCCGACCGCCGATCGCTCACTTGCCCCGCTGACCGCCGCGATGAGCCGGGCCAGCTCCGGGACGATCGCGTCACGGTAAAGCGCCGGCACGTTCAACCGCGTGCGTGTGGCCAGAAGCCGCTCGAACGCTGGCCGGCATCCCCACGCCGCCTCCACCAGCTCATCCACGGCTGCGACGAGCCAGGCCGCGTCGGCGGGCAATGCCTCGATCTCGGAACGCAGGAACAGGTCGGACGGGTCGACCCGGCGCGCTCGGTCCGTCAGGACCCGCGACCATTCGCCATGGGCCTGAAGCGGCTCGTCGTCAGCCAGACCACGCAGGCAGATCAACGCCGTGGCAAAGGCGGTCAGGTCCCCGCGCTTCAGCTGCGAGCCGAGGTGCCACAGCGCGTGCTGGCGTAGATCCTGCTCGACCGCCCCGCGATCGACACGGCCGGTATCGGCGAGCCAATCGAGGATCGCTCGGGCGTCGAACAGCGGCCGACTGGCGTCACCACCGACCGGCTGCGGGAACGAGCCGTTGTACCGGCGCCGCCAAACCGTGACGACCGGACGCCGCACCCCGGCCAACTCCGCGATCTCCGGCATCGAGATGAGCGATGCACCATCAGTCGGCACTCGCTCACCTCCATCGAATCCGTGGTCGGGGCACCTCGTCGACCGGTGCTGTCACGACAGTATGCGAGTTCAGCTCACCAGACAAGATTGGAATCCGATAACCCCGGTTATCGGAGATAGATATCCATCCGACAACGATCTTGCTTTGATTGGTGCAGCGCCGGTTGTCGCCGGTCGAGCGTGTTAGCCACCGCACCTAACTTCCGCATAGGGAGACCTCGATGCCCCGTCCACCATCCGCCAAAGCACGTGTCACGGTTTACCGCTTGGCCGGCACGGGGAGGCTCACCGCGCGCATCCGCGACAAGTACCTCGACCGCCCCGATTTCACCGCCGGCAGCGTCACCGTTGCCGGTGCCCGCGGCCTTCTCATCACCGGGCAGATCCGCGCGGACAAGGTCAAGTGGGCCACCGATCTCGCCCGCTATACCGGCCAGGACCTCGACCCGCACAACGACACCGCCGCCGCGGTCCTGCTGCTCCAGGTGGACGATCACATCTACGCGCTCTGCTACGGCATGGGCCACCACCTGCTCGACTACGGCACCGTCGAGCCCGGTTTCGGGTTGCAATACCTGGCGCGGGTGGCCGACGTGGACGACCTACGCTCCGTCACGAGGCACACCATCGACCGCCGGGCATTGATCGACCGACGATCGATCCCCAGCGGCGGCGACGTACGAGCCTTCGGACTGGCCGAACTCGGCACCGTCGTCAGCAAGGTGGTCGGCCGCCGGGTCAGCGACCCCGCCGGCAAGTCGGTCACCATCCGCGGGGCCGATGCCTTGAACCTGCCGCTCGCCCGGGATCCTGACGAACTGATCAAGGAGCTGACCGCGGTCGGCGCGACCCTGACGCAACCCATCACACACCCAGACCTTGAACTGCTCACCAGGCTCACGCCCTTGCAGCCCCGCCACGCCCAACGCAAGAACCTCGACGCGCGTCTCACCGCCGCGCTGCGCGGCGAGGCCCACGAACGCCTCGGCACCGGCTGGCCCTGGGAACAGTCCGACGAGTTTGGCGCAGTCGACACCGTCAAACTGCTGCACGTCCCCCACACCGAGGACGTCGACCTGCCCTGGCTGTCCATCGACGACCTCAGAAGGATCGTCGAACAGTCGCCGTCCCGGAACCCCCTCGACCTGCTGCGCACCGTCAAGGTCATGCTCATGGACGACGACGACACCGCGTTGAGCCCGCAGATCCCCGCCCTGAAGTGGATCGCGTTCGAGACCCGGATCGACGACAAGCTCTACTTCTTCCACGACGGACGATGGTTCGCGGTCGCCCAGGACTACGAAAGCCAGGTCCGCGAGGAAGCGTCACGGATCCTCGGCGCCAGATCTTCGCTGGCACTTCCCGCCTGGACCGACGGAACCGATGAGAAGGACTACAACAAGCTCGTCGGCAGCCAGAACCCCAGGTACCTCGTCCTCGACCGCGACCTCATTCGCACGACCGTCCACCCCCGAGGCATCGAGCACTGCGACCTGCTCGGACCCGACGACGAGTTCATCCACGTCAAGCGGCTACAAGGATCCGACGACGCCAGCCACCTGTTCGCCCAGGTCCACGTCGCCACCGACCAACTGCTGTACGACGCCGAGGGCCGACGCGCGCTCGCCGACAAGGTCGCCGCCCGCAGCGGCGGCAACCGGACGGCACCCGAGTCGCCGACGAAGATCGTTCTCGCGGTCGGTGGACGCGGCAAGCTCCGGGTCGACGACCTCTTCACGTTCAGCCAGGTGACCCTGGTCCGCCTCAGCCACCACCTGGAAACCCGAGGCATCCAGGTCGAAGTGATCGCCATCCCGCCTTCATGATGCCCGGCGCCCGCCCGAGCTGCGGAGCCCTGGGACCCCGGAGGGAGCGGTATCAGGCCCCGCACAGCCGACCATTCAGATGGGGGCTTGGCGTCCGGCAGGGAGCACTGAGGGTGGGGTTGGCCTCGTGTTCCTGCCGTGTTCCCGATCCTCGTTGACACACACTCCACTGCCCCTCATACTCATCTGGGAACACGCGCGGAACACGGAGGTTGTGATGGCTGGCCGTTACTACACTGCCTCGAAGAGTCGTGACAGGGGCCGCGAGCGGTACTCGGTGATCTTCCGGCACCCGGCCCGGCTCGACCCTGTGACGGGCCGTCCGGGGCGGCGCGTACGGCGGGGACTCGGCACCAGCGACGAAGCGGAGGCCGATCGGCTGGTCGCTCAGGTCAATGAGCTGCTGGCCGCAGAGGAGTACTGGAGCGTCACCGCTCGGGCGACGGCAACAGGCCGCTTCGACCCTCGGGTCGTGTCGGCGTTCTTCGAGGGAATGGAGCCGGCGTTGGTCGCGTCGTCGGTCCTCCGGCGAGAACGCGCCATACCCCTGCCGTCCGTGGCCCAGGGCTACCGCCAGGTGCTGCTCTTGGGGACGACGGGCGCAGGCAAGACCACCGTCGTGCGGCAGTTGCTGGGCACCGACCCGAAGGCGCACCGCTTCCCGTCCACCTCGACCGCCAAGACAACGATCGCCGACACGGAGATCGTGATGGCAGACGGTCCGTACCGAGCCGCGATAACCTTCGCTCCGCGGGACGAGGTTATCGAGCACCTGACCGACTGCGCCTCGAAGGCGGCGTCGATGTCGCTGCGTGAGGTTGCCGACGCCGACCTCCGCACGGCCCTCCTTGATCACGAGAACCAGAGATTCCGGTTCAGTTACGTGCTGGGGCGTCGGCGGGAGACGAAGACCGTCAGCCGGATCTTCGGCAATGTTGGTGGCGACGACCGCCGTGAGGTATCGGATGAGTTCGCCACTCAGCCCGGCCGCCTAGCCGGCGTCGACACAGAGGCCACCGGCGCCGTCGTCGATGCGGCCTTGAACGTACTGCGCAAGCTCGCGCGAGAGCATGAGAGTTGGGTACGGGCGCAGCTCCCGGCCACCGGTGGCGAGGACGAGCGAATTGTGTCGGAGATCGTCGACGACGAACTGGACAAGCTCCTTCGCGCCGACGAGCAGTTCAACGCCATCGTGGACTCACTCATCGATGAGATTGAGACACGCTTCGACGCGATCAGCCCTGGCACCATCGCTCGCGACCAGCAGGGTTGGCCGGCGATGTGGACCTGGGAGTCAAGCGACTTTACCGAGTTCCTTCGAGCAGTCAACCGCTTTTCCTCCAACTACGCCCCCTTGTTCGGCCACCTGTTCAGCCCGCTGGTCGACGGCATCCGAGTGGTGGGACCATTCCGGCCGGACTGGCTCGTCGGTGAGCCGCCGAAACTCGTCCTCATCGACGGCGAGGGCCTTGGTCATACCCCGAAATCCGCCGCCGCGCTGCCCACCGCCGTGGCCAAAGCCATCGAGGATGCCGACGCGGTTCTACTGGTGGACAACGCAACCCAGCCTGCGCAGGCCGCACCCTCGTCGGCGATCCGTTCAATCTTGACCTCTGGCGCGACCGGCAAGCTGATCTTCTGCTTCACGCATTTCGATCACGTGACTGGCGATAACCTACGCGATGTCGAGGACAGCGCCGAGCACGTCCTCGCCTCGGTCGACAACCTGTTGTCCGCCATCCGCAACGAGTTCGGGCCGAGGTCCGCGCACGTGCTGCGGCGCCGGCTCGAAAATGCGTGCTTCCTCGCCGGCATCGACAAACCCCTCGATCCGGAAACGACCCTAGGCCATTTGTCGATCGGCCAGCTCACCAACCTCCTCGACACGATCGACGCGATCGTCGAACGACCGCCTACCGTGCCAGCCCGACCCGTGTACGACAAGACCAACCTTGTACTTGCGATCACGTCCGCCGCCCTGTCCTTCCATCGAAAGTGGCGGGCAGTCCTTGGTCTTACGACGGAGGCCGACGTGGACAAGGAGCACTGGACTCGGGTAAAGGCGCTCAGCCGCCGCTTCGCCGACGGCACCGCCGACCAGTACGACACCCTTCGGCCCTCGGCTGACTTGCGTGAACGACTCAAGGAAGAGATCTACAAAACGTTGGAGGCGCCGCTCCGATGGACCGGAGGCGCACCCACCGACCAGGATGAGATCACGGCGGTCATTGACGACTTTTCACAGTCGATCGCCAAGCGCCTGCCAGACCGCATCCGGGAACGGCTCTCGGTGCGCCCGCAGCGAACCTGGCAGGATGCTTACGTTCTGACGGGCATTGGTTCGACCTTCGTTCGCGCTAGGCGCATCTCGGACGACATCCTGGTGCGAAACGTTCCCGTGCCGGGCGCTACTCCATCGCCGGACCAAAACGACTTCATGCACGCGGTTATCGGCGCCGTCGACGAGGCGGCCGAGGAGGTGGGCATCGTCCTCACATAGAACAGAGGCGCTGCCGGGTCACTTCACCTTTCTCCGTCCTGCGCTCGCGGCACATGATCATCAGAGTCTGAAAACGGGCTCCGTCGGCTCCAGCGGGCGGGTCGGCGCCGACGTGACGCACCAGCGGATCACCGCGATGGGTTTCGCCAGCGTAGCGACCTGGTTGGGCTGGAAATCCGGCATAGCCCGTGACTCGAACGGCGCCCAGGCGCACAACCGGTTCCAGCCGCAAGCCCGTCCTGATTGCTGAACGAAGTCCCCCAATCCAGCGCCGCCCTCCCTACGGGCGTGAAGCCCAGCGATGCGCAGCGGAATATTCTTACCCACTTGTTCGTGGTCTCCATGCGAGGCGTGTTACCGTTGCCCCCGGCGTCGGCTGAAGGAGGTGATACAGGTGGGCGAGGAACCTATGGCTCACCCGACCATGCTCGTGCTCGCCCGCGAGTCGCGCGGCATGACGCAGGCCCAGATCGCGGCGCGGATGACGGAGCTGGCGCAGGGCGGTCCGGTGTCGCAGGGATACGTCAGCAAGGCCGAGGCGGGTCGGCTGGCGGTCACCGGGCAGCGCCTGGAGCTGTACGGGCAGGCGGTCGGGTACCCGGTGACCGTGCTGTGCGCAGACCCGGACGTGCACGGCGTCGGGGTGGGCCTGGTCCACCACCGAAAGCGGGCGTCGCTCGGCGCTCCGACCCTTCGGCGCATCCACGCCGAGCTTGCCCTGTCGCGTATGCAGGTCCGGGCGCTGCTGCGTGCCGCCGGCTCCACCCGGCAGCACGGGTTTCATCGCATTGAGGTGGACGACTTCTACACGCCGGCCGAAGCAGCGATCGAGGTCCGCAAAGAGTGGGGTGTTCCCAGCGGCCCCCTGACCCGACTAGTCGATCTCATCGAGGACGCCGGTGGTCTTGTCCTCGTCCGGGATCTCGGCACCCGCGAACTGGACGCGGTGACGCAGTGGGCGGACGACGAGCCGCCGCTGTTCTTGTTCAACGTGCACGCGCCCGCCGACCGGTTCAGGTGGAGTGTCGGACACGAGTTGGGTCACGTCTTCCTGCACGACGAGCCCGGCGCTACCACGGTCCAGGAGCGGCAGGCCGACGAGTTCGCCAGCGAGCTTCTTCTTCCCGCGGTTGACGTCCGGACCGAACTGAAGGGCCGCCTGGACCTTAACCGGCTGGTCGAGCTAAAGCACCGCTGGGGCGTCTCCATGTCGGCGATCGCCCGTCGTGCCGCCACACTTGGTGTGATCACCGAGTGGCAGTACCGGAACGTCATGATCGAGATGTCCGCGCTGGGGTACCGCACTCAGGAACCTGGGGACATCGAACGCGAGCAACCGTACTGGATCTTCAACCTCGTGGCTCGACTGCATCAGGACCAGGGCTACGACGTCAGCGAAATCGCCGATCTTGTCGGCCTGTGGCCGGACGAGTTCCAAGCCCTGTACCAGGCGGGAGACGCCGGTACGCAGCATGAGGTGAACCAATGACCGAACCTCCCGTCTGGTCCTCCCCAGCACATCGCCAGACGAGCGCCGCCGCCCGCGCCTTGTACGGCCGGGTTCTCCTGTTCGCCAGGCCACACTTCGTTAAGGACGTGCCGCCCTTTCTGCACCCTTCCCGGAGCGGCTTCGGACTGTGCGGACCTGGCGCCGACGCGAAGATCAAGGCGCTCCGCGACGGCGGCTACGACGAGCTGCTGCTGGCTTGCCCTGGCGCCTACCATGCGAAGGCGGCGACCGAGGACGAGGTATTTGACGTGCCGTCGGGTCGGCTGTTCGGTGGCGATCTCGACACCGTTCTGCGGGATCAGCTCGACCGGGGTGCCACTATCCCGGTCGTGCCGACCCGATTCGTACACGCCGGTCACCTGGCCGTGTTCAATCGCCTCGTGCGGGAGGCGCAGGAGATCAACCGCGACGACGTGATCATCCCGGTGGCTGTGGACGTCACCTGGCTCCGCGACGAGTTCCTGCGCAAGCTCATCGCTGGCTTGCAGCGCATCCCCCACATTAAGGCGATCGCGCTCGGCAGACAGGGCAACCCCATGGTGACCTTCGCCAAGGCCACCGAGAACCTACGCACGGTGATGAGCGAGGTACCCAATCTCGGGCTTTGGCTGGGCGACCAACCGACGGCGTTCGACTCCATGGCGTACGGCGCCGCGTTCGCGGTGATCGGCGCGGGCGGCTCGTTGCGGCACGTGGTCCCGCCCCCGGAGGAACCGGAGTCGAACAAGCCCTTCAACCACACCCCGTCGGTGTTCATCCGGCACATGCTGCGCTACAGCATGGGCGAGTACATCGCGGAGAAGTACGCGAACTCCCGGGCGCCCCGGTGTTACTGCGCCGCCTGCGGTGACCGCGGTTTGGAGTCCTTCAACAGTCGCCGCCGTGAGGTGCGCGTCGCTGCTCAGGCTCACAACGCGGCGGTGTGGAACGGCATGCTCGACGGCCTCTTCGGCCACCAGACCGCGGCTGAGTGCCAAGTCTGGTGGAAGGGCTGCTGCGAAGCTGCCGTCCGTGAGCAGCAGGCCGAGAGCCGGCGCATCGAGCAGCCGGGCGCCTTCAAGCCGTCTCTGCCACTGACCAAGATGGCAAACCTCCCCCTGGCGTCCGAGGCGGGCGGCAGCGATCAGTGACGGGTCACGCGACGCGGTGGTAAACGTTCTCTAGGAACTGCCACCCGGCAACGGTGAAACGGCGCCGTCGAAACGGAGCGGGTTCGGCGAGAACGTCCGTACCTCGCTGATCAGCGACGACCACACCGATGCCGTAGTAGCTTGCTTCTGACCGGACGTCATTGTCGTTGCACGGCCGTCGGTTGAGCACCATGATCCGCATGCAGAACGGCGCGAACCTGCCGGCGATCTCAAGTCCTGCACGCCATGTCCGCGCCGGAACGATCGCGAAGTCGACCGCGACGGGCGCGACTGCCTCCCGGGTGACCTCGCCGTCGGCGATCGACACCGCTCCGGGCGGAGCTGACCGGAGGGCCGAACGCTCCCGTCGAGTCAAGGACTTCATTGGTACCGGCAGGCCCAGCGGCAGGTCCATCAATAGATCGAGGATGTCCGGTGACGAGATGGATCCCAACTGCCGCGCCTGTCGCCGGGTGACCTCCTGCTCGTTCAGCCGGTATCCGAGCAGGGCCTGCGTCCGCAGGATCGGCACGAACCTGTGGCAGACGCCTTCTGCCGCCGCCCGTCCGATGGATGCTGCCCCAACCGCATCTGCCAGAGCCTCCGCCCCGCCGGTCATGATCTCCACCCTGCCTTACGTCGTGGGCTGAAGGCGCTAGGGGCTCGCCGTTTGTGATGTCGCTGGTACAAACTCGCGCAAACTATGAACGAGTGAACCGACCGCCGCCCACACCTGATCACTACCGCACCGTTGGTACCACTGCCGACGGTCCCCCGGAACCCTCGCAACCTGGGTGATCAGGCATAGGGCAATCAGGTCTCGCACCGGCGGGTAGTAGACCGCAGCAGCAACGCCGTGATCTCTCGCGACCTCACCGAGATTGATTCGTCCGTCCGGCGTCTCAACGAGGGCCTCAAGAAGTTCGAGCTTGCGCTGATGCCCGAACAGGCACGCCGACGCCCACCGCTGGTTGCGTGGTCCCAGGTGCCGGATTCCAACATGGTATAGATTACCGATTCAGTAATCCATAAGCACCGTCGGTCGGCCCAGGCAAGTCCCTCTTCTTGACATGCCTCACCTTGGCACTGCGGACGGGGAGCAGGCCGTGCTCAACGAGTCGACCGAACTCCGTTTCAGCGCAGCAACCTCGACGGGGCGAACCTGGCGACCTTCGGCCCCGACCAGGCCGGAGTTCACCTCATCGGTATTGACCGGCTCGGCGTCGGGCTGTCCACTTACCAGCCGTAGCGCCGACTACCGGGCGGGTCCGACGACCTGGCCGGACTTCCGAGCTACACCAGCACGATGGCTTCTTCGACCACCAGACATCGAAGCTCCGGCTGGTCAACGGCCTTTTCCCTTGCAGTGCTACTACCGCCGGGGGCACGCGAAGCATTGCAAACTCTCTTACCGGGCGCGGAAGCGTGTGCTTCCGCGCCCGGTTCTTGCGCTTCAGGGGCGGTACGGAGCCGTCGCAGGCCGACGGCCCGATTGACCGCGGTGGCGAGCAGCGGCGCCGTGTCGGCGTCCACCGTCACGCGGA
>Ga0137375_10004267_pt1 | contig 17022 bp, 9 predicted proteins | sample SagtaG_24_FD_104936 | JGI IMG/M metagenome (GOLD analysis project Ga0137375, IMG submission 104936) | Vadose zone soil microbial communities from Sagehorn Ranch, Mendocino, California, USA - Sage1_R_113_16 metaG | ecosystem: Environmental > Terrestrial > Soil > Vadose zone | place: USA...
GGCGACCATCGGTCCATTCCTTCACCTCGTGAATGGACCAGATCATGGCTCAGCCCTCCTGTCGATCCCCTTACGTAAGTGATCGAGTTCATTTGGCTATCAACTTGATCGGTGCTCTAGCGGAGGCCGCGCGCGGCACACCCTTCGAATATCGCGCGCTGCTCAACAAGTATGGTGCCGAGCGCCATGTGCGTGTGATTCAACGCTTTGGCCGCTACCCATCGCGCAATGCCGCCCTCGGCCGAGCGTCGACTTCCGACGAGCTGGAGCATCTCGCCCGGCACGCCGATGTGTGGGAGCGGCAGCAGACGCCGGCGATGGGCACGCTGGGGCATCGGATACGGGCGGCAGGGTTCTTCATTCGAACCGCTATTTGGCTGGTGGGTTGTCGCGACGGAGCGGTATTGGGACGCTTTCTTCGTCATTGCATACGTGCTCTTTGATAAAGCTCGATCGGACGCAAGCTGATGGACCTGCTTCTGCCTGGAATGCCGCCGTGCCTCGAGCGATGGGAGAAGCGGGGCTTCTCGCCGGGTGCCGAGGTGGGCCCGGGGCCGACGGACCGGCGCGCCGACTACGTGCGGGTGGTGGGGATGGAACCGCCGGGAGGACCGCAGCTAGACGGACCCCATGCGCGCGTAGCGAGAGCAATCCTGCGCTATGAGGTCTTCCCGCCGCGCCTTGTCGAACCGGTGATTCGACGCCCCGTCGAGGCAGGAGACACCGTCGGTGCGCGTCATCTCCTTTCGCTGGGCTTCTCGCTCTTCTTCGCCTCGCGCGTAATCGAGACCTTTGACGAGCCGGAGGAGAGGCGCTGGCGAACGGGATTCAAGTATCGAACGCTCGTAGGTCATCCAACGCTGGGCGAGGAGACGTTCTGCGTCGAGAAGGACATGGCGAGCGGCGAGGTTCGCGTGGCCCTTCACACTGGTCTCGTCCCGGCCTGTGGATCACGCGATGGGCATCGCCGTTGGCCGTGAGCAGACAGGTTAAGGCCAATCAGCGGGCGCTCGATCATTTGGTGGCGCTGGCAGCCGGGGGCGAACCGTCCTTTTCCGAGGTCACAGGAACTCCGGGGTGCCCATAACGAGGTAAAGGAGCTGCTCTCGGTTGCGATTGCGCGATCACCGGACGGCCACCCGTCATCGGCCAGCGTGCCGAAGTTGCCCGGCTTCGGTCTCGTCGAAGTGGCCAAGTCCCTCCCGCCGGTACGCAATGGCTTCGCAGTCTGGTCGCGCTCGAACCGCGCGCTCTTCCTACGACAAGCCCTTGTGCGCTTCGCTCGACGGCTTCACTCGCACGCCGCCTGGCGGGTTGGCGGATTCGACGATACCGGACGCGAGGCCCTCTTGCGCTACGTGCTTCGCCCTCCGCTACTCCTCGCTTCGCCCCGACGCGGTGCCGTAGAGCAATAGCTGAGTGGGATCCGCCCCCAGAGGGAAGTCCCGTCGCTAGAGAGTGCCAGCGCGTCAGATTACCGGCGACTGACGTCCGATCGTATGGCAGCTTGGCGAGTCGTCACACAATGCCTCCGGCGGCTCAAAGTGCATGGCGGTATGGATGCTCTCTGGACTTTTCGCGTATGGATTCGCTGATATCGGCGCTCGCGAAGGGTGCTGACCGTGTCCTCTGCATCGGACTGCGGCACTGATGCCCATGACCGCCAGTCGGCAGGAACGCATCGTGCAGGAACCGCAACGACCTGGGCGTGGCCACTCGATTGGTTGAGGAGCCGACTGTTGAAGTACGGAACAAGCAGTCAGATAATCTGCTTCCCGCCCAACCGCGCCGGGAAAGCGGGCGACCGTTCGATCGTCGGGAACAAGAGTTCATGTTTATGCGTCACTACCACGTAGGAGAAGGGGAGTTCGCACTGGTTCTCGAAACGGTCGACGATCTCCGAAGATTCGAAAGCAAGTGTTAGGTGAAAGGTGTTGCGGGCAGGTGGCGGGTATGGAAGGTGTGAACGAGCATGATGCTCAAAGCTGTGCACACGAGCGGACCTCGGAAGCTGGCGGACGAGAATCGGTCGACGATCGTCTGGCTATCCAGGGGTGGCGAAGAGTCCTAGCCCATGCCGCCCGTGATCCAACGAATCGTTTCCATCGACGGTCACCGGGACGGCCGAACGAGCCTCCTCGGGATCGAGGCATGTGTAACAGTCAGCGGGTCCGTTGGTTCTTTTGGCCCGCGGAGGTGTTCACGTCAGCCCTTTTGCGCATGCCGACAACTAGGCCGATTACCATACCGGCAATCGCACCCAGCTTACAGATGGTCCAATCGTCAGGTGGCTTTACGTGCTCCCACGAATCAACCATCAGCAAGGATGCAAACGAAAAGAGAGCTCCGGCAAAACACGCCAGCCTGCGTTCCGGCCAGAGCGCCGTGAGGGAAAGGCCAATCATCATCGTGCCCCACGTCGCGGCCTCGTACAGGATAACTACAGCCCGCGGCCCGACGAGCGCCCAAATCACAAAACCCACCGTAAGCAACAGCGAACCCACCGCGCCGAGGAGCGTACCCGCAAGGATGCGAACGACACTCAGAATCGCGAGCAAGATGCCCGGCCCGGTCATGGTTGCACATCCTCCGTGTCACCAGCTTAGCCAACACGTCGTCAGAAGGTCAAAGGCATCGGCTTCGCGTCGATGCGACCTGGACGTGCCCTGCGGGAGGGCGTCGCATGCCCGACATTAAGATGTTACGAGCATGTGGCAGCCATGAAGGTATGCAAGAGCATGCGAAAGAAGCGCGTCAGAACGACGCTTTGATTAGCTGCGGCGATGAAACGATGCAACGTCGTCTCCAACCCTGGCCTTTTCTATGCTCCGCAGCACACTCGACTCCTGCTCCTTCCGGAGGTCGCTCCGTGACCGCGCGTTATCCATCAACGTCCAAGTCACACGGGGACCGTGTACTGTACGATAGCCTTCGTATCGTCTTGCGGCAGCAAAGTGTTGTGATTCCCCTCGCGCTGATGGCAGGCTGCCGGCCCGGTGCCAATCCGGGCGTTGTCGCCCCGGAAGTCACCGATGGTCGCGCCCCGTGGTCGTTCGTCGTCAACGCGGATCACATGGACGTCTTATCCCTCTCAGTCGGTCCACCTGGCCAAGTGGTCGCAGCGGGGGGTTACAAGGAGACGCTCCCCGCTGACTGTGGATCCACACCGAGGTCCTCCGGGATGCACGATGCATACGTTGCCAAGCTGTCGCAGGGCGGGAAATGCATTTGGGCGCTTACTCATGGGACCTCATTCGAAGACGGCGGTTCGCATGTTCGGATGAGCGAATCGGGTGTTCGCCCTTTCCAAGGCTCGACGCCGGACAGCGCGTTCGTTATCGTGGCATTCCTCACCGATGCCATTCGCGCTCTTGGCTCTTCTTCTGCCCGCGACGATCTTTGCTGGCCTTGCGTACGCATTCCGCAGCAGTCAATCCGGTGCACTCGTCGTCCGTGTCGGAGCCTTCATCGTAACGGGAACGCTCACGATCATACCGATTTGGTTGGGGCTCTGCTTTCTCATGCCTTGGTGTGGAGGTCCGAGCGGCGGCGTAGGTCTCGTGCTTGCCGGTCTGATCGCGTTGATCGCAGCCATTGCCACTGGCTCTTTTGCCGCTCAAGCAGCCGCACGCGCATTTGCGCGGCATCCACCTCAGACGGTGATAGCAATTGTCTTAGTTTACATTCCGATCGCACTCTATTGGTACCGTTTCGTGTCGGATTGGTGAGATCCCGCGTAGCGGGGTTCCAGTCGGGACATTCTACGCATCATGTCACCCACTGCGAGCACTCGCGGCGGGCGGCGTTCCGATCAACTGCGGCAATAGAGCCCACTGCTACTCGACGACTTCGCTGGCCGGCTTGGCGGCGATGCGCAGCTTGGTGCGCCACCCGGCATCGTCGCCAAGGAGGAACAACTCGGCACGTCGAAGCGTCTAAAGAAGCGGAGATGAAACGACAGGAACGTCGCTCGCATGATCGAGCGACTGTTAATCGAATATCGGTAGCACTGCTGGTCGACACTATGGATCAATCTAGGAACACGGAGGGAGTCGGGGCGATGAACGCAACGCGAGGCTCGGGTTTTGAGCGGACACGGCGCGGGAGGGCAAGCCGATGCCCGACATAAAAGGACGGGTCATCGACGCCGGAAACAGTCCGATTGCCGGACTCAACGTGCAGGTGTGGCAGTTCGACAGGCAGTACGGCTTGATTCCTTTGCCGGGCAGTGCGGCAGCGACGGACGCGGCGGGCCAGTTCAACATCCCGCTGACGAAAGTAGGCCTGCTGATGACCGCGGGCCAACCGCTCCAAGTCCGTATCCGGAATGAAGTCGGACGCCTGCTTTTCAAGTCCGCCGTGCGGTTTCTTACCGTCGGAGACGCCGATTGGGAGGTCGGCGACGTCACACTTGCGACAAATACGTTGTCAGGGTGGCGTATCACGAACCTGCAGCCGAACGGGCAGCAGGCACTCTTTTCCGAAAAGAACTTCGTTGCTCCGCTGATCGACAATCAAATCGCGTGGAAGGAGGTCGAAGCCTCGGTGAAGGCGGCGACCAACGAGATTACGCTACAGCTCTTCTACTTCGACATCCGGCTGTTTTTCCTGACCTTCACTCCGGATCCGCCCTCCATCGGCGTGCCAACGGTCGGCGGCCGTTTGGAAGACCTTCTGCTCGCAGCGGATCGCGGAACGCCACACGTCGCAATTCGGCTGATGATCCGCGAGGCGCGCGACCCTACGAGTCTCTTGTCGCTTCCATATCCATCACACACGGCGAAGCCCGTGGCGCAATTTTTCCAGGCAGCGACTCCCAACAGCGTCTCGGTGCGCAAGTATGCAACGGACTTCCGTTTTCCGATGCACGCCAAGATGATGACGTTCGATGCGAACGTGGCTCACATCATTGGGTCGCCATTCCTTCAGGAATACTTCGACGCCCAGACCCACCAGGTGGTCGACCCTCGTCGCGGACATCTCAGCGGCCTGCCAGACTATTTCTCAAGAAATCCTCTCAAGGGCATCAAGAACTCCATTCGCTCACCGGTTCATGATGTGGGCCTCAAGATTGTCGGGCCGGCGGTGGGCTTCATTCGAGAGACCTTCTTTGACCATTGGGACTTGGTCGGGCCGCCCGAGGGCACGCCCGTCACCCCACCCGACGCCCCGGCTCCCAACGCGGCGGTCCAGATTGCCCGCTCGCTTCCGGGGTCGACCTTTCCGGGAAAAGCTGACGGCGAAGCAGGCGTACTCGAGGCCTACCAGCGCGCCTTTTTCGAGGCCGAGGATTTTGTCTATCTGGAAAATCAATATTTCCATTACCACGAAATCATCGATGGTATACGACTCGCGCTCAGACGTGCCGTTCGCAGAGGGAAACCTCTTCAATTCATCATTCTGGTAAACCATGCCGTCGATCTGCCCGGATACAACGTGCTTCAGGCGACCTGGCTGCGGCGTCTGCAGGATGCTCTGAAAGCAGACGGGAACCAAGATCGTGTGGGCATTTTTACTTTGTGGACGCACGAATCCTCGTTTCCAAAGGACAGGATCATCAGAATCTACGTCCACACGAAGGCCGGACTTGCCGACGACAAGTGGGCCACGGTCGGCAGCGCCAACCTCGATGGTGCGTCCCTACAGACCGGTGAGTATGCCCGGGCGGTGGTGCTCGAAGCCGACGAACACCAGCGAGCGACCGAAGCGAACGCACTGATTTTCAACGGCATCGACGGAATGCCATCGAGCGATGTGCCCCGGTCGTTGCGGATCAGGCTCTGGAGCGAGCATCTCGGCCTCGCCGAGACAGATCCCCAGTTGTCGAATCGGCCGGCCGGGGGCTGGCTGCAACTCTGGAAGGAGCGCGCCCAACGCAAGCTCGATTCGCTGAATGCAGTGCCCGCGCAAGTGATATCGTCGCGCATTCTTCCTTGGATTCCGCAGCCCGACGCGGAGAATTTTCTCAAGAAGTCGGGCGTGGACCCCAGTCGATTCAACGTTCTGAGCGAGGTTCGCTCGTTCGATTTCCAGACCGGCACTTTCGAAACCGGGTTTTTCGAGTAGGGCATGTCAACGACACTCGAGATCGCCGCCAAAGAGGCCGCAAAAGCGCTCCGGTTCATCGCTGCGGGTTTTCGCAACTCCGAGGCGAGAAGGGACCTCCTGGCGCATCTCGGCTGGACCCTGCCTCCCGGCGTGGACGATTTCGACGTCAGCACCCTGAAATTGAAGCGGGTGATCGAGACGCTGGACGTCCTGCTGGGTAGTTCGACACAGGACCAGAAGGACGACGCACTGATGGCGGCCCGGGTCCTCGACGTCCTGGAGGCCATCGTCTTGTTCGTTCGCTCCGCCGATACGACGATGGCGAATCTGTCGACGACGCTGGGTGACCGCTATGTGGCGGTCACCCACATCGACAAGCTCTTTGCAAAGCGAGTGTTGCATTGGGCGCTCGCGCTCTATCTGCAAGACAGAGCACCTCAACTCTATCAATCGCTCAAGTTCGCGGGGATCATCGAGGTTACCTTTCTTTCAGAGAACCCGGATCTATTCCAGCCCGAAACGCGCATTCTGACTTGGCGATTCGATCATGTGGTCGACCTGATCAGTCCCAAGCGATTGTGGGCGAAGGAAGTCTACGGGTGGGGCACGACCGATCCCAAGATCGACGTCCTGCTGATCAATTTCGCGGAATTGCTCCAGTCCTTCGGAGCGAACGCCAACGGCGGGACTCTCGGGCGGGAAATGGAAGAGGCGGTGCTCGGACGTCCGGTCCCGGAAGCCGATTCCGACCCCATGCCTCTCGTGGCGGTCCGGTTGGTGAAGGGCATCGCGCCGGATCTAGCGCAGGCAGGACTGGCCGTCTTCGAGATTCGGCCGAGCGGTCCGGGGGCTTCGGATGCGGGTCTGGGGTTTACTCCCTACACCACGGGAAACGTCGAGATCAGCTTTCCTCTTTTTCTTTCGGATGACTCCTGGGACTTCGTGCTCTTCGGCGACGCAACAGCACTGGCGGCCGGACTGCTCGCGCTCGTGCGACCCGGCACGCCGATCGAGCTACGTGAGAATTTCTTTGATCCGACACGGCGCGGCACGTTGGCAACCGGTCGAGTTGGGGGTGGCATTCGCTTTCGTCCAGCCAGCGGCACTGCCTCCCTGCTCGACCTGGGTGGTGGGACGGGCGTGACGGTCAGCGAGATCATGCTGTCGGTTGGAGGCGAGGGGGGAAGCGGCGGAGCACAGGGATTCGGCGAACTCGCGTTCAAGGGGGCGAAGTTGGTCCTGGGGAGCGACAAGACGGACGGCTTTGTCGCTTCCCTCATGCGACACAATGCGCTTTCCGTCGGCTTTGACCTCGGAGTTTCATACTCCCAGCGCTCAGGCTTGAGGATTCGTGGGGCTGGTGAGCTCGAAATCGTCCTGCCGATCCATCTCGATCTCGGGTTCCTTTTGGTGCCTAGCGTCCGCGTCGGGGTGACAATCGACAACGCCGGCACCTCCGTCGAAGCGTCGGCTACCGTAATCGGCGTTCTCGGTCCAGTGACCGCGTTGGTTGATCGTATGGGCCTGCGCGCCGAAGTCGCGTTCGTCGAGGGAAACCTGGGGCCGGTCGACCTTGGCATCAAGTTCAAGTTGCCCGAGGGTATCGGTTTGTCGATCGACGCCGGCCCCGTGAATGGGACCGGTTTCTTGGGCCTGCGGCCTCCCCGCTACTCGGGTGTCCTTCGGCTCAAGGTCTATAGCGTGGCGGTCACGGCCTTTGGTGTAATCGAGACCAAACTGCCGGACGGACGTGACGGTTTTTCGTTCGTTATTGTGATCTCCGCAGAATTCACGCCGCTTCAACTGGGGCTCGGCTTCACCCTCAACGGCGTAGGAGGGGTAATAGGGATCAACCGGACCATCGACATCGTTGCCTTGAGTCGCGCGGTGCGAGACGGATCGCTCGACCATTTGCTCTTTCCGCACAACGTCGAGCGCGACGCGCCGCAGATTATCCACGATCTCGCCGCGGTACTGCCCGCGACGGATGGGCGGTACGTGTTCGGGCCCATGGCCAAGATCGGTTGGGGAACGCCGACGATCCTCGAGGCGGATATCGGCATCGTTCTCGAAATACCTGGGCCGCGGCTCGCGCTTCTCGGAGAGGTCCACGCACTGTTGCCCAAGCGCGACAAGGGGCTCGTGGTCCTGAACCTCAGCGTGGCGGGGTTGCTCGACTTTCCTGCCAAGCTCTTTGCGATCGATGCATCCCTCCACGATTCGCGCGTCGGCTCGTTCGCGGTCACCGGCGACATGGCGATGCGCCTTTTTTGGGGCGATGCGCCGAACTTCGGGCTGGCGGTGGGCGGCTTTCACCCCTCGTTTCAACCGCCACCGCAGTTTCCGCCGCTCAGACGCGTATCGGTGGACCTCGGTATCTCGGGAAATCCGAGTCTCACGCTCCAAGGGTACTTTGCGATAACGTCCAATACGGCGCAGGTGGGGGCGCTCGCGGAGCTGCGAGCGAGCGGTGCCGGGATCGACCTCTACGGACGCGTGCAGTTCGATGCGCTCTTCGTTTTCTCGCCGTTCTCGTTCGAGGCGGGTTTCGCGGCCGAGGTTCGGATCTCGTTCCACGGTCACGGCATCGGCGTGCATCTCGGCGGCGTGTTGACCGGGCCTTCGCCGTGGCGCGTGCGCGGTGAGGTGTGTGTCAGCATTCTGTTCTGGGACGCGTGCCTCGGCTTCGATGCGACGTTCGGGAGTGGGGCGCGCGTGGAAGTGCCGGCGCTCGATCCCTGGACCGGCACACAGGAACTAGGGACGGCCAAGGAGGTCGCGGGCCTTCAAGAGGCGCTCCAAGACGTGCGAAATTGGACGCCAGAGCTGCCGCCCGGTGCTTTCTCCGTTGTTTCGCTGGCAGAGTCGAGGGGCGACCAGCCTCTCGATCCGCTCGGCGTCGCCGTCGTTCGACAGCGCGTCTGCCCGCTGAATCTTCAGCTTCAACGCTTCGGAACCGCTAAGGCGCTACCACCCGCGCGCTTCAATCTACAGTCGCTCAGAGTCAATCTGATCAACATCGACCTCAAAAGGGTCACGTTTTTCAAGGAGCCGTTCGCCAAGGCGCAGTTCTTGGAGATGTCCGACGCTGAGAAGCTATCGGCGCCGGCTTTCGAGCCGTTTGATGGAGCCATTCGAATCCCGGCCAACGACAACAGCATCGCTCCCGGAAGCTCGGAAGCCACGACGATCAAGTACAAGACCAAGATCCTCGGCGAGACGACCACGACGGATCATGTTTTGTCGTTGGACCACCTGTTGGGAATGGCGCGCCGGAGCGCAACAAGTCAGTTGGGAGCAAGGCACGTCGCCGTCGAGGCGTACATGGATCCGACTGCACCGCCACGGTTCACGTTCGCGAGCGAGCTCTTCGTCGTCGCCGACCGGACGGCGTTCACGACCCAATCGATTTTCGGCGCCGCCGCGAGTAAGACCGAGGCATCGCGGGCGCTCGAGGAACACCTCGCGACCCATCCCGAGGATCGCGATAACCTGCACGTCGTTCCCAAATTCGAGGTGGGAGGACGATGATGCTGCGCGAACGTTTATTGGTTTGGTTTACGGCCAGCGTCTGGCTGGCGAGCTGCGGCGGGGACGATACCGCGTCCCCGGCCGCCGGAGGAGGGGGCACTATTCTCACGGGAGCCGGTACCGCTGGAGCAGGAGGCGCCATCTCTGGCTCTGGGGGCGGCTCGGGCAGTCCGGATGCGTCAAAGGACGCGGTCGCACCTCCTCCTGACACTGGACCGTCTGGCTTTGACGGAAGCTGGGATGCCAACATTCCGGACGGCGGGCGGCCTCTCCGAATGATCTGGGAGCTCGAGTTGGGAAGTCCTGACTACGGGACTGGCGCGCTCGGAGGGACGGGCGAAAACGATGTGTGGGCGGTCGGAACGCTCGGACGAGCTGCTCACTCTACCGGCGATGGTCGTTGGCAATCGCGAGATGTTACGGGCCCCCGTCTGACCGGCGTCTGGGCAGCCGCGTCCGATAATGTGTACGTCTCGGGATACGTCAATGCGGTCTACCGGTGGGATGGTAGCGGTACCTGGGACCGGCAAATCATCAGCAGCGGTGCGGTGCTTTCTGCGATCTGTGCTAGCGGATCCAATGATCTGTACGCTGTCGGAAGTGGTCATTACCGATCACCGGCCGATGGGAACTGTAGACCCGAGGCAGTCCCGACGGCGGAAGCAGCGCTCGTGAGCGTATGGGGCAGTGGCCCCAACGACGTGTGGATTCTGGACGGCCAGGACAACGCCCTCCATTCGACCGGCGATGGCACTTGGGTTCGCCAGCGGACAGGCCTCGACCCGGGTGGTGGGGCGATCTGGGGCAGCGGACCTCACGACATCTATGCCATCAATGGGGCATCCGTGGCTCATTCGACCGGCGATGGGAGGTGGACGTTGCAACCGATTGAACTTGGTCCTCTCAACTTCTTGAGTTGCATCTGGGGCTCTGCCCCCAATGACATCTACATCGGGGGCGACAACGGCACACTATTCCGTTCCAGCGGAGATGGCCACTGGTACGCCGAGAAGCTGGCACCCGGCGATGAGCGAATCATCAGCATCGCTGCCATTTGGGGGCCGAACAATCGCGACGTCTACGTCATGACCCCGGTCGGAACTTACCGGGGCCATCCGTGAACTGAGGAGATCATCGTGGCAGACGCAACTCTGACCTTCGTATCGTCACTTCAGCGCGGAATGTCCGTCGGCTTGGCGGACGTGGATAGCGTCTCCGTTCCTGCGCATATGGCGCGAGCCGTCGTCAACCTGCAGCTGACGTTCAGCCCAATAGAGAAGGCCATCGTCGACCTTTCTCTGGTCGGACCGGGCGACATTGTCGGTCTCGACACGCGCACGATCGTCCGCACGTATCCGCGGCCGAATGACAATGACGCGGAGTTCGAGCACTTCGCGATGGTGGAGTTCGATCAGGCCGATCTGCCGTGGCGCTACACGCCGGCCAAGCCCGCCGGCAGTGCCGCCAACAAGACGGACAAGCTGCGGCCCTGGCTCACGCTGATCGTGCTCGTCGAGGGGGACGAGCTTGCATCTGATGACTACACGCCGGCGTCGCCGAAACAGAAGCTTCCGCTGGTCGCCGTCCGCCGCAAACATCTGCCGGCAGAAGGCGAGCTTTGGGCGTGGGCACATCTGCAACTGAACGAGTCGGTCACCGACGCGGCGGCGCTCGAGGGGGCGCTGGGCGGGGCGCGCGGGCGCCTGGTGGCGCGGGTGATATCGGCGCGCATTCTCAAGAAGCAGACAGCCTATCACGTCTTCCTGGTGCCCACGTTCGAGCGGGGGCGGCGCATCATCAGCGGCGAGGACCTGACCAACGTCGATGCGCTGGCGCCGGCGTGGAGACGGGCGGAGGAAGGGACGCCGGGAGCCGATGAGAAGATCAGGTTACCTGTTTACTACGAATGGCGCTTTCAGACCGGAACAGCAGGCAGTTTCGAGTCGTTGATTTCGGCTCTCGTGCCGCGGCCGCTGCCGCCGAGCGTCGGGCGACGGTCGATGGACGTGAGCGATCCCGGGCTCAAGCTGCCCGCTCCGGCGGCAGCGCCAATGGCGGTCTCCGGTGCACTTCAATCGGTGCCCGCCGCTGCGATCGTAGACCCGCCGCCCGAACAGGTCTTCATCGACGAGCTCAAGACATTTGTCGACATCTCGGAGATCCTGGCCAAGGACGAGGACGGTGTCGAGCGGATGGTGAAGGTGGTTTCGCCGCCGCTCTACGGACGATGGTATGCCGCACAGTCCGCGCTGGTGACCCCGCCGCCTTGGTTCTTCTCGCTGAACAGCGATCCGCGCCATCGAGTTGCGGCAGGGCTCGGTACGCTGGTCGTCCAGCGGGAGCAGCAATCGCTAATGGAGGCGGCCTGGCGACAAATCGACCAGCTTCGATCGGTCAATTACGAACGCAAGGTGCTGCAGACGGCACGCGAGGCGTTCGGCCAATTCATGCTGCGGCACATCAACATCGGTTTTGCGCAGACCAAGCTCGCACTGACCGGCAAGCTGCACGGCCGCATCTTGAGCGGCACCGATACGACGGTTTTCGCTCGCTTCGCCCAAAGCCCATTGGGGCACGACTTTTTCGATCCGCAGTGGCGTCGCTTCACATCGGCCCGCGGGATTCTGGGCCGAAGACTAGGGCTGCCGAACCTGCCGGTGGGACAAGATCCCGGTCTTTTCGGGCGAATCAACGATGGCGTCGTGCAGTTGGCGCCTACTCCCCCGACGCCGACTGGGGTCAACGATCCGGAGACCGTATGGGGCTCGGCGGTTTCCGGCGATTTGACGGGCAAACAACTGACCGATCTCGCCACTCAGCTCGGCAAGGACCGCTTGGTGTTCTGGGGTCTCTTGCTTTTCTGGGTGGGGCGCCGGCTGCTCATCGATCTGCGTGGGCAGTTCTGGTGGCTTCTGCACCCGCTGATCAAGATCGGATTCGCCCTCGTCCGGCTTGCCAATGATCCAGAGCTCTTGCGCGTGAAGATTCGGGAGGGCTTGCGGATCGATGCCCTGACGCCCGCGCAGGTGAGCGGCGCCCCCGCCGCGCCCGCGTTCACGATCCGGGTGAATGTCTCGCTCGACGATCCGTCGTCGCTTCCCACCGATGCGGTCTTGCTCCCACCGGCAGGTGCACTGGACAGCAGCGATGCCGTGAAATTCCGGAGCGCCGCGACAGGCCTTTTCCAATACCTGACTCGAGGTCGCGGTCAGCCGACACTGACCAAGGTCGATCTTGCTGGCGCGATCAAGGCGATCATGGATGGCATCGAGCCAAGCGCCTCGCTCGTCGAGAGCCACAAAGATCGCTTGTCGTTCGATACCACCACGTGGAAGGCGAAGGATCTGCTCGAACCGATCCAAGCCGCGCCGGAATTCGACCGCCCGATGTACGAACCTCTTCGCGCCATTTCCGACGAATGGATTCTTCCCGGTCTCTCCGAGGTGCCCGAGAACACAGTCGCGCTCACAGTTACGAACCAGAGGTTCGTCGAGGCGTTCATGGTCGGCGTCAATCACGAGATGACCCGGGAATTGATTTGGAACGAATACCCGGTGGATCAACGTGCCACTTATTTTCGCCAATTCTGGGACGCACGCTCTTTCGTCGACGGTCCGGGGAATAATCACACCGGCGAAACCCTGAAAGACATTCAAGCGATTCGAAGCTGGCCCTCCACAGCCGATCTGGGTGCGAACTCCAGCCGGCCGGCGGTCGAGGAGGTGGGCGACCCTCGCGTCGTCTTGCTCGTGCGCGGTCAGCTCATCAAACGCTATCCGAATGTCATCGTGTACGCGGCAACGAGTGCCGTTCGCGACCCGCCGCCCGAAGGTTACCAAGAGCGACACCCGGTGTTTCACGGTTTCCTCGGGGGAGACGTCGCTTACTACGCGTTCGACCTCAAGCTGAGCCAGGTGAGGGACGCCGATGACCCGTGGTTCTTCATCTTGCAGGAGCAACCCGCGGAACCTCGGTTCGGCGTCCCGGACGGCGTAGTGCCCGCCGGCGAGCCGCCTTACGCCCGCGTCCACAATGAGTTCTTTGACGACGCCGCCGCGGCCAAGGTGGCGTTGCATGGGCTCCGCAGACCCACGCGCGTGGCCGTCAAGGGCAGCACGCTGGTGTTGCCGCTCTAGCGTCTGGAGGATTTCATGCCCGCCCCCGCCACACCCGACGCCGTCATGCAAGCCCGCGCAGACGTGCGTTCCAAGCGCAGCGTTCTGGTCGACGCCATTGTCATCGAAGCCCGCGCGCGCAACGATCTCGATGCGCTACTTCGCACGACCGAGGAGGATCCTTCCGATCCCGAAAATCCGGTGACCCTAGCGCGCGCGGTGCTCGACGGGCAGGTGCAGGCTCTGGCGGCAGCTCGAGCGGCGGAGCGTGCGTCACGTGACTCGCTGGCGGCTGCCATCGATGCCTGGCTCAAGGATGGCACCGCGTTCGTGACTCCGGCGATCGATGTGCAGCGGCTGCAGGGCGGTCAAGTGATCATCATGTTTCCAGTGCGCCTCGAGACACGCTTCGATCCGGGCGGGTCCCTGCTGCGGGTGCGCGTCTACCCAGACGAGATTTCGCTGCACATTCACGAGGGAGCGCTTACCGATGACGAGCGCGCCGCCGGGGAGCGCTTCTACACGGGGCTCGTACTCACCGATTTGATCGAGGAACGAAAGCGTTGGCAGGAGCTCGTCGGGCGGTTCGGCGCGCCGCGGGCGGCGTACATCGCTCGGGTCATGCGGCCGCTGATGGCGAAGGACGACGAGTTTCCGACCAACGTGTGCGACAACGCGTGGCTGTCGGAGCCACTGCCGCCCACGCCGATATTCCCCAATGTCCCCTCGCGTCCCGCGGTCTGGACGCGGCCGGGCGAAGCGGTGCTGCCGGATCGATGGGTGCTGGTCGGATATCGCGGCGGTCGCCAGACCTTACTGAAGACAGGCAACCCCATTCCCGAGCCCTTGGCGCTCACCCACGATCCGGGCGGCGATGCCGCGACCACGCTGGATGGTTTCACGACCGACAAGGACCTGCTCTGGACGATCGAATACGCGACCGCCGAACAGATCGGCATGGCGCTCACCATCAGCACGGCGGACGATCCCGGCGTAGCTCAAGGTTACGATCGTCTCGTTGTCGTCGGCGTGAAGAGCTCGCTCGTTCCTGTGGTCGTCGGCGCCGTCGAGGAGCCGCCGGGCCTTCCACCGCCGGATGCGGCCATGTATCTCGAGCAGCTTTTCGACGGACACCACTACACCCGTGGGCTCGATATCGTGCCGCAAGGAACGCCGACCAACAACACGGCCGGCAGCCCCACGACGTTTCCGCCCGATGATCCTTTTGGTGAAAAGAGCTTCGAATTCGAGCGTAATCCGCCTCCGTTCTATCGCACGATCTCTTCTCACTGCCCATCGCTCGAAGCGGACGTCGACCTGGTCGCTCGTGGCTTGGGTGTCCCCAACGGCGTCTTCCGCAATCTCCTCGGGGCAAGCGAGATCTCGCATTCGGAGGGGGATTTCATCACCGATTCGGTGGAGCAGAGGCGAGCGAAGCTGATGAACGAGGCGCTCTGGCCGGTCACCTGGGGCTACTTCCTCGAGCAAATGATGGATCCGGTCTTCGCCAACAAACTCATCACCATCGACGGCGTGGCGCGCAGCTATTTTCATGACCACGTGCGAGGGCGCGGCCCGGTGCCCGCCATCCGAGTGGGTGGCGTTCCCTACGGTGTGCTCCCCGTCGTCTCGTTGGATCTCTGGCGCCCCCAAGCCGCTACCGACGTGGATACATTCGAAGCCGCTCTCGTACCCAAGCTGCGGATCTTCCGAGAGCTCTGGAAGAAGGAAGCGACGGTGCACGCGGCGCGGGTTGCCCCGGGATCGACCGATCCGCTGACCTCGCTGGTCAACGTGCTCGCCCAGCAAGCAAGCTCTCGCCAGATCCGGGTTCGCAACACGATGGGCCTCGACACGGTCGCGAACCTGGGTTCGTTCCTGGGCATGACCGTGATGGCGTTCTTGGCGGCCATGGCGAAGCGCAGTCAGGCACTCGTCAAGGCCATTCAAGAGCCGACATGGATCAAGGCGCGCGTGCTCGGCTTCAAGGTCGACGCGACGTCCGACGTCTTCGTCGACCCGTTGGTCACCGGCAAGAACCTGCCGCCCCCCACGCTGTACATCCAGGCGCTCGCCTTGGCCTCACTCGATCAACTTCAGAACGACGCCGTGATCCCCGGACCGGTGAAGCCGCTGCTCTACCTGCTGATTCGACAAGCGCTCTTGGTCGAGCACTGCCGGCTCGCACGTTTGCAAGGGCTGCTGGCGCTTCGGGAGATTGAGCTCTTCGGGTTCTCCTTGTTCGATGATCGGCCGTTCTTTGAAAGGATCCAAGCCGAGTTTGAAACGTTGAAACAAGCGGCACGGAAGTACCTCGACAATCTGAGCTCCCTCGCAGCCGCCCTTGGCGATGTCTCGACGGAGGAAGCAGAGCGTCTGCTCACCGAGACCTTGGATCTGGCCTCGCACCGGCTCGACGCCTGGATCACGGCGGTAGCGACTCGGCGGCTCATGAAAATGCGCGACGCCCACGAGCAAGTGCGGAGTAAGCCGGTCGGGAGCTATATCGGTGGGTACGCGTGGGTAGAAAATTTGCGGCCGCTCGCGAGCACCGCCACGAACGGCGGCTACGTGCACGCGCCCTCGATGGCGCAAGCAGCGGCCGCCGCCGTTCTGCGCAGCGCGCACCAAGCGGGCGGACTCGAGGCGGCGCAGAAGTATGCGGTCGACCTCTCGTCGGAGCGCGTGCGCATCGGTCGGAGAATCCTCGACGAGGTTCGTGAGGGGCAACCGATAGGTGCGGTTCTCGGCTATCGGTTCGAGCGTGCCCTGCGCGACAAACACACCGATATTTCACTGCGGGAAAGCTACATCTTCGCGCTACGCAAGATGTTCCCGCTGGTCGCCAACAAGTCAGAAACCGATGGAGGCGTACCGGTCGAGAAAATCGCTGCTCGCAACGTGGTCGACGGCCTTCGTCTTCGCACCAAGCACAAAGAGAAGTCCCCAACCGGCATTCCTTTCGGAACGGGCGGCCTGCCGGATCCCAACGGCACGACCGCAGAAAGGGCGGCCGTCGCCGCCATCACTGCCGAGCTCGATGCGCTCGACAGCCTCGCCGACGCGGTGGCCGATCTGGTCACTGCCGAGTCGGTCTATCAAATCACGAGGGGCAATGTCGGCGGAGCAGGAGCTACACTCGACGCCCTGGCGCGGGGCCTACGCCCTCCGGACCCGGAGATCGCGCGTTCGCCTCGCGGCGGCTCGGGCGTTACCCACCGGATCGCGCTGGCCTTCTCGCCCGAGCTCGGGGAGCCGCCCGGCTGGTTCACGACGCCCGCCGGCCAGCCCCGCCCGGAGCGCGTTCAGCGAGCGCTGGATCTCGACC
>Ga0137375_10004272_pt1 | contig 17018 bp, 17 predicted proteins | sample SagtaG_24_FD_104936 | JGI IMG/M metagenome (GOLD analysis project Ga0137375, IMG submission 104936) | Vadose zone soil microbial communities from Sagehorn Ranch, Mendocino, California, USA - Sage1_R_113_16 metaG | ecosystem: Environmental > Terrestrial > Soil > Vadose zone | place: USA...
CCTTCGTAAACCGAACGACGCACGGTACGTACGCTCGGGCTAGCGGAAGCTGTTCGTCCGGTCTCGTGAAATCACAAGCTGAGCCAAAAGTGCGCCGCTGAGGCGGCGTCGTTCAGCCCAGTCGCTCTGGCGGATCAACCGCAGCTCGGGTCGGTGGACATGCCGATTCGGCGGAGATGCCGGAATGTCGAGCGGCTGCCCCCCTTTCGACTCGATTGCAGCCCCCGATAATTGAACCACGGGATCGCAGCCTGGCAGAACAATCCTCCGGTGCTTCCAACGAACATTCCCTTCGAATCCGGTGCACTCCAAGCGCTCCACGAGCTACATTGCGAACCATGCACGGAATTGCAATGCCCCCCTGGAATGCGTTTAAGGAGATGGTAAATCGGGGGGCGTGGGCTCTTCCGCTGCCTGCAGAATGGTCTGAGGACGACGCCCCAGAACTCGGCGCTGAACCTCTCGAACAACTGAACGCGGCTCGTGATGAGAATGCACGACAGGTCGCTATCCACGCGCTTGGGGGCCGCTCGAAAATGGATGAGGCACTCAAGGCGCTGTGGACCTACGCGCGCGTCACGCGCGGCACGCTTTGGGAACACTACATGAGGGCAGAGCGCCTGGATGGAACGCCAGAGTTCCTGGATGATTGTCCGAAGGAGCAGACGTCCAACAAGTCGACTCTGGCCCGAAACCAGCAGACTCTTAGCCGCAAGATTGCCAAGCTTCAAAAGTACCTTGATGGATTACGCGAACTCTCCGTTCCGCCTAGCTATCTGGAACCATTGGTCTTCTTCCTCGAATTTCACAAAGCCCGAATTCCGCCCATGCGCGCGGGACGAGGAAGGCACCTGTCGGCCCGCAACCTCGTTCGCGCCCAGCTTCTGGAACGCGGACTAAAGGCACGGCAAATTGCTCGCCTCGAGCTCGGCTGGATCCCTCCGGTTCGGATGTCCGAGTGGCGGCTTCGTCAAAAACTGACGCCCGAGGTCTTCAGTAACCGGGCACGGGAGATCAACGATCTTCGTCGCGTAACCAATCGTCGGCCGAGCTAACGAGAACCGGCAAGATGACAGGCATGCGATCGGCGGGTGGGGAATTCAGTCCACGTTAGCGAATTTACCCCCCTTCACAGCGATGCTGCTCGTGGCAAAAAGGGGGGCATGCACACGACGCAAGCAACTACTCTCCCCACGCTCCTTGGAGTCCCGGCAGTCGCTGACGAGCTTGGGATCGCCAAACGCACTGTCTATATGCTCGTCGCCAAGGGCGAGCTCGATCACGTGCGAGTGGGCCGTCGAGTCCTCATCCCCTCGAATGAGCTGCGTCGTTTCGTGGACGCGCACCGGGTGACGACAACGTCTCCTGGCCGGCGTTTCGTAGCCCCTCGCTGATTGGGCTCAGCCGTGCGATGGGCGAACGATCGAATCCTGGTCCTGCTGGTGGCAAAATCGAGCCCATTTCGAGGAGTCTCGACCAAGTGGAGCCGACCTTGGTGAAATGGCTCTGGCAAGGGTGGATCCCCCTCGGCAAGCTAACATTGCTCGCCGGGCACCCGGGCGAAGGCAAATCCACGTTGACGCTTTGGACAGCCGCTCGAGTCTCTCGTGGACAAGACATGCCGAACGGCACCGCGGGACCGCCCGCGTCGCACGTCGTCTTGCTCTCGGCCGAGGACGCTGCGGAGGACACCATCGTCCCGCGACTTCTGTGCCACGGTGCAGATTTGACGCGAATCCACGAGTTCATAGGTTCTCGTGACGCAAATGGTCGGGAACAGAGCGTGTCGAGCCTGGGCGATTCCGATACGCTCGATGCCATTGAGCAGCTCGTGGAGCATGTGAAGGCGCGGCTTGTTATCATTGATCCTCTTTCGGCTTTCTTGAAGGGAATTGACCCGCACAAGAACGCGGAGATCCGTTCTCTGCTAAAGCCACTCGCGGATCTCGCCGCGCGAACAGGCTGTGCCGTCCTGCTCGTGGAGCACTTGAACAAAAGCATTGCCCAGACCGTTCTGCACCGCGTGGGTGGCAGTGTTGGGCTCACCGCCGCCTCCCGGGCTGTCTACTTGCTCGGTCGGCATCCGCAGGATGCGAGCGCGCGCGTTCTTTGGTGTGCAAAGAACAATCTGGCTCCCAAGCCAAAACCGCTGACCATGCGACTCGGACGTGATGCGCAGATCGAATGGGGCGATGGTCCCGATGATTTCGACCCCGCCGCCGCCGTCCAAGAGCTGCCGTCACGTCCCCGTTCTGCTACGCGGACGCCGGACAGCGTTCGAAGAGTCCTCGTTGACGTGCTTCATCGCTTGGGCCCCTTCACTCGTACGGCGATCGTTGGAGCCGCGCAAAAAACCGGCGGCGGAAAGCGCGATCGTTATTTCACCGAGCTCAAGGCGATGGAGCGCGAGGGCCTCATCGTCAAGGACGGCTACTGCGGAAAACATCTCCGCTGGCGCCTTACACTCGGGAACTTGGACCACGGCAAAGCTCCCGTACTCGCGAAAGAATCATCGGTTCCCAGTCACGACAACCATACGCTCGTCTCCGATCAGGCCGGGAGCGCGGCGGTTTCGGACCTGCAGGCATTGGGGAACGGCACCATCCCTTGTGACCTCGCGCAATTATCTCCGGTTCCGGTTCCCGACGAGGAGACGATGCTGTGAGCGCGGACGCGATTACCGCCCTGGTCGCCTCTCTGGCGAAAACGCCGTCGCGCCTTGCGAACGTTGAGCGCCAGCTGGAGGACGTGGCGCACCGTTTGGAAGCGCTACGAGCCGCTCTGCCTCCGAGGCGCTTGGTCACGATCGTCGAGGCGGCAGCAACGCTTGGAATCAGCATTCCGACGGCGCGGCGCTGGGTCCGGGTGGGTCGACTTCCGTCGCTTCGAATCGGACGGACCGTCCGCGTCGACCTTTCGAGATTCGTTGTCGCCGACGCCGGCGACGTTGCCCAGCTGGCAAACACGTCGCGTTGTCGCGCAACGGACAACGCGCGAATCCGCACGGCGCCGAACGGCAAACCCGGCGCGCGATAGCCGCCGCGTCCGCCAGACGAAAGTCATGGGTATCGAACCATCTGCATCTTGCCTATAGGTACCGCATGCGGTACCATCGTCCCGATGGGACGTGGGGCCGCAGAAATCTTGGAACAAGCTCGGCGGAGCCCGGCCAACCTGCGATACCGAGACCTGGTCAAACTTGTCCAGGCCGCCGGCTACGTCGAGGTTCGACAGACCGGTTCGCACCATATTTTTCGCCACAAGTCACGAAGGGATCTTGCGATCGTGAACCTTCAGGCGGACGGAGCAACGGCCAAGCCCTACCAAGTTCGACAGGTCCTGCGTCTCATCGACGAGAACAGACTGGAGGTGCGCTGATGTCGAAACAGTTCAAGTACCGAATCGTGACGGAATGGAGCGACGAGGATGACGCGTTCGTCGCTCGTGTGCCTGCGCTCCCCGGGTGCGCGGCACACGGCCCGACGCCCGAGAAGGCAGCCAAGGAGGCTCGAGAGGCTGCCGAAGCCATCCTCGACACAATGAAAGAACATCGCGATCCCCTGCCGCCGGAAGACGCATCGGCGGATTACTCGGGTCAGCTGCGCCTGCGGCTGCCCAAGTCGCTCCATGAGCGCATTTCGCAGATGTCGTCGGCAGAAGGGGTGTCCATCAACACGATGCTGCTCACGCTCATCGCCGAAGGTTTTGGGCGCCGATCCGAGAAATCGGGCCCGACGGTGAAGCGAACGGGCGCCAAACGAAAGGCGGTGGCGTGATGGCTCGCAAAGACGGCGCCGGGCGCACGCACAGGGGTCTGCCTATCTCCGCGGGCCGGGCGCTCACTCCTCTCAAGGACGACGACAGTCGCGTCGTCCCCATCCTCGAAGCGCTCGCGCCCATCCTGGCTGCCTGGAAGCTCAAGAGCGGAGGCCAGGGAACTGTGTTTCGACCCTTCTCCCCGCGCGCGGCGGCCGGCCCGGACGACCCGCCGCCTTCATCCGGCCGCACACGATCCATGGCCACCTCGCCAAGGCGCTCGCCGCGCTCGGCTTGTCGGAGATCACTTGGTACCAGGCAACGCGCCACACGTTCGCGTCCCAATGAGTTACCGGTGGAGGCTCGATCGAAAAGCTCTCCAAGGTGCTCGGCCACGCGAGCATCACCACCACCGAGCGCTACGCCCTTCTCCGTCCAGACCTGTTCGTCCCGGCCGACTACGAGGTGGTGAAGATCGACCTTGAGACGCGAGGCGGCGACGTAGTACCTATCGCGGCCCGGGTGGCCGAGAGCGGTACGTTTGGCTACGCTGCGGCCACAGTACTCCCGGATGGAGGCCCCAATCGCGCGGTAAGTTCCTGAAAAAACACGTTTGCCCCCGTAGCTCAGTGGATAGAGCAGCGGTTTCCTAAACCGAAGGTCGTGCGTTCAAGTCGCGCCGGGGGCGCCAATCCACTACGGATGTAAGAACCGCGGATGACTGGTTTAGGGGGCTGCTTCCGGGCTCGGCGCCGCTGGCGAGGAGCGCGACGGCGGCGTCCGTGCGCCCGCGGATCGTGATTTCGGCGCCGCGCACGGTGATGTCTTGGACCAGGAAGCGCAGGTAGTTGCGCGTGAGGGACGTGTCCTTCGAGAGGAAGAGCTCGCGGATGTTCTCCTGAAACTTTCGGATCGTCGTTTCGTTGTAGAGGTGCGGCGGCACGGCTCGCAGGGGGACGATCTTGGAGAGCGTGGCGGCGAGCTCGTCCCTCTTGCCGCGAAGGTCCCGCAGTTTCGGCATGATAACGTCCGCGTCTTCTCGGCGGGTCTCGAACGCTTCCTCCCAGCGCTCGATGCGCCGGTTGAGCTCTCCGATCTCGCGCTCGAGCTGCTTTCGATGCTCGGTCGTCTTCTGTCGCATGATTCCGACTTCTTCGACGAAGTCGCGCAGGATCTCGCGGCAGCGTTCGAGCGTGAAGAGCTTGTCGGCAAGATGAGCGAGCACCGCATCGTCGAGCTTCGATTGGGGAATGCGGTAGCCTGCGCACGCTTCTTTGCCGGTGCGCGTGAACGCGCGGCAATTGTAATAACGATGACCCTTGCCGGACATTTCGAGCGTGTACGTCGCGCCGCACGATCCGCATCGGACGAGGCCAGCCAAGAGCATGGGGCTGGACGCCGTCCGGCCCGGACTGCGCTCCGGATCACGCTCTCGGCGCACGGCCTGCGCCATGTCGAACAGCTCGCGGTCGATGATGGGCTCGACCTTCAGCGGGATCCACTCGCTGCGAGGCCGTTGTTGCCCCGTCCGATGATCGGTTTTGCCCCAGTGGTAATTGCCGACCAACGCTTCTTCGGAGACGATGCGTAACACCATGTCGCGCGTCCACAGCTTGCCTTGACGATAGCGAACGCCACGTTGGTTGAGCTCACGCGCCGTCGCTTTGGCACCTGCTCCTCCCACGTAGAGACGAAGGACCTCGCGCACGATCGGAATCTCCTCTGCGTTCGGCACCATCTTGCCGCGAAAAAGGCCGGGCCGGCTTTCCTCTTTGTGGATGCGGAAGCCGTAAGGAGCGGAGGAACCGTTGAAATTTCCCTGACGCACGTTTTCGCGCATCGCCGCGGCCGTGCGCACGCCGTTGATCTCGCTCTCGAACTCGTCGAACGCTTCGAACATGTGCTCGATGAAGTGCCCATGCGCATCGTCGGTGGTCGGCTGCTGGACGGCGATGACGCGAACGCCCGCCTTGCGAAGTTGGGTCTTGTAGAGCTGCGCCTTGAAGGTGTTGCGCATGAACCGGCTCGTCATGTAGACGAGGATGGTGTTCACGCTCGAGCCGGAAGCCAGTACGTCGGCGATCATCTGCTTGAAGACGGGGCGCGCGTCGTCCTTGGCCGTCTTCCCCGGCTCGACGTACTCGCGAACGATCGTGTAACCGTTTTGGTGGCAGTGTCGCCGGAGCGTGTCGCGCTGGGCCGGAATCGACAAATCCTTTTCTGCCTGGTCGGCGGTCGAGACGCGCAGGTAGAGGACAACCTGCTCACCCTTTTCGGGGCAGCTTCGGGTCTTCGTGCTCATCGACTTCATCGAGTACCTGTTCGAGTAAGCGGTTGACGAAGGGCAACAGGAGCTCGCGCTCCCACGGTAGGACGGTGTCAGGTTCCGGAAAGTCACTGCGGACGTCAAGGGGAGTCTCCCGGCAGCGCGACGTGCGAGCTTTCTGCGCTCGTGACCGCTTTTCTCGCGGCAAGGCTGGGAGACGACGTGACGAACGCAAGGTGCTTCTCGGTGACAGGGTTGGCGTTCGCGCGTCAGGTCGTGGGAAACCGAATTCGCCAGGTCTGACCGAATTTGAAGGCGACGATGCCGCCGCCGAGCTGGGCGACGCTGGCACCGGCGCAGCGCCGAGCAGCGCGCCGGCACCGGCTCCGAAGGGCGGCGGGCTCGACGTCGAGCTTGCCGGCGGCCGATTCGATCGTCTCGAAAATGGGAGGCGAGGGTCGTTCGTTATCGTGGATGATCATGATGTTTTCCATTTGGTTGGTGGTTGAATGAATCGCCCGATTTCGGCCGGTCGGGAGATGGATCCTGCGGGGCGCCATCCGGCTGCGCCGTCCACACGCGGCCGTCGGGAAGACGAACGCGGATCGCCTCGGGCTCGAGCTCCTTGATGGCTTCTGCGACGATGGGGTTCGTCAAGACGCGCTCGAAGTCGCTGACCTCGGTACGGTTTCCTTTCGCGACGGAAGGAAGAGGGTCGCCAGCGTCACCAGCGTCACGGCCGTGAAACTGTTCAGGGATTTCCGTGACGCTGGGCTCGTGCTCATCGTCACAGAGAGGCGGAGCGTCACCCGAGCCAGACGAAACGGCCGCCTCCACGCGCCGCAAAGTCAGGAGGCGCCCGCGATGCTTGCGGTCACGAACCACGTCGATGCCGCTGGTTCGCAGCGCCGGCGCCGCGCGAAACAAGTGTTCGGAGACCTGACGCGGCCCACGCGGCCACGAGCGACCGCGCGTCACGGACTCTCCCGCGAGTTCGCCCAGAACTTGAAGAAGCTGGGTTGCCGAGCCTTCCCATTCGCCGTGCTCCTGCACGAGTCGTCGAACCGCGACTGCTACGGGATCTGCTTCCACTGTTCCGACGGCGACGTCCCCCCGATTTCGCGAGTACGCCTCGATGAAAGTCCCAGACCTCCAGCCCAGCGTCGTCTCGGCGCTCGCAACCCATTCGGCGAAATCGGCCATGCGGGGGAGCGTCGTCAGGCCACTCTTTCCCGAGTTGCCGAGCGCGCCCGAGATGGCCGTGAAGAGCGCTCCGAGAATCCTCGGGCGTGCCGCTTCGAACGAGCTCCAGAAATCCGCCTCGCGCTTTCGCTTGGCTTCCGGAATGGGTGGAAGCGTCAGAATGAGCGATCGATCCGCGAGATCGGCGCGCGTCGTGATCGCATCGATGCCCGTGAGAATCGCCGGGCGCTGGGCCTCCAGAAGGACCTCACTTGTGTCCGAGTAGAGCTCCCGCGTGCTGAAACCGCCGCCCGTGGCCAAACGACAAAGGCCATCCGACAGATCAGCGGGCAGACCCGATAGGTTGTCGTAGCAAATGACCCAGCCGTTGATGGCGGCGATCATCAGTTCCTGCACGTCGCGCGGTTTGGCGCGCAGCGGCGATGTGTTCGGGTCGATGAGCTCGCGAAGCACGCGCGCCGTCGTGGACTTGGCCGCCCCTTGTTCTCCCTGAAGGACCATGAGCGGATAGGGACCGCGAGCTCGCAGCGCGCCGAGCAACCAGGCAACCGTCAGCGTCCAGTCATCGTCCGATTCCATGTTGAGAAAAGGTCGCAACGCGTCGAGGCGGCCGCCTTCCACGGGCCGCGGGAGCGAGCGCATACCGTTCGTGCGCCGGAATCGCACATTCGGTTCGGTGACGATCCGCCACCCCTGACGGGTGATCTCGACGACCTCCCATCCGTCATTCGCGAGGTCGACGTACACGGTGTTATCGACTTGGCCGACGCGGAGAAAGACTGTTCGCTCCTGTCCATCGAAACGAGCGCGTGCCTCGAGCACCGCGAGCGCGTCGTTCATGGCTTGCGCGCCCGCGGGCTTGTCATGCGTGCGGTACATCCGAAGGGCGAGCCACTGCCTGAAAGACGCCGAGCCGATCGGCCACGTCTGACGGCGACCATCGACTTGCACGTCGGCGAACATTTGCCCTTCCGGCGAATGGAAACACTCGACGCCGGCGGCGAGCTCGAGCAGCGCTTTCGCTTGCGACTTGCGCTCGTCCGGATTTCCGGACGTGTGCGGCTTGCTCGGACGGTTCGGCGGATCTATCGCGTTGACGCCCGCGCTTGTCTCGATGGCGCGAAGCTCTGCGGAAATGCCGTCCTGCTCGATCGTACGAATGGCGCGCGCTTGGCTGGCTGCAAGTACGTCATCGATTCCTTTGCCAGCGCTCGCAGGCCATACTTCCAGCGCCGTCGTGTATCCCTCGTTCTGAAGCGTCTGCGTGATGCGCGAGAGCGGTCGCGCGACGTGAGGATTCGTTCGTGCGTCGACGTCGAACGCGACGAGGACCTTGGATGGTTTGAACGCTTGCAACGTTGGCAGTGCCAGCTTCCACGCGCCCACGCCTGCCAGCCCGAGCGTCAAGACTCCGGAGAGGGCGGTGGCGACGTCCGCCTTGAGAGGTCCCTCGGTAATCCGGACGACGCTTCGATTGCCTGACTCGTGGAGTGGAATGTGAAGGCAGAGGCCTGGACCACAACCGATGGTGTCGGGCGGCGCGCTGAGCCAGCGGTACTTGCCGCCACCATCGCGCGCTTCGTCGATGCGGATGAGGCAAGCGACGACGCGGCCGAGCTCGTCGCGCACCGGGATGAGAATCCCTGGGGCGCCGGCGAGCCTCGTGCCCTTGGACCCGTTTCGCTTGTAGAAGCCCGGAACATCGAGCAGGTAGAGCGCGCCGATCGACTGCACGAGCTCGCGGACCACCGCGTTGCGCTCGCCTTCGGCAGCAGGCAGCGTCGCGTATCCATTGCGCTCGATGACACTGCCCGGCAGGCCGCGCTGACGAAGATGGCGCGTGTGCTCGCCCGACAGCCCGAGCCTGCTCAGTAGGGCGCGGTACACTCGGTCGCGCGTATCGGCGTCGGCGGCCGTCTCGCGCCACGCTGGGTGAGGCGGCGCAGGCGCGGTGTCGTCAATGCCTTCAGCCGCTCCGTCGTTGCGGGTGAGATAGTATTCCTGGCCCCTCACGTCCTCACGGACAATGGCGCGAGCGCCCTGCACGCGACGACAGAAGGTGTACCGTGCATCCGCGGACGCATAACACCACCCGTCGCCGTGACCGCACTCGGGGCATGGATTCGTTCGCCGATAGGGGATTAGGCCCGCCATGCGAGCCTCCGCCGGTGGTTCGGTGCGACGAACGCTGACCCTCGCCGCTCAAGCAGGGGCGCTCGTCGTGGTGGGTCCCCGTCTCGTCCTGGCGGGTCGGCACCGCTCGACTTCGCCCTACGGGTGAACCCAGACCGCCGTGCACGCCGCGGTGTTCTCCGAGAATGCGCGGAAGGGCGAACGCCAGGGCGCCGCACTGTCGGGATCACCAACTGGCGAGCCGCTGCGCGCGCGGCTCGCAGACTCGCCCGCATGGCGTCGAGACGGGCAAGATCCCGCGCCAGAGGCCCGTCGGGATACCGCGTGGCTTGCTCGCGCAGGGATCGCTCGGTCGCAGTGCAGAAGGCGTTGACCGGAACACGCCGGCCATCGATCCACGCTCGGATAATGCCGGCTCCGTCGAATTCGGCTTGTCCAGGTGCCACCGCGTGCCGGATCCCCAGCGCCGCGTACGTGCTGGGATCGGACGGGGCCACTTCATCCAACCACTCCTCGGCGGCCAGCTTGATCACGTTGTTCCAGGATCGGCGAACCAAGGGCGTTTCCATATCGATTGAATCAGCCACCGTACGGCACGCGGTGGCTTACGATGAAGCTAACCTGATTCCATCGTCGTGCAAGGGCGTGTTGAGTGATTCTCCACAACGAGCCATTGCGGCCGAGTGGGGCGCAGCGCGTGGTGGCTATGAATCGTTCCCTTGTTCGTGCCGCGACGCGTCGGGCTCCGAGGGGTCACGCTGCCCGCTGGCCGCTGGAGCCTCGTCGCCAGCACGAGCGGAGTCCGCATCGAACGGAACTACGCCTTCACGTTTGGTCAGCTCGCGCGATCCCATCGCCGCGCCAGCTCGCGCCGCTCGTTCCAAGGCACGTTCGAGCTGCTGGATCCGTTGCCATTGGTTGATCGACTCCTGCACCAGCCTTCGATTGCCTTCCGCGAGTCGTTGCAACAGGTGCAGGATGTCTTGTGCGCGGAGGACCTGACCTTCCTCGCTGAGCCCTAATTCTTCGATTTGCCGAAGAATCTCGGCGGGAATGAGCAGATCGGAACCGAGCGCGTACTCTCGAAGAAGTTGGCGCACCCTCTCCGGGCTCTGCCGCAACTCGATGACCACGTCCCGGAAATCCTGCCCCGCACGGAACAATTCGAAGGCACGCGCCGCCACCTCGCCATGGTCTCGACCCTTTCGACCTCCGCCGTGCTCCGCGGCGTAGCCCTCGACTTCCTGCGCATCGAAAAAGACGAACCGCCCGCGATGCGCTGGGTGGAGCGAAGTGCCTTCCAGACGCCGCACGGACGTTTCAGCGATGCCGAGACGACTCGCCACCTGTTTGCGCGTCAGTTCCCGAGTGCCCCCTTGGGCAATTGCCGCGCGCTGAACATTACGTCGTCGCCCAGAGCCAAATCCTCGAAGCATCTTGAAGAATGGCTCTGCTCATTGCGTGTGGCAAATGCCATTCGGCATTGCGGTGTGCACGCCGAGCAGCGTGACGCTGACCGGCAACTCGACGCCGTGACGCAGCGTCACGCGGTAAGTGCTCGATGTGAGGACCCATTGACGGTAAGCGTGACGCGGTGACGCTGAGAAGGGGACGAATATGACGATTCGCGCACTTGCGTGAGGCACGACTCAAAAAGAGAGAACACCACGAATTCGCCAGTTGGCCCGAGTTTCGCCGTCGCCGGAGCGTTGCTCAAGTCGAGGCGCCCCTTCGGTGCCGACGTGACCGATCCGGGCACAGAGTGCACGCGTGTAGAGGTATGCTCCGACGAGATGTCGACTTCGATCGATCCGACGCGCGCAGGTCAATCCATTCTGTTGGTCGACGACGATTCGGCCTTCTGCGAGCGCGCCGCGCGGGCTCTGCGCGATCGCGGCTATCGGGTGCGGACCGCGGTGAACGCTAACGACGCCTGGCTCGCGGCGACGATGGAAGCACCCGACTTCGCTGTTCTCGACCTACGAATGCCGGATCGATCAGGTCTGGAGCTGGCATCCGATCTTCGAGGGGTTTTCCCCGCGATGAAAATCCTGCTTCTCACCGGACTCTCGAGGCCGGCGGATCGCGATGTCGAGAACCTGAATCTGTCGTTCCTCAAGAAGCCCGTTAATGTCGACGACATCCTGGCGTCCCTCGGGCTTTTGTAAGTCACGTGCCCGGCCGGTTTGCTTTCTCCGGTTGGCTGCGTGGCGGATGCTTGTACCAGCCGGGATCGTCGTACGACGTGAGGCCGGCGCGAACCTTGAGGACGGTGAACATGCCTCCCATTTCGATCGGACCGAACGGTCCCTCGCCCGTCATCATGGGCAGGGTGTTCTTCGGCCGTCCCATCTCCATCATGTTGCCCATGCCCGTCTCGCCCATCGCCATGTAGCCGGGCAGAATCGAGCGAACCCTGTCTTCCAGCGCGCCCGACTGCTGCGCGCCGAGCATGTTCGGCACCTCGTGGTTCATCGCGTTCATGGTGTGGTGGGACTTGTGGCAGTGAAATGCCCAGTCCCCCTCGACGTTGGCCACGAGCTCGACCGTTCGCGTGGATCCGACGGGCACATTCACCGTGGTCTCGGGGCGCCGCGCGGACTTTGGAGCGTCTCCGCCGTCGGTGCCGACCTCCTCGAAGTCGTAGCCGTGCACGTGGATAGGATGGCTATCCATGCTCAGGTTGCCGAATGAGAACCGCACGCGCTCGCCTTTCTTGACGATCCACGGATCGGTCCCCGGCCAGACACGACTGTTGAATGTGAACATATTGAAGTCGGTCATGATGTTCGGGTTGGGCGTGGCGGTGCCGGGTTCGACGAACCACTCGTGCAGCATGACGAGGAAGTGTCGATCGATCCGCGGCGTCTCGGGCACCCTCGGGTGCGTCACGAAGAAGCCCATCATGCCCATCGCCATCTGCACCATCTCGTCCGAATGCGGGTGGTACATGTTCACGCCGTGCTGCTTCAGCGTGAACTCGTACACGTACGTCTCGCCAGGTTCGATGTGCGGCTGATTCAAGCCCGCGACGCCGTCCATACCATTCGGAAGCAGGATGCCGTGCCAGTGCACGCTCGTGCGCTCGGGGAGCTTGTTGGTGACGAAGATTCGAACGCGATCGCCCTCGACGGCTTCGATCGTGGGTCCAGGCGTCGAGCCGTTGTAGCCCCACGCGTTGACCACCATGCCCGGTGCAAATTCGCGCTTCACCGGCTCGGCCACCAGACGAAATTCCTTCACCCCCTTGTTCATCGTGAAGGGCAGCGTCGACCCGTTCGGTGTCACGACCGGGATGTACGGGAGCTTCGGCGTTTGTGCTTCGGCCGCGCCCACACCCAGCACCGGGTCATCGTGATCGCTCCCCAACGAGCTGAACGTGAGGAGAACCGCGAGGACGCTGACGATGAGAAAACGGATGGTCTTCATGGTCCGGCTCCTATCAATGCTTGTGCCCGCCGTCCGAGGTCGGCGGCGGCGTTGGGCGCGACGGGTGGCTCTCCGAGGGTGATTGGGCGCCGGTTGCGGCAGCGAGTCGCGCGCCGACGGCCCGCTCGAGATCGCTCCGCGCGATCCAGTAATCGCGCAGTGCCTGGATGTACTCCCGGTAGACCTCGAACTCGCTCTGTTTCGTTTGGATCAGCTGGTAAACGCCGAGCAACATCGCGTCGTATTGCTGCTGCGAGAGCTTGACGATGTTCTCGCGGATCGGAACGAGGAACTTGCCGTACTCCTCGACGACGCGACGGGCAGTGGTTACCCGGGCGTGCGATGAGCGCACATCAGACCGCGCATCGACAGAGAGAGCCTGCAGGTTGTTCTCGGCCTGGCGGCGGAACGCTTCCAGCCGGGCGATTGCCCCCTGGCGTTGGTCGAAGAGAGGGATCTCGAGCGAAACCGACGGCCCGAGCGAAATCTTCTTGGTCGTCCGAAGCCGACCCGCCTCGACCGATACATTCACGAACCCAGTCCAGCGCGTCGTCTTCGCCAACGTCGTGGCGTACTCGAGTGATTGGACCTCGCGGCGCGCAGCCCCGATATCGAGGCGCTTCTCGATCGCCAACGATTCGAGGCGATCGAGCGGGACTTCGCCGGCGGGTAACTCGGGGAGCCGCGGGGCGAGTTTGAAACCCGTGCGCTTGCCCCAGACGCTCATGAGCTTCGTCAGATGCTCGCGCGCCACGGCCGCCTCTCCCTCGATGCGCGCCAAGGCAAGCCGCGCTTGCGACGCCAACGCCAGCTCGCTGCTGAGCGCCAGGTCGTTCGCGTTGCCGGCCGCGTGTTGACGACGTGCCAGTTCAGCCGAGGTTTCCGCCGCTTCGCTCACCATCCGCTGCATCGCAGTCGTCTGCTCCGCAGCCTGGGCCATGTAAAAGGCCGACCGCACCTCCGCCGAGAGTTGCAACACCTCGTCCCCCACCTCGAGCTTTGTGACCTCGAGTTGGGTCGCGGCAACCCGCTTTCGCATGGGCAGTGTGATGAGGTCGAGGAAACCTTGTTCGACGGTGAGGAACAAATTCGGATCGATGTGTTCGGAGTCCCAAGCAGTGCTACCGATCGTGAACACCGGATTCTTGAGGAGTCCTGCTTGCACCAGATCGGCCTGGGCGATGGAGAGCTCCTCGAAGGTGGAACGGAGCCGTGGGCTGCCAAGCAACGCGATTTGGACCGCCGCGTCGACGGTCAATTCTCTGGCGAGCAGGTCTTCGATGGCCTTCGCAGCCTGCTCGTCCTCCGCCGTGTTCTGATCCCATCGAACGGTGGAAGCACCGCGCTGTTTCACCGTTTGGGCCACCTCTTGGAACGCAGGTGCCGGCGACGTAGATGCGCAACCGGTGACGAGGGCAGCGCCGAGGGAGATCACCGCCGAATACGAACTGAGCCGAGTCATTCGACGTCCATCATTTCTTGGGAACCAAGTCCATGCCGCACTTCGGGCACCGACCCGGGCTCGAAGAGGTCACCTCGGGGTGCATCGGGCATACATAGACAACCGTTCCCGGCCCGCCGTCAGCCGAGGCAGCTACCTGCTGGTTTTGCGAGTTCGAGTGTTCGTGATGATGTCCCATGTGTTCGGACACGCCGTCGGACGAACGCTGGCTGAGGTTGGGCTGCGTGGTCGAGGCGAGTAGCGATAGAGGTGGTGCCCCCTCCTCGGCTGCGGGGTTCGACGGATCCTTGGGGGACTGAGAAACCGGCATCGGACCGGGCGAGCACGCGGCCGCGTTCAGCCCCAACGGGACGATGAGACCCAGGATGCGAAAGTTCATGATGGCTCCATGTGTACGATGGTGGGCTTTGCTGGCCTCCGTACATCGCCGACGCCCTCGGATCGGCTTCATTACACGTCGCAACGACCTTTTTCCTCGACGAAGGTGTCGCCGAGGTTTCGAGGGGTGTAATACGTCGCAGGTCGAGCGTCAGCAGTATTGAATTCTTGCTAGATTCCTGACGCGATTCGTCTGAAGCCTGCGGTGGGCGCTCCGCTCTCCTCTCGTCGCAGATTCCGACGCCGCGCCCCTCGGATCAGCGGGTCTTGGCGGCACCCGCAATCCAGGGTTGGGAGGTAACCTTGGTCAAGGTGACGCGAGCGACGCAGCCGGCGGTCGCGAAATGTTCGACGTCGCCGTTGATGTCCCAACCAAGACGAAATGTGGGCCCGCGGCCAACGGCGTCGATTGCTGCACCACCGACGGCGATTGCAGCGCGTGCTGATGATCGACGGGTACCTGAACATCGATTTGATGGAGGGTTCCAACCTGGCCGGGAACGGCATCCAAGCCTTCTGTACGTTGATGACCGAACTCGCCCAATCGCCGTCGGTCGAACTGCCGTTCGACGGATGATCGTCATCCACGGTAGTTAAGCGGTGTGGTCAGCCAATGGTCGACCGCCCGCGAGATCTCGCGATCACCGCGGGCGGTTTCGATGCACTCCGGCGTTTCTGAGAGCGGTTGCCTACTTACCGGCGAGTGCCTTCGCTCGACGAAGGATGTCCTGCGCCGCGCTGGAGTCGTCGGCTTCCACCGTGACGGCGAAGCCATTTCCGGTCGAAGCGACCTTGCCTTTTGCGCCCTTCACCGAGAGCGGGCAGTACGCCATCTCGGGCATATTGAAACCCATCGAAGCATTGCGAGCCACGTGGCAGTCGACGACACGTTGCAGCCACTCGGCCGTCATTCCGGGAACCGCTCGAAACGTGACGACCGCCCCCTGGAGCCTCGTCATCCCTTGCTTCTGACCCGCACCGCTCTGAACCGGCGTATTGTACGGGGTAACGCCGGTGATGTCCTCGCGATGATCGAATGGGCTCATGTCGCGGTCGACGTCCGGAACGCCGGAGCACGCGCGCGTTTCCGCGTCACGGAGAGCCTGACCGGCGGCCCGGTGATCGGCGGCCATCTTGCGATGCTTCTCTGCGTCCGCCTTGTGCTCCTCCGTTGGATTGGCGAGCCATGTCCAGCACGGTCGCCGCGGATCGCCGCACCTCTGCTTTTCGACGCTCGCCGCGGGGTCGTACGCTTGCGCGTGCGGGTCCGCCATCTGGTCGTGCGCTGAGGCTGCTTGTTCGTGTTGCGCCTTGCTCATGTCTTGCGGCTGCGCGCCGGGTGTCGAGGCGCAGCCCGCAAGACCAAGCAGCGTCGCGAATGTCATGTTTTTGAACGACTGGGTGATCATGGCTCATCTCCTGTGAAGTGGTTGTTCCCGGTGCACCCACGCACGTATCCAAGTCTCGTGCCGAGATGCTTCGCGCTGCGCTTTTTGCTTGGGCTCGGCTGGAGTCCGGATGCCCCTACCGGGGATACCGCGCAGCTTCCTCGCCCCCGTCGCAGGCGTGCGCCCGCGCGTCACGGCGCGCCGGCTGCGGCTCGCGATGCAGATTCTGCGTCGACGGCGCAAGGTGCGCGCAGGCCTTCGATGGGCCCCCAGCGGCGTGGCGGCGCTGAACCGCCGTCGATTCAAGGGGATCCCGCAAGAACGCGTACCCATACAGAGGGGGGGTATGGTCTCGTAACAGCCGCCCAGTCGCTCACGACGGCGGCACGAGATCTGCTGACACGGAGCTACATGCTCGTTCGGATTCGTCTGTTCGGTGCAGTTCTCTTTGCGGCCCTGAGCTCGGTCCGGCCGGCCTTTGCGGACAGCCCCAGCATGAACGCGTTCGTGCGCGAGGTGCTGTCGCGCAATCCGTCGCTCCGAGCCGAAAGCTTCCGACAGGCGGCGAGTCGCCAAGCAGCCACGGCCGAAGGGCTGTGGCCGGATCCGCAGGCAAGCGTGATGGTCGACAGGGTCCCGCAGCACGAGGGGGCCGAGATGCCCATGATTCGGTACCAGCTTCAGCAAATGGTGCCGTGGCCCGGCAAGCTCGGCATGATGCGATCGGCGGCGGAATCGCAAGCGGATCAGGCATTGGCGTCCGAGGAAGTCCGTAGGCTCGACTTGGTGCTCGAAACGAAGCGTGCCTGGCTGATGCTCCTTTTGAACCGGCAGCAACGCGAGATCAATCGCGTGTCGTTCGGGCTCCTGACCTCGATCGCAAGCACTGCGGCGGCGCGATATGGTTCCGGGACCGGGGGGCATCACGAGCTCGCCCGCGCCGAAGTCGAACGCAATGCCGTCGAGGTCGAAAAGGTTGCGCTCGAGGGCGAGCGCGTGTCGA